>ENA-ORSL01002867-ORSL01002867.1-human-gut-metagenome-genome-assembly--contig:-NODE-2867-length-11871-cov-4.088101_pt1 | contig 11871 bp, 10 predicted proteins | sample MGYA00242190_ERZ509157 | MGnify/ENA primary metagenome ERZ509157 (study PRJEB26280, sample SAMEA2338664) | human gut metagenome | biome: human gut; feature: human-associated habitat; material: faeces...
GGGAGGTGGCAAAACCGCAGGTTTTGACGGAGGGAGAGAAAAATTCAAAATGTTGAAATTTTTCCAAAACCGTAAGAAATATTCGCTTTTATCTCTCCCTCAGTCGCCTTCGGCGCCAGCTCCCTCGTCAGAGGGAGCCAATATGCGTGCCTTACGCTAAAGATGTTTTGAGAATACATGATGTTTTTGACAACCTGTGGCGGCGGGAGGGGCGATCCCGCCGTTTTATCGCCCCTCTTGCGGCTCGTCAACGAGACGGTATCCGCTCGGGCGGAGATTCGTCAAATTTGTCAAAAAATTTTCCCGCAGGGGCTTGACAAAGCATGTGGGCTGTGCTAATATAAAATCACACTTGAGCAAATGCTCAAGTGTTCAAACGAGAAAACGAATGATCCAAACGAAGGGGAGGGAAATGAATGGAGCAGAAGGAGCATCGAGACGGACTGTGCGCGCTTGAGGAGGAAGAGCTGTTCGAGATGGCGGAGCTTTTTAAGGTGTTCGGCGACTCGACGCGGATTCGGATTCTCTACGCGATGTTTCAACAGGAGATCAACGTAACAGAGCTTTGCGACGCACTCGGGCTGAGCATTTCGGCGGTGTCCCATCAACTCCGCTTTCTCAAGCAGGCGAAGTTAGTGCGGTCCCGTCGCGAAGGCAGAATGGTTTATTATATGCTTGCCGACGAACACGTCAAGACGATCATCGGCATGGCGAAAGAACATATCGAGGAGTGACAAAAAATGAAAAAGAGCTACAAGCTGAAGGATTTGGATTGCGCAAACTGCGCGGCAAAAATGGAGCGGGCGATTGCAAAGCTTCCGCAGATCGAAAGTGCGACGGTGAGCTTCTTCACGCAGAGAATGACCCTGACCTTCGCGGATGACGCAAATGAAGCAGAGGTTCTTGCCGCCGTCAAAAAGACGGTTGCAAAGGTCGAGCCTGACTGCGAGGTACTCGCATGAAACGGCGTGAGAAGATCGCGCTGGCGAGGATCGGCTGCTCCGTTCTCTTGCTCGGGATCGGGTTCCTCCTGCCCGGCTGGTGGAGAGCGGGCTTCATGCTGGCGGCATGGCTGATCTCCGGCTATGACGTCCTGTGGGACGCTGTGCGCAATATTTTTCACGGTCAGTTCTTTGATGAGAACTTCCTGATGGGACTTGCCACCGTCTGCGCCGTTGCAATGCAGGACTGGGCAGAGGCGGCGGGCGTTATGATCCTCTTCCAGATCGGCGAGCTGTTTGAGCATATCGCGGTCGAGCGGTCGCGGAAGTCCATCAGCAGCCTGATGGACCTGCGTCCCGATCGCGCGGTCGTTCTGCGGGACGGCAAAGAGGTCGAGGTCGAGCCGGAGGAGGTTTGCGCGGGTGAGCTGCTGCTGGTCCGTCCGGGCGAGCGAATTCCCGTAGACGGCGAGATCGTTGAGGGCGAGAGCACGCTCGATACCTCGAACATTACCGGCGAGTCCCTTCCTGACGAGGTGCAGGCAGGGGAGCGGGTCGTTTCGGGCAGCGTCAACTTGACGGGTGTCCTGAAAATTCGCGCAGAGAGCGCCTATGAGCATTCGACGGTCGCGCGGATTTTGGCGCTTGCAGAGCAGGCGACGGAGAAGAAGGCTGCCTCCGAGCGTCTGATTACCCGCTTCTCCCGCTACTACACGCCGAGCGTGATCACGGCTGCGGTGCTGCTGGCAGCAATTCCGCCGCTGGCGTTCGGGCAGCCGTTTACCGAGTGGCTGAGCCGTGCGCTGTCCTTCCTCGTCATTTCCTGCCCGTGCGCACTGGTGATCTCCGTGCCGCTGAGCTTCTTCTCGGGCATGGGCGCGGCGGCTAAGCTGGGCATTATCGTCAAGGGCGGGAGCGCTTTGGAGGGACTGTGCAAGGCAAAAACGATCGTCTTTGATAAGACGGGCACGCTGACTAAGGGCGAATTCTCCGTCCGCGAGGTCGTCGGGGAGAACACCGACGAGGTGCTGCGTATTGCCGCCCGCTGTGAGCAGTATTCCAACCACCCCATTGCCCACGCGCTTCGCGAGGCTTCGCCGAGCTGCGGCACGGCTGCGGAGAATATTTCGGAGACCGCCGGCAACGGTATTACCGCGACGGTGGACGGCGCGAGTGTCGCCGTCGGCAACCGTCGGCTGATGGAGCAGCTCGGCGTTGAAATTCCGACGACCGCTTTTGCGGGAACGGCAATCTACGTCGCAAGAGAAGGGAAATACATCGGTACGGTCGTCCTCGGCGACACGCTCCGCGAGGGAACGCCCGAGACGATTCAAAAGCTCCATGCTGCGGGCTTGGAGCGGGCGGTCATGCTGACGGGCGACCGCGAGGAGACTGCCGCTGCCATTGCGAAGGAGGCGGGCTTGGACGAGTTCCACGCACAGCTCCTGCCGCAGGATAAGGTCACGCTGGTCGAGCAGCGCCCCGAGTCGGTGATCTTCGTCGGCGACGGGGTGAACGATGCGCCTGTGCTGACGGTGGCGGATGTCGGCATTGCCATGGGCGGTGTCGGCTCGGATGCGGCGGTCGAGGCTGCGGACGCGGTGCTTTTGAAGGATGACCTGTCCCGTCTGCCGAGCCTACTGCACATTGCGCGTAAGACCTGCCGCATTGCAAAGGAAAACATCGCCTTTGCACTGGGCGTGAAGGGCGTCTGCCTGATTTTGGGCGCACTGGGCTATGCGCCGATGTGGTTGGCGATCTTCGCCGATGTCGGCGTTGCCATGATTGCGATTCTGAACTCCCTCCGCGCTCTGCGGCAATAATAGCGATGAAAAAAATCGGCGCAGCTTCCGAAACGGGAGCTGCGCCGAACATTTAATTCCTTATTCCGTTAATGCCTCGCCCTCGGCGCTGTATTTGCTTTCGAGCGGGTCCCTTGCCTCCGCCTCGGCTTGATAGCGACCGACGACGCGGGCGGCAAGCTCGACGGGCAGCAGCGTTCCCGCACCCGCGACACAGCCGCCGGGACACGCCATACCCTCCAGCAGATAGCCGTTGTATTTTCCCGCCTTTGCCATCATCATCAGGCGGCGGCACTCGCGCAGTCCCTCCGCGCCGACAGTCTTGCACTCGCGGTCGGGTGCAAGCTTGGCAATGACGTCCTTTACCGCTCCCGCTACGCCGCCCGAGACCGCAAAGCCGCGTCCCGCCGCCGTTCCCTCGCGGAGACTCTCTCCGTCGGGCATCGCGGCAAAGTCGATCCCCTTGGCTTCAAGCATTCCCATCAGCTCTTCAAAGGTCAGGACAAAATCAACGTCGCTGCGGATGTCCTGCCGCATGGCTTCGAGCTTTTTCGCTGCGCAAGGACCGACAAAGACAATTTTGCAGTCGGGGTGCTCCTTCTTTTGCAGCCGCGCGGTAAAGACCATCGGCGTGAGCGTCATGGAGATGTTCTTCGCCTGATCGGGGAAGTTCTTATAGACCATCGAATGCCACGCGGGGCAGCAGGAGGTTGCCATATAAGGCTGTTCGTTCGGGACCTTTTCCAAAAAGTCCTTTGCCTCCTCAACGGTACAGATGTCCGCGCCCACGGCGACCTCCACGACGCTCGCGAAGCCCAGCTCCCGCATGGCAGCGGTGAACTTTTCAGGAGTGGAGAACTTGCCGAACTGTCCGATGAAGGCAGGCGCGACGATAGCGATGACCTGGTCACCCGACATGATGCTGCGGATGACCTGATAGAGCTGACCCTTATCCACGATCGCGCCGAACGGGCAATTGACGAGACACTGACCGCAGGCGACGCACTTGTCGTGGTCGATCACCGCGCGGCCGTTCTCGTCCATGCCGATGGCGTCCACGCCGCACGCCGCCTGACAGGGGCGCTCAATATAGTGGATGGCGTGATAGGGACAGGCGCCGGCGCACTTGCCGCACTTAATGCACTTGTCGCGGTCGATATGGCTCTTGCCGTTGAGAAAATAGATTGCGTCCTTCGGGCAGACCCGATGGCACGAGGCGGCAAGGCAGTTCTGACACAGGTCGGTCACAAGATACTGCCGCGTCGGGCAGCGGTGACACGCATAGGGGATGATATTGATGAGCGGCGGCTCGTAATACTGCTCGGCGATCGCCGCCTGATCCATACCCTCGGTCAGAAGCGTCCGCTGCTGCACCGATTGCAGCGACAGACCCATCGCCAGCCTTATCCGTTCGCCCGCGATTGCGCGTTCAAGAAAAATCGACTCGCGGTGCAGCGGGTTTTCGCCCGGGACGATCACATAGGGCAGGTCCTCCGCCTTGGTAAAATCGTTGCTCTCGTATGCCATCCGCGCAACCTCGGTAAAGACCTTCTTGCGGATGTCGGTAATCAGTGACGGGACGCCTCTCATTGCTTGCTCCTCCGATATGCGAAAAATCAATATTTGTACAGTATCATATTTTCAGAGCCGCTACAAAACAAAGCGGCTGTTTTAACTCAAAGTGTTGCGAAAATTTCGGTGCCGCGGCGCTTGAGCCAAACGGTCAAAAGCACGGTCAGCGCCAGCGAGAGGACGGCAAAGCCCGCGAGATAGCCCACAGCGCCGAGTTTGTAGCCGAACAGCAGGAAGCCGCCGCCGAGCAGCAAACCGTATGCCCAGCCGACCAGCAGTGCCAAAAACACGCCGAAGCCCTGCTTGATGGGAATGATCTCACTGGTCCACGTCAGATTCGGTTTTTTCAGTCCGAGGAACAGCCCGAACGTGGCGGAAAGCAGCGCGTAGAGCTGCGGCAGAAGAAGGATCATCACAGCCTCGCCCGCACCGAAGGGGAAGACGATCAGCGCACAGACGCTGCAAAGAAGCGACGGCAGCATCGTCAGACTGAGCTGCACGGTCAGCTTTGCCCGCAGCACCTGCCACGGGTCAACGGGCAGGGATTGAAGCTGCCACAGCGCCTTGCCCTCCAACGAGATCGAGGGGGCGGTCGTGTCGTTCATCGTCCCGACCATACAGATCGCGGCGCACAGCAGAGCGGCGACGGTATCCGGATGAGCGGAGAATACCAGCGTGAGGGTGGACAGCAGCTCGCCGCCCTTGAACAGCAGCGCGACGGCGGCGATCACGAGCATCAGCGAACCCAGCCCGCAGTTGAGCATATAGTTCGGACTGGAGGTAAAGCGGCGGAATTCCTTGCGCAGCAGTGCGCGGGCGGGGGAACGGAGCTGCGTTTTGCCCTCGCGGTAGGCGACGCGGGCGACCTTTCCGGTGGCGGTCGCGATCTTCAGGAAGCTCCGCGACAGCAGCGCCCAAGTCAGCGCAAACAGCGCCAGCACAACACCGCCGACGATGAGCGTCGCAAGCCAATCGCCCTCGGCAACGCGCCCGAGCAGGTACAGGGGGTAGGCGGAGGATTTGATGATCGCGCCGTAGAGAACGGCGTTTTCCATCAGCTCCTGCAGCAGCGTCTGCGCCTTAAAGTAGAAGAAATAGTACGCGCCGAAGAAGATAAGGGAGACAAGGACTGCGATAAAGCTCTTATTTTTCAGCTTCAGGCTGATTTTTGCCACGACCCAGCCGAGCAGACACGACAGCACCAGCACGAACAGGGAGATCAGCACCGCCAGAAGGACGGAGCAGATCAGCGCGGAGACGGAAAACGGCGCGACGACCAAATAAACGACGATCGCGGGGATGATGACGATACCGGAGTACATCAGCCCCATCAGGTAAACACCCAGCAGCCGTGCGGTGATGATATAGCGCACGGGAATCGGCATGGACAACAGCTGGTCGTTGTCCTTGGAGAGGTACAGACCGGAATAGGTGTTGAACACGCTGCCGAAGGTGCCGAGAAACACCGCCAACAGCGAAAACAGCGTGAAATACAGCCAGCCGAGGTCAAGCGCGACCAGCGTGTCGCACACCATCAGTGCGAAGAAGGTGAAGATACCGCCCAGCACACCGACCATTAACAGGGCAAACAGCGCGATCATTGTAGCGGTGGAGCCGCGGGAACGGCTTGTGTTCTTTTTCGGGTTGTAAAAATAGTTCCGGAAAATCTCCGTGAGCTGCTTTTTCAGAAGAAGCTTCAGCATTGCTCGTCCTCCAGCTCAAGAAAGACCTCCTCGAGAGAGTCGTCGCCCTTGACCTCCTCCATCGTGCCGGAGCGGATGAGCTTGCCCGCCTTGATGATGGCGACCTTGTCGCAGAGCTTTTCCGCGACCTCGAGGACGTGCGTCGAGAAGAAAATCGCGCCGCCGTTTTCGCAAAGCTCGCGCATCATGCCCTTGAGCAGGTGCGATGCCTTGGGGTCAAGACCGACAAACGGTTCGTCCATAATCACAAGCTTCGGGTCATGCAGCCACGCGGCAATGATGGCAAGCTTCTGCTTCATGCCGTGGGAGTAGGAGGCAATGGGCTGTCCCAAATCGTCCGTCAGTTCAAAGATCGCGGCGTATTTTGCAATGCGCTCCTTCCGGACCTCGGCGCTGACGCCGAAGATGTCAGCAATGAAGTTCAGGTACTTAATGCCGCTCATGAAGTCGTACAGATCGGGGTTATCGGGAATGTAGGCAAACAGGCGCTTGCAGACAAGCGGCTCGGTCTTGACAGAGTGACCGTCGATGTAAATTTCACCGGCGTCAAACTGCAAAATACCGACGACGGATTTCAGCGTGGTCGTCTTGCCCGCGCCGTTATGACCGATAAAGCCGTAAATTTCGCCCGGCGCGATGTGCAACGACAGGTCATCCACTGCCCTTTTCTCGCCGTAGGTTTTGGTCAGATGTTCGATTCTCAGCATTGTATATCTCCTAACATATCAGTGCTCTTTCTTGCGGAGCACATTCAGAATGATGTAAAGCGCGACAAACAGCACGACCGCACCGCCGAGGACGGCGTACATGGCGGGAACGCTGACCTGCTTGTCGAAGAAAGTAAGGTTGCAGTCGATGGAGCGCTTGATACCCTCAACGACCTCGGCAGGGAAGCCGACTGCCGCCATCTCACGGAAAACGCCCGCCAGCGCGTGGTTGCGGATCAGGCTCGTGCCGTAGGTGCCGGGGAGGAAGGACAGGACCTTCTGCAAGCCGCCGGAAAAGCTGGAAATGGGCATATATGCGCCGCAGAGGAAGCCGTAGCCCGCGCTGACGATGGTACCGACGGCGGAAGCCTGTCCGTTGGTGCGGAGCGGGAAGTTGACGCACGAGGAGAGCGCCACGCCGAACAGCGTCAGCAGCAGGACGTCGGCTGCCAGCGCCGCCACGTCGCCGCCCGAGAGATACCAGCCTGCCTTCAGCAGGTACAGCAGGCTGACGCCCAGCGCACAGAAGCTGATGATGAGCGTGCTCACGGCGGAGGCGAGGAAGTAGCTCAGACCGACGGCAGAGCGGCGGACAGGCGTAACGGCAATGTCGCGTCTTGCTCCGCTGACCTTGTCCTGAATCATCAGCAGGTTCGAGCAGAACGCGACGGTGACGCAGCAGACCGCCAATAGCGAGGAGATGAGCTGCCCGCCGACCGTGGCATCGATCAGCGCGTCGTCAATTTGAAAGCCGTTCGGCATTGCGGACACGAAGCTGTCGCGGTAGACGTTGGCAAGGAAGGTGACGTACAGTACCAGCAGGATGATCGGCGTGATGAGCGAGGAGAAGAACATCCCCTTGTCCTTGAAGAACAGCTTGATGTTACGCCTTGTCAGACTATTTACTACTGTCATTTTACTGCACCTCCCACCAGCTTTTTACCGGTAACGGCAAGGAAAACGTCGTCCATTTTTCCCTTGGTGATCTCATAGTCCGTAAACAGCGCGGGATGCTCGACGATGAGCTTCGTCGCCGCAGCGGTATTCGGCACGGCAACGCGAACGGCGTCACGGATTGCCTCGCAGGGAAGTCCGAGCGCACGAATCTGCGCCTCGTCCTGCCCGTAAAGGGTGATGTAGTCGCCGGTATAGGTGTTTTTCAGCTCCAGCGGAGTGCCCTCGGCGGAAATTTTACCGCCGTCGATGATGACAACATAATCGGCGTCCGCCGCCTCCTCCATATAATGCGTGGTGAGAAGCACGGTCATGTTTTCCTCGCGGCGCAGCTTCTGCACCACGTCCCACAGCAGCTTCCGCGTCTGCGGGTCAAGTCCCGTCGTCGGCTCGTCGAGAATCAGAATTTCAGGCTTGTGGAGCAGGGCTCGGGCGATGTCGATGCGCCGCCGCTGTCCGCCCGAGAGCTTACCGACGGTTCGGCTGAGCAGCGGCTCAAAGTCCAGCAGCGCCGCAAGCTCCGCCAGACGTTCGCGGAACGCCTTGCCGGTAATGCCGTAAAGGGCGGCGCGGCTTTGCAGGTTGTCCCGCACGGAGAGCGGCCGGTCGAGCACCGAGCCTTGAAAGACGACGCCGAGCCGCCGCGTGATCGCGGCAAGATGGCGGTCAACGTCCTGACCGAAAAGCTTGACGGAGCCGCCGTCCTTGGCAAGCTGACCTGACATAATGGAGATCGTCGTGCTCTTGCCTGCGCCGTTCACGCCCAAAAATGCGAACAGCTCGCCCTGCCGAACGTGGAAGGACAGGTCGTTCACCGCGTGGACATCGCCGAAGGATTTATCCAAATGTTCGATTTCAATGATATGCTCCATAATATGATCCTTTCATTGGGGTTACTCGTGAATTATAGGGAACAGTACGGCGCTTGTCAAGCGATTCCGAAATGCCGTTCGGTAGTTGCCGAGAGAAAACAAACTGCCCTCCGCGGAGGACAGTCTGAAACCTTACGGCAAAAGAATCGTCGCAATGCCGAAGTAGATCAGCAGGGAAACGGCGTCAACGATCGTGGTGATAAACGGACTTGCCATGACCGCCGGGTCAAAGCCGATCTTTTTAGCAAGCATTGGCAGGGAGCAGCCGATCACCTTTGCAACCAGCACGGTCAGCGCCATCGTGATGCATACCACGGCGGCGACCGTAACGGTGATGTCGGCATTACCCATGAGGAGACGGTCGATGAGCATGATTTTGGCAAAGCACGCCGCCGCCAGCGAGATACCACAGAGAACGGCGGTACGAACTTCCTTCCAAATAACCTGTAAAATATCGGAAAAATCCAACTCGCCAAGCGAAAGTGCGCGAATGACCGTGACAGACGACTGCGAGCCGGAATTACCGCCCGTGTCCATCAGCATGGGAATGAAGGCGGTCAACGCCACCTGCACCCGCAGCGCATTTTCAAAGCCCGTGATGATAAGACCCGTGAAGGTCGCGGAGACCATCAGGAGCATCAGCCACGGAATACGGTGCTTGAACAGATCGAAGGTCGTCGAACGCAGATAGGTTTTGTCCGACGGCGTCATGCCGCCCATGATCTCCATATCCTCGGTCGCCTCGTCCTCCATGACGTCCATTGCGTCGTCAAAGGTCACGATACCGACCATGCGGTTTTCTGCATCGACGACGGGCAGCGCAAGGAAGTTGTACTTCGAGAACATCTGCGCGACCTCCTCCTGGTCGGTGTGGGTGTTGACGGAGATGACGTTCGTTTCCATGATCTGCTTTATGGTGGTGTCGTCATCCTCGGTCAGCAGGAGGTCCTTGACCGTGACCAAGCCGATGAGCGTGCGGTCCTTGGTCACATAACAGGTGTAAATCGTCTCTTTGTCCACGCCCGTCCGACGGATACGGAGAATGGACTCCTCCACCGTCATATCCGGACGCAGGGAAACATACTCCGTGGTCATAATCGAGCCGGCGGAGTTGTCGGGGTAGCGCAGGATCTCGTTGATTTCCTTGCGCATTTGCGGGTCGGCTTGCGAGAGAATACGGCGCACGACGTTGGCGGGCATTTCCTCCACCAAATCAACCGCGTCGTCCACGTACAGCTCGTCCAAAACCTCGCGAAGCTCCGAATCGGAAAAGCCGCGGATGAGCATTTCCTGCGCGTCCGGCTCCATCTCCACGAAGGTCTCCGCCGCCAGCTCCTTCGGCAGCAGTCGGAACAGCAGCGGCAGCCGCTCCTCCTCTAACTCGTCAAAGATCGAGGCGATGTCGGACGGGTTCATCGTGATTAGAATATCGCGTATCGTTGCATATTTTTTCTCCGACAAAAGCGCGGTCAGCGTGCTTTCGACGGTGACGTTATGCTCTGCCATCGGTTCTTTCCTCCTGACTTTTCATGTTACAATCCATCAAGATTCGGAAGTCGGCACGGCAGGCTGATCAGAAAACCGGGGAACGGCGGATACCGGACGTCCCCTGCGGTCGTCGCCCTACCGCTGTGCCGCTGCTACTTCCAGCATCCATGATGTTCCCTCCTTTGTTGTTCATAGTATTGCTTTCACACCATTTTATATCATATCCCCCCGCGCGGAGTTTGTCAAGCAAATTCAAATTTTTACAAAAAGGCGGAACCGATTAAAATGAAATTCGTCTCTTTAGTAGGAAGCAATAACCGACCCTATGAAAATGGAAAGGAGTGACCGAGATGAAACGAAGCGGCTTGCTTGCGGTTTTACTGGCATTTGCGCTGCTGCTCGGCGGGTGCGGGGAGGTCGTGCCGACGGAGGGGACGACAGAGCCGACGATGACAGAAGCAACAGAGCCGCCGACGACCGAGGCAACGGAAGCGCCGACGACAGAGGAAGTGACGACCGAAGGACCGACGACACCGACCGAGCCGATCACGCGTGAAAACATTGTGACGGATGCGCATCGGGATGTATATACGTTCGCTGACGGGACGGGAGTCCTTCATGCGTTTCCGCAGATCAACCTGTCGGGGGAGTATGCGGAAGAGATCAATGAAAAGTTTCGCCAAATATTCGATGGTAGATTAAATGCCGACGGTGTAATGACGTGGTATGGAGAGTACTCCTACGAATATTATATTTATGAGGATATTCTGACACTGGTCTTCCGTGATTCAAGCGGGGAGGCGGTCGGCGGCAGGGAAGGCTTTGACATCGCGGACGAATATCTGATCTACCGACTGCATATCAGCGACGGTAGCCCGGTCACGGCAGAAGAAGTTTTGGAGTCGGCGGGCGTGACGGAGGAGGACTTCTACAAGCGGGTCGCAGTCGGAACGGGAAATGCGTGCTGCGCATATCTGCCGGTCGAAGTGATAGAGATAAGTCTTTCGTCGGACGCTCCTATGAATTCCAGTGCTCTGTGGAGCTTCTCTCAGACGACTTCGGAGGAGTATGTACATCGGGCGATCCCGTATCTGAATGACGACGGTGAGCTGTGGTTTGCGGGTTATGTGCGCCAAGTTGCAGGTGCGGATTACTATACGGTCCTGCTGCCGTATGAGCAGACGGAAGAATTCTCACCGTATTATGAGCAAATATTGACTCTTGCGCTGGAACATGAGGGTTGATAAAAGAAAAGGGGGAAAGCGAAATGAAATGGCTCATTGCTGCGGCAGTGACGCTTGCACTGCTGCTCGGCGGGTGCGGGGAGGTCGTGCCGATGGAAGGAACGACGGAGCCGGCGATAACAGAAGCAACAGAGCTGCCAACGACCGAAACAACGGAAGCGCCGACGACAGAGGCACCGTCGGAGACGGAAGGAGCAACAGACGAATCGTTGGCAGAGGCACGTCGAAGATCTGACCTGCCTCTCGCCGTGCTCGAATTTGAAGATACCTTGCCGGAAATCCTTCGGTCGGCGAGCGATGCCGAGCAAATCAGACAGAAGATCAGCGAGATTTACGGCGAGCAAATGAAGGAGGACGGAACATTCGTGTTGGATGAGCACAATACGTTTGCGTATTGGATCGACGGGGACGTGCTGAGTGTGGTACGGCGGTTGGCTTATTTGGAACAAATTAACCCGTCGGAGGGTTTTCAGCGGGCAAGCGACTACCATGTCTATAACTTCCGTATCAGCGACGGCAAACAGTTGACGGTGGAAGAAGTTTTGGAGTCGGCGGGCGTGACGGAGGAGGACTTCTACAAGCGGGTCG
>ENA-ORSL01002872-ORSL01002872.1-human-gut-metagenome-genome-assembly--contig:-NODE-2872-length-11843-cov-3.296064_pt1 | contig 11843 bp, 9 predicted proteins | sample MGYA00242190_ERZ509157 | MGnify/ENA primary metagenome ERZ509157 (study PRJEB26280, sample SAMEA2338664) | human gut metagenome | biome: human gut; feature: human-associated habitat; material: faeces...
CCGCCTCAATAGCGGCGGCTGGAATAGTCAGCTATGACAGGTTTATTGAAATGGAGCTTGACTGCTCATATTCCGACTATCAGCGCGTGGCATTTGAGCTTGGCCGTGCAGGAGCACTGACCGACGGCGTTGAATATGCCGAGTCGGTACGTGTGCGCTTTGCCGTTCTGCACAGCGCGGCCGACGGCCTTGCGGCCCGGCTGAGTGAGCTGTGCGCCGGTCGTAGACCGGAGATCGTCGGAGAGCGGTTTGACCACAGTTAACAAGCCCGGCAGTTTGCCGGACAGACTCGCCGGCAAACTATCATTTTGTTGCATTATATCAAATCAAGCATGTCCCGGCGCATACGCTCGAGAATTCGTTTTTCAAGCCGTGAAATATAAGATTGCGAAATGCCCAGAAGGTCGGCAACCTCCTTTTGGGTCATTTCTTTTTTGCCGTCAAGGCCGTAGCGCAGCTCGATTATCAGACGTTCACGGTCATTCAGCGCTGCAACGGCACGCCTTACCGCTTCGCGCTCCTCACGTCGGCGCAGATCGTATGACACCTCGTCCTCTTCACTGCCGAGTATGTCGGACAAAAGCAGCTCGTTTCCGTCCCAGTCGACGTTGAGCGGCTCGTCAATCGAGATCTCGGTGCGGACGTTGCCTGTCTTGCGTATGTACATAAGAATCTCGTTTTCGATGCAGCGCGAGGCGTAGGTGGCCAGCTTGATGTTTTTGTCGGCTTTGAAGGTGTTTATAGCTTTGATAAGTCCCATGGTCCCTATTGAGATCAGGTCTTCAAGTCCGGTTCCTGTGTTCTCAAACCGTTTGGCAATGTACACCACCAGACGCAGATTGTGCTCGATAAGTGTACAGCGGGCGGTCTCGTCCTGCTCAATGCGGCGTATGGCGTCGGCTTCGTCCTCGCGGGACAGCGGTGCCGGCAGTGTATCCGGGCCGTTTATGTAAAATACGCCGCTGCGGCGGCATAACAGCCGGAGTATACGAAGGCGCAGTCGGTTAAGCAGATTTGTGCGGGATGGCCGGAAAGAATGTTTTATGTTTCCGTAAGCCGGATGCACCGCCATCGCATTTTTTATTAATAATTTAAATAAATTTTTCATTGTTTTTGCCTTTCTCCGAATTTATTTTACGCTGAGCTCGCCGGGAATTACGGCTGCACAGCCGTCGGGCAGACGCGGCAGTGAAGCCGGGGCGAACATAGCCGGGACCTCCGACTCCCCACGCCGCGTTCGCAGAATGATTTTATCCGGGATCAGCGCAACAAGCAACCGACTGCCTGCGACGGTCGTTCCGGGTATGAGTCTGACGCGCCCCGCATACTCCCGCGGAACATGTTCGAGCTGTTCAAGCCGCCCCGACACGACCGCTCCGCGCACACCGGGCGGCAGCAATGGCAGTGTGCTCTGCATGTCGGTGATTATTACTGTACGGCCTGATATAGGGTCGTGCAGCAGGTTTCCGCTGTCGGTTACGCCGTGAAGAGTGATATGTTTGCCGAAAAAGACAATTTCAACGTCGGCAAAGCCGCGTGAGGGCAGCTTGCGCAGAAAGTTGGTTCCGCGCAGTGCGGTCGCTCCGCTTATTACGGCCAGCAATAAAAACAGCCAGGCAGATATGTTGTCTCCGCCACTGTTGACAGGCAGATTGAGCCGGCCGAGCAGGTTGAACAGTGCAGTCATAAGTCCTCCGAGCGCTGCGGCGCTCGCAAGATAGACGCCTACCTCGGACATATATTGCCGAATATTACGTCTGCGCCGCGCAAAGGCTATGCCGCACATAAGCGCACAGACGGCGGCGTCAAAAAACAGCGCTGCAAGCCTTCCGACATTGAGAAAAAGCGATAACACCGAGTACACGCCGCCGAGTATTGCCGCTCCGAGCGACAGAAACGGTCGCAGTCGCCGGTGCAGTATCCGCGCGGTGAGAAACAGACACAGAAAATCCATACGGAAGTTGATAAGAAAAAGCAGGTCACCGTAGACCTCGTGCTGCACGGCGCTCACCTCCTCTCCGTATTCTCATTATAGCCCGACGAACGCGAATAACGTGTCAAAGCCGCCTGTCGCGAGGGATCTTTTACTGTCGATTTGGAACCGTACATCGGTACGGACGGCGCCGGAGCACGCTGATTTGCCGATAATGACACAATTTGACGGGAAAATAAAAAAAATCGGAAAGAAAAAAAGTAAAATAGCATTTTGCGGCGTATATTATAATTGTAGTTGGAAAAAACAAAGAAAGGCAGGTATGTTCATGGGCAATGTATGTGAGCTGTTTTTGGAGCGTGAGAAGGAAACTCTGTCTCCATATGCCTTTCTCACCTGTAATACCCGCGGGCGGGAGCACGAGTACGTTCCCTGCGAGAACCGCACCGAGTTTCAGCGCGACCGCGACCGCATAATTCATTCGCAGTCGTTCCGCCGGCTGATGAACAAAACACAGGTGTTTCTGGCGCCGATCGGAGACCATTACCGTACCCGCCTTACGCATACGCTCGAGGTAAGTCAGATAGCGCGTATTATTGCACGGGCATTGCGGCTCAACGAAGACCTCGTCGAAGCGGCTGCACTGGGCCATGATCTCGGTCATACGCCGTTCGGCCATGCAGGAGAGTTTGCGCTTCAGGAGTGTTACTCGCCTGACTTTACACATTATAAGCAAAGTCTGCGGGTGGTGGACAAGCTGGAAAAGGACGGGCGCGGGCTTAATCTTACCTGGGAGGTCCGCGATGCGATTGTAAATCACAGCGGTTCGAACTCGGCGTCAACGCTGGAGGGTCGCATTATCAAGCTGGCCGACCGTATCGCTTACATCAATCACGACATAGATGACGCCTGCCGCGCCGGAATACTTACCGAGGAGTCCATTCCCGCCGAGCTTCGCCGTACGCTGGGCTATACACATTCACAGCGCATAAACACCATGGTGACGGCGGTTATCGATGCCAGCACCGACCGTCCGGAGATATCCATGACACCGGGCATCGGCGAGGCCATGGAGGAGCTGCGCGCCTTCCTTTTTGATAACGTCTACCGTAACCCCATAGCCAAGTCGGAGGAGGGCAAGGCCAGGGCATTGCTTATCAGTCTTTTTGAATATTATTCGGAGCATCCGGAAAAAATGCCTCCGCTGTACACAAAAAACCTTGAAAATGAAGGCGTGGGACGCTGTGTGTGTGATTTTGTGTCGGGAATGACCGACAGATATGCCATTGAAACATTCCAGTCGCTGTTTGTGCCCCGCGTGTGGCGCGGCATGTCATGAGGCGGTGACGCATTGTTATGAAAATACCGAAAAATGTACTTGATGAAATAGAGCAGAGAAGTGATATAACCGATGTTATCGGCTCGTATGTCACACTGCAGCGTGCGGGCAGTAACCTCAAGGGACTGTGTCCGTTTCACAGCGAAAAAACACCGTCGTTTACCGTTTATCCGGCTTCTAACAGCTTTTATTGCTTCGGCTGCGGTGCGGGCGGTAATGTGTTTACATTTATAATGAAGGCCGAAAACCTTGATTTCACCGGTGCTGCCGAGCTTTTGGCCAACCGCGCCGGTATACGCATACCTCAGAGCGGCTATGACGCTGACGATAAAGGTACCGTGTCGCGCAAGCGAGTGTATGAAATCAACCTTGCGGCGGCAAAATACTTCCGTAACTGCCTGTTCGATCAGTCAACCGGAGCCGCGGCCATGAATTATCTTGCCGGTCAGCGGAGACTGTCGGGTGCGGTGATAAAACGTTTCGGATTGGGCTATGCACCCGACAGCTTTTCGGCATTCGGTGATTATATGTGCGCACAGGGCTTCGGACAAGACGAGCTGAGGCAGAGCGACCTTCTGGCATATTCGGAGCGCTCTCATAAGTTTTACGCGCGCTTCCGCAATCGCGTCATGTTTCCCATAATTGATACGACCGGCAATATCATCGGTTTCGGCGGCCGAGTCATGGACGACTCCAAGCCCAAATATCTCAACTCTTCCGATACGCCGGGGTTTAAAAAAAGCCGCAATCTGTTTGCGCTGAACTATGCCAAAAACAACTGCTCCGACTCGATGATACTGTGCGAGGGGTATATGGATGTCATTGCCCTGCACGCAGCAGGATTTGAAAACGCAGTGGCAACGCTTGGTACCGCTATAACGCAGGAGCAGGCGCGGATAATAGCACGCTACACCAAAAAGGTGATACTCATATATGACAGCGACGAGGCGGGGCGTAAGGCGGACGAGCGCGCAATGCGGCTTTTGGGCGAGGTCGGACTGGAAGTCAGAATACTCAAGCTCAAGGGCGCCAAGGATCCTGACGAGTTCATCCGTAACTTCGGACGGGCACGGTTCGCGCAGGAGCTGAAGGGCAGTGAAAGCGGATTTCAGCACAAACTTAATACAATACTTGCCAAATACGACATCACCGACGCTGAAGGACGCATACGTGCCACACGCGAGATATGTAGCATTATTGCCACCTCCGGCTCCAGCGTTGAGCGTGAGGTGTACATTGCGGCGGCAGCCGACAGGCTGTCACTGACAACCGACAGCATACGCAACGATGTTGAAAGAGCACGGCAGCGGCTGTACAATGAGTACAGGCAGAAGCAGAGCAGGGAAGCGGTAAGTGCAGCCAAGCATTACGGCGATGTGGTAAACAGCGACGCGGCAAAAAATGTGACGGCATCCGGCGCCGAGGAGGTTATAATCGGCCTGCTCCTTATGTTCGACGAATACCGCGAGGAGGTAGTGTCCGGGCAGGTTGCCCTTTGTGCGGACGACTTTTTCACCGCGTTCGGCAGGCGTGTCTTTGAGGCGATATGCCGACTTCAATCAAGCGACGAAGGGTATAGCAAAGCTCAGTTGTATCAAGACTTTTCGGCCGATGAACAGGGGCGGTTGCAATACCTTGAGCAGGTGAGAGGCCAGCTGTCTGACAACAGCCGGCGCGTGTTAGAGGAGGCGGCACGTACACTTCGTGACGAGCACACCCTGCGCCAGGCGGAGGATACAGGCGACAAGCTGGCTGCCATACGGCTGAAACGTCTGAAAAATGAAGAAAATAAAAAATAAAATACATACCATGAGAGGATCAGATTAATGGAAAGCACCGAAAAATACATGAACGAATACGGCCTGCCGGAAGATGAGCGCGAGCAACGCGAGCACGGCGATGATGAGTTGTATGATGAGGATGATGAAGCGGTAGAGGAAGATGAGGACGACGAGGAAGAGGAACCGGAATCCGAAGAAGACTTCAAAGAGTCGGAGAATGATGACCCGACTCTGATGTACGACGACATATCTGACGACGGCAGTATGATATTCAACGACAGCTCGCTTATGTTTGATGATATTGGCGACGATCAGGTCACATCGGGAACGGAGCACGACACAGAGCACGGCCGCAGTGACAAGAAATATGACATCAATGAGCTGATAGAAAAGGGCAAAAAGGGAACGCTTACGGCAGACGATATCGACAAGGTCATAGATGAAATGGACTATGACATGGAGCATATCGAGAAGCTGTACGAAATGCTTGAGGAAAACGGCGTAAGCCTGCCCGAGGACATGACCAAGCGAGAGTATACCGATATACAGCAGGAAGTCGAGTCGTTCGGCGGCGGCGAGAATATGGAGCGTATGCTGGAGCAGGAGGGGCTGGCAATCGACGACCCCGTGCGCATGTACCTCAAGGAGATAGGCCGTGTGCCGCTGCTTGATCCCGAGCGGGAAAAATATCTGGCGGAGGTCATGGCCACCAGCGAAAATCCGGAAGAGCGCGAGAAGGCCAAAAACGAGCTGGTCGAGGCCAATCTGCGGCTTGTGGTCAGTATCGCAAAGCGCTATGTAGGTAAAGGAATGTTCTTCCTCGACCTTATTCAGGAGGGCAACCTCGGCCTGATGAAGGCGGTGGACAAGTTCGATTACAAGAAGGGGTATAAATTTTCAACCTACGCAACATGGTGGATACGTCAGGCCATTACGCGCGCCATTGCCGATCAGGCAAGAACAATACGCATACCCGTGCATATGGTTGAAACAATACACAAGGTATCGCGTTATTCGCGTCAGATGCTCCAGGAGCTGGGGCGCGAAGCTACTGCCGATGAGATAGGCGAAAAGATGGGCATGAGCGCCGAAAAGGTCAGGGAAATCATGAAAATCGCGCAGGATCCCGTGTCGCTTGAAACGCCTATCGGTGAGGAGGAAGACAGCCACCTCGGCGATTTCATTCCCGATGATGATACGCCTGCCCCTTCCGATGCCGCTTCGGCATCTATACTCCGTGAGGTCATCGAGCGTGAGCTGCATACGCTGACTCCACGCGAGGAGCACGTCATCAAGCTGAGGTTCGGTCTGTATGACGGCCGTACACGCACACTTGAAGAGGTCGGCAAGGAGTTTGATATCACACGTGAGCGGATACGCCAGATAGAAGCCAAGGCGTTGCGTAAGCTGAGACATCCCAGCAGGGCAAGACATCTTCGCGGATTTCTGGATTGAAAACCGTGATTTTGCATATCATCAATAAATAAAATATAAAAAGCTCTTGACAATTTGATGCTAAAAGTGTACAATAATAGAGTATCTATATCCGGATCGTGCCGGATAAAATCAAGGAGGATCTTTGTATGAAGAAAAGGCTGTTATGCCTGGCGCTATGCGTTTTGATGATCGCAGGTGCGTGTATTTTTACCGGCTGTTCTTCGTCTGCCGAAGATGATACTGCTGATAATATAGCCAAAGAAAATTCCCGTAGCACCAAAACGCTTAACATGTATCTTATGACCGAAGACGAGACAGACCCCGAGGCGGCAGCCGCCGTTGAGGAGGCAATAAATAAGATCACCAAATCAAAATTCAAGACCAAGATCAATATTACTTTCCTTACAGAGAGCGAGTACTACAGCAAGCTTGAGGCTACCTTCACCGCTAAGGCTGAAGAGGCCGAGCAGGCAGAAGCTGCCGCTAAGGCGCTCAAGAAATATGTCAAGGAGCATAAGGCAGAGTACGGCAACGAGGGCGCAAAGGAAAAATTCTACGAAGAATACCCCGAGTACCTAAAGTATGCCGAGACGACAACCGATCCCACTGCCGAAACCACCCCAGAGGAAACGGTGTACAACAAGGATACCGGTCTGCTTGAGCTGAAATACCCTGAGTCCGATCCCAATGTTGTCGATATCTTTTATCTGTCCGGCTATGACAGATACCTTGAGTATATTGAGAACGAGTGGGTTGCAAGAGTAGATGATGAACTGACCAGCGGTTCCAAAAAACTCAAGGATTACATAAGCAATGTCTTTATGGATGCCATGAAGATAGACGGGGCTACCTATGCTGTCCCGAACAACCGTACTATCGGCAGCTATACATATATGCTGGTCAACAAAGAACTGCTGGCTAAGTATTACTACGATATCAGTTCAATTACTACGCTCAACGACTGCTCGGAGTTCCTGTCGGATATCGCACGCTTTGAGCCGGATGTAGTGCCGATTGACGGTGCTCCCGATCTGTATAATGTGCTGTACTGGGATATCGATCCCGAAACGCTTGAAATCAGCACGGATACCTTTAACATTATCGGTACAACATATTCGGCCAATGCAAGTCTCGGTACCCAGGTTCAGTTTACCAGTCTGTTTGCCTCTAAAAAGACATACAGAGATCAGTTGCTGTCAAACATGAAGTATCAGGAGCTGGGCTATTTCAGAAGTGATGTGGCCGTTGATGCAAAGTGCGCTATCAAGATAGTGGAGGGCGGTGCCGAGCTCGAAAAGCAGTACGGAGAGGACTACCATATGGTGGTGCTTGAGACTCCGAGAGCTAATTCCGACATACTGTACGGCTCTATGATGGCCGTCGGCGGATACAGCAACGATGTTACCCGCGCAATGGAAATCATCACATATATCAACACCAATGCTGAGTTGCGCAATCTTATCCAGTATGGTATTGAGAATGTCAACTACACGCTGACAGAGGATGGTCAGGTTGAGTACACCGGTACAAACAGCTATTGGATGGACATCAACAAGACAGGTAACTCTTTCATTGCCTACACATTAGCCGGAACTGATCCCGAGTTGTGGAAGTACGGCATGAAGCAGAACAGTGATGCAACCGTTGATCTTATACTGGGATTCTCGCTGAAGGACTCCAAGGTCGACAAAGCTGCAATTGCAAAGATGCGCACGCTGTCGGTTTCGGTTAAGGCAAGACTAGATGCCTGCACCACATATGCCGAGCTGAGCGCTCTTATCGATACTCTGCAGGTGGAGCTGAGAAGCCAAAGCAACCAAGACATCAAGAATTATGTCGCTGTGACGGCTGAGCCCAATGCGGACGGAGAATCCACGCCGTATGTATTGTTCTACGAATGGATGACCGAAAAGGGCTTTATCACCGAAGAATGATCTAAAATAATGTTGGAGCCGGAAGAATGTCCTCCGGCTCCGTTTTTTGCAATGAAATATACTCACATACTTTGGGACTTTAACGGAACAATTTTTAACGATGTCGACGCTTCGCGCCGGGCAACCAATATACTTCTCAGACGGTACAGCCTCCCTGAAATTCTGAGTGTTGATGAACTGCGAGGTCGGTTCGGATTCCCGGTCAGGGATTATTATGCAGGGCTGGGATTTGACTTTGAAAGGCATAGCTACGAGGATATGGCGCAGGATTGGGCGGTTCTGTATGAGGCAGAGTGCCGAGATTGCGAGCCCTGCCCGGGAGCTGTAGACAATATCACAAAATTGAATGATAAAGGCTATATTCAGGCTGTAATCTCGGCTTGTGAGCACAAAATGCTGCAATCCCGCATTGCCGCTCTCGGACTTGACGGTATGTTTGAAAATATATACGGGACCTGCGATGTCAACGCTCACAGCAAAAATGACACGGCGCTGACGTGGCGTCGAGAGAATGCGGGAGCGTCCGCGATCATGATAGGCGATACACCGCATGACCTCGAGGTTGCAAGACTGATGGGGGCCGATTGCCTGCTGTATTCAGGAGGTTATGTAAGCCGGCAACGGCTTGCCGCTCTGGGGTGCCCTGTCATAGACATGCTGGATCAGATATGGGATTATTTATAACAGTTATAGAAAGGAACGAAAGATATGCTTAAAAAGCTGATAGTGACACTTTTTACACTGATGCTGATACTGTGCGTGTTGTGCTCCTGTGACAATGCGTCCCGTCCTTCAGACGGAACAACGTCCGCCGGTTCTGTTTTTTCCTCCGATACCAATGCGGAAAGTAACACCACCGGCCAATTAACCTACCGTATCATGACTGCCGACCTCGGCAAATATGCCGTTGTACGCTCCGAAGATGCAACGCAGACAGAGATCGATGCATCAAGAACGGTATACAACGCGCTAAAGGATTATGATGGGATCTCCATCAAGACCGACTTTATCATGAAAGACGCCACTAACTCCAAATATACCGAGGAGCCGTATGAAATACTGATCGGGACAACAAACCGTGCTGAAACCCAGGCTTTTGCGGGTAAAATGCGCAGCAAGGATTATGGCTATACCGTCATAGGTACCAAGATAGTAATTGCGGGCGGTTCTCCCGACGCAACTGCCGCAGCGGTCGAGGCATTTGTGGAGAATGTTATTAACGTAAAGCATGATGACGGTGTGTTTTTATCGTCGGATAATATGTTCAGCGTCACCGGCAGCTATGCCGTTGAGTCGCTTACGCTTGCCGGAGCCGACATATCGGACTATCGTATAGTATACAAAAGCTCGGGCAGCAGTGCGAAATCGCTGGCGCTGTCGCTTCAGCAGGATATTGAAGACATGACAGGATATACTCTTAGTGCCGTGTCCGACCGCGAGGCGTATAGTGGCGGGCGTGAAATACTGGTTGGCCAAACGTCACGTGATGTGGGCGGTTTGTATGCAAGAGAACTGGGCGACAACGGATATTATATCGGTACTCACGGCGAATTTGTCGTGTTGTTCGGTAACACTCCGATAGGGCTTATGACAGCGGTAAACAGTCTGTCAAAATCCATACGCGCACTGCCCGGCAACGGTGCAAAGGCTACACTCGATGTTCCAGAAACGATAGCGACCGTTTCCGAATCGGACAAAATGACGTCTATGAGTTTCAATCTCAAGGTGAATCCGCGAACAAATGAGCGCGACGGGCGTGTTATAAAAATGATACTCGATTATATGCCCGACACGCTTGGTGTTCAAGAAGCGTCACCCGGCTGGATGTCGTTGCTGGTAGCAAAGCTGACGCCGTATTATAATTACGTCGGTGAGGGGCGCGACGGCGGCAACAGCGGAGAGTATAATGCCGTGTTTTACCGCAAGGATAAGTTTACACTGCTGGAGTATGGCACAAAATGGCTGTCCGATACGCCTTCCTCACCGTCCCGATACAGTGAATCGTCGCTTAACCGTATCTATACCTATGCAAAGCTGAAGCGCAACTCAGACGGTGCCGAATTTTTGCACATAAACACTCATCTTGAGCATACAAGCGGCGAGGCACGCATCAAGCAGGTTGCGGTGCTGAATGATTTTATCACTCAAAATTCCGGTATTCCTATGATTATGTCTGGAGATTTCAACTGTACGTACAGCTCCGAGCCGTATAACGCCATAATTGCAACCGGATTGTCAGATTCTGCAAAGATTGCATTGCAGACCGAGTCGGTTTCTACCTTTCATAACTACGGCAGTTCCGACAAAACGCTTGATTATTTCTTCATTGATGCTATACATATCAGTGTCGAGCGCTACCACGTGTGCAATGAAAAGATAAATGGCGACTATGCCTCGGATCACCACCCGATAATCATTGAATATTATATTGTAAACTGATTCAGAGAATGTTGCCTATGGTGAAGGCTTCAAGGCGCCTCATTTCGTGTATGGCGTTGAGCAAAAGCTCACGGGCACATTCAAAATCGGCATCCTCGCCTGCGGCGGCATAGGACTTCATGGAGGTTATGGCATCTGATACGCGGTTAAGCTCTACAAAGCTGACTGACAGTCCCACGCGGTCGTGATGCTGTTGCCAGTACTGGTCAAGCTGACTTACTCCGGCGTAACAGCCGTCTTCTTCAACACCCGGTATGCCTGAGGCTAAGACATACAGCTCGTTTGATGTTTTGTTAATATAAAAGTAATTGAAAACTATACATCCGAGCATGACGGCAAATATAACGCAGATTATCACAAAAGCCTTCATTTATTATTCTCCTTCGGAATAAGACAGACATTGTCGCTGTCATCAATGAGCAAGAGAAATATCTGGTCGGTGGAGCAATGGTGCTCTGCCGACTTTTGCTTCAACCAGGCGAGGTCTTTGTTGTGCTTTTTCATATTGTAATCGTTGACATATCCGTTTGAAACAAGAATATGCATAATACCCGGTTCGGGTGGCTTTATACCAAGATCGGACGGTGTGGCAGACCGATATTCGGCTTTGGGAATGACGGAGATCTTGCCGTTCTGTTCAAGCGTGGCGTAGTTTACCTCGGTGATGTCAGAGATGCCCTGTTGGCGTAGCTCGCCGATAAGCTCCTCAGTGGAAATGCGTACCCGCGACAGCTCGCGCTGGTTGATGACACCTTTTTCAATGAGCGTGCTCGGACGTGTCGAAATGAGCGTTTTGAGCTTGGGAAATTTTATCAGTACGACAGACATGATTATTTCTATTGTCGTTATGGTGATAATGGGGATAAGCGCAAAGCTGACGGGAATTTCCTGATTTTCAATAGGCATTGATGCAATCTCGGACAAGATCAGCGTACCGACAAGCTCTGATACCTCGAGCTCTCCGATCTGGCGCTTGCCCA
>ENA-ORSL01002873-ORSL01002873.1-human-gut-metagenome-genome-assembly--contig:-NODE-2873-length-11839-cov-1.688561_pt1 | contig 11839 bp, 10 predicted proteins | sample MGYA00242190_ERZ509157 | MGnify/ENA primary metagenome ERZ509157 (study PRJEB26280, sample SAMEA2338664) | human gut metagenome | biome: human gut; feature: human-associated habitat; material: faeces...
GATGGTGTTGGTCGGGGTATCGGAGTCATTGTCGCGCTCACTCTGCGAGTCGCTTGAGAGGGATGTGCGGGCAATGGAGCACATCTTCGACCGTCACGATGCCGCGGCGCAGATCGCTGCGGTCAATGCCCGCGGCGGAATGGAGGATGTGGCCGTGGGTGACGAGTTGTTCATGGCTCTGGAGCTGTGCGAGGCATTCCGCCGCGGAACGGAAGGTTACTTCGATATTACGGCATGCTCGGATCACGACCGGTCGGGTGCGGGATATACGCTCGATGCTTCGGCGCATACGGTGCGACTGTATGGCCGGGGCACGATGCTCGACATGGGCGGCTTTGCCAAGGGATATGCTCTGGAGCGGATGCGGCGTATGCTTTCCGAGGCCGGAGTCGCGCAGGCGGTGATAAATTTCGGCGACAGCTCGATTACGGCCATAGGGCATCACCCCTACGGTGAGTGGTGGCCCGTGGGTGTCGAGGCCGGTGCAGGGCATAATGTCGCGGTACACGAGTTACATCTTTGCGACAGCGCCATGTCGGTTTCGGGTCGCAGCCGCGGGGGAGAATATCACATATTCGATCCGCACGACGGCCGCAGAGTGGTGTGTGACGATACGGTCGTTGTCACGGGCCGTTCGGCATTGGTGTGCGAGGTGCTCTCGACGGCGTGGTATGCCGCGCCTGCGGCGCGGCGCCGTGCCATAATGGCGCGATATGAGGGTTATGCGGCCACGTTGCTGCGCTGCGGCGCCACTGGAGGGTGTCAGGCATCGGCGGTATGAGGTGGCGCAGACGCAGACGCAGACGGATTTTATGGGTAATGATAAAAAGATAAAAATAAAAATAGCGATACGATGGACAGAAAGGAATTTTTGAAGGATTGCGGCCGCATGGGTTTTGCCGGGTGGATGCTGTCGCTCTTTCCGTGGTTGGAGTCGTGCAGCGAGGCCACGCGCCGCGAGGTACAGGGCGAAAAGGCCCGTATAGGTATCATCGGTACCGGTTCGCGCGGACTGTTCCACATCCAGCACCTGCTGCAGATGCCGCAGGTGGAGGTGACGGCACTGTGTGACGACTACACGCCGCATCTGGAGGATGCCGCGCAATATTTCCCCGCGGCGAAACTATACAGCGACTATCGGCAGCTGCTCGAGGACCGGAATGTAGACGGTGTGATCATAGCCACGCCGCTGTATCTGCATGCGCCGATGACGCTCGATGCCATGGAGGCAGGCAAACGAGTCTTCTGCGAGAAGGCCATGGCCTATTCTCAGGAGGATTGTCTGCGTGTGTACAACCGTCGCAAGGAGCTCGGGGCGGTGCTCTTCATCGGTCAGCAGCGCCTCTTCGACCCGAAGTACATCAAGGCCATGGGCATGATACACGAAGGGCGTATAGGCGACGTAGTGGGTGTGCGCAACTACTGGTATCGTAATAACAATTGGCGTCGTGATGTTCCCTCGCCGGAGCTGGAACGGCGCATAAACTGGCGTCTTTACAGCCAGTATTCGCGCGGCCTGATGACCGAGCTGGCATGCCATCAGCTGCAGAACGGTTCGTGGTCGCTGGGGATGCTCCCCGAGCAGGTTATGGGATCGGGGCATCTGGTACATTGGACCAAGGAGGATCAGCGCGACGTGTATGACACGGTGAGCGCCATCTTCACATATCCCAACGGCGTGAACATGACCTTCGAGTCGATCATCTCGAACAAGCACTTCGGTATGGGCGAGCAAATCCTCGGGTCGAAGGGTACGATTGACCTTATCTCGGGCCTCATATACAGTGACGATCCCATGCCCAAGGGCAGCGGCATACATCAGCTTGTTACGCAGATCGAGAACGGCATCATGAGTAACTCGGTCTTCGCGGGTACGAGCTGGGCGGCCGAGACGAGCCCTCTGGCACCGGGCCTGCCGATCATGCCCAACGTCACGGTCAATACGGGCGAGAGCACCATCGGTGCCGAGGCCGACGGTTCGAAGGAGATTATCGAGGCCTTTGCCAATGCTGTAATCACGGGCAAGCAGCCCGAGAAGATACTCGAGGAGTCGTATTATGCCACGCAGTTTGCGCTGTTGGCCGACCGTGCCATGCATGAGAATCGTATTCTGAGCAGTTTAAGGTTCCATACGAGCCGATTCGGAACAAAGTTTGATATGATGGAACGGTGCGCAGCCGTAGCTAAACGATACGTTTGTACGTATGTATATGCGAGGAGGATGCGCATGAGGCGCTGTAAGTGAACATATATAAATTCGGAGCCATGTACAGGAGTTTGCGGGATTATATCGTAGAGTTGGAACGTCGCGGCGAGTTGCTGCGCGTGGCGGCGAAGGTGTCGCCGCGGTTCGAGATTGCCGAGATCACCGACCGCATGGCCAAGAGCGAGGGCGGCGGCAAGGCTCTGCTGTTCGAGAATACGGGTACGGAGTTCCCAGTCATAACCAATATGATGGGTTCCGACAGCCGTATGGCTTTGGCTCTGGGTGTGGAGCGTCTGGACGACATAGCCGACCGCATAACAGCCCTTCTGGGCGAGGCGCTCACTCCGAAGGGTTCGCTTGTGGAGAAGTTGCGCGCGCTGCCGCTGCTGGCCGAGATGTCGCGGTGGTTTCCGCAGCAGGTATCGGGATGCGGTGCTTGTCAGCATACCGTTTATCGTGATGCGAAGGTCGATTTGTGCCGCCTGCCGATGCTGCAGTCGTGGGAGTGCGACGGCGGTGCCTTCGTGACGCTGCCGATGGTGCATACGGTCGATCCCGACACGGGAGTGCGCAATGTCGGAATGTATCGCATGCAGCGTTTCGACGCGCGCACGGCGGGTATGCACTGGCATATACACAAGACCGGAGCGCGTCATTACGATGCCTATAAACGTGCCGGGCGACGCATGCCGGTCGTGGTGACGCTGGGCGGAGATCCGGTATATACGTATGCCGCAACGGCTCCCATGCCCGACAATATGGATGAATACCTGTTGGCGGGATTTCTGCGCCGGCGGCCCGTGCGGCTGGTCAAGGCCCTCACGTGCGACATATACATACCCGAGGATTGCGACTTCGTGATCGAAGGTTATGTCGATCCCTCGGAAGAGAAGGTCATCGAAGGGGATTTCGGGGACCATACGGGATTCTATTCGCTGAAGGATCTATATCCCCGGTTTCATGTGACGGCACTTACGCACCGTCGTGATGCGGTATATCCTGCGACTGTGGTAGGGGTGCCGCCCGAAGAGGATGCCTACATAGCGAAGGCTACGGAGAAGATATTCCTTGCGCCGATACGTCTGGCCGTACAGCCCGAGGTAGAGGACCTGTGGATGCCGATGGCGGGCACGGCGCACAATCTGGCCGTCGTCTCGATCGACAAACGCTATCGCGGGCAGGCGCACAAGGTGGCGCAGGCGCTGTGGGGTGCGGGGCAGATGATGTTCAACAAATACCTCGTCATCACGTCGGCCGAAACGCCCATACGGTCGTTCGGGGCTCTGGCGGCGCTGCTGCGGCGTTGCGATTTGAGGCAGTGTATGATACGCAGCGAGGGCATACTCGACGTTCTGGATCACGCTACGGCTACGTGCGGTTTCGGCGGCAAGCTGGCGCTTGACCTTACGGATACCGATCCGACAGCGGCGGTGGCCGACGTGACGCTGCCGTCGGAGGCTCATCCAGCGGGAGGTATCGAATTGTACGATACGCGCCATGTCGGGGATCTGGGTCTGGTGATACTGTATGCCGAGGCGTCACGCCCCGACAAGGTGGATATGGAGGCATATCTGCGTGAAAACGGTTTTCGCGGAGTGCGTTATGCCGTAGTCTTCGACTATCAGGCCGCCGGTGCGATGCGTGACGAGGATCTGTTATGGCTGGCGGCGGCCAATACCGACCCGCGTCGGGATGTTGTCCTCACGGCCGATGGTACGCTCACGGTCGATGCCCGCAGCAAACGGCCCGGTGTCGAGGGTAATCCGCCGCGCTTCCCGAATGTCGCCATGTCATCCATGCAGACGATACGTCTGGTGGATGAGCGTTGGGGGGAGTACGGTATCGGCCCCCGCTTGGAGTCGCCCTCGCGGCGCTACCGCAAACTGTGGCTTTCGGACCGCGCCGAGTGGTAACGTCGCTGTGGCGGATGTTTGGACGAGCCTGTCTGGAAATCTGTATCAACGATATATTTTTAAGGGATGAAGATCTTTACGGAAGAGCAGCGGCGGGGTTTGATCGTCGCGGTGCCTCTGTTGCTCATCGTGCTGCTGCTGTCGGTGCTTGTGGAGCGCAGGGTAGATCCCATGCTGCTGACTCCGCAAGAGGGGTCGCAGAGCGAAGCGGATAGTGTCGTGATGCGTCCGTTCGATCCCAACGAGGCCGAATACGAAGAGCTGCGCCGATGCGGTGTGCCGCCTACTGCGGCGGTAGGTATCGTGCGCTGGCGTCGTTACGGCAAGGTATATCGCATGAAGGAAGATGTAGCGTTGTGTACGGGTGTGGACGATTCGCTCTATGCCGTACTCAAGCCTTATATCGTAATAGGTGAGGAGTATGCCGCGCGGCCGCGAGGCGAAGGCTCCACGTACGACTCCAAGCGGACGCGTCAGCCGAAGTCCGGAAACGAGAGTCCGGCGGCTGATGAACACCTCGTCAGCATGGAGATGCGGCCATTCTCGTTGGATACGGTGTCGAAGGCGTTCCTCGTCTGGGCGGGATTCTCACCGCGGCAGGCCGAGGTTGTGCTGCGCTATCGCGACGCTTCGGGCGGCATACGCAGCGAAGAGCAGTTCCGACGCTGTTATGTCGTGAGTGACGAGATGGCCGACCGTCTGTTGCCGTATATCATATTTGCGGCGGATGAAGTTCCGACTGATGATGCGGCGGATGCGGCGGATGATGTTTCTATGGTCGCGGACAAGGCGGTGCGGGCGTTGGTGGAGATAAATACGGCCGATTCTGCGGCACTGATATCGGTGCGGGGCATAGGGCCCAAGAGCGTCACGGCCATAATGCGTTACCGCGAATTGCTCGGCGGATTCTACTCGGTGAAGCAGCTGGCGGAGCTGGATGTAGTGACGGAGAGCAATTATGAAAGAATTTTGACGCAAATTTGTTGCGATAGTTGCAAAATATCAAAAATAGATATTAACTTTGCAGACCCGAAAGAGTTGATACGCCATCCCTATGTGTCGGCGAAGGCTCTGAGGCGCATAGTGAAACAACGACAATTGAAAGGAGGTTGGAGCGGAATCGAAGAGATGATCGATGATGACATATTTGGCAGAGAGGAGGCCGAAAGGCTTGCTCCGTATCTTCGATTCGTACGCGATACCATCAATTAGAGACGTTGAAGCGGCTCACGCAGCCTGTGAGGCGGCGAGCGCAATTATCCGATGCGGCATAAGGCCATGCATAGTGTCGAGGCAGAGGCGGTGAGGGTTGTAAAGCCAATCCGAATCGGAATGCCGGAAAATGATTCGCATGAGTGTCCGCCGCGACAAAAGCAGAATAATTTTCGAAAACTATCAAAACAAAAACAGAACAATATGATTATCATGCCGGTAAAGGAGGGCGAGAACATCGAGAAGGCCCTCAAGAAGTTCAAGCGTAAGTATGAGCGCACGGGAGTGCTGAAGGAGCTGCGTCGCCGTCAGTATTTCACCAAGCCTTCGGTGGCAAAGCGTGAGGCCCGTCAGCGTGCAATATACGTAGAGCACACCTATCGTCAGGAGGAGTAACCCTTCATGTCGGTGTCCCTGCCCGAGGCGGGGCGATGTGCCGGAGATGAGGTGCGGAGAGTTCCGCACCTCTGTTTTTTTGTCGGTATGGCGGCGGACATAAGATGCCGGCGGCAGCGGATATTTTGTACGATGCACGGCGGCAGACGATTTTTACGTTCGGAAAAAATTTACTAACTTTACGCGGATTTATATTTGTTGAGATGATAGTAGAACTTATATCGAAATATCTCGAAACGCACAAGCGTTTGGTTGTGCCCAATCTGGGTGCCTTCATAGTGAAGATCCCGGGTGAGTCGGTGCTCTTCTCGAACCTTATCAAGAACGATGACGGCGTGTTGCGTTCGCTGTTGATGTCGAGCGGCGTCTCGGAGATGGAGGCTGCGGTCGACCGTTTTGTCTTTGAGGTTCGTATCCGCTTGCAGAACAACGGTGTATGTCGTCTGGGCGGCTTCGGGGAGCTGCGCTGCGGTGCCAATGAGACCATATCGTTTGTATATGCTCCCGCGACACAGGGCGACGGCGGTGTGGATGATACGCCGAGACCGTCTCAAGCCGAATCCGTTTCGTCGGGTGTCGGAGCCGTCGGGGATCCAAAAGCAGGAGAGGTGCATACCGTATCCGAAGATACGGTCTCGCCGAAGGCTCGGACGGATGTGCCGGCGCCGTCACCTGCACAGACATTGCATACGCAGCCGCGTGCCGTGCAGGAGCCGCATGTGCGTCCTGTACGACCAGCACGACCGCATAGCGACGGGTATTCGCAGCGTAATGTGGCATCTGAGGCGGAGTATCGTTCGGCGTACGGTGCCGCGGAGACATCGGAGGCACGCGACATGGAGCGTGGAGACGCTGATGCGGAGACGGATCGTGAGATGACGGAACGCCGTCGGGATCATGAGGTGCGGCGCGACCGTATGAAGGCTCTATATGATGAGCCGACGATTTCGGTTTCGGCAAAACGCCATCCCGCCGACTACGTCAAGGGCTTGCGTTACGGAAAGGGCCGCAAGGTGTCGCCCGACAGAGGTTTGGGATCGCAGCCGCACCGCCGTAACGACCGTATCCTTATCATCGCCATCGTGGCCGCGGCGCTGGCCATAGCGGCCCTCGGTTACGGCTACTATTGCGACGTGCGGGCCGCTCGTATGGAGAGCGACTATTACGGTGCGGAGAGTGATGGTGCGACAAATCCCGATCTGGAGTATATCGAGCAGCCGGCGGAGTAGTCTGACCTTGGCCGCAAACAGCTGAAGAGACCTTAAGATGGCTGAAAATATTGACATAACATCCGTAAAGCAGCGTTTCGGAATTATCGGCAACTCGGAACTGCTGAATCGGGCTTTGAGTGTGGCTCTGCGCGTGGCGCCTACCGATCTGTCGGTGTTGGTCGTGGGCGAGAGCGGTGTGGGAAAAGAGTTCTTCCCGCAGATCATACACGCCTATTCGGCGCGCAAGCATGCCAAATACATTGCCGTAAACTGCGGTGCCATACCCGAGGGCACGATCGACTCGGAGCTCTTCGGACATGAGAAGGGTGCCTTTACGGGTGCTACGGATGCCCGCAAGGGTTACTTCGAGGAGGCCGACGGCGGCACGATATTCCTCGACGAGGTGGGCGAATTGCCTCTTTCGACACAGGTGCGTCTGCTGCGTGTATTGCAGTCGGGGGAGTTTCTGCGAGTAGGCTCGGCCAAAGTGCAGAAGACCGATGTGCGTGTGGTTGCCGCCACGAACAACGACCTGCTCAAGTCGATCGAGGAGGGGCGTTTCCGTGAGGATCTGTACTACCGTCTCAATACCGTGCCCATAGCCGTTCCGGCGTTGCGCGACCGTCCGGAGGATATACCGCTTCTGTTCCGCAAATTTGCCAGTGACGTGGCCGTGCAGTACCATATGCCGCCCGTCACGCTCGACGACGGGGCGCGACAGATGTTGCAGAACTACTATTGGCGCGGAAACATCCGTCAGTTGAAGAATGTGGCCGAACAGATCTCGGCTCTGGAGCGTACGCGCACAATCACGGCCGAGGTGTTGTCGGGTTACCTTACGACCGTGCAGCCTTCGGCAGCGGCAATGGCACCCAAGGGCGGCGTTTCGGGCGATATGTCGACGGAACGGGAATTGCTCTACAAGATACTGTTCGACATGCGCAGCGACATAAACGAGGTCAAGCGTATGCTGACCGACATCATACAGGGTAACGTGCACGGTATTCAGACGGCCGCGCCGGCGCAAAAGCGGGAGGTGATGGGTCTGTTGCCGTCGGTGTCGCATCCTGCGGTTGTGGATGCCGTGAGCGAGGATGTCACCGAGGTGCCACAGCAGCACGGCGAACGGACTAAGGCCGACGTGCAGCGTGAGATGATCATCCGCGCGTTGCGGAACAACAACCGCCGCCGCGATGCCGCCCGCGAGTTGTTCATGTCGGAGCGGACGCTTTACAGGCGTATCAAGGAGCTGGGCATAAAGGATGACGACATATAGCGAGTGAGAAGACAATGGGAATGGGTTTCGGAATGAATCGTATATACCGATATGCCGTAATGATCGCGGCGGTGCTGTGTGCACTATCGCTGGGCGGTTGCATCTTCTTTAAGGGCGGATATTCGCTCTCGGGCGCAAGTATTCCTGCGGGAGCCAAGACCTTCAGTGTGGCATACTTCCCGAACAACGCCCCGATGGTGTCGCCCACGCTGAGTACGACATTGACCGAGGCGCTTAAGGATAAGTTCTCGCGCCAGACCAAGTTGGAGATGGTGGAGGAGGGCGGAGATTTCGCCTTCGAGGGTGAGATCACGGGTTACACCTCGACTACGGCGTCGGTCTCGAGCGACAACTATGCCCTGCTGAATAGACTGACGATAACGGTACGCGTACGCTTCACGAACGCTATCGAGCCCGACAACTCCTTCAATCAGGTATTTACGGCCTTCACCGACTACGAATCAACGCAGCTTCTGACCGACATCCAGAGTCAGCTTGACGAGGAGATCGTGTCGCAGCTGGTGACGGATATATTTCAGGCTTCGGCCTCGAACTGGTAATTTGCGATGGGAAAGAGATCGAACAATGATACCGCTGCCGCAGCAAAGGTGGTCATAGAGAGTGCCGACGTCGAGTTGCTCATGCGCTCGGAGCGATGGCGCGATGTGTCGTCGGTGACGGCGGGGCAGAGTGCGACAGACGGCGTATCGGAGGCGGTGGCGGAGTTGTGCCGTATGCCTCATGTGGAGTGTAAATCAATTGACATAGCGAAGCTTACCGAGGTCACGGCGGATGATATAATAGACCGTTTTCTGCGGTCGGACAACTATCGTATTGTGGCCGAAGAGGATGGGCCTGCGGAGGAGATACGAACGGAGGCCGATTTCAGCTGTGAGGATGATCTTGTGAGTGAGGAGTTGGCGGAGGTATACCTTGCTCAGGGGCTGAAAGATATGGCCAAAGAAACTTATCGCAAATTAAGTTTGCTAAATCCCGAAAAAAGTGTTTACTTTGCGGAACTTATCGCCAAGTTGGACGCTTCGGGTGCCAATGAAGGTGCCGAGGGGGCAGCCGTAAAGAGTGCCGAGGAGGCAAGTGTAAAGAGTGCCGCGGGTGCAAACGAAGTGAGAGCCGAGGCTGCAAGCAAGGCGGCGGACGATGCCCCTACGGAAGATAACATTGAGGTGAAAAATAATTAAAATAAAAATATAAGTTTATGTTATACACACTTTGTATCGTATTGATTCTCATAGCGAGCGTTATTCTCATTTTGGCCATTCTGGTGCAGAGCCCCAAGAGCGGTATGGCAGCCAACTTCGGCGCCGCCAATCAGGTGATGGGTGTGCGTGAGTCGGCCAATGTCCTTGAGAAGACCACTTGGACGCTTGCGGCTCTGATCGTAGTGTTGAGCCTCGTTGCCACGTTGGCGATGGACCAGACGCTGGTATCGACGAGCAACAGCGCTCTTCAGAAGGATGCCAACGCCCTGATGGAGCACGTTAACACGACGGCTCCCGTTAATGCCATGCCTGCTGCCGAGATTCCCGAGACGGATGCTTCGGCAACCGATGCCGCAGCTGAGGGCGCAGCGACCGAGCAGCCTGCACAGGCCGAGTAATGTGCGCTCTGCGCGCGACGGGCTGAGAAAGGACCGGAAAAGGTCCGGATGAGGATCGGGAGATGGCTGGGAGTGGGCCGAGAAAGTGTCGGGAAAGGGCCGAGAAAGGATCCGGAAAGAGCCGAGAAAGGACTGGGAAAGGACCGATGCGATAGAGGGCCAGGCGATTGAATTATGGGTGTGAAAGAATCGGGTCCGCCCAAATGAGCCGCCCGAGTTGGCGGAGCCCACAGAGTTGCACAAGCATCCGCGCCATCCGAGCTTCCGAGCTATCCGAGCTTCCGAGCTTCCGAGCTTCCGAGCTTCCGAGCTTCCGAGCTATCCCAGCCGAAGAGGGAGTCGAGTTACTTCCTCTACCGATGCAGGAGCGTAAAGCGGCTGAAAAGCGGACGATAAGGGTCGAATGCACACGAAAGTTGTAAAACGCTTAACAGCACTTTAAGTAGGTATGCACGGTTGCGAGTGGTACGACAAATGTTTGACCATCGGCCAAAGGCAATCAATCGACCGCGTGCAGTGCGATAATCGTAGATAAGTAGAGTTGGGACGGAGAGTATATTGTTCTCCGTCTTTTTTTGTTTGTGTTATACGTTCATATTGCGGGCGTTACTTGGCTGTATTGGCTCGTGCTGCGATATATTTTAATATGTGTACCCGCTCCGGAGCGGAGCCGTGTGGAGCCGTGTTATCGAATCGGGTGATTGATTTATTTGTCGTCCGAGCCTGCGGCAGGACGATACGCTATGGTTTTCCTTGTCGGCGGCTAATGCCTATAATAACGATGCTTGCAGGAAATAACGAAGACGCAGAGGATCTGTCGGTGAACCTCTGCGTCTTTGATGTTTGCGACTCTATGCTGCCGCAACGAATGTATCGGATACACCTATTTGCTTTCCGCAACTGCATCTTCTTCGGCCGAGTGGTCCCTGCGGTGTCTCCGTTCCTTGTCCTTATTGTTGTCGGCGTTGACGAAATGGCGTGAAATGGCCTGTGCGAGGTTGCGCGGGGCAATGTTGCGTTCGATCTTGCCACCGAATGCGACCGATATGCCTCCCGTCTCCTCCGATACCACCACGACTATCGCATCCGATGTCTCGGTGATGCCTATGGCGGCACGGTGGCGTGTACCGTACGATTTGGGTACGTTCGACTGCGTCACCGGCAGTATGCACTTGGCTGCGACGATACGGTTGTTCATCACGACGGCGGCGCCGTCATGCAGCGGTGCGTTCTTGAAAAATATGTTCTCCAGAAGCGGCTGTGAGAGTTGTGCGTCGAGACGTATGCCTCCGTCGATGATGTCGCGCAGGTCGCTCTCCTGTGCCAATACGATCAGCGCTCCGGTCTTGCTCTCCGACATGTCGGTGCAGGCAGATATGATCGGGGTGAGATTTGGGCCCGTGAAGTCGTGGGTGTTGAATATGCGGTTTATGAAGTTGAATCCCTTGCGTCGCATACCGATCATCTGGAGGAAGTGTCGCAGCTCGGGTTGGAAGACGATGATTATGGCCAGAACGCCGACGCTGACGATCTGTCCGAGGATCGAGGAGAGCAACTCCATGTTGAGTGCGCGCACAACGACCCATACGATATATATTACGATGATGCCCGAGACGATATAAGGGGCATTTGTGCCGCGTGTCATGCGGTAGAGGCCGAACATGATGAGCGCCACGAAGAATATGTCGATGAAATCTATGAATGTAAACGGTATGAAATCCATGGTTTGTCGATTTACGATGACAAAGGTAAAAAAAACGCAGACATATGGGTATGTCTGCGTCGTATTTTTTAGTGTGTGTGGCGTGTTGTTATATTAGAGCGACCGCTGTGCTTTTCATGTGCGCTTAGCATCCAATGAACTTGCTGTTTTTCATGTTCGGTTCACTTCCCATCTTCGGTGTACTTCTCAAGTGAAGCCCCCCCCCTTCCGATGTTCGGTTCTCTTCCCATGTCCGTTGCGCCATTTGCTGCGCGCGGGGGCGGGGGTTTTTTTTTTTTTTCCCC
>ENA-ORSL01002874-ORSL01002874.1-human-gut-metagenome-genome-assembly--contig:-NODE-2874-length-11835-cov-2.136927_pt1 | contig 11835 bp, 11 predicted proteins | sample MGYA00242190_ERZ509157 | MGnify/ENA primary metagenome ERZ509157 (study PRJEB26280, sample SAMEA2338664) | human gut metagenome | biome: human gut; feature: human-associated habitat; material: faeces...
CTTGGTTTTAGGGGGCAGCTTACACTGGATTTTCCAACATAGGTACACCGGAATTCGCAGACACACCTGCACCCACAAACATAACGAGCTTACCCTGTTTACTTGCTTCTTGTATATGCAATATATTTGACAATTGTATATTTTCCATATGAAAATAAGATATTAATTATATGAATCTGTTTAACTCTTCTACCAACAAATAAACAGTAGTGGAAGACTCTTGTTGTGCCGGGTTATTCCCATCAAATTGTTTCATGATAGTTTTAGCATGATTAATAGCTTGTTCTTGTTTAGGGAATAAAGCATTAAACATTTTAAAGCTTACACCCGACTTCTTTGTATAAGCAAATCCGAGCAAAGTACTCAACATTTTTTCATATCTGGAACGATGCAAAGCCCCCTGATACAGATTGAAGTGAAGCAAGAACCAAAATTCAAAAGCCTGGTTGCTATAAGCCACTTCAAAACCATTCTGGCGAGCTGACAGGATTGCGGAGTTAAAGTCATTTTCTGGAAAATCATCTTTGTCAAAGACCACCCAATTCTGATTGTATGTCCTTCCTTTTTGCCTTTCCTGCTCTTTTATATTGATAGCTTTCTGTACTAATGCTAATGTCCCCATGCCTTGGCCGATAGCTTTCACAGTGGCAGAAGTCAAGCGGAAGGCATTAAAGTAGTCTGGTTCAGTATTAACCCCCTCGCAAATAATCAGAAATGTTTGTTTCACTTCACGCACACCACTGATACGGGTTATCTTTCTTTCGATACGCGGATTCATATTTTTCCTTTTTGTAGCCGCCATAGTTTATTTTTCTTGCGTATTAAACAAACGGGTTAAATCTCCGACAATTGGAATAGCTCCATACTTTCCGGACAGGTAATCTTTTTCAAACGAAGCATCATTACGAACTTTATACTCTGCCAATGAATAAAGTTCGGTTGCTCCATAACGGTCTTTTTGTGTAAACCAAATCTGATCTCGTCGGAATATATTAGCACTCAACAAGTTTGTATCGTGGGTAGTGAAAATCAATTGGGCATTTTTCGGATTTGTTTCTTTTGAATTAAACAAGGCAATAATTCTACACGTAAGAAGTGGATGCATTTTGGAATCAAATTCGTCTATAATCAGACGCTTCCCATTATCCAAAGCATCAATAATGGGATATGCTAAAGAAAAATACTTTATCGTACCTTCCGATTCATTTTTCCTGAATGGGAAGGTAACAGCTTTGACTTCATTACCTTCATCATCGTATTGTGTATGCGTACTGACAATAGTATTATCTATTTTTTCAATATTTTCAATACCTAAATCAGCATAACGGGAAAACTCCACAATTCGCTGTTTCATTCTGATGTCATCCAGTTGGATGGTGGCGGTATTCCATATTTTCTCATCATTAGAACCTGAAATAATAGTGGTATCGTTCAACCATTTCATGATCTCCACTGCCGTCGGATCATTGAATTGTGCCGCAACAGAAAGTAATAGTGCATTTGCTCTCACCATTCGTTTACCTGCAAGCTCTTTACCAACGGCAAACTTGGTATGAATATCAAAACTGTCTTTTTCCCGGTAGAATAATTCCACCTCCTTAGCCCTTTTCTTATTAGCTTTTTGATAGAGCCATTCCGAATGTACCGATGAATTGTCAGCTTCAAAACCATAACGATATTGATTATCCTCATCACAGAATATGGCTTCAAAATAACTTGGTTCACCCGCAGTAAGCGAGTTTAACCGGAAACTTTCTATATTGACACGTTCCCCTGCCTGAATATCCTTCGATGAATTTATCACATACCACTTGAAGAACTCAAATGCTTTAATGAAATTGGATTTACCGGATGCATTGGCACCGTAAACAACCGCACTCTTCATTAACAATAATCCGGCAGTCCCTACACTAAAGATTATATCTTCAGCCGGAACCTGTATTTCTTTCAAAGCCGATGCCGCTAATGACAATGTAGACTGTTCTTTGAAAGATAGAAAATTTCCTATTGTAAATTGAATAACCATACTTTAATTGCTTTATTCGAGATTTTATCACAAATATAGCTTTTATTTTTCATATAAGGATAACTATCAAGTGAATTATATTATTTTATGTCTAATAACATGCAACAGTTCCTTGCAATGCGTCTCTACGCCACCCATGATATCGGGAATTTTAGATTATTATTAATGAAGGCTACAATCCAAATAAAAGTTTTGTAATCCGGTGTTTTTTCAAAACAAACCGATACAACAACATCGGAATAATCACACCAGAAAATATCACCAATATAGCCGAAGGAATGAAGACATACCACACATTGCTGTCAATCAGCAATTTCCTCAGTACCGCCTTCACTAATCCCTCAAAAGTAGTATGAAAAAGATAAATGATATAACTTGACTGCGCTATCCACATTAAAAGATGTCTTTCATGGACATCAGTCCAATCATTACAGACAAGTTTCGCTACCTCCATCACGAACCAAATTCCAATGAAAGGCAACATAGCATTTAGCAAAAACATTCCACCTGTTCCTACTCCATTCGTAAAATACAAGAATTCTCCCAATATAAATACTGCCACTGCACATGCTACCTTAATCCAGCTGAACTCTTTCAGAAAACGGTGCAGACTGTCATTTTCAAACACGAACACACCAAACATGAAATACATCAGCATACCTGAGAACTGTTCAAGACAAAAGACTCGAGGCAATCCAAACGGAATGAAATGTAAGACAATGCCTAAGACAAACAACTCTACATGTTTCTGCTTTCCTCTGAATAGCGGCACCAGCACAAACATCCACCACAACGCCCAGATAAACCACAGGAAATAGCCTGCCACGGGCATATAAAACATCTCTACGAAAGAAAATATTGTCACGGGATTGTCTACACTCATACTGCCTTGTGTTAAAAGTTTAATGACGATAACCATAACAGAAGTCGTAAGGTAAGGAACCATCAGCCGTCTGACTTTCTTCAACAAAAAATCTCCATAAGTGCTCCTCTTTTTTGTAGCGATATAAACATAGCCACTGACAAACATAAAGAGTGGCATGTGGAAAGTATAAATTACATCATGCACCAGCACATACCATGCCGGCGAATTATCTGGCACATAGTGTCCCATAACCACCAATATAATACAGATGGCTTTCGCTATGTCAAGCGCGATTATTCTATTCATGATTTCAGAATTTCTCTCTTAAATCACCTTGCTCAGGATCTTGTCCTACATCGCACCATTTCGGTTCCAGACAAATATCTTTCCCTTGCAGTGATTTCAGTTTATTGATTAACGCCCATTTCAGCGGATACTTAATATATTTGTGCATTACCGGCGAAGCCGTACCCACCATCCAACAGTTTTTGGGACAACGGCGCACCATGGCGCGAACCTCCTGTGCCTGCTCACTCTCCCATATGGTCATAAAGTCGGGAGTTTCGTGAATATTCCCCATCGACTTTTTCCAGTATTTCTCTTCCAGCCCGTTGCAGGGAAACACATCGCCAAACGGATCAATGAAGAAGTTAGCCGAACCGGCCTCACAAGGCAACATACGGCGACCGCCTTCAATATAATTTATCAACCCCATATTGAACCAGGCACGGAACCAGCTCTTCGGATGACGCTCCTTCAGCTGCCATTCAATGAGTTGCTTGAAGTCACCACACACCTCATTTTTATTAGTGATTACATTGTCTTCTTTGTGGAAGTAGTACGAATTATGAAAAGCAGCTGTGGCGAACTCCATCCCCAAGCTCTTGCTCAGTTGATAGAGCGAAAGCATGTCTTTAGAGTTATTGTTAGACACCGTGCAGCCGAAACCGATATCCTTCAGCCCCATTTCCTTCAATGTCAGCAGTGTGCGAAGTCCCTTGTCGAAACCTCCCGCATGACCGCGCAGTTCGTCGTTCTTGCCACTCAGCCCCTCGATGGAAATGCGGATGCCGATATTTGGAAACTTCTTTGCCAGCGCCACCACACGATCCTCAAACCATCCGCTCGTCGAAATGACAATACGGTCGGTATGCCGGTAGCATTCCTCCACAATCTCCGCCAAATCCTCGCGGACGAAAGGTTCGCCACCCGTCAGGTTGATAAACTTCAACTTAGGCAGTGTTCTCAAATCACTCGCTTTTATCTCTTCGCTTTTGTTGGTGGGATTAAACCAGATGTTGCACATCTTGCACTTCATGGGACAACGATAAGTCAGGATAATACTTGCATCCGTAGGAGTAGGAACAGTTTTTTGATAAGCCATAAATATTATAATATTTTTACATTTTATACACTGTGATTATTTCATTATAATACCTTTCCGCATTATAACGCTTATGTGAAGCGACAGCAATCTTAGTATTGTTGAAAGTCCGACCGTACATCGCTTCAATTTTTTTCTTTAAGTCGGCCGTATTGCGACTTTCGAAAGTCATGCCCGTTTCCTCTGATATCAATTCAGGGATACCTCCAATCCGGGCACCCAGCACCGGAGTACCCAAGCACTGAGCTTCTATCACCGAAAGCGGATTGTTCTCGTACCATTCCGATGGGATGACCGAGAAACGGGCTTTGCCCACCAAGCGCTTGATTTCGCTCCACTGTTTAAAGCCTGCCAGCTCAATGTGCTTGCCTGCCATAGACTTCAACTCGTCTTCCAAAGGCCCTCCCCCAATAATCACCAGTTTATGTTGCGGCAACGCATTGGCCGCTTCAATCAGAGTCTTGGCACCTTTCTCGTGCGAAAGGCGGCCGATAAAGCAATAATAATCATCACGTTGACTGTAATCATCGGCCACACATGGGGCTACATCGATAAAATTGCACAATGTGTGCAACTTTGCAGCAGCAAATCCACCCTGCTTCATCTTGTCGCGCATAAATTGTGAAGGACAGACGAAAGCGTCCGTGCAGTTCTCCAAGCGCTCCCGGTGCCATTTCATTGCCTCACCATAAGAGAGGAAACTTGCCACTTTCGAGTTTTTCATGCATTTATATTCCAACACCTTGTGCTTGTCTGCAAAGCAGGATTCACATACCGTTTCCCCATTCCGCAAACAATCGTATCGAGGGCACAGCAATTTATAGTCGTGTAGGGTCCACACCACCTTTATACCCCTTTCGTGCGCCATCTCTGCAATGACCGGCGAAAGTTGCGAATGGATGTTGTTGAGATGTACCACATCCGGATGGAAATCATTGAGCAGCGCATTGAACTTCCGCTGTACCTCCCGCGTGCCAAACGGTCTCATCAATGCCTCAATCATGCCCGTTCCGAGTTTGAATTTCACCTCAGAAGGAAAATACTTGCTCCATTGAGTTTTCAGATTTTCAGGGTAGTCCATAGCAAACACTGCCACTTCGTGACCGTGCGCTTTGAGCAGTTGCTCCAAGTTGAGTGTATGGACACAGTCACCACCCGGGCGGTAATAGAATTTATTAGCCAGTAAGATTTTCATATATAAACATTAATTATATGACCTGCAAGATTTTCAAGGCTGCAAAGCCTGATTAAGTTATTTTGTTATACACTTCAAGAGTAAAGAATATCAACTAATTCTCACATCTGACATTCGCACAACTCCGCCAGTTTTTCCATCGATCTCTCCCGCTCTCTATGCATTATCTCATTCACTTTAGCATAGTCAATCTGCCGGTCTGCTAAAGAGAAGTCATTAAAATCTGTGACAATTCGGTCTTCCAGTCCTGTCAGTTGAAGTATACTTTGATTTCGTGCTCCAGTCTTGTTGTTAGGCAGAACTTCCAGAAATGGAGTATGGAAGTTAATGGCAAAAGCTGTTCCATGGAAACTATCGGTAAGCATGTAACGTGCATTCTTGATATACGAAAGGAATGTACCTATTTCCGGACAAAACACAAATCTGCCCCCTCGGGCTAACTGGTGAAACGTAGGAGACACACGTACTAACGGCAGACCGACATGAGCGGCAAAACGCTTGGCATAATCGTCCAACCGGGGATTGTTATGTATTTCATAAATCAATACATACTCTTTTTTCACATCTTCTTCAATATACCCACTCCACTGACTGGAGTCAAGCAATAAAGTAGGATCCAGTACTTGTCCTCCACAGTCAATCCCCCACTCCTCTAAAAGCTTCACGGCACTGCTTTCACGTACGGTAAGCGCATCATATTTTGACAGTAACCGCTTATAAGATGCAATAATAATGTCCGAAAACTCAGTGCGGCCAAAGCTGCCTGCATACGATACCTTACGTATACCTTCCTTTACAAAAGAAAGAAAATAGGCTTCATCATATCCTCCATCCAGCAACGGTCCCCATACCTGGTCACTACCCGTCATAAACACATCCGCTTGAAGCGACTCCAACTCCTCCATTGAATAGCAACGGGGAGTCAGCTTTAGATACCGCCTACGCATTTTATCGAAACGTAACGCCGCTATTTTCTCACCCGGATACCGCAAAGCCACGTATGCCATACGTTTAAACAAACTGTTTTTCCATAATGATTTTCCTTGCAGCGATGTGAGAATTCCTTGCAGTCCCACCTCATCGCGTTTCCAATAATCAATAATCTCACACTGATGTCCCAAAGATTCAATCACCCGGAGGGTTGCAATGGACTGCAACAACGAACCGTAATTATTGGGCGTATGTCTGGTAATCACTTTAATTTGCATCGTTAAAAAGAATGAAGGGTTATTTTAGTATTCTGTTTCTTAAATCGGGCAGTTTAGCAAGAGTCCGATAGCAGATAATGGGTAAGCGAGGCAGCATTTCCACCACCATGCGCAACAATCTTTGCTGCCTCCGTTCCGCACGGACTGCACGGACATAACGTTTCTTACAAGGTCTTCCCCTGTAGACCGGCTCGGTCACTTGTTTGCGCCACACATCCTTGAGCGAAAGTGCAGGCTCCACTTCGGAAAATGACCGGGGTTCCAGATTCAGGGAAACACATTGTTGAAGCAATTCATCCCCCTTCTGAGTATGAACCGTTACCAAAGTCTCTCCCAACTCATTGTGCGAGCAGATAGTCCAAGGATCCATCAGCGTGATGTCCGCTCCTGCTTCCATACCAAAAGAATCCCCACAGATGCCGCATCCAGGCACCGTCCACAATCGTTTACCGAACGGGATTTGAGCTGCCCTGGAATAGGGCAGCTCAAATCCGTCCACTCTCACGATTCCCGGCCAACCATCTCCGCGATAGCGGGGTCGGAATTTTAAATTTGGAGGAACGGACGTACCCATCATCTTAGCCAGGAAACGTGTGGAGTCCAGTGTTTTCTGTTGCTTACAAAAGATACACACCCGGACAACCTCATCGCATTTATCCTTTATGATGGAGTTCAAGGCTCTCAACTGGCAGGCCGTCCCCACTAACATCAATCGCTTGCAAGGTTGAATCCGGTCAATTTCCGTGCAAGCCATCACGGAGTGATACACGGAATTTGGCATATCTCCGAATGAAGGAATATGCTCACGGGTATAAAACTCACCTTGGGCAAAAGGGAAAGAATCTGTACACTTCAACGAATAAGCCCCGTCTACCATGCCATTCTTTAAGGAATCGATGATCAATGTTTTACATACACCACCCGAAGAAGATTCCCTACGGATACGGTTGTCCGCATGATATCCCAAGTAGTATTTCTTTTGTGCAAAGCCATCAAAATAGCCTTCGTAACCATACTCTTTGTTAGCCGGACAACTTCTCACACATTTGCCGCAAGCGATACAAAGCGCAGCATTTATCTTTATATCGTGCAACCCGTCATGCCGCAAAGATAATGAAATGGCATTTTCAGGACACACCGCATAACAAATGCCGCACTGCTGGCACCGGTCAAATGTGTAAGACAGTTTTTTTTGATTTAGTTTTAACATGGCAAAGAAGAATATATAGACCTATTTTCTTGAAAGCAAATAGCCGGCAGGCATAAACGCCAGCACAAGGCATTTGCCGATAAACGAATACACGTCAGTGATGAGTGTACGATAGAAACACTCCATGGTAGCTTCACGTTGATAAGCGGGAGTAAAAATCGTCATCCAATGCACATCGGCAGAAAATGCTTTTTCACTCATGCACGTCCATACAGATTGTTTGTTTTGACTCTTCATTGTAATTTTTATTTTATCAATTTTAAATTATCTTTCTGGTCATTCTCTCCTCACATTATTTATCTGCGTACGAATATTACCCGTGGACGTCCCCGACTTGAACGTCAGGAACTGCTGGAGCGCCTCTATGAAATCCTTGCTTACCATACGTTCGGCAGTAAGGATGGTATGCTTATGCATATCATTCACCACAAGGTTCGCCAAGTCCGATGCACTGCGGCAATCAGCTATGCGGCGGATGATATCATTCAGTTCCCAGTCATCAGAGTAGTAAATGCACAACGTGCCACGGGCAATACGCACTGCCTCATCCTCCTCTTTCTCTTCCATACCATTGTTCTGTGTTCTCACATGGGCGAACTCAGCACCATAAAAATTTTGCACTACCTCTGTAGCGTTGGGCAGTATTTGATTGTTACCGCCATGAATGTTGATAACAACACTTGCCCTCGCAGTATTTTGAGATTCTTTAGTCTCGTTTTTCATTATCGTTTTATCTTGATTTCTAATTATTCCCGATTATTTTAAATCATAGAGTGATTATTTTAAATCGCTATTGTCCTCCTGAAAATTTACTCTGTACTTTGCAGACACAAAATTCTACGCTACACATTATGAATAAAGATTTTTTTAAATCAAGCAACCCATCGCGCTTCCACTCCCTGCGCGACACCCGGCCTGACCCCACCACCTGGCAGGTTCTTTTCAAGGAGATAACCAACAGCACCCACACCGCCGCCACCCGTCATTACCGCGCCCATCTGGCCACGCTGTCCGACATCGAGGCGACAGGCGACGCGCAGCAGCTGGAGCAGTGGAAGCTCACCAAAAGCAACCTGAAGAACGCACAGCCGGCATTCATCCCCTCCGTCCTGCTGGAGGGAGGGAGAACCTACGCCCATGTCAAGGGATTCACGGGATTTATCATGGTGGACATAGACGGCATCCCCCCCGAGCGATTCGCCGCCATCCTGACTTTGGTAAAGGAGGATATTCATTCCTTTTTGGTGTACATCACCATCTCGGGATGCGGCATCCGGGTCATCAGCCACGTGGAGGGCGGAGTGACCAAGGCCAACTACCGCATGGTATGGGAGTGGGTGAACGACCATTACGCTCGCCTGTGCGGAGTGGAGATTGACGGACAATGCAAGAACGCCACGCGCATGTCGGTCCTCTGCCACGACCCCGAAGCCCTGCTCCGCCCCGAAGCCTCCTCCTTCCACACCAGCGGAATGAAGCCCCGCGAGAAGCCGAAGCGCGGCACTGCCGTGACCGTGACGGCGGAACGTGCCTACAAGATTATCCGTGCACAGTTGGAAGAGGAAGGAATAGCATACGCACCGGGCAGCTACAACGACTACGTAAGCCGTTGTTTCTATCATACCAACCGCTACGGTGTTCCGCAGGCGGACGCCGAGGCATGGGCCCTCCGGACTTTTCCCGATTATCCGCGCGAGCGGCTGCTGCCCATCGTAAAAAGTTGTTACTCGCTCACGATGGAGTTCAACACCGTTCCCCTGCCCCGTTCCGTCCGAAAAAAGGAGAAAGAGAATGATTCCTCTCATAAGAAGGCCACCGTGGAGGAGATGGAGGAGTTTATCAACGGCTATATGAAGTTCCGGATGAACATGCTTACCCACCAGATTGAGACACAACTGATTGCTGATGCGTACACCGACCGTCCCGAAGCTTCCGCCTGCCACTGGCAGCGGCTCACCGACCACATCGAGAACTCCCTGTGGTGCGCTATGCAACACCATGGCATGGCGGTCAACCTGAACGAGCTGCATACGCTGCTCGGCAGTGATTTCGTCAAGGAATATCATCCGTTGAAAGAGTATCTGGACGGTCTGCCGCCCTGGGACGGAGAGACCGACTACATCGGCCGGCTGGCCGCCATGGTGCATGTCAAGGAAAGTCCGCACAGTCCGTTGCAGCAGGACAAAAGCCGGGAACGGAACGACCTCTCCGAAACTCCCGTCCGCTTTGCCGACATCCTGAAACGGTGGATGGTGTCCATGATTGCCGCCGCCCTGAACGAGACCGTGGTGAACCAGGTGATCCTCACCCTGATAGGGCGGCAAGGCAGTTACAAGACCTCGTTCATGCAGCATATCCTGCCGCCCGTATTGTCCGAATATTACACCACAAAGAGCAACTCTAGCCGCATGACCAAGGACGACCTGTTCACCATGACCGAGAACCTGGTGATCAATCTGGAGGAGATCGACACCATGCCCCCCTCGGAGCTGAACCAGCTGAAGGCGATGGTGACGCAACGCTACGTGGACGAGCGCCGAGCCTACGGACGCAACAAGGTGCACCTGCCCCATGTAGCCTCGTTCGTAGCCACCGGGAACAACCTCCAGTTCCTCACCGACGACACCGGCAACCGCCGCTGGCTGCCGTTCGAGGTCACGGCGATCGACAACCCCTGGACCGCCCATATCGACTACGAAGGGCTGTACGCACAGGCGAAACACCTGCTCGACAACGATTTCCGCTACTGGTACAGGGACCACGAGATCGAGGAGCTGAACCTCGCGAACCGCCGTTTCGAAACGCCCAACCCCGCACGCGAACTGATCCTGATGTACTACCGCCACCCCGTCGATTACGAAAAGGGGACTTACGTCACCGCCAGCCAGATCGTCACCCGCTTCGGCGGTAGTATCCGGCTGAACGCGGTGCAGGTCGGCATAGCACTGAAAGAACTGGGGTATACCTGCACACGGACAAGACATGGCAATATCTGGCTGGTTGTCGAACGCACAACAGACGAGATGAAAAGCATCCTCCCTGAAGCGGACGACACAGATTTTCCTCCTTCCTCGGGTGATAGGTGATAGGTTAAATGCCCTTTTTGTAAAACTTTTCCGAGTTTGAATTAAAAAACGTCACCTTAAAGGCGGCGTTTTTTAATTCATTTTTCCTAAACTTTTACAGAAACGGGGGTTTACCTATCACCTATCACCATAAATCACTGATAATCAATAATAGCATTTCTTAATACACCTTTTTTATTTATCCCACGCGATGAAATGTTTGAATCTTCATTTACGCCCTCATTCGAAAGGACAGACACCCCAAAAAGGCTACCGTAAAGCTATGCTTTATGAAGGCTAAAGCTATGGGTTACGCAACCTAATGCATAGCTTTAGAGAAGCTGGTGCATTGCCAAACGGGATGCGCCGGGACAAATCGTTTCCTACTCATCTATTTTTAACTACCGGATGAAAGCATTCATGGAGAATTGCATGTATCTTTGCAGCCGGTATAACATAAAAACAATCTGTATGTCAATCTCACGCTTCAATGCAGTGGAGAAAGCATCCAACCGAAAGGCAGTGGAAGCCATTACTCCCAATCAGAAAGTATCCGAATATTATGGTGAGAACGTCTTCAACCGGAAGGCAATGCAAAAGTATCTCTCCAAGGAAACCTACAAAGCCCTGACCCATGCCATCGACAACGGAACCCCTATCGACCGCGAAATAGCCAATCATGTGGCTGCCGGCATGCGCATGTGGGCACTGGAAAAAGGAGTCACACATTACACACACTGGTTCCAGCCTCTTACCGACGGGACAGCCGAAAAGCACGACGCATTCGTCGAACATGACGGCGGCGGCGGCATGATCGAAGAATTCAGCGGCAAGCTGCTCGCACAACAGGAGCCGGACGCATCCAGCTTCCCCAACGGCGGA
>ENA-ORSL01002887-ORSL01002887.1-human-gut-metagenome-genome-assembly--contig:-NODE-2887-length-11807-cov-3.767614_pt1 | contig 11807 bp, 9 predicted proteins | sample MGYA00242190_ERZ509157 | MGnify/ENA primary metagenome ERZ509157 (study PRJEB26280, sample SAMEA2338664) | human gut metagenome | biome: human gut; feature: human-associated habitat; material: faeces...
ACAGCTTGACTCGCTTGTGCTCATTGTATCATAACTCCGGTTGTCGTTCTATACCGAATCGGAATTATCTTCTAAGAGATTGGATAGTCTCTGTGCCGCCACATCCGGATTCTTGGAATATGTTCTTATGATGTCAGCTATATCATTGAATGCGTTTACTGAGTGAGTAATCTCTCTCAGAAACATTATTTCGTTATATTCCTGATTGGATTCAAACCCCATCTTTGCTGCTACATCTGCATATTCTGTATTTCCCTTGAAGTTATTGCAGGCATTGGTAAATGAATCAGCAAAGAGCTTGTATTCGTTTAATATTGCCAGCAACAGGTTCTTGGCGAAATCTCCATCTGCATTATCAAGGTTAGTTGGTAGATTTTCGATAATACCTGTCATAGCGTCTCTTATAAGAAGTTCTTTCTTATCTGTTATATCTGTTTCGTAGCTGTCAGTCTCACCTTTGAGCCATTCCACAGATACATGAAGTGCCTCGGAAAGTCCTTCAAGTACCATCTTCTTGGTATTGTCGATTGTTCCAGCTTCATAACGCTGTATGGTGGAAGCGGTGACTCCCATCTTGTCTGCAACATAAGGTTGTGTAAGGTTTAATTCTGTTCTGCGGCTTTTAGCCCTCTCACCGATAATCCGGCGAAGTTCCTTATCCTTCATGTTGTCTGCCTCCTTTTCGGTTATTCCTTTCGGTATGTTCATACTATATCATATAAAAATCAAAATTGCAATATGCAATACTATAATCATCTTTACAATTTCGTAACGCTTGACAATAAAATATAAATGCGATATACTGACAGAAAAAATAAATTGCATAATGCAATTTTAAAGGAGGCGGTTAAATGACGGAAAGAAAGATAGCTCTATCTATAGAAGATGCTGCCGACTATACAGGAATTGGAAGAAACACTCTGAGAAAACTTGTTGAGTGGGAAAAGCTTCCTGTTCTAAATGTCGGAAGAAAAGTTCTTATAAAAACGGATATGCTTGAAAAGTTCATGGAAGTAAACGAAGGTAGAGACTTGAGAGATAAGAGCAGCGTAAAACCGGTCACAAGAAAAGTGACAACTTAAGAGAGGCGGCTTCTAATGAAACCGCCTCTGATATATCAGACCGAAGCCATGATATACCTACACGCAAGAGGATTATAACATGTGCTTCTTCTGATATGCAACAACCAATTATTGGAATGGAAGGACAGGAAAATCACAAGATATCAAAGCCCTCGGCGTTTGAGAGCGAAATACACCCCTCGCACAAACCTGCGGTTTATGCTCAGCGTATTTCGCCCTTGCAGGGAGCAAAGCCACGCAGGCGTGACTTATACAAATGCTGTCGCATTTGGTTATGCCGGATACGGCAATAAGCCAACAACAATACCACTTATATTGTCTGTTCGTACTCCATTCCCACTAGCAGAGGAAGGAGAAGAAAGCACATTGACAACAAGACATTCATTTATACAGATGACCAAGCTGTCGAATGTCCGGGGAAGAATAACCTATATATCAAGCCATGCAAAGCAGGAACATCTGTATGCTGTCTATGAAACTACGGAAAGAAGTTACTGGACAGAACTTGCACGATGCAGCCAGCAGGAATTTAAGAAAAGCGGTGTTGAGGGAAATTGTATCGAGGCAAGAGAACTTATCATTGCCCTGCCTGAATCACTTTATGAACAGGGAATGCCCGATATGCTGCTAAAATCGTTTACGGATAAATTCAAAGAAAAGTATGGTGTGGAATGTGTTGCAGCACTTCACCACAATAAGCGTATGACAAATTTCCATATCCATCTTATCTTTTCCGAAAGGCAGTTATTAGCGGAGCCTGTTATAAAGATTGCCACAAGAAATATGTTCTATGATGAGCATGGTAATCATGTAAGGACTAAGAAAGAAATCCTTGATGAAGCTGGCAATATCCGCAAAAGATGTAAGGTTATAGGGAAAGGCGAGGTTTATGAGAAGAAGCTGTTTACCTCAAAGAATACGAGGTTCAAGCAGGAAGATTTTCTGGATGAGGTAAAACTATTCTATACCAGAATGATAAACCATTGGGTAACGGACGAAAAAGACAGATTAACAGTATTTGACCGCAATGGTCCATATCTTGCTACCAAGAAGATTGGTAGGAATAATCCAAAGGCAGAACAGATTGAGCAGGATAATAAGTTGCGGATGGACTGGAATCGGGAGGTTGACAGGGCAATCATAAGCAATGTTCCTATGGATGATATTTTACAGATAAAAAGGGAACATATCACAGAACCGATAAAAAGGTCGATTGAAATATATGGGAACAAACCTCAACGATTAGCATTGATACTTAATATGGCGATTACGGAACTGGTACTGCTGATATCGAAGGTGCTTGAAGCAGCCAGAGCTATTCGGAATAAGATACTGCATACAGATGTTACAAATGCCGAAAAAACAGATTTTGCAAGCAATATAGTGGTAGATAACACAGATAATACTTCTGCTATTGAAGAATCTACAAAAGTTGAGAATAAAATAACAACGCAAGAAGAAACAATCAAGGAAGTTAATGTTACAAAACCAGACAAGCCTGTAATGACACCAGAGGCAGCCACATATCCAAAGCTTAAAAAAATAAAAGCAGAGCTTGATAATCAGAATAATCTTATCTTTCAGGCTGAACAGCAACGGGGTAATCTTGAGATTGAATTATCTGATTTGAAGGGATTGGCAAAGCTTACAAGAAAAGCTGAATTACAGAGAAAGATTGATGAAAAGACTGATTATATCAATCGATTGAAGATAGGACTTTCAAATATGGTTCGTAACTACGGATTTGAGAACATGAATGAATTTTATCTAAGCTACAAGGAATCTCAAAATGCATATGCAGAGTATCAGCAGGAAGTTGATGACTGGAAGAAATCCAATGACAATGCAGAAACACCAATGAATAAGACAGAAATGATGTCAGAGAAACTTGCCCGATTGCAGAAAGATGTTGGAAAGTTTAGACAAAACAATAGAAGAACATTTGACAAAGAGATGAGGTAATACTCCGCTTCTTTAGAAATGATGTCCAGCCAATATTACTATAATATCAGATTTAAATGATTGATAAATCCTGACATTTTTGCTATTCTAATTATTATAGAAATATTGCAACGGAGGTAGACAGGCATGGCGGTCAGAGAGATAATCTTAACAGCACAGCACAGCACAGCACAGCACAGCACAGCACAGCACTCTGACTGCGCCTTTTTTTCGACTGTTCATATTCATAAAAGGAAACGGATAAAAGCATCAATAAATATGTACATGGATAAGATGTATGTATTTAGTGGTGCTTTTTCTGTCTGATAAGGGGGGATCATTTGATTTGAATTTAAAGCATGGTCATACATGGAAATTAAGAAAACGTATCTATTTTAATACTATATTTACAAAAACAAAGGAGGATTCAGATGAGAAGATTAAAGCATAATTTTAAGAAAGGAATGGCGTTTGTTCTTACCTTTGCCATGATAGCAGGACTGGTTCCTGCTATGTCAGGCGGAGCAAATAAGGTGCAGGCAGCATCCGGTTCGGGAACGGAACCAAGTGTGTCAGCCTATGCCACAAAGACACAGTTGATGGATAATACATTTGCCCCGAATGCAGATGGAACTGCAGAAAATTATGGAATGATTGTATTTGGTAAAAAATCAGATGGAATAACAGCACAGGAATGGTATATCTTAGGAGAGGATAAGGGTGTATCAGGGGATAATACCATCATCTTTGCCACAAGCCCCATAGCAACAGGGCAGAAGTTTAATTCAAGCTATGACAATAAGTCTTTTGCTTCAAGTTTTGGTGTATATGCAAGTAATCCATCAGAAGTATATGCAAACCACTACGGAGCAAGTGAACTTCGAGTGGCATTGCAGGGTATGGCTACGAATACAAACTATTTCACCACAGCCGAGCAGGGCTTGATGAATGCTACCACAGTGAAAACGAAGGACACGAAGAACAGTAATGTGACCTATACCACCACAGACAAGCTGTATGCATTACAGGGAAAGTTTGAGGATACAAAACTGTTGGCAGGAACCAGTGACAGTACAGTACTTGCCATGTATAGTTACTGGGGCAGCTATTCTTCGAGCTACGATTTTTGGTTCTGGTCGCGCTCGCCTTACGCTGATGATGTTAGCATTGCGTTGGTAGGTATTCCGGGCCTGATTGTCGGCAACCGCTATGTTGACTACGATTTAGCTGTTCAGCCCGCTTCCAATCTGAATCTGTCATCTGTTCTCTTCGCATCTGCTGCGACAGCAGCATCATCTGATCAAGCAAAGTTAGGAACAATCGCATTGGGTAAGGCGATGACTTTAAGACTTGACGGAACAGGTAAGAATATTGGTACAGTAACCTATAGTGCCACAACAGGTGATATTAAGGTGGTGAGGGGTGATACATCACAACCCGTGTCACTTGTCGTACAGGGCAATGATGGAACAAACGATTGGTATTACAGTAAACAGATTGCAGGACCAGAGACGGTAAATGTATCTGCTATTGAGGCAGAATCAAATACACCGGCATCAATCAATTTATCAGCCTGCAAAATCTGGCTGGAAATAACCGAGGATAATGTTTCATATGCAGTAAACGCAGAAAAAGAGATTGAAAAAATCAATACCACCTATGTAACCAAAGAACAGTTGATGAATTCATTTAAACCATACAGTAATGGAACTGCAGTAAATTACGGCAAGCTGGTATTTGGTAAAAAATCAGATGGAACAACAGCACAGGAATGGTACATTTTAGGAAAGGATACAGGTGTATCAGGGGATAATACCATCATCGTTGCCGCAAGCCCGATTGCAAGAGGGCAGAAGTTTAATTCAGACATAAGCAATAAGAATGATGAAAATCTATGGTCAGATTGTGTTTATAGTGAAGCGACTATAACAGAAGTATACGCAAATCACTACGGAGCAAGTGAACTTCGTGATACACTGCAGGGTATGGCTACGAATACATCCTACTTCACCTCAGCCGAGCAGGGCTTGATGAATGCCACCACAGTGACAACGAAGGATACGAAGAATAGTAGTGTAACCTATACCACCACAGACAAACTGTATGCGTTACAGGGAGATTATGATAATGACCAATACTTGTGGGCAGGAACCGATGACAGTACAGTACTTGCCATGAGTAGTTACTTGAGGAACGGAGAGTGGTTCTGGCTGCGCTCGCCTTACGGTGGTAGTGGTGACTTTGCGTTGTGCGCGGATCGGGGCTATTATGTCATCCTCGGCCGTGTCGATATCGACTCCGGGAGCCCTGTTCAGCCCGCTTCCAATCTGGATCTGTCATCTGTTCTCTTCGCATCTGCTGCGACAGCAGCATCATCTGATACAAAATCGGAAAAGATAACAGACAGTGCGGCGATGACTTTAAGACTGGACGTAACAGGTAAGGATATTGGTACAGTAACATATAACACCACAACAGGTGATATTAAGGTGGTGAAGGGTACCACATCACAAACCGTGGCACTTGTCGTACAGGGCAATGACGGAACAAATGACTGGTATTACAGTAAACAGATTACAGGAACAGAGACGATAAATGCTTCAGATATTAAGTCAGCACTCAGTTTGACATCAGATATAGATTTATCAGCCTGCAAAATCTGGCTGGAAACTACAGACAGTACCAGTAATCTGACTTATGCGGTAAATGCAACTGACATAATAAGTATCACATCAGTAGCAATTACAGATATTGATATTCCGGTGTCTAATACTGCTTTGGATACCGAAGCATCATGTACAACAGAAGGTGTAAAAAGCACCACACCACAGATTACATGGACACCAAGTGATACCACAGCGGGATATAATATGAGATACACGGCAAGCATTACACTTACAGCAGATACAGGCTATGAATTTGCAGATAATGTGACAGCTACCGTATCAGGCAATACCGCAACGAGTGTTACAAAGAATGCTGCAGATGATACATTGACAGTAACCAAAGAATTTACAACAGACAAGAGAAAGATAGAAAGTGTAGCTGCGCCGACAGTACCGGAAAATAATACATTTACAGCTTACTATGGCTATGATGGATATGATACAACGCCTATAAGCGGAACGAACACGGAGCTTGGAAAGACGGCAACAGTAACATTTGAAGGAACAACGTCACCAACTACAGAAGATATGGCTGTGACATGGACCATTGAGAGTGACGGAGGAGTTTATGACAAAACGCCGGAAGCAGAGAACATCTTTAGGTGGACAATCCCTGAATCTGCATTGACGAATTATAACGCTGCTAACTGTCAGGGCTATGATACAAGTACAGGCAATATCACAGGCACGATTACGGTTAAGAATAAAGCCGCAACCCCTGTCGCCATCACCGGAACAGACAGCAGTATAACATATACAGGTGAAACCGTTGATGTATCACAGTATTTTAGCATCGACAATAATGCAGGAGCTGCAACGTATACACTTGTTACTGGAACGAATGGCGGAACCGGAAAAGGCACGCTTTCGGGTACAACACTTACCGTAACCCAGACAGGAACCTTTAAGATTAAGGTAAGTACTGTAGCAAACGGAATCTTTGCGGCAGGAGAGAAAACAGTTACTCTTACGGTAGATAACGGAACCATCCTGTATACGGCAACGGATTACAGCACAACCTATGACGGACAGCCACACAGCATCAGCGTGAGCGTGACCAATCCTGAAGGAGCAGCCGTAACCTACAGCACCGATGGCATAACCTACGGCAGTGATAATCCTTCTTTTAGCAATGAAGGTACGTATACCGTATACTATCGGATTACGAAGGATAACTATACTACCGTTGAGGGTTCAAAGACAGTAACCATAAATAAAAAGCCTGTTACCATAACAGCACAGGAACAGGATATTGTCTGGGGTAAAGATATTAACCAAAGTCTGTATACCGTATCAGAGGATGGACTCATTACAGGTGACAGCATTAAAGAAATAACCCTTACACCAAGCACAACAGATCGTACAGAGAATGGAACGATCTCCGTAAGTGGTGTGAAGATTGAAAATGCTGCAGGTGTGGATGTGACAGCCAACTATGATATCACAATGGTTAATGGTAATTTGAAGATTACCCACAATACAGCCCTTGCTCCTGAGCGGATTGAAGCATCAAAGACAAAGACCACGTATACAGCAGGCGATACCCTGAATGTGGATGACCTTGCAGTCACTGTGTACTATGCAGACGGATACAGTGAACCTGTGCAGGATTATACAACCAATGTATTCGCAATAGATATGTCAGCGGATGGAGATAAGATACTGACAGTATCATATACTAAGAATGGCGTAACAAAGACAAAGGATATTACAATAAAGGTAAATGCAGCTCTGGCATCTTATAAAATTATATCTGGTGCAGACAGTGAGTGGAAGCAGAATACAGACAGAACCATCACTATCGGAGGAAATGGAGAATTTTCTAAATTTGAAAGCGTAAAAGTTGATGGAAGCATAATTGATGCAAAGAACTACATCGCAAAAGAAGGTTCAACGATTATTATCTTAAAGGCAGATTACCTGAAAACACTTTCTGTCGGAACACATTCATTTGAAATCGTATGGGCAGATGGCTCAGCAGTTACAAGCTTTAAGGTAAGCAAGAATACATCAGATAATGAAGGTAGTAAAGACAACAACGGTAATAAGGACAACAGCAATGATAATCCAAATAGTAATCCGGCAGCTGTACCTGATGACAAGAAAACTAATGACAGTAACAGTGGAAATAATACAGACGACAGCCAGCAGATAACAGCACCTCAGACTGGCGATAACAGCCATCTAATGCTCTGGGTGACATTATTGGCTGCTTCACTTGCAGGTCTGCTTGCATTGTTAAGTGTACGCATGAAAAAAGATGATGAATAATATGCAGCGTTAAGACTTACGGCATATATATTCAGTAAAGGGGATAGTTAGCACGAAAGAAATGCTGGCTATCCCCTCTGTATATATGGTGGTATATGCAGAGTGTTATTCTTATGCGTCTTCTGCATCTACCCACATCTGCATAGTTCCATCAAGATATAGCTTAACATACTCTAGTGGCTCATCAATCGCAAGAGTATTTAACGAACATTGTGAGCAGGGAGTAGTTTTTAGTCCATCCTCTGCCTTATTACAGTCAATGCGTAACATATATCCGGCAGATGTGTAGATATCAATGCTGTTGTGATACATATTGTATTCTGCGTAAATGGTATTCATGTTGTGTCTCCTTAAAATCAAAAAATATTGAAGCATTTCAATCAGTTCACCATGTCAGTTTTATTTTGTGTTATACTGTTTTATAAGATTTTCTTTCCCTTACTTTTTCCCTTATCAGAGTTCGTAAAAACCTGTGGGAAGATATAACACAAGGGAAAGTCTAAGGGAAAGTTCACCTACCACAAACTTAGTGTTTTCAATGGCTCGTGAGAAATTTAGTAACAAAATATAACAGTTATTAAATTCCTTAGAATAGGTGAAATCTCAATCGGAATTGACTGATATGGAGTATGATAGTACGTCCAAAACATTATTAAATAGTGAAAGTCAAGATGAATGAATTGTAATGCTTTAATTTCCCAACCCCTGCGGTATGCGCATGGTTATAAAGTTTCAAATGTAGGAAGATAGCGTAACTCATAATCATGCATGGGCAATTGTAAAGTGGGGAATTTCTCATTACCATATTACAATGTAAAAAGATGAATTGCAGAATTAACAAAAAGTGTTTGGTTTGAAAGGAATGTATGCAATGGAAAAACTACCAGTATATAGTTTGAATAAAAAGAAGGGGAATCTTGCGGCAGATTATTTAAAACGAGTTATATCTAATTTTGCTGTTGTTAATATTATTGATGAATCAGTAGACTTAGGAATAGACATGAGAGCAGAATTGCTTAAGGAAACTTCACCGATAGGTTTATTTTTTAATATTCAGAGTAAAGGAAAAGATGAGGTTGATAGCGAAACAGAAAAACAAGGGTATTTTACAGTGCCGATTAAAATATCAACGATAAACTATTGGCGTCAGCAGAATGATGTAACAATTTTGTTTGTTGTGGATAATGTTATGGGTAAATGTTATTGGTGTAATCCGCTTGAGCAGATTGCGGATAAAATTTCAAGTATCCAAAGCCAAGATACAGTGACAATAAGGGTATATTTGAATAAATATATCGATTTGAGTTCACAAGAATGTCCTAGTAGCATAAGACAAGATATAATGCTATATATGGTAAACCAAGTGGAACATATAAATGAAAAGTTGGAAAAAATCAAGAAAGAATTAATTTCAGGAAGTAAAGTAAATACAAAAACCTCAATTGAATTGCTGAAAAGAATCACTAAAACCGCAAGCCAAACAGTAGGAACATATGAGTCTGTATGTGAGGTGCTAATTGACAATATAAAAAAACAATTTAGTGAAGCATATAATTACGCATGTGAATTAGAAGTCTTGGATGCGATGATTGTGAAAAAATGGTGTAAGAGTGGGGTGTTTGAAGAAAAGGGATTTACGAGAAGCAAGAAGTCATTGAGAGATTTACAAAAAGAAATTGATGAACTGATAAATAAATATGAAAATGACAAGGAAAATCTTGATTTATTGGAACAGTTGCAAACATATGATTATGAGGTTGAAGATTTACTAAAAAATATAGGTGCTTTTTTGTATGAAATGGCGTGTGAGGATAGTCCTTTTGGTGATCATACAGAACTATATCATAAAACAGTTGAAAGAGAATGGAAATATAATTAAAGCAAATATATGCTGAAAGTAGGTGAAATATATGAATCATGTAAAATTCATGTTTAATAGAATAAACAACTACGATTTGCTTTATGAAGATATTATGGAAGGTAACCAAGAGTGGGGAGAAAACACTAAACGAGTTGAAGATCATACTAAAGAATATGTTACACAGGTGATGAAGGATATAATGCCTAATCTTTTAAATAAAAGCACTTTGAAATGTTTGGGATGTTTAGAACGTATTGCTAATGAAGTTTTCGCATTGGAAACCGATTCTGCTGAATATAAAATTACTTTTACTATTGATACGTTTCAGAATAAAGATGCGAGAATTATTATAGACATAGTACCAAAATACATTTATGAGGGTATAGAAAAGTGCTATGATCGTTATTTGGAAAAGTTAAAAATAGAAATTAAGAAGAGAATGAATGTAGACTGGAAAAGATGTGATTGGTTGATTGATGAGCCTTCGGAAGCATTATGTACCGAATTGTATTCTGAATTCTTTAAGTTAGAAAATAGAATTCGATCTTTTGTAAGTAGAGTACTTACATTACATTTGGGGGTAGATTGGCTTAGTAGCTGTGGATTGGAAAAATATTATAACTCAGCAATACAGTTGTCAGAGACATTTAAGCAAAAGGTTCCGGAATTAGATGATATTAATGCCGAGTTGATTTCTCTGACATTAGAATCTGTGTTTGAAATTGTTTTTAAATGTAAAGTGTATGAGAATGATATTGTTCTTTCGAGAGCGGAATATGTACAGCTTGAAAAAATTTTGACGTCAGGCAAGGAAAATGAAAACGCAAAGAATTTTATTCTGAAAAGAAGAAAAAAAATTGCTGATATATGGGAAGATATTTTCAAACAGTATTTTGATAAGCCTGAAAAGTTTAAAGCAGATGTAAATAAATTTATAAACAGTCGAAATCATATTGCGCATAATAAGCTTATTACATGGAATACGTATAACGCAATAATATCAGAACTAGATGAAATTGAAGATGATTTAGATTATGCAGATGATAAATTTGATCAAAAAGAAATATCTAAAGAAGTAATATTAACAAGAGAATACGAAGCAGAACAAGAGAGTGAGGAACGAGAATACTGGCGAAACAGAATTGTGCAGGAAACAGGGATTGAAATATTAGATGAGGAAGGAATATATGATAAATTCTGCGAAACATTAGAAGATTTTTACCAAGATATTTTGAAACAATTTCAGTATGATCCTTGTTTTGATATTGAAGAAATTAAAACACCTATATATGATGGAAAAACACATTTTTTCGATATAAAGTGTAAGGCATTAGAGCAGAATACTGTTGGAGTATACGTTGAGATGTTTATTGATGATGATATGGGAGAGAGTAGTTCGTGTTCAATTATTTGCAAAACAGAAATTGCAGAAATCTTTAGAGCAAAATGCCTCTTTGTTAATGGAAGCGGTTGCGAAGGAGATGAATGTTTGATGCAGGCAGAACAGGATTCAGAGTATGATGATTCGGAGGTAGAAGAATTAAAACTCAAACTTATAAAATATGTAATAGAGAAGCTGAATCCCATGGTTGCTCAATTGAATCTCATTAAGGAAGATAAGAAAAAACTAAAAGAATTTGTTTCAGATAATGAGTGTGAAGAATGTGGGAACTTTGGAATATCAATTAAAGCTGATTTTTATCCAATTGGTAAGTGCTGTTATTGTGGAACTGAAAATTAAATAACCCTATCAAAAAAGTTAAAAATCTCCCATCACACCCTTGACACGAGAGGGAACAGGTAAGACTTATGCTTCTGCATTTGCAATGAGAGAGCTTGGATTTAAAAAAGTTTTATTTTTAGTTCATAGAGGACAGCTTGCAAGACAGACTAAGAAATCTTATGAGAAGGTGTTTGCAAAATCTGTTTCTATGGGTTTGGTTGGTGCAGGTTATCATGAATATGAAGCGGATTATGTATTTGCTA
>ENA-ORSL01002896-ORSL01002896.1-human-gut-metagenome-genome-assembly--contig:-NODE-2896-length-11786-cov-2.731907_pt1 | contig 11786 bp, 21 predicted proteins | sample MGYA00242190_ERZ509157 | MGnify/ENA primary metagenome ERZ509157 (study PRJEB26280, sample SAMEA2338664) | human gut metagenome | biome: human gut; feature: human-associated habitat; material: faeces...
ATTCTTCGATTTTGGCTCTCTTCTCGGAAGGCTCTTGAGCTTCTTTATTTGTACGTTCGGGAGCTTTCCAGGGATCTAAAGGAACCATAGGAAGATTCCTTACGGAGAATTTCGAGAGATCTGAAGGGAAAATTACATAAAACACAGGAAATCTAAGATTGATGAAAGGAATAGAACCGTACTCTAAAAGAGTGATTCCAGAAAGAATATCTCGAAATGAATGATTTGGAGGGACAATGTAGTATTCTTTCTGCGATGCTGACTGAGAAACAGATTCATCATATGGAGAATACTTTTCCATTAGTAGAATCATTCCATCAATGCCAGTGTGTTTATATTTGGCTACAAGAGGATACAAATGACTCTAGACATCAAACATAATGCATTTTTCGTACACTTAGTTTTGCAATTTCATTTACAACTGTTGTTCCTACGTCATCCAATTCAGAACATCGTGCAGAAAAAGAAAGAACAGGGGAGATACTGGCGAGATACCACTTGGTATACCACATAATCAAACCCTTTCCAAATATATAGCGAGTCCGATTCTCTTTTTGTCGACTCATTCCGAGAGGAAGAGTGATCAGTGTGACATGTCGATCTGATGCTTGCTTAATAAGAGCAGAGAGATAGGAGGGAACACGCTGACTCTTGGGATTCTTGGCTTCTTCCACTAAATGGGGAGTACTCCAAGCAGGGAAGTCAATAATATTCTTAGCAGAACTATCGACTTTGCGTGCAACATCTGTGAGAAAGAAATAGTCTACAGATCACAACTGTAGTTGAATTCAACCATCATGTAAAACAGCATCATTAAACTCATTCAGAGAAACGAACTTCGTCCTGTTTCGAACTCCAGTACAATGATCCTAAAGAGTTAGCACATCCCTCAAATCCTACATCCTTTTTATGTCTCCGAACACAATCTAATGAGCATGTACGCTTATTGCACCCTGGACAAGTATATTTAAAGGGTTTCTGCTGACATACTTCACATAAGATCACTTCATGTTTCTTTTTCCCCTCAACATCCATTTGTACACGGTAAACAAAAAGAGAATAAAAACAGAGGAGAATTAGTGAATGCCGAATAATGGGCATTGCGACAACCGAGCCTAAAGATTCAAACATAGGTTTTGAGTGGCAATGGTTGATTGTTCTAAATAACGATTCATATATAGCCTAAGCGTGGAAGACATAACGATTTCCTTTCACAGGATGAAGATGGTACCGTTCATATCCCCCCTTCAGCTTCTTTTTCTGATGGAGAAGATTCTGAAGGAGAAGATCTGATGGAAAATATGCAAGAGTAGTTAAAATCGGCAGAGTCTGAGGTTTTAGTGATTATCGCAATATTCCAGAATTGGATCGTTATGACCGTGCGGGACTTGTTGAAGACGAAGAGGAAGAAGAAGAGATGGACTATCAAACAAGAAAGGAAGCCGAAGAGGAAATGGATAGACGAGATCATGGATTCCAGCGTCGAAGATGGAACGATCATTATGATAATGAAGGTAAACATCATTATCTTGTTTGAGTTTTGTAGACAGTGATTATGAGAAAGAAAATCAAGCTGGAGAAGCAGCCGCTCTTGGTCGTCTGGGAATGGAAGAAGAAACACGCGTTCCACTTCCATCCACTCCATCGACCAATCTTGCTGAAGCCTTGAAGAATGATAATGTTCGTAACGAGATCATAGAGAGGTAGATATTGTTGTATCCTATGAACTATAGATTTGCAGATTTCCTTCGTACTTTCGTTCGACAGAATGTAAGTTATGAGCCATATTATTTGGACTCCATTCGATCAATGTGCAATAATAACCGACAAAGTGTTCAAGTGAGTTTTGTGGATCTCTCAGTAACTCAACCTCAAATTGCTATTTGGTTAGCAGATGAACCAGACACCATTTTGGATTGTTTCAATATGGTACATTCGTATTGTTAATATCATGCTCAGGCAGCCAAGAAAGTGGTTTTAGAAGAGTTCCCCAGCTATGAGCAGATCCATAAGGATATCTACGTCAGAATTCAAGATCTTCCGGTAATTGACAAGATTCGTGAATTGCGAGCAAGTCACTTGGGATCATTGATTCGAACCCAAGGTGTCATTACCCGTCGAACAGGAGTATTTCCTCAAATGGTGTATACTGCCTTCCGTTGTAGTTTCTGCAACAAAATCACAGAGGGAGTAAAGCAATCTTCAGAGAAGGAGGTGAAACCAGAGATGTGTGTGTTCTGTCAGCGGAAAGGAGGATTAGAATTCTATAGCCAGAATACGGTTTATCGTAACTATCAGAAGATGACCATTCAAGAAAGTCCTGGTACTGTGTCTGCTGGTCGTATTCCTCGTAGTAAGGTAAATATGTGAAGAGTGTGTGATTGATAGGAAGTGATTGTCACTGGAGACTTGATTGATTGTGCTCGACCTGGAGATGAAGTGGATTTGACAGGACGTTATACAAACAACTTTGATATGTCGTTGAACACAAGGAATGGCTTTCCTGTATTCTCTACAGTGATTGAAGCCAATAATGTGATCACTCGCAAGGATGTGATGGGATCCCAAGTTTTATCTCAGGAAGACATTCAGCAAGTAGGATTATTCGAGACGGATGACGATAAGATCAAAGAGCTTGCAGCAGATTCGAACTTCGAGCGTCGTTTGTTGTGTAGTATTGCTCCATTCATCTTTCAGCATGATGATGTGAAGATGGCTATTGCTATGGCTCTGTTTGGTGGTCAGTACGTATGAAGTAAGGATGTAACGGACAGAGAGAAGGTTAATGCGAAGCATAGGATTCGAGGAGACATTAACGTTTTGTTGATGGGAGATCCTGGTACAGCAAAGTCACAATTCTTGAAATATGCAGAACGAACATCTCCTCGTGCTGTGTAAGAATCTCAGTTGGTCTTTATCATAGATACACTACAGGCAAAGGAGCTTCAGCTGTAGGTCTGACAGCTGCTGTTCACCGAGATCCAGTGACTTCGGAATGGACGTTAGAAGGAGGAGCCTTAGTGTTAGCTGATCGAGGCGTGTGTATGATCGATGAGTTCGATAAGATGAACGATGGAGATCGAGTGTCCATTCACGAAGCAATGGAACAACAATCCATCTCCATCAGCAAGGCAGGTATTGTGACAACACTTCAAGCTCGTTGTGCTGTGTTGGCTGCAGCAAATCCAAAGGGAGGACGCTATGATGTGATGAAAACATTTTCGGAGAATGTGGAGTTAACAGATCCAATCATCCAACGTTTTGATATTCTGTGTGTGTTACAGGATCGTGTAGATCCGGTCGAAGATGAACGATTAGCTCGTATGAGAATAAGGAGGAATGTGATCTAGATTTCGTGGTGGAGAATCATCGTGTTTCGCATCCCTCCGCTGTGGCTTCAGCTGTTCAAACAGAGAATGGGTATTCTCCAGAATATCCCTCGATTCGTCTCATTCCACAAGACTTGCTTAAAAAATACATTCTCTATGCCAAAACGAATATTCATCCTGCTCTTGATAATGTGGATCAAGATAAGATAGCCAAAATGTGGCCTATTTTTGTCATTCATAATGAATAGATATGCAGAACTCCGTCGTGAGAGTATTCATGCAGGTGGCATTCCAGTTGCCGTTCGTCATATTGAGAGTATTATTCGTATGTCGGAAGCTCATGCTCGTATGCATTTGAGGTCAGGACAGAGATAAGTTGTTATTGAATAGAACCCATGTGAATGATGATGATGTGGATGTGGCTATTTCGACCATGCTTGAGAGTTTCATAAATTCGCAGAAACATGCTGTGAAGATGGCTTTACGACGTTCATTCCGCTCATATATTGTTAGAGCTGAAGATAGTTTTGGACTGGTGTTGTATGGGAATAATGAAGAGAATTGAATGTAGATATCAACTGAAGGAGCTGGTGCGCGAACAGTTGGAGGTACTCAATATTCTGGAATCTGCTTCTACTATGGAGAAGTTAACGATTCGTGTGAAGTTGGAGGATTTGGAGGAGAGGGCACATCAGGTTGGTGTATCGAATGTGATACCTTTCTTGGAAAGTGACCTATTCAAAGAAAACAAATTCTCATTTGAAGAATCTGAGCGGGTCATTATTCGAGAGTTTGTCAACAACACGGAGGGAGAATAATCTTTTGGGAAGTAGTAAACTTGTATATGTTTGTTTTACTGGAACATAATTACTATAAACTAGATAATAGGGTTAAAAAATGGTTATATGTTCCGAAGAACAAGACTTTAACCTCATGTAAATGGAAGGGATAATCCCTTTTCTCGTCCTTATCGAGGGAGATGCTAACCTTCTCTCGGCTCAACGTACACGGAAATTATTGTGGAGAAGATATATTTAAGAGTAAGATAATATCTAGAATTTTTCATTATGGGTATTCTCTTTCTCTTATAATTCGTTAAATAGGACTGTATATGTAATAAATGATTTAAACTCTAGGAACAAACAACTTCTAAAGATACTAATACCCTCTTCCAATCGGAACATTATTGCTTCCAGTCATTCCATTTCCTCTTCCATAACGACGCATCGGACGACCACTACCTCCCATTCCACTGAATGCATATCGTTCCAGTTCAGGAGGAACATCCTGATGAGCATCTCGCAATACCTTGATGAGTTCCTATGCATTATACTCCATCATCATTCCAAACTCGTGTCACTTTTGCAGATGTATCTGTGAAGAATGAAATAGCAACACCTTCTGAATATCCCTCAATAGTCTTACGACCAGCTCGTCCAACACGATGTATATAGTCCTCCACACTCATCGGGAAATCATAGTTGATTACAACACGAATATCCTTCACATCCAGACCTCGTGAAGCCACATCTGTAGCCACCATGATTGTAACTCGACCTGACTTGAACTCATTAAGAACAAAGTCTCGTTCACGCTGTTCCTTATCACCATGAATGGCTAATGCATTGAAGCCACGCTGACGCAACTGACGTGTTACCTCATCAGCACCACGTTTGGATTGTGTGAATATGATCACACGACTCGTAGGGTCTTTATTTCGAAGGATGGTCAGTGTCTCATCAAGCTTCTGTTGCTCTGTAACACATTTGATGACTTGCTTCACATGATCTGTCACCTTCAGATCCATTGAGCCCACATTCACTTGAATAGGATCATGCAAGAAGTCATGGGCCAGAGCCTGAACCTCTTTAGGCCAAGTTGCAGACCACATCAAAGTCTGACGATCAGGACGAATCTGTGAGACAATCTTGCGGATTTGAGGTTCAAAACCCATATCCAACATACGATCTGCCTCATCCATTACCAAATATGTTACTCGACGGAGATTGGTAACGCCCATCTCCAGAAGATCTAATAGTCTGCCAGGTGTCGCAATCACAATTTCGGCACCTCGTCGCAAATCATAGATTTGATTACGTTTCCCAACTCCTCCATACAGACAAGTATTGCGAATTCCACTTGTACTGCCGAAACGTCGACATTCCTCTTGTGTCTGATTCGCCAATTCCCGAGTAGGTGATAGAACCAAGCAGATTGGACCATCTCCAGGTTGAAGATACGGTTGAGCCCGAATGTGAATAAGAGCAGGGAGAATAAATGCTAATGTCTTTCCTGAACCTGTAGCTGCGATACCAATCAAATCACGACCTGAGAGAGCCATTGGCCATCCTTGGGATTGAATAGGAGTGGGTGCTTTGAAGCCAGCATCACGAATAATCGAAAGAACATCCGCTAGATGTAAGAAGAAAGAAAAAACAACCAACCAGGGAAAGGAGAAACATCAAATGACAATACAGGTTTAGGAATATTCTGACCATGACAATAGATTTGATTGTCACGTCGCCACTTTGCCACTTCCTCTTCTGACATTCTTGTCACAGAAGGATGTTCCTACTTCACAGAAAACTATAATGAAATACATGATAAAAGTTCTTTTCAAATTTGATCAAACTATTCATGTCCCATTGAATGTCCTTCAGATGTTCTCCTGCAAAGGATTCTGAACTCCCTCCATAACGTCCGGAATATGCACTTTCATATCGACGTGTGTCAACTCTATTCTCAACAAGAAAACGAAAACCAACGGTTGATAACTCGAATTATTCGAACCATAGGAAGAATTTGATGAAGAATATCCATTAGAGGGTGCTGAATAGTGTGGACGATCACGGCTGCTACGACGATTTGAAGAGGAGTACGAGCGAGATCGTGATCTGTTGGATGAATGACGATGACGATGACTGGACCTTCTAACTATTCAAATACAAATAAGAGTACATTACCTTCGATCATAGGAACGACTACGACTGTATGATCGAGAAGGACTGTATCGATGACTACGGTGGGAAGAATGATGACTGCGACTGGAGTGATGTCTTTGACGAGAATCAGAACGACGGTCCCTTCTGTCCCTCGAATCAGCACGCGAATAACGATTTTCTTCCCCTTCCATTAGAATTACTATTCTAGAGGGTTTTCGAGAATGAATGTATAGTGATTATCATATTGATAAGTAAGAATGACTGGTCATACATAGGAGGAATTGATCGATGTTTTCTCAGTATCTGCTTTTGATAAAGACAATTAAATTAGAGAAATGGGAAAGAAAGAGGAGGCAAAACCTGCAACTGTAATTTTGGGACGACCTGGTTTGTTGTTGGAGAAGGAACTTAATACTAGGAAATAATGTATGTATTGGAATTGTCGGTGTTCCAAATGTTGGTAAATCCTCATTGTTCAATGATCTGTCAAAGATGAACGTAGGTTTTGTTGGTTTGTTTGAGATTCAGGTTCCTGCTGAGAACTATCCTTTCTGTACAATTGATCCTAATGTTGCTCGTGTTCCTGTTCCTGATGAGCGTTTTGATTATATGGTACAAGCTTTCAAGCCAAAGAGTGAAGTATCTGCAGTTCTTCAGATTACAGATATTGCTGGACTTGTGAAGGGAGCATCAGAAGGTCAAGGTTTGGGTAATGCGTTCTTGTCGCATATCCGTGCTGTGGATGCCATTTTCCATGTATTGCGGTGTTTTGATAGCAAGAATGTAACCCATGTGGAAGGAAGTGTGGATCCGTGTCGTGATATGGACATTATTCGTGATGAGTTATTGAAGAAGGATATTGAGACAGTAGCGATGATGAGTGAAGTTGAGTGTAGATTTCGAAACAAGTGGAAGGAATGGCCAAGAATGTGTCTCGAGGAGTAGGAGGGAAGGAGGCGAAGGAAGAGTTTGATATTCTGAATAGAATTCTGAAGACAATGGAAGAAGGAAAGGATATTCGTGCTGCTCATTGGTCAGCAGCAGAGATTGAAGTGATTAATCGTTATCAGTTATTGTCTGCAAAGCCTGTTGTGTATCTCTGTAATCTGTCTGAGAAGAACTATATCTTGAGAAAGGATCCGATGTAGTGATGAAGAATGAAGATGAGAGGATAGGTTGGATAAAGTGAAAGAAAAGGTTGCTGCAATGGGTCTGAATGAACTTGTGATTCCATTCAGTGCTCGTTTCGAAAGCAAGCTGTTGAATATGAGTGAGGAGGAAGGAAAGGCTTATTGTGAGAAGTACCACACAAAGAGTCAAATGCCAAAGATTATCACCACTGGATATCATGTTCTCAATCTGATTCATTTCTTCACGGCTGGACCTGATGAGGTGAAATGCTGGACGATTCGTCGTGGAACTCTGGCCCCACAGGCTGCTGGTGTGATTCACACGGATTTCGAGAAGGGCTTCATTTGTGCTGAAGTATACAAGTTTGAAGACTTCAAGGAACTTGGAAGTGAAGCAGCTATCAAGGCAGCTGGTAAGCTGAAACAGCAGGGACGCAACTATGAGGTTGAGGATGGAGATGTGATCTTCTTCAAGTTCAATGTGGGTACAGAAAGTAAGAGAAAGTAATGGGATATAAGCGTGTTTGTTGAGAAAGTGAAGAGGCATTACGCAGTAACTCCATTCAGTGGCGCAAAAGCCCAAATGGGGATTGGTTCATATCTACATTGTTTTCTATTGAAAGAACATGTCAGGAGAGAAGAAGCAAAAGCCTGAAGAGTTGTTAAATAAACTGCGTAAATTGGAGGAGAATAAGCATTGTGTGAATTGTGGAGAGTATGCAAAGTTGGGTCATGCGAATGTTTGTGGTAAGATATGGAAATATGCAAATGATGGATTAGTTCCTTATTGCTCGTTTGTGTGTCATAACTGCAAATCTGCTCACCAATCGTTCTCTCATCGAGTGAAGGTAATAGAATGAGGATATGGATAATATCTAGAGCGTGACAATGTCAACTTGGACATTGAAGGAAGTGAGAGCGTTGAGTGAGAAGCATGGAGGTGGTAACAAATGTTGCGCTGCGAAATACCTCTCTCATGGAGATGTGGAGAAGTACCGACCTCATACTGGTGATTCACTGGACAAGTTTAAGACATTCGTGCGTCTTGCTTATGAGGAGAAGATGTTTATGGGTGAAGATGAGACAAAGGAAGAGGAGGCTGTGGAACAGGAGGAAGTTGCCGAAGAAGCGACTGAACAGGCTGCTGAGCAGGCTGAAGAGGCTGAGGATTTCTTTGATATCCCTGCTGCAAAGAAGAAGAGTGCTCCTAAGAAGGTGGTAGTGGAAGAAGAGGATTTCGATGAGGAGGAAGAGGTGAAGCCAAAGAAGACAGTGAAGAAGACAGTGAAGAAGAGTGCTCCGAAGGATGAAGATTTTGATGCTGAGGAGCCCGTAGAGGAGAAGAAGAAGGTGACAAAGAAAGTGGTGAAGAAGGTAGCAAAGAAGGCCCCTGCAAAGGAAGCAAAGCCTGCTGAAGACGATTTCTTGGGTCTTAGTGAGCCTGCTCCTGCTCAGACTGCTCCCAAGTCTTCAGCAGTGGATGATCTGAACAGTATGTTTGCTCCTGCTCCTGCTCAACCTGCTCCTGCTCAACCCGCTCCTGCCCAAGCTGCCCCTGCTCAACCTGCTCAGACTGCTCCTGGTATGATGCCTGGAAATATGACTCCTCAACAGTACATGATGTATCAACAGCAGATGGCCTATTACCAGCAAATGGCTTATTATCAGATGGCTTATCAGCAACAGATGATGGCTCAACAGGGAAAGAAGTGAATATGATTGCTAGCATTCTGTTTGTTAGAATTCCCGTGACAAGTACATAGAATATTCATTAATAACCATGATTCGACGGATTATCGCTTTTGCAGTTATTGTATTTGGAAGTTTCGTTCTTCTTATACTCTGTTCTCGCAAAGGCAAGGACACTTGGGAGATACAGCACTATCCGGAGAACATGTATTATCCATGGAAGGACAAACGAGGTAATGAATGGTTTTGATACAAACTGTAGACTATAATGAAATTTGCAACAAAATGAAAGCCTATATGAATCAGAATCATGCAAAACCTATAATAATCTACGGAAGTACGGGAGGACTTGGACACAAATTTATCTGTGCATCCCATGGTGTGTCTGTTGCGATAGCTGGAAAACGGCCTGTCAAATGTACTTGATGTTTCATATTGATTCTCATTGTTAGTTTTCCTACCTCACAATTTCTGGTCTGTGGTGAATCCTTGCTTTAATGACAGGTTTGATGGAAGTGCGAGTTCATACGACGTCTAATGAATAGGTATTGAGGGTCTACCGGTTTGTTCTCGTCAGCAACCTTGTTTAAACGAAACTAATAGAGTAATTGACGTTCAGAATCAATTAAAGAATGAGGAGCTTGTATATATAGATTTTAGACCCCCAAATATTCTTGTTATCAATTCTACCATTGTGGCCGATCTGAAACGGGCAGAAATCCTACAACCAGGTGATTCTTTTTTCGATTATAATCACATTTTGTTCCGTTTGATGGTAAATCCGTCGAAGAGCTTTCGGAAAATTATTTTAGACGAAAGTACTCGAATGTTTCAAAAGCGACCAGTATTGGGTGTTCAGATCCGGGCAGCTGGATTACTTGCCGATGCGAAAGAGTCTGTGTCTTTTATCGATGAAGAAGCACTAGAAAAAGTTCCTAGTATTATTCTCGATACAATTCGACAATTCAATTTCGATAAGACAATACAGGGTATCTATCTATCTACCGACAGTAAGATTGTTGAAAACTTTCTACAAGAGATCTTGGGAACTGATTTTCCTATTTTGAAGACTGATATGTATAAACGAGGCCATTCTACAGGTTCCCCAAAGGAAGATGTTGTAAAACGAGCTTTGTTGGATGTGTATATGTTAGCTGAGTGTGATGGTCTTTTAACAACCCAAGGAAGTGGTTTCGGTGGAATCGCACAGGCATTGTCACTATCACCTTTAAGAGCGACAATTCCAGTTCAGAGAAAGAAGGTTATAGTTCCAGGAAGAGGACATAAATGGTATGTTTGTTTGAACCAATTGATGGGATCTGAACCATAATTCTTAGATATCCAACAAACAAATCATAACACAAACTACACTTAGGAGCGAGGAATAATGGTATTGAGTCCAAGGAGTTGGGCTGTCTGGACCATCAGAGTCTCCTGAGGCACAAACACCACCTTGGTAGTGGACTTGGAGCAAATCGTCTTCAGAGCATCAATGTACTTCAAAGACAACAGATACTTCGTTGGATCATCACTACTTCCCTCTAAAGAACGGGTAATCTCTTGAATCGAACGAGCTTCTGATTCAGCCTCATTCATCACAGCCTGAGCTTGACCACGAGCTATCCATCATTCCGTCCAGCAATCTCTACCTGATGCTACAATACGCTGGGCCTCTCCCTCTGCCTCTCGAATCCTCTGATCTCGCTGACCCTCTGCATTGATAATAGCAGTCTGCTTATTGGCCTTGGCTGTGATTACCACTTCCTTGTTCCGGAAATCAGCATTCTTCTTCTGAGATAGCACATCCTCCAATGAATCAGCTTGCACCTTCTGGATCTTCACCATATCCACTTTCACGCCCCAGGCACGAGCAATCACATCCAGCTCTCCAGAAACACGATCCAGAATAGCTGTATCCTCAATGATACGATCTACATCTAGAGATCCAGCCACATCACGGAGTTGAGCCTGCAACAACTTTGAAAGTACATTTGGGAGGTTTGTCACAGAATATGCCATCTGCTTGGGATTTGTGATATGGTATTGTAGAACCTAGGGGTCATCAAAGACAAAAACAACAACAGCATCCAAATAGATCTTGGCATTATCACGCGTAATCACAGGTCTAGAGTCAATCTTCTCTAATCAAATCCTACTGTCTTGGGAAATCCATTACAGCATTCTGTGTCGAAATTGTATCAGAACTCTTGACAACAAGCTTTGTGTAATTCCCCTCGCTCACAAGATAACGGACCGAAATGAACTTGGTCCGATCCATAAAAGGAATGATGAAATTCGGTCCAGGAGTCATGATCTTGTAATACTTCCCAAGTCGTTCCACAATCACAGTGTCTTTCTCCTTAATACATCGGATTCCATGAGTAATCATATAACCGACGAACACAACAACAAGGAACCAAAAGATTCCTGTCATAATCATATCAAACGTATCCATTTTGCTATAAGAACTGTACAAGTAAAGAACCTAATGACAAACAGAGAGTATTCGTTGTAGAGATGGATTCGGTTCGAGAGTCCGCTAGGAATCGGAAATAACCGTTTTTTTCGTCTGAATAATAGATCAGTGTAGTTGTTACATTTTCGTGATTACTATTGATATTTTAGTTGAATAGATAGTTACAAGATATTTGGAAGAATTGGTATGGATCATCCTCCATTTTATTACAACTACTCTG
>ENA-ORSL01002897-ORSL01002897.1-human-gut-metagenome-genome-assembly--contig:-NODE-2897-length-11782-cov-5.576618_pt1 | contig 11782 bp, 12 predicted proteins | sample MGYA00242190_ERZ509157 | MGnify/ENA primary metagenome ERZ509157 (study PRJEB26280, sample SAMEA2338664) | human gut metagenome | biome: human gut; feature: human-associated habitat; material: faeces...
GGTCGATTTGCCCGCGCCGTTCGCGCCGATGAGCGTGACGACCTCGCCCTGATTGACTTCAAAGGAAACGCCCTTGACGGCGTGAATGCTGCCATAGTAGACGTGAAGATCGTTCACCTGTAAGATCAGACTCATCGTCAGGCCTCCTTCTTTCTGCCGAGGTAGGCTTCAATGACCTCGGGATTGTTCTGAATATCCTCTGGTGTACCCTTGGCGATGATGCGGCCGAAGTTCAGCACGGCGATGCCCTCGCAGATGTTCATGACGAGGTTCATGTCGTGCTCGATGAGCAGCACCGCGATCTTGAACGTATCGCGGATGGAGCGGATGTTTTCCATCAGCTCAGCCGTCTCGCTCGGGTTCATGCCGGCGGCGGGCTCGTCAAGAAGCAGCAGACTCGGGTTCGTCGCCAGCGCGCGGAGAATTTCCAGGCGGCGCTGTGCGCCGTAGGGGAGCGAGCTTGCCTTGGCCTTGGCAAGATCCTCCATGTGGAAGATGGACAGAAGCTCCATCGCGCGCTCGTGGACGACGCGCTCTTCCTTCCAGAAGCGGGGCAGGCGGAAAATGCCCTCGGGCATCGTGTAGTGCATCTGCGTGTCCATCGCGACGGTGATGTTTTCTTCCACGCTCAGCTCGCCGAACAGGCGGATATTCTGGAATGTGCGCGCGATGCCCGCGCGGTTGACCTGCGCGGTGTTGAGGTCATGGATGTCTTTGCCGTTTAAGAGAATCGTGCCGTGGGTGGGCTGATAGACCTTGGTGAGCAGGTTGAAGACCGTGGTCTTGCCCGCGCCGTTCGGGCCGATGAGACCGGAGATCTCCGTGCGGCCGATGGTCACGTTGAAGTTGTCGACCGCCTTGAGTCCGCCGAAGGTGATGCCGAGGTCGATGCACTCGAGCACGGGGGATTTGTCCGCGTCGCGCTCGGTCAGCAGCGCCGGTTCACGCAAAACGGGGACGAGCTTGGTTTTCTGCTTTTGCGACATATTCTGAGTCATGGTCAGTCCTCCTTTTCAGCGGCGGCGCGGCGGTGGGGCAAGAGCCTGCCGAAGAACGCCTTGGCCTGCGGATTATTGGTCGCGAGCATGACGAAGATCAGTACGATCGCATAGATGAGCATACGGTAGTCGTGGAGCGGGCGCAGTGCCTCGGGCAGAATGGTGAGCGCGGCGGCGGCAATAAGCGAGCCCCAGATGTTGCCGAGCCCGCCGAGCACCACGAACACCAGCACGAGAATGGAGAGGTTGAAGTTGAACTTTGTGGCCTGGAGAGAAGAGTAGTTCAGGCCGAAGAGCGCGCCTGCCGTGCCCGCGAGGGCGGCGGAGGTGACGAATGCCAGAAGCTTGTACTTCGTCAGGTTGAGGCCGATGGCCTGCGCGGCGATGTGGTTGTCGCGGATCGCCATGATCGCGCGGCCCGCGCGAGAGCGGGTCAGGTTCAGCACGACGAAGAGCGTGAGCATCACGAGGATGAAGCCTGCGGTGAAGCTTGCGATGGTGGCGGTGCCGGTCGCGCCCTGCGCGCCCTTGATGATGGCCGTGCCGTTCGCACTCAGGCCGAGGTCATCGACCGTTTTGTTGCCGGAGAGGTTGAAGACGAAGTGCAGACCCTTTTCATCGCAGCCGATGATGAGGCAGTTGATAAGCTCTTTGATGATCTCGCCAAAGGCGAGCGTCACGATGGCGAGATAGTCGCCCTGCAAGCGGAGCACGGGCGTGCCGATGAGAAGGCCGACGAGCGCGGCGAGAAGCGCGCCGATGAACATCGAGAGCGCGAGGCGCACGGAGCCATTCGGAATGAGTCCCGCAAGACTCTGCGAAACGACGATACCGGAGAACGCGCCTACGCTCATAAAGCCCGCGTGGCCGAGGCTCAGCTCGCCGAGAATGCCGACCGTGAGGTTCAGCGAAACGGCCATGGACATATAGCAGCAGATCGGCACGAGAAGACCGATGACCGAGCGCTTGAGAGAGCCGTTGCTTTGCAGCACCGTCACGATGACGAAGGCGGCGATCACGCCGAAATAGGTCGCAAAGTCGACCCTGGTGGTTTTCTTGAGGGAGTTGAACTGTTTCATTTTCTTTGTCATTCCGGCCACCTCACACTTTCTCCGGCACGTACTTGCCGAGCAGTCCTGCGGGCTTGACGAGCAGCACGACGATCAGCACGGCAAAGACGATGGAGTTTGCAAGGTTCGTCGAGATATAGGCCTGGGCCATGGCCTCGATGATGCCGAGCAGAAGACCGCCGAGGAACGCGCCGGGAATGGAGCCGATGCCGCCGAACACCGCCGCGGTGAATGCCTTGATGCCGGGCATGGAGCCGGTGGTGGGCATGAGGGAGGTGTTGAACGAGCAGAGCAGCACGCCCGCGATGGCCGCGAGCGCCGAGCCGATGGCAAACGTCGCGGAAATGGTCGCGTTGACGTTGATGCCCATCAGCTGTGCCGCCGCCTTATCCTCCGAGCAGGCACGCATGGCCTTGCCCATCTTGCTCTTGTTGACGAAGGTGGTCAGCGCGAGCATGATGACGACGCAGACCGCGATGGTCAGGAGCGAAATGTAGGAGATGGAGAGCTGACCGCCGAAAAGGCTCGCCGTTCCCTCGACCACGGGGGGATAAACACGCGCGGCGGCCTTCCAGATCAGCAGGGCGGAGTTTTGCAGGAAGTAGCTCACGCCGATGGCGGTGATAAGCACCGCGAGGCTGGGCGCCGAGCGCAGCGGCTTGTAGGCCAGACGCTCGATCACAATGCCGAGCACCGTACAGACGACGACCGCGAGCAGGACGGCTACGATGTTGGGCAGTCCCAGATAGAACATCGCGCAAAACGAGATGTAGCCGCCGACCATGATGACATCGCCGTGGGCGAAGTTCAGCATTTTGGCGATGCCGTAGACCATCGTGTAGCCGAGCGCGATGATGGCGTACACGCTGCCGAGGCTGATGCCGCTGATGAGGTATGATAAAAATTCCATAGAAAAAACACCCCTTTTTCCCGATCTTATCTTTTTTCTGTGGCAGAAACAAGGGCAAGCGTCTGCCCCCTCCCCTGCCTTTGTTTCCGCCATAGAATAGGGCTTTGGCCGTCGGGGGCTTGCGCCCCCGACAGCCGGACCCAAAGAGAGAGACGTATGAAACGAAAGGAAGCTGAATTACTTCATGACATACTCGCCGTTTTCGATGACGGCGGCGAGAGGCGCCTTGGAAACCTCGCCCTCGGCATTCCACGTCATGGCCTTACCGGTGAGGCCGTCCACGCTGAGGGTGGGCATGACCTGGATGAGCGCCTCGCAGATGTCGGTGGAGCTCATGTCGGCGGTGCAGCCGGCTTTCTCAAGAGCAGCCTTGACGATGTACACGCCGTCATAGGCGTCGGCAGCGAACTGGTTGGGCTCCACGCCGTACTTCTCGGTGTAGGTCTTGACGAAGCTCTGGGTCGCGGCGTCCTCGGAGTTGACGGAGAACGGAGTCAGGAGCATGACGCCCTCGGCGAGAGAGGCATCGAAGCCGGGCATGGTGAGGATGCCGTCCATGCCGTCCACGCCGAAGAAGGTGGGCTCATAGCTCATGGCCTTGGCCTGGCTGAGGATGACGGAGGCGGGCTGATAGTAGATGGGGAGGAACACGAGGTCAGCGCCGGCGTTCTTGGCGGCGGTGAGCTGAACGGTGAAGTCCGTGGAGGTGGCATCGGTGAAGGTGGTCTCGGAGACGATCTCGAAAGCGCCCTTGGCTTCGGCTTCCTTCACGAAGGTGTCGCGGATGCCCTGGGAGTAAGCGTCGTCGTTACGATAGATAACAGCGACCTTCGCGCCCGTCATGTTCTCGGCGATGTAGTCAGCCGCGCCGGTGCCCTGGTTGGGGTCGGTGAAGCAGACCTGGAAGACGTTGTCCTTATCCTTGGTCACATCGGGGGAGGAAGCGGACGGGGTCAGCATAAAGGTGCGGTCGGCGTTCGTCTGGTCGGAAACGGTCAAGGAAGCGCCGGTGGTGGTGGGGCCGACGAGGACCTGCATCCCCTCGTCCATCATGGTGTTGTAGGCGTTGAGCGCCTTCTCGCCGTCAGCCTCATCGTCCTGCTTGAGGAAGGTGAACTTGACGGTGGAATCGCTGGCGTTGATCTCCTCGACGGCGAGCTCCGCGCCGTTGACGACGGCCTGGCCGTAGATGGCGGCGCTGCCGGTCAGCGGGCCGCAGGAGCCGAGCACGAAGGTCTGGACCTCCGCGCCGGACTGGTCGCCGGAGCCGTCCGCATCAGGAGTGCTGGGGGTATCGGCCTTCTGGCCGCAGGCTGCCATGGTGAAGACCATAGCGGCTGCCATAAACATGGCTGCAAACTTCTTTTTCATCTTGTTTTCTCCTTTTCAATAAAAATTGTCTTTTCATTATTTATACAAAAAAGCGATCCCGCCTGCTTGGCGTGACCGCTTTGCTGTATCGAACTGCTTCAATACTTACGCTTGCGATTTCATGCCAAGTGCCGCGTGAGAAAGAATCAGGCCCAGAATGGACAGGACCAATACGCGCAGGCCGAAAATGGGCAGGCAAATCAAAATGGACGCTGCGTAAACAGCGTCCATCACCTTGCTATTCATCCCATTGTTGGTGTTGGCGGCAGCGCAGGAGAAGGTGGCCTCTGCACGGTTGGCAGCGGCGGCACAAGAACCGTTATTCACTTTTGTATCAGCAAAACGGAACATTGTATTAGAACTCCTCATGTATCTGTCATATTTGATGGTGTTATTGTAGCGCGTAAATATCCATTCGTCAAGACGGCAAGATTGATAAAATATGCAGCGCGCCGAAAAGAGCTGTTGTCATATTGCACAATTCCCATCCCAAAAGCTCGACACATGGCACAAAGCCCCTCGCGCGAAGCCGCGCGAAATACGGCTTGCAAATGTCTGCAACATTTGATACAATGCGGATAGCTCAGCTCAAGTCCGCGCTGCGGTAGCGGACTCCTATTATAAGAAAGGAAGATCACCATGATTTACACGACCGAAGTTCAGCATATGTGCCCGGTCGCCAAGGGCGCATATCACGGTCCCGCTCCCATTCCCGAAGAGGGCAAGTGGGTGCAGGCCAAGCAGCTCTCCGACATTTCCGGCTTTACCCACGGCATCGGCTGGTGTGCTCCCCAGCAGGGCGCGTGCAAGCTGACGCTCAACGTCAAGGAGGGCGTCATTCAGGAGGCGCTGGTCGAGACCATCGGCTGCTCCGGCATGACCCACTCCGCCGCGATGGCGTCCGAGATCCTCATCGGCAAGACCATTCTTGAGGCGCTCAACACCGACCTCGTGTGCGATGCCATCAACACCGCCATGCGCGAGCTGTTCCTGCAGATCGTCTACGGCCGCACCCAGTCCGCCTTCTCCGAGGACGGCCTCGCCGTCGGCGCGTCCCTCGAGGACCTCGGCAAGGGTCTGCGCAGCCAGATCGGCACGATGTTCGGCACCGTCGCCAAGGGCCCGCGCTACCTCGAAATGGCCGAGGGCTACTGCACCAGAATGGCGCTCAACGCGCAGGACGAGATCATCGGCTATGAGTTCGTCAACCTCGGCAAGATGATGGACTTCATCAAGAAGGGCGACGACGCCAACACCGCGCTCGAAAAGGCCAAGGGCCATTACGGTCAGTGGGACAGCGCGGCGAAGTACATCGACCCGCGTCAGGAATAAGGAAGGGAGGACGAAACAATGGCTCTGTTTGAAAATTACGAGAGAAGAATCGACAAGATCAACGGCGTCCTCGCGCAGTATGGCATCTCCTCCGTGGAGGAGTGCCGCGAGCTCTGCCAGTCCAAGGGCTTTGATCCCTACGAGATCGTCAAGGGCATCCAGCCCATCTGCTTTGAAAACGCCTGCTGGGCGTACACCGTGGGCGCGGCCATCGCGCTCAAGGCGGGCGTAAAGTCTGCCGCCGAGGCCGCCAAGATGATCGGCGTCGGCCTCCAGTCCTTCTGCATCGACGGCTCCGTCGCCGAGGACCGCAAGGTCGGTCTCGGTCACGGCAACCTCGGCGCAATGCTGCTCTCCGACGAGTCGAAGTGCTTTGCCTTCCTCGCCGGTCACGAGTCCTTCGCCGCCGCAGAGGGCGCCATCGGCATCGTCAAGAACGCCAACAAGGCCCGCAAGGAGCCTCTGCGCGTCATCCTCAACGGTCTCGGCAAGGACGCTGCTCAGATCATCAGCCGCATCAACGGCTTCACCTACGTTCAGACCCAGTTCGACTACTTCACCGGCAAGCTGAACGTCGTGCGTGAGATCCGCTACAGCGAGGGTGAGCGCGCAAACGTGCGCTGCTACGGCGCGGACGACGTGCGCGAGGGCGTGGCCATCATGCACGCCGAGGGCGTGGACGTTTCCATCACCGGCAACTCCACCAACCCGACCCGCTTCCAGCATCCCGTCGCCGGCACCTATAAGAAGGAGTGCATCGAGCAGGGCAAGAAGTATTTCTCCGTCGCCTCCGGCGGCGGCACGGGCCGCACCCTGCACCCCGACAACATGGCCGCCGGTCCCGCCAGCTACGGCATGACCGACACCATGGGCCGTATGCACTCCGACGCCCAGTTCGCCGGCTCCAGCTCCGTCCCCGCTCATGTGGAGATGATGGGCTTCCTGGGTATGGGCAACAACCCCATGGTCGGCGCTACCGTCGCCGTCGCTGTGGCGGTTGCCGAGGGCATGAAGGCCTGAATGTGGTGATTTGTCCACATTTTTGAAGGATAAGAGCATAAAAGCACCGCCTGCCGCACATGCGGCAGGCGGTGCTGTCATCAGGCATTTTCAGGTTCATCGTGACGATTTTCCGCTTCCTCGCATGCCATGAAGGGGTCGGGCTGGGCGAGGATCAGCGCAATATCGTGGGCTTTCAGGGAGAGACCGAATTGACGGTTCAGCAGGCTGGAGGTAATGGCAGGCATCCAGCCGTAGGACACATAGCGCCGCAGCGCCTTCAGCGCGGCGGGCGGCAGAGTGGGGACAGGCTCGTTCTTCATGGGACGATCTTCCTCGGGCGCGGGAACAGCCTATTGCAGTGCGTATTTTGCGATGGCCTGGCCGATGGCCCGGATATCGCTGCTGCCTGTAAAATCGAAATGAACCCGTCCTAAACCTGAAAAATACATCTCCAATTCACTGTCCAGATCCAAGATCCCGGCAGTTTCGATGGAGAATACGGAAATCTTGTTGTAAGGCATAGAAGTAAAATCCCGTTTCACACCTGTAACGCCCTGCATATTACAGGAGATCACGCGCTTGTCGGTGAACACCACGAAGTCGCGCACAACGGTATACGAGCCGATCACGGTCTCGCCGGGGATCAGGAGGTCTTCCACCAGGCGGGCGCTCTTGCCATTGTCGGGCTTGAGCTTGAATATGGCCCCGTTTTCAAAGTCGATCATATATGTAACATTTGTCCTTTCTACGATCCGGTGCGGCGCGGCGTTTCCGTCCGTTCAGATATCGTAAATTTTGATGGTAATAAGATACCATAATCTCCCATAGTTTGCAAGGGATTGCGCGGCGAAAAAATGTGCTTTATACGAAAAAACTGCCCTTGACGGGGGAAAATAATTGTGATAAAGTAACTCACAGGATTCGCCGCCGGGTGAGTTTGCGCGTTTTTCCTGCATCGTTAGGCCATTGAAGATGCAGGAGGGGCGCTATTTTTGTTTTTGGGAGGGTTTCCACCTATGGCATGGGTATTTCTGGGAATTGCCGGACTGATGGAGGTGTTCTGGTCCACCTGTCTGAAGCTGTCGGAGGGCTTTACAAAGCTGGGCTTTTCCGCATTGACCGTCGTGGGGATGCTGGTCAGCTTCGGCCTGCTGTCGCAGGCCATGAAGACGCTGCCCCTGGGCACGGCCTACGGCATCTGGACGGGCATCGGCGCGCTGGGCGCGGTGATCGTGGGTCTGGTGCTGTTCAAGGAGCCGGCCACCGCGTGGCGCATGTTCTTTGCCGCCCTGCTGTTGATCGGCATCGTGGGGCTGAAGATCACCTCGCCGTCGTAAAAGCAGGATACAGAAGAACGCCCCGGACAAATGTCCGGGGGCGTTTTGCGTATCAGATGCTGCGCCGTGTCAGGGGAGGCTTACTCCTCGTCCTTGCGCTTCTTGATGACCAGCGCCGTGCCGCTCAGGGACAGCAGGGAGGTCAGCGCGTACAGCGCGATGCCCATATCGCCGGTCTTGGCAGAGGGGACCGGCTTGGGATTGGGTCTGGGTCTGGGAGGCGTATAGGTGTAGCTGTAGGTGTTGGTGAAGGCGACCGGGCCGGCATACTCCAGATTGATAGCGCCATCCTTCACAGTGGCCTTGATCTCGCATGCGTTGTCGGCGTACTTCCAGTTGGGCAGGCCGTCATTGACCTCGATGATCCGCAGGGTGACGACGGGCGTCATGACGCTGAAATACTCGGAGGGGATCGTCACGCTCATCTCGGTGCTCTTCGTGCCGGTGCCGGTGAGGGTGATCGTGTTATTGGTGCAGACCAGATCGACCCAGGTGCCGTCAGAGAGCTGAAGCTGTGCCTTGAAGGTGAAGGTCACCTTGCCGGGATCAATGCTGTTCAGCGCCTTGGTGACCGTCTTGGTCACGGGGATCGTCACGGTATAGGGATCGTGGGCATAGCAGTTGTTGACATCGGCCCAAGTGATCCGATCTGCCACGATACTGGCAAATTCGGGCGCGGTGGGATCGGCAGCCGCAAGGGCATTGACATCAGGCTTTGCCTGGGGTGCGCTGTATGTGATATCGTTGAAGCGATAGGTGTAGCCGCTGGGAGCCGCAACGGACTTATCCGCGGCGCCGCGCTCCACAACGATATAATCGCCCACGGGCAGCTGGACGGGCTGCACTGCCCAGGCGAGATCATCACCGGCCTTAACGGTAACGGTGACACCGGCCAGAACAGGCGCATCCTTGGTGAAGTCGGCATCCTTGGCGTACACATCAAAGGTGAAGGTCAGATCCTTGTCCGCGCGGATATAGCCGTTCGCGTCCATCAAGCTCTTTTGGATCATCAGCTTGCCGGTCATCAGCGTGTTGGTGATGGTGAAATTGCCGTTGTTATCCTTTGCCACGGTGCTTGTATACCAATCGGAAGCATTGACTTCCGCAACGGTGTAATAGATCGCGGAGCCGTCCTTGTTGAACTGGGGCAGATCGGCGAAGGCGCCCTTCCAGCTGTTTTTGGCCGTCAGGGTCAGGGTCTTGCCGGTGACTGCCGTCAGATTTTCGCCGTTTGCGTCAGTGGTATACAGCTGCACGGTGATGGAATCGGGACGCAGGCCGAACTTGTTGTCCATGTCATACCAGACCTTCGTCACAGTGATGTCGGTCTTTTCAATGGCCTCGTTGGTGATGCTGTAGATATCGCTGGCAGCATTCAGACCTTCGACTGTAACGGTGCAGGGAGTGACTTTCTTGTAGCCGGTGAGGTTGCCGTCATTATCCCTGACCTCTTCGGCATAGGGAGTACCAGCCTCAACCTTGACAGTCCAGGTCTTGACAGTGCCCAGCTTGTAATCCTCAGGGGCCTGGGTCTCGGTCAGCGTATAGGTGCCGACCGTCAGAGTGTCGAAGCGGATGATGCCATCGTCATTGGTGCTTCCCGTGATAGGCGTGAAGCCGTCATCACCGTTCTTTTCCAGCTTGAACGCGGCACCGGGCAGAGCGATGCCTTCCTTGTTGACCTTCTTGATGGTCAGGCTTCCGGGATTGGTGATCTCTTCATCGAAGTTTAATGTATTGGTGATGGTAAAACCATAGTATACTATATTCCGTGCGGGAAGTAAAGGCGGAAAAGGTTACAAAATGGACAAAAAACCGACCTGATGTTCAATATTAGATGACCTTAACAGGAGATAAACATAAGCATAGCGAAAGGCCGTCAACCCACCGTTCCGGTAGGCTGACGGCCCGTCGTGTATACGCCTGTGTCAGCAGCCAAAGAAGCTGCACAGCATCTTCAGCAGGGAAGCGCAGTCAAAGTTGCAGAACATTTCTGTGACCTCCTGGTTTTGGATTTGCTCTTGCAAGAACACCGTCATTATACCGTGACACGCGCCGTAATGCAAATGCAATCGCTGCCAGTTTTGGAAAAGCACCCACCGCCGGGCGGCCGCAAAAAGATCTCCGGTCATCTGACCGGAGATCTTTTGTGCTTTGTTTAGTTCTCGCTGCGGCGCTTGTAGGATTCGTACTTGGTCTTGGCATCCTCTTCCGCCTCGGCAAACAGGGTCTTGGCGTTCTCGGGGAAGCTCAGCTCCAGAGAAGCGTAGCGCACCTCGCCCTTCATGAAGTCATACAGAGGCATGGTGGGCTCCTTGGAATCCAGGGAGAACTTCTTGGTGCTGGGATCGTAGCGATACAGATTCCAGTAACCGGAAGCGACGGCGTCCTTCATCTCCTGCTGGACATTGTTCATGCCCTTCTTGATGCCGTGGTTGATGCAGGGCGCGTAGCAGATCACTAGAGAGGGGCCTTTGTGGGCTTCGGCTTCCTTAATGGCCTTGATCAGCTGGTTGGGGTTGGCGCCCATGGAGCACTGGGCCACATAGACGTTGTCATAGGTCATCATCAGCATGCCCAGATCTTTCTTCTTGGTCTTCTTACCGCTGGCCTGGAACTGTGCCACAGCGCCCACGGGAGTGGCCTTGGAGGACTGTCCGCCGGTGTTGGAGTACACCTCGGTATCCACCAGCAGTACGTTCACATCCTCGCCCATGGCGAAAACGTGATCCAGACCGCCGTAGCCGATATCGTAGGCCCAGCCATCGCCGCCGTACATCCACATGGTCTTCTTGGACAGATCCTTCTTGCGCTTCAGGATCTCGTCCACGATCTTCTGCTCGTCGGTGGAGAAGGTGCCCTTCTCCAGTACGGCCACCAGAGCGGCGGTAGCGGGGGTGGAGGCATCCAGATCGTCATAGGTCTCCAGATACTTGGCGATAGCGGCCTTGACCGCCTCATCCTTGGTGAGGGCGTCCAGCTCCTTCACATAGCCGGTGACGCAGTCGCGCAGCTGCTTGACAGCCAGGCACATACCATAGGAGAACTCGGCATTGTTCTCGAACAGGGAGTTGCTCCAAGCAACGCCCTTGCCCTCCTGGTTCTTGCAGTAGGGAACGCAGGGCATTGCCGCGCCCCAGGCCTGGGTGCAGCCGGTGGCGTTGGCCAGGTACATCTTGTCGCCGAAGAGCTGGGTCAGCAGCTTGATATAGGGGGTCTCGCCGCAGCCGGCGCAGGCGCCGTTGAACTCCACCAGAGGCTGCTTGAACTGGCTGCCCTTCAGGCTGAACTTATCCACCTTGTCACCCTTGATGGGCAGGTTGAACAGGTACTCCCAGTTGGTCTGATCCAGAGACACCTCGTGGGCGGGCACCATCTTCAGAGCCTTGCCGCCCTTGGGGCAGGAGGAGACGCAGCTGCCGCAGCTGGTGCAGTCCAGGGTGGACACGCCCATGGCGTACTTCATACCGGCCAGCTGCGGGCCCTTGGCGTCCACCATCACCAGACCCTCGGGGGCGTTGGCGGCTTCAGCCTCGTCCAGCAGGAAGGGACGGATGACGGCATGGGGGCAGACGAAGGAGCACATGTTGCACTGCAGGCACTCGGTGGCGTCCCACACGGGCAGATGGGTGGCGATGCCGCGCTTCTCATAGCGGGAGGTGCCCAGCGGCATGGTGCCGTCCTCCATGCCCTTGAAGGCGGAGACAGGCAGGTCATCGCCCTTCTGGGCGTTGATGGGCACCAGAATGTTCTTGATGACGT
>ENA-ORSL01002902-ORSL01002902.1-human-gut-metagenome-genome-assembly--contig:-NODE-2902-length-11729-cov-3.177146_pt1 | contig 11729 bp, 8 predicted proteins | sample MGYA00242190_ERZ509157 | MGnify/ENA primary metagenome ERZ509157 (study PRJEB26280, sample SAMEA2338664) | human gut metagenome | biome: human gut; feature: human-associated habitat; material: faeces...
TGTTCAAAAAGGTATATAATAATATATATAAAATAAATTGGTGCATTATGTCCGCGGGCGGTCAGTACCCGATAATCGAATTTTTAATCGGACAAGCCAAATCCCGTATCGGCGGTTTCAGCGGCGGCATGTGCTGTGCTGGCACTGCTTTTTGTGATTATCGTCAATCGTAACAGTCCGGATAAACAATATAGCAAGTGTGGCCGGCCGCGAGTGCCGCCGTGAACCCACAAATATATAACCTACAGGAGAACGGCATGCAGAACGAACAACAGAAAAACAAAAGAAATACCGTAATATTGGTATCAGTGGCCGTATACGCTGTGCTGGCACTGCTGTTCATGGTCATAATAAACAATGCCGCTATATCAGCATGGCTGAAGAGCGTTATGTCCGTGCTGGCACCACTGATTATCGGTGTCGCAATAGCATACCTGTGCAATCCGTTACTCTTGCTGTTCGAAAAACGGTTATTACGCAAGATTCGATCACACAGAACCAGGCGGGTACTTTCAATGGTGTGTACATACCTGGTATTGCTCATTATTCTGTCAACTATACTCTTAATCGTAATACCTCAGCTGACCAGCAGCTACAACAACTTTGCAAACAGCCTGCGGTCATATACCGACAAGGCTATTACATTTGTCAACAAGCTGATTTACAGAATCAACTCCATGTCCGAGGACCGCGACCTGGGCAAATACATCGACATAAGCGATATTCAGCGCAAAGTCAGCGAACTTTTCAATTCGTCCAGCGGCATCTTCTCAACAATTGCCGGATACGTCATGAACTATGCTTCATCAATAGCGGTCGGTGTAAAAAACGCACTGTTCGGAATATTCATTTCTATCTACATTCTCAGTTCCAAAGAACGCCTTGCAGCTCAGATAAAGAAAATTCTCACTGCAATCTTTCCGGGCAAACGTTACTCCGGATTTATCGAGTGGGTTCGTTTTACCAACAACACCTTCGGAAACTATATCAAAGCGCAACTGCTTGATGCACTGTTAGTCGCGGTGGAATGTGCGATACTGTTCAGTATAACGGGAATGCCCTACTCGGTTTTGTTGGCCTTTATAATAGGAGTGACAAATATTATCCCGGTTTTCGGTCCGTTTATCGGCGGAATACCTGCAGGATTCATAGTTTTTATATCAGCGCCTAATAAATTGCTGCTGTTCATCATATTGCTGGTGCTGATACAACAGATCGACGGCAACTTCGTTCTTCCAAAGCTGGTCGGAACAACAACGGGCATGTCATCGCTCGGGGTGTTGTGTGCGATCACAATTATGGGTGGCTACTTCGGTATCGCGGGAATGATACTCGGTGTCCCCTTCTTCGTTGTACTGGGCGAGATAATCCGCAGGCTGGTCAATATGCGGCTTGAAAAGCAGGGCATGTCTGTATCGCTGGCCGATTATCATGTTTCAGGTACCGCCCCGGAGGATTTTGATGAAGAACATAAGGAAAACCTGTTCGTACGCACAATCAACAAGATCGGCAGATTTTTCGCCCAACTGTTCCAGAAAATAAAGCAACTGTTCAAACGCAAATAACGTTTAGTCAAGGAGGTTGATTTTTATGGCTGAACAAAACAATATAACAGAAAAGGGCGGTATTTCGGTAGAAACCGCTCACATATTTCCCATTATAAAAAGATGGCTTTACTCTGAAAAGGATATTTTTCTGCGTGAAATCGTGTCCAACGCGGCAGACGCCATAACAAAAATGAAGAGGCTGTGCTCGCTCGGAGAGGCCGAATGTCATGATGACTATAAAATTTTTGTCAGTGTGGACAAGACTGCCGGTACACTTACAGTAGAGGACAACGGCATCGGCATGACGGGTGACGAGCTGCGCCGCTATATCTGCCAGATAGCGCTGTCGGGTGCACTTGAGTTCATTCAGAAATACGAGGGCAGTGACGACGGCAAGAGCGAGAACAGCGGTATCATAGGACACTTCGGCCTCGGCTTTTACTCCTCATTCATGGTTGCAAACAGAGTCGAAATTGACACGCTTTCATATGCCGGAGGCGAGGCTGTTCACTGGAGCTGTTCTGATGACGGAAACTATGAGATTTCTCCGTCCGAGAGAACCGAACGCGGAACAGCAGTTATAATGCACATTGCCGATGACGAGACAGAATACCTCGATTCCGCAAAAATCCGCTCGATGCTGGATAGATACTGTGCCTTTATGCCGTATGAAATCTACCTTGAAGCAGGTGAGGAAAGCGACAGCAAGGACGGCAAAGACGCCCCCGAAAAGCCGGTGAACGATACAACACCGCTATGGCTCAAAAAGCCCTCCGAGTGCACTCCGGAGGAATACAAAGAATTTTACCACAAAGTATTCTCCGATTTCAACGACCCGCTTTTCAGCATACACATCAATGCCGACTATCCTCTGAATTTTAAAGGAATACTGTATTTCCCCAAGCTGCGCAGTGAATATGACACGCTTGAAGGGCAGATCAAGCTGTACTACAATCAGGTATTCGTGGCAGACAACGTCAAGGAAATTATACCCGAATATCTCATCATGCTCAGAGGCGTCATCGACTGTCCCGAGCTTCCGCTTAATGTTTCGCGCAGCTATTTGCAGAACAACACATATGTCGCACGTGTATCGGCACACATAGTCAAAAAAATTGCAGACAAGATCAATTCTCTGTGCAATACCGAGCGCGAGGAATTTGAAAAGATTTGGAGCGACATACGCATTTTCATCGAATACGCCGCAGTACGTGACCGTAAATTCTTTGACCGCGTGAAAGACTCAGTCATGTTGCGTCTTACCGACAACAGCTGCGTTACCGTCTCAGAATACTTCGGTGACACAGAGGATAATAATTCCATTAATACCGCCACCGACAGCAAGCAAGAAAAGTCCGGTGAAGGCGACTCAAAGGAAAACAAGCAGTCCCGTACGATATTTTATACCAACGACCCGGCTCAGCAGTCACAGTACATCTCCCTGTATACCTCACAGGGCATAAAGGTAGCTGTGCTCGACCATCTGGTTGACGCACAGTTTATCACAAGCGCGGAAAATGTATATGAAAGCGTGAGATTCATCCGTGTTGATGCCGATGTGACCAAGTTGACTACCGGCGACGGCAACACCGAAAACAAAGATATCACCGAGCTGTTCCGCCGCGTCACCGGCAACGATAAGCTCGAGGTGCGTTTTGAGAGTTTCAAAGACTCCGATACACCTGCCCTTCTCAACCTCAACGAGGATCAGCGCCGTATGGACGATTTCATGAAGGCGTATGCATTTATGACCAAATCAGATGCGGGAGCGCCTCTGGCACCGCAAAGCCTGATAATAAATACCGCGTCTCCGCTTTACAGCCACCTTGAGCAGGTTATGACAGACGGAGGTACCGAGCGTGCCGAATTCATGGCGGGCTATATCTGGCGTCTGTCGCTCATGGCTCACCGCAGGCTCGACGCTGAGGAGCTTAATGCATTTCTGTCCGACAGCTATAAGCTGTTAAACAACTATTAAATGAATGATATCACAGATCGTGAGATAATGATCTCAAATCTGCGTTATGTGAGCAAATGTGAGGCCACACTGCAGGAACTTCGCACTCTCGCGGTTTATGAGTTTACACTTCCCGCGCCGCCGACACCACCGTCGTCTCTCTCTCTCCGAGAGCTGGCACGTTTTTGGAGAAGGCAGATACGGTCAGTTAATGATTTTGACACATATTCTCGCGTAGCTCTGTGTCGGAGACTGTTTATTGAATATGCGGCGGCCGGAGTCAACTGGTGTCAGCTGTTATTTCCTGAGCAAACGCATAGCCTTAGCCCGGAACAGGCAACATACAGCTCAGATCCGGAACATGAGTCAGAATTGAACTCTATAAAGAACGCACAATCATTGCTGTCCTATGTTCAGAACCCCTATTCGGACGAAGCGCTGCTGAGACTGTGCGGTACCGTGCCTCAGGTGCATGCCTGCCGCTCATTCTCCGAGCTGTCTGATGACATAAGTAATGGCATAAGCGACAGCTGTGTCATTCCGATTGAAAACACCTCGGACGGCAAACTGATGAGCTTTTACTCTATCATCGACCGTCTGGAGCTGAAAATAATCCGTACCTGCGATATTGAAAGCAGTGACGGCAGTCAGGCCACACGCTATGCCCTGCTCGCGCGCAACCCGTCCTGTCCGAAATCAGGAGGAGAATACTACCTTGAGCTCAGCATGACAACAGACGGGCATTCACTGTCCGACCTGCTGTCTGCGGCAAGCCGCATGAATTTGTGCATCAGCCGCATAGATTCAGTTCCGCAGCGATATGACGAATCGATTTTAATTCACTATCCCGTGCTTCGCGGTCAGTGCGAAGATTTGCTGTGCTTTATGCTCTACATCGAGCTTGAACGATCGGACTGCACTTTGCTCGGAATGTATAACAATGTATAATAAAACAAAAGGAAATATATAATAATGAAAGATCAGATCACATATACTACCCACGGAACCTGCTCACGTCAGATCACAATAAATGTTGAGGACGGCATTGTTACAGACGTATCTTTTGTCGGTGGCTGCTCCGGTAACACACAGGGAGTGGCAAGTCTTGTCCGCGGAATGAAGATCGAGGATGTAATAGCACGTCTCAAAGGTATTCGTTGTGGCGGCAAGCCCACATCCTGCCCCGACCAGCTGGCCACAGCGCTCGAACAGTATCTTGCAAAATAATTCACTGAAAAACGGAGAACACCGATGTCATATATCGAAGAATATCACAAGTGGCTGTCACTGCCATCGCTTACCGAGCAACAGCGCCTTGAGCTGATCTCAATTGAAAACGATACAAAAGAGCTTGAAGCACGCTTCGGATCTATGCTGTCATTCGGTACTGCCGGGCTGCGAGGCAAAATGAAGCTGGGGTGCAACGCAATGAACGTCTACACCGTGGCACAGGCTACGCAGGGATTGGCCGAATTCATTATATCTCAGGGCGCTTCAGACCGCGCCGTTGCTATCGCTTTCGACAGCCGCAACAATTCGGCACTGTTTGCACATACCGCCGCCTCGGTATTAGCCGGCAACGGTATAAAGGTGTATATCTTCGACGATCTGCGCCCTACCCCAGAGCTGTCCTTTGCTCTGCGCTATTACGGGTGCATTGCGGGAATCAATATAACAGCCTCTCACAATCCCAAGGAATACAACGGTTACAAAGCATATTGGGAGGATGGCGCACAGCTGGCTCCCGATCAGGCTGAACGTATTGCCGCCCACATGAGTGCAATCGACATCGCTACAGGTATAAGCAGCCGTCCGTTTGACAGTGCGGTGTCTGCCGGACTTATAACCATTATCGGCAGTGAAACCGATGAAAAATATCTCGATGCAGTAATTGGGCAGGTAATCGACCGCGACGTCATCACCGCGGCAGCTGATAAGCTGAGCATCGTCTACACTCCGCTTCACGGTGCAGGATACCGTCTTGTTCCCGAGATCATTCGCCGCATAGGCATAAAGCATCTGTACATGGTGCCGGAGCAGTCGACTCCTGACGGCAACTTCCCCACCACACCTAAACCCAACCCCGAGTATCCGCAGGTCTTCAGCTACGGCATCCCGCTTGCCGACCGTATCGGGTGTGACTTAATTATTGCAACAGATCCCGATGCAGATCGCGTCGGCATCATGGTTCGCGGACGCGACGGAAAATTCGTCACACTCAACGGTAACCAAACCGGCTCGCTACTGCTTGATTACATTATTAACGCCTATATACGGACCGGCAAAATGCCGCCGGAGCCGTATGCGGTAAAATCTATCGTTACTACCGAGCTTATGAGCAAGATCTGCCGTGAGAGCGGCGTTGAGCTGTATAACGTGCTGACCGGCTTTAAATACATTGGAGAGGTCATCAAGAAAAAGCAGGCAGAAGGACATGGCAGCTTCATATTCGGAGCTGAGGAAAGCTATGGATACCTCAAAGGCACCTATGCCCGCGATAAAGATGCCGTTGTGGCGACAATGCTGATCTGCGAAATGACGGCGTATTATAAAATGCGCGGTATGACACTGGCAGAGGCTCTTGAGGCGTTGTATGACAAATACGGTTACTCTCTTGAGCGCACTCAGGAAATAATACTGGATGATTACACCGGACATGAACAAATGCAGCACATCATGACCGCGTTGCACTCGCCCGACATAAAAAAAATAGCCGGTGTGTCGGTTGCAACAGTCAGTGATTATCTCAGCGGCAAGGTTTGCAATATGGCCGATGGCACTGAAACAGTAACAGGTCTTCCCTCCTCCGACGTGTTGCGCTTTGAGCTTGAAAACGGAGATGTAATAATTGTCCGTCCGTCCGGGACCGAGCCTAAGGTTAAAATCTACTATCTCATTGCCGCAGAAGATCCGGACAACGCGCAAAAAAAGCTGGCTGAGTATCAGGGGGCGGTTGAAAAATACACCAAATAACAGCGCCAACTTCACATTTTTATTGTCGTGGCTTATCTCAAAGCCGGCAACAAGGTCTTTCCGAGAGGTAACCTTTTCAAAAAGGTTACCTCTCGCTCACTTATGTAAGTTTCTCTCACGTAAACAAGCAGAATGAGCATCTGTGCTGCTCACATACTGCTTTTTTCCACCACCGGCAGCCTTGCCCCCAGTCGACTGAGCAATTCATTGCTGATGCTTCCGTACTCAGCCGCAACAGCCGGAGCCGACAAAGGTGAAACGGAATCGATCAAGGTCGCCACATCACCGACACTGACATTTTGCGCATCGGTAACATCAACTGCAAGCTGATCCATACATATCCGGCCTACGATCGGCACCAACGCATCTCCAATACGCACATATCCAAAGCCGTCCGAAAGGCTCCGGGGTAAGCCGTCGCCGTAGCCGATGGTCAAAATTGCAATGCGGCTGTCGCGCGCTGTGATAAAGGCACGGTCATACCCGACAGATTCTCCTGTCGGCACATTCCGAATCATCGCAACACGCGCCTTGAGTGAAAGCACCGGACGCAGATCCAATTCAAGCCGCGTCTTGTCAGTCGGAGTGCCCAGAACGCCGTACAAAGCTATTCCGGCACGCACATAATCACACTTCAATCCGGGATAGTTCAAAAGTCCACAGCTGCTTTGTATGTGTAGCTTTGGGATCATGATACCGCCGGCTTTAAGTGCATCGATCAGCGTGTAAAAACGCTGTATCTGCCCATGGGTAAAAGCAATATCATCGGGCGCCTGACTTTCAGCACAGCATAAATGCGTGTAAATACCGTCAACCTTAAGATATTTCATGTCAAAAATGCGCCGCACACCCGATGCATCGCTGTCCGCTATTCCCAATCGATGCATACCCGTGTCGATTTTGACATGCACTTGCACCGGCACCTGCTGACTGTTAAGCCGCTCTGCGTAATCCGCATCTATCACCGTCTGCATAAGACGGTATTTTTTCAGCTGTGCGGCACGGTGAACATCAGTATAGCCCAACACCAGAATATCGCCGCGGATTCCGTACCTGCGCAAACTTATCCCCTCGTCAGCCGTTGCAACCGCAAATGCGCGGACACCGTTTTTTTCAAGCAGAGTCGCAATGCAGAACGCACCGTGCCCATACGCCTCAGTCTTAACGACCGCCATAAGCTCACACCCTGACGGCAAAGCTGCGCGCAGAACATCGGCATTATGCACCAGGCTGTCGGTATCAATTTCAATGTATGCGCGGTCTGTGCCGGGACGATATCCATTCATACGCAGTTTCCTGCTGCTTGCATACCGGTTCATAACCGCCGTCACCGAGATACCCGCAGCCAGCGACAGAAGGCTGACAACAGCAAAATGCACAAGGCTGTTATCAACAAGTAGCCACCAAAGTCCTGCCGGACGCGCAAGCATACGCACTACTACAATCATCATAGGGTGCACGATATATACCGCCAGTGCAGTCCCTCTCAACCACATAACTCGCTTTCCGCGAAAATGCAACAGTGCGCCGAACAAAAACAGTACACAAGGCACCAAAAAAACATACATGCTGTCGTGCCGCTGCACACCGAGCCGATGCAATATCAGACCTTCTCCGAGCATCAGTGCAAAGCTGACGGTAAAGCCGGAAATTGCATATCCCAAAGGTAGCCTGCGCCTGCTGTCGGCAATATATCCTCCCAACAGCATAAAAATCGGGGTGAAAAAAACGCCGTTGCGTGTGTAATCAGACACTGAAAACAGCAACCCGTAAAAGCCGCCGACCACCGGGACACCGGAAATAAAACCATAATAACTGTCACCGAAAAGACCTATGACATACAGCACCGCGGCCACGGAAAAGCCACGTTTGTAGTCAAGCTTTCTGACAAGCAGCCATGCAATCGCCGCGCCTGTCATCGCCGCCGGAAGATACCATAGATGGTACACAGTCCCGTCAAACACAATATCCTTGATTATATTCGGCAAAAGATTTTCACACCTGAAATATCCGTTGTAAATGTTTATCGGAAGATAAAACACGATCGCTACAGCGTAAATCAGTGCCATTCGGCAAATGAAGCGCCTCAGCCGTCCGGTATCACGGCTGTATCGTGTAACAGTAAAAAATCCTGACGTCATAAAGAAAAACGGCACTGCAATACGGGCAATGATGCGGGTCAGGATAAAGTCACCTGTCTCACTTATCCCGGAGAGAGGCGATGTATGTACAGCGATTACGAGCAATGAGGCAAAAAGCCGGAACCAGTCTATTCCGGAGTAATATTTATCTCTGTTCATGTCAACTCCTCTGTATCGTAATGACAAAGCCGCCATCATTGTTTCCGGACACACTACCTCCCTGCACCGACCGTACGAATTCCTGCTCCGCTTCTTCCGGGACATAAAACACCTCATAGCACTCCCCGTGCGAAGTATTGCAGACCAGCCTTCTGTCCTCACAAAAGTCCTTCAGAAATGCTATATACTCCTCAAGCGCGAGCTTGCGCTGCTCCATAATACAGGCGTGCGGTCGCCCGATATAGCGAAAATGCCACGGCTCGTGCGCGATTTCGGTAACATCCTGCTTATCAGCCGAATAGCGCTCGACAAAACCGTAGTCTGCGGCCACATGTCTGAACTTTTGGCAAATACCGGAATACGGAAAGTCGGGGCGGATAAAATCTATGCGGTCCGAAAAAATACCAAGATCGATCGCAAGTCCCGTCTGATGCTCACTGCAGCCAGGCAGTGCAACATATTTTCGGGTAAACTCCTCACCATTGTCACGAAGTGAATCATTATATAACTGAGTCTGCTCGCTCATAGAGCGGTATCCGCTTACGGGAACGATCATTCCTCCCGCGTCTATATCACTCAACGCGGCACGCAGTGCCTCAGCCGCTTCGCGGCGCATCAGTATCCCGGGATAGCGCTCATCAGGTGCAACGAGCTCTGACGGTATGCAATCCGCAAGCGGGTGTGTCGCATTAACAAGGACTAAGTTGCCCGTATTTGTTTTGGGCAGGATCAGTTGCAGGGTACTCATCGTTTATGTACAATCCAAGCAGCTTGTCCAGCATCTCCGGGAAGGACAGGCCGATTCCTTTCATCATATTCGGATAGCGGCTGTGAGAAGTAAACCCGGGAATGGTATTTACCTCGTTAAAAACTATCTCTCCCGCAGCAGTCAGAAACATGTCAACGCGGGCAAAGCCGGAACACCCCAGCGCACGGTAAATAACAACTGCGGCCTCCTGTATCCTTTTCTCTGTCGTGGCATCTATGCGTGCCGGGATGTGAATTTTAGAGGTTTTGAGCGTATATTTTTCAGTATAGTCGAAAAATCCGCCCGAGAGCTCGATCTCATCTACTCTGCCGACGGTCAGTTTGTCAATACCCATCACTGCACAACCGACCTCAAACCCATCAATAGCCTGCTCAACAATCACCTCGCTGTCATGAATAAATGCCAGCCCGACCGCTGCCTCCAGCTGCTCCGGTACCGTAACCTTTGTAATTCCGAACGACGAGCCGGCACGAACAGGCTTGACAAACAGCGGGTACGACAGCTCGCGCCGTATGCGATCAAGTGCTTCAGCCATATCGCAACGACGGAATGTCACCGACACAGGAACGTCAATCCCCGCAAGGCTTACCAGCTTATGTGCTCTGTCCTTGTCCATACAAAGTGCCGAACTGAGCGTCCCGCAACCGACAATTGTTATGCCCGCCAGTTCAAGCATACCCTGAACAGTGCCATCCTCTCCGTTTTTACCGTGAAGCACCGGCAGCGCAAGATCTATCTGTACAAGCGTATATACTCCGTTTCTGAGTTCAAGAAATCCGCCGTCAGATCTGTTCTGAGAAAATACGACCGGATACAGATTATCCGCATCGCAACACCATATATCGTCACGTACATTTTCGTACAGACCTGTATAGTGAAACCAATCTCCGTCCTTAGTGATGCCGATTGGAATTATTTCAAAGCGTTCAGTATCAATATTCGTCATAACCGAGTAGACCGATTGTAACGAAACCCCGTACTCGCTGGAATGACCTCCGAAAATGACTGCAATTTTTTTCTTTTTCATGTCAGATACCTTCTCATATAACTGTGGTGATATTATAGCATTTTTTATGGTGATAAACAATGCCCAAGGCACTATTTTAAACAATAATTAATAAAAAAGCCACTGCACAGCATAGCCTGCCGTGCAGTGGTCAGGTTAATTATTTGTACTTATCGACATATTCGTCAATCAGTGCCTGAATTCCGCGCATTTCCGACTCAGTGTTGAAAATTTTAGTAAAATTAGTATCAGATGCCGACTTATAATGTGTGCTGATGTAGCCGTCAAAGCCTTTGGCTCCGCCGCCGAACTGCCTGTCGCTGCAGAATGAGTAATCCTGTCCGACAGCACTTTTGCCCGTGACGAGAGTATAGCACATTTGCGCCGTAATATATCCTGCAAGTGGATTGGGGTGATGGGTATCACCGTTGTTTTTAATAAATGTCGTTTGAGTGTAAATAAAGCTGCTGTTTTCGACCTCAGCCTTTCTTCTGATCATATCGTACACCAGCTGTCCCCAGTCAACGACCGACACACCCATTTGCCGCAATGTCGGCAGTGCATTGAGAATATTGGTGTGATTTCTCAGGCAGGTGTACGAATGATTGACATAAACGAACTGCACACCCGGCTTGGTGAATCTCTTCATCACGTTTTTCACATCGCTGACAAAGTTTGAATTGTTCTCGCCTGCCTCTGATATGAACACTATGTCAATATCCGAAAGATCGACGTCTGCCAAAAGATCCTTTCCGATACCGGGACTGCCGCTGCCTCCGGTTTTATCACCATCGGGCGTAAAGTCGCGCAAGCGATGACCTCCGTACGTGAAATCATACACAGTAACATTTTCGCCGTTCGCACGGCAGATCTGATAGAAAATCCCATAGTCCTGCTGGCGCTGATTGCCCAACTCCACACACCCGCCGTAGTATACAAACGAGTTGCCGATAAACGCTACCTTTTTGCCGTCAATGCTCACGCCGGTTTCGTACAGCGCCTCATCTATGCCGGAAGCAAGTGTGTTACTGCCACTGTCAGATATCAGCTTTTCAATTTTCTCCATAGCTTTTTTATACCCCGTAATGCCACCCGCCGAAATGACAACACTGCCGTCCGCGGTCTTAATGATGTAATCACCGGATTTCAGCTCATCGGTTGCAGAACTCTTTCCCGC
>ENA-ORSL01002907-ORSL01002907.1-human-gut-metagenome-genome-assembly--contig:-NODE-2907-length-11720-cov-2.182855_pt1 | contig 11720 bp, 10 predicted proteins | sample MGYA00242190_ERZ509157 | MGnify/ENA primary metagenome ERZ509157 (study PRJEB26280, sample SAMEA2338664) | human gut metagenome | biome: human gut; feature: human-associated habitat; material: faeces...
ATCTTGGGCTAACTTTCCTCATATTTTTTCCCTTTCTTTGTAGAAAAAAGGACGATCTAACTATAATCGTCCTTTTTCAATCAAAAAACAATAGTTCTATGCTTAGGCTTTCACTAATTGTAATATCTTGTCTACGTTTGCTCTTCCTCGCTTAATACCAAGGCCTATGACAACACAAAGTATCACACTGATGATCGTAATGATCACTCCAGCTACACCAAATACTGTAAATGGCATTTTACTTTGGACACCTAGTCCCCAATACGCAAGTATGATTCCGATAGAAGATAGAATAATGAGATTGCGAATCCATTTTTTGAGGTTATTGAGCATTTGTGTCTGAAATTCAATTTCTTTTAACTGCTGTGCTCTTGTTTGTGTTGTCATAATATACTTCCTTTCTTAGTATTTTAATCCTGGGTTAAAGAATCCGATCATAACTCCGATAAATGCTACAACTACTAAGATCAACATTGTAACAACTGGAGATACTTTTTTCTTTGACATTAACCACCAGCAGAAGATTACAAAAGCTGCTGTTAAGAATCCTGGATATACTCCGTCTAACTGTTTCTGAAGATTTAAGAATTCTTTTCCTGCACTGTTTACAAGATGGAATGATGTTTTTACTGATACCCATGTTGCTGCTACAGATCCAACAACCATTGTTCCTAACATAACGATTGCTTCACGGATTGCGGTTGCTTGCTCACCAACCAGGATATCTACGGCTTTTCCACCCAGTTCATATCCTTTGAAGTATAAGAACTTCATTCCAAATGCCATGATCAAGTTCCATGCTACGATATAGAAGATCGGTCCTACGACAGATCCACCTGTTGATAATCCCAGTGCGATACCAAGTAAGATAGGAATTAATGTACCTACAACTAAGGAATCACCAATACCTGCTAAAGGTCCCATAAGACCGGCACGGATACCATTGATTGCTTCTGCATCGATATCTTCATTTCCATTTGCTTTTGCTTCCTCAAGACCAGCTGTGATACCTACGATGATAGATCCAACCTGTGGTTCTGTATTAAAGAAAGCTGTGTATGTATTCATTGCTTCTTTCTGTTCTTCTTTTGTATCATATAACTCTTCTACCAATGGAAGCATTGCACACAGATAACCAAATGTCTGCATATGTTCCTGAGAGAAACATGTTAAGTTTCCATAAGCCCAGTTACGGAATGATTTATTTAACGCTTTTTTAGATAGTTTTTTCTCTGCCATATTAAATATCCTCCTCGTCATCATCGTCAAAGGAACCGCCAGAAGCTAAGGCTGCTTCTTTTGCTCTGATTCCTACCATTTTAATGTTGTAGTAAATAATTGCAAACATTGCTGCTACAACTGTTACTGATACAAGGTTTAATCCCATACTTGCTGCTAATGTAAATCCGAAGAAGAATGGTATAAAGTCAACTGCTTTTGTTACTACCTGTTTTAATAAGATCGCAATACCTACGCAAGGAAGTAAGCTACCTACTGTAAACAGTGTTTTCATTGCAATTCCATCCATTGGTAATGTTGTTTTGATCGCTTCTACAACTGGAACTCCTAATTTACACATTACAACTGCTGGTAAGAAGCTGCAGATGATATGAGAAATCCATGGAAGAACCATATCTACAACGTATAATCTCTTGAATTCACCTTTTTCAACGGCCTGCCATCCAATGTGCTGCCATACAAGGTTGATCGTTGCTGTTCCATAGAATAATACTGTACCGATTGTTCCTACCATTGCTCCAAATGATGTTGCCATGGAGATACCTTTTGCTGATGCAGGATCTAATCCGTATGAATTTAATGCTAACATTGCCAGTGGAATACCGATATAAGATACGGCACGAACGTCTGCTGATACAGTTCCTCCTGGTGTAACCAATGCGATATATACAACCTGCATTGCCGCACCGACTAAAACACCTGCCTGAATATCTCCAAGTACGATACCACAGACAAGACCTGCAACTAATGGTCTTCCTAATGTGTAGTTACCAATGGTTGTACCTCCCATACCAGGCATACTGGATAAGCAGGCAAAAATACCTAAAATGATTGCTTGTAACCAACTAATTGTCATAATAGTTTCTCCTCTCTATTGGTTTTTTAGTTAAATCCAAACTGACCTCTGAATTTGTCCCATGTTCCGATGGACGCTTCTTTGATCAGTGCGAATTCGATTTCATAACCAGCTTTGCTGATCGCTTCTAAAGCTTCTGCTTCTTCCTGTGTAATAGATTGGTTATTACCAAGTTTGACAGCTCCCGGTCTGTCATTACATGGTCCTACGATTACTTTCTTTACATCACTTGGAACAAATCCATCATCCACTAAGATCTTCTTCATCTGGATTGGATCTTTTGTGATCAGGAAGTAATTGTCTTTGCTGTCTAATACTTTCTGGATTTTCTTTTTCCATGCTTCATATGTCCAAACAAATGTTTTCTTTGTGCTGGCACTCTTGTATGCCATCTTAAGTGCATCTGTTGTTGCTGCTTTGTCGTTCACTGCGACCAGCCCATCGCATGGATACTCTAGTGACCAACGTGTTACTGTCTGACCATGGATCATACGGTCATCAATTCTTAAAAATGAAACTGACATATTCTTTTCCTCCTTAAAATTTAAATATCGTCTTCTTCATCATCGTTTGCTGATGTCATAACAAATTCTTTAACTGCATCTTTTGCCTCATTGATCAAGCTGTCTTTTAGCATGTCTGTGTCTACGCCGTCTTTCATTAATGTTGCTGTCAATGCCATTGCCAGGTTCATTCCACCAAAGATCACTGTCTGACCGATCAGTCCTTTATTTGATACCTGTTCAATTGCATTTGTAAGAGGTGATCCACCCACAATGTCACCAAGAAGAATGATCTCATCGTCTTCTGTGATCTTGCTGATCGCATTGCTGAATTTCTCTGCGAATTCATCAGCACTCATTCCGTCCTCTAATCCGACGCTGATCACGTCTTCTCTTTCTCCACCAGCTAACATCTTAAGTACACTGTGAAGTCCTGGTGCAAATGTTCCGTGGCTGACTAATACTACGTATTTCATCCTCTTCTCCTTTCTTATTCCTATCTCTTATTTACAAACTTATTCTACCAAGCATGTAAAAAAAGGACATCTGTAAATTGTCATGACTTTCAATTTACAAATGTCCCTTTTTATGTGACAAATGTCATATTCGTGTTTTATTTGTTTTGATTTTCTTATTGTTACTGATTTAAAAACTTATCAATCTCTTGTTTTAGTTTCAAGATATTGGAATCAAATTCTTCTTCATCTGTAAGAATTCTTGTCATCTCACTGTCAATCTTTTGGTAGGCTTCATTGTATCTTCGGAATTTTGGAATCTGCAAGGCATTGTTCATGAGTTCATCTAACAATTTCATTTTATCTGTCATATTTTCTCCCATACTTTTTTCTAACACCCTCTGTGCTTGTTTTGAATTCGTCACAGCTTTTAATGGTGAAATACCTTGGCGATACTGAAAGATCTTCTGCTGTGTCTTCGTTTCATAGCATAATTTCTTTAAAAACTGCCATGCCATATCTCCTTGCTTGGTCTGATTGCTGATTCCCATCAGCAGATTATCTACCTGTGTCTTATTCTCTCCATCTGGTCCGGAAGGGAGTCTGATACAATCCCATTTGAAATCAAAGTATTTATTGATCTTCCATGGATATGGTTTATACGTTCTAAATTCTGAAAATGTCATAGGACGAAATGCAATATTTCCAGAATCAAAATCATCAGATGTCAGATTTCGAAAAGATGATATTTTTTCAATCTTCTTTGTAAAGAGGATTGCATTTTCAATTGGTTCGGATGACAAGTTGCATTTTGTTCCACTTTGATTAAACAATGTTCCGCCATTGCTCAGAGTTGCATCATTCCATTTATAATTATATACACCAAATTGGTCTAAACGGCCATCTCCATCGGTATCTTTGGTTACTTTTTGACAGATCTTATAAAAATCATCCCAAGTCCAGTGATTCCCTGGCATTTTGATATGCTCTTTTTTTAGTAGTGTCTTATTGACTAGCATCAAAGTTGGTACACTTTCGTATGGAAGAGCATATTGCGTTCCCTTATAGGTTCCAGCATCATAACTTCCTTCATAATAGTTGCTTTTTTTGAACGCTTTATCAATCTTTGTATAGGAGTCTAAGTTCTTTAACATTCCTACGGATGAAAATGTGCTAAAATCTTCTGGCAAGACCATAAAAACATCTGGCAGATCTCCTTTTAGTGCCTTTTGTGACAGCCATTCTGAATAATCATCTTTCATCACACCACTTTCGTATTTGATCGTGACATTCGGATATTCTTTTTCAAATTCTTTGATTACTTGATCGATCATCTGATAGCAATTATCATCTGGAACATCCCACTTGTTTCCTGCAAACATTCCAAAGGTTAAAACAATTTTTTGTTGTTTGGGATAGATCACAAAACCAACAGATAATAAACTTATGACCAATCCAACAGCAATGATTCGTTTCCACCATTTTTCTAGTTTCTGTCTCATCTATCTTCTCCCGTATTTGGCTGAACCTGACTGTACTTCCCAGATTGCAAGCTGGGTTCTGTCTCTTAGGTCTAGTTTACTTAAGATCGTGCTGAGATAATTTCGTACAGTTCCTTCGGAAAGGCTTAGTTCCGTCGAGATTTCTTTATTTGACATGCCTCTTCCGACTAATTTAATGATCTCCCATTCTGCATCTGTGATCTCTTCTACATTCTGTGCATGAATCGATGTATCATAATTGCTTTGTGCCATTTCAGAGAAGAAATCGACCACCTTTGTTGCCACTTCTGGATTGATCATGGCCCCGCCGCTATGTACTGTATTGATCGCTTTTTCTAATTCATCCATAGAAATTCCTTTTAACAGATAACCACTTGCTCCATGTTTTAATGCATTGTATACATACTCATCATCATCGAACGTTGTCAAAATAATGATCTTGACATCTGGATATTGTTCTTTGATGATCTGTGTACATTGCACTCCATCCATTTCTGGCATACGCACATCCATTAAAATAACATCTGGCTTGTCTTTCCTGACTTCCTGAATGACTTCTCTTCCGTCCTTGGCAGTTGCAGTAACTTCGATTCCTTCTTTCATCTCAAGTACGATCTGTAAACTTTGTCTGATCAGTTCCTGATCATCTGCTATCATTACTTTAATCATAGTTTTTCACCCCATCTGATCGGTATTCTTGCTGTGACTTTAAATCCATTACTTCCATCATATTCTACAGTTCCTTTTAACATCTTGATCCTCTCTTCGATATGGATCAATCCAAATCCTGTATGAATCTCTTCACATCCGATTCCATTGTCTTTGATCTCTAGATTGAGCCACTTATCTTCCTTCCATAAGTTTACATCAATCTGCTTCGCTTTTCCATGCCTGATCGCATTTGTAATACTTTCCTGTACTACACGATAGATCATATCTTCTTCATCTTGATTGAATTTCAAGACCTCTACCTGACAATCATAATTAATCTTAACATCTGATACCTGCATCGTCTCATTGATCATCTTTTCTAAAGCTTCTTGCAATCCACTATGCTCTAAGGCATCTGGTCTTAATTTATTGACCGATCTTCGAATATCTTTAATTCCTTGCCTTGCAACCTGTGATATTTTATTTAACTGTTCTTTCGTTGCATCTACAGAAAAATCGATCATCGCGATACATGCGTCAATTCCTGCAGACAGTCCAGTCATCGTATGCCCCAGTGTGTCATGAATCTCTCTGGCAATTCGATTTCGTTCCCTTGTCTCCGCCATTTTCTCTGTCATCTCTGAATAGTCCTTCAGCTGTTCATTCATTTCTTTTAAACGTATATTGGCTGTCTGAAGCTGAAGGTTTAACAATCCAATCCTTGCATTCTCTTTCATCAAAATGATCATGTATGCAATAAATGCGATCGCATTCAATGCAACTAGTATATTTCTTGTTCCTTGGATCATCATACTGACTTTCGCCGGGTATACACTCAAAAATTGTTGGAACGATATCATATCTATAAACATTGATATGATATCGTAGTCTGAGAATAAATATATCATTCCCATGATGACAAAGAAAATTCCCCTAGTGTGTTTATCTTTGATATCCGTTACAATATCTGCAATGACAAGAAGAATGATTCCATTATAATTTACATAAACAAATTTAATAATGATCAGACATAACAAAATCTCTGCTGCATATAAGATCACAGATACCTGTTGCCTTTTTCTTTGTTTTCTTCGAATTTCTATAATGCCTAACAATAAGAAAAAAGCAATAAATATCAACACTGTTGATGTCACTGGTTCGTTTGGGAGATATGTGATATTCTCTAAGAAATTCCTTGCTCCAAAATCACAATTGATCTTATTTAATGTTAAAATAAAAACTGCAGAAAGGAAGGATAAAATGATGAAATTTATGACTCCCATCAGAATCTTAATATAATATAAATTTTGATTTTTTCGATCCATATCAGTCCCTCTTTACTGCCAACGGCTAATATCAGTCTGCTCTACATTCTTTTTTGTTATCATTTGAACAGAGATTACCTTTTTCTTCTCTACTTTCTCCCCTTGCAGAATCTGGTATGCCGCATTGACCGCTGTGTCTGCCATCTGTTTGGGAGATTGTGCCGCTGTTCCTGTCATCATACCTTCTTTGATCAGCTTTTTCCCTTCTGGCGAACCATCGATTCCGTATACAAGAACCCCTTCTCTTGCACCCTTGCTGTCAAGAGCCGCCAAAGCTCCCATCGCCGCTGGGTCATTTAATCCCATGACAACATCTATGTTCTGGTATTCTTCGATAATCTTATCTACCTTAGGAAGTGCACGTTCAATCTGTCCTTGAGTATCTGCAGATGCAAGGATCTTATAGTTTTTATTGTTCTTGATCGTATCTAAAAATCCATTGATACGATCTACCGCAGATCTTGCTGCATTATGTGTTAACAAGACGATATTCGCCTGATCTTTTTGCTTCATCATTTCCTTGGCACATAAAACGCCTGCCTTGTAGTTATCTGACACGATCGTCATTGCGACGAGATCACTTCTGTAAACCTGTGAGTCGATAACAATCACGGGAATCTTCGCTTTCTTTGCAGCTACAAGTCCTGGTTCTACTGCTTTCCAGTCTACTGGATTTAGAAAAATCGCATCTACTTTTCGTTTGACCAACTGTTTAATCTGTTCATTCTGCTTCTTCTGATCGAGTGCTGGATCTAATGTGATCATCTGGTCCCCATTCTTCTCAACCTGCATCCGAATCTGGTTATTAACTATCTTATAGAATTCATTATTCATCGTCATATAAGTTGCACCGAATAATTTTTTTCTTGTGTTATGCTGTTCCAAATAGTTTGAAAATACACAGACATAAATTCCAATAAAAAAAGCAAAAACTGTGATTCCTGCTAAAGCGACAATCCTATTGGTTAGATTTTTTTTTGATTGTTGGTTCATATTCGTTTACTCCTCAGTTAACATAAAATCATCGCTGCTCATTAAGTGTCCGCTATGTGCGAATCGAGCGAGAGCGCGTTTCCAGATAGCTTTTATTTCTCTACAACCAAGCCGTTGGACTAGCATCACTAGGCATTCGTAGATCTCCACGAGGTGATACCGCCACACTACCTACCTTAGGTCCGTCTGGCAGACATGAACGTTTAAACTGCTGGCTGAAGAATCTCCAGTAAAATTTATCCAGCCATTTCTTGATCGTTTCATCATCATATACACCGTCAAATGTTAATTTTGCCATGCGGTATAGTTTAGCTTTTGGGAATCCAAATCGTAACATATAATATAAGAAGAAATCGTGCAGTTCGTATGGTCCGACTAAGTCTTCTGTCTTCTGTGAGATGACTCCATCAACTGGTGGCAATAATTCTGGGCTGACTGGTGTGTCTAGGACATCCATCAGTACTTCTGATAATTTCTTATTATCTGTTGTTTCAGCATAATAGAGTACAAGATAGCGTACTAATGTCTTTGGTACAGAACAGTTCACTGCATACATGGACATATGATCGCCATTATATGTTGCCCAACCAAGCGCTAATTCTGACATGTCTCCAGTTCCGATGACCATACCATTGTACTGATTTGCCATATCCATCAGAATCTGTGTTCTTTCTCTTGCCTGAGAGTTTTCATAAGTTACATCGTGGTTATTTTCATCATGCCCGATATCTGCAAAATGCTGGCGGACTGCTTTTTCGATTCTTACTTCTTTGAGTGTCGCTCCTAATTCTTTGATCAGGGATACGGCATTCTGGTAAGTTCTGTCTGTTGTTCCAAAACATGGCATTGTCACACAAATCAGGTTTTCTCTTGGAATGTCTAACAGATCAAAGGCTCTTGCTGTAACTAAGACTGCTAATGTGGAATCTAATCCACCTGAAATTCCTACGACTGCATGTTTGCAGTTTGTGTGTTCCAGACGTTTCTTAAGTCCCATAGACTGTAAAGATAAGATTTCATCGCATCGTTTATCTCTTTCATCTTGATTATCTGGTACAAATGGTGCTTTCGGGAATGTTCTTGTGATCTTGTTTTCCTTGACTTCTAGTGAAAATTCCTGTTCAAAATAATCATCTGTTTGGCCTCCTGGGAAAGAAGTCATCTTTCTTCGTTCTGCTGCCAATTTCTGCACATCGATATCTGCATAGATAATCTCATTTGTAAATCGTTTTGCTTCTGCTAAAACTGAACCATTTTCACAGATGAGATGGTGTCCACTGTATACAACATCCTGTGTGGATTCTCCTTCTCCTGCATCAGCATAGATATAAGCCGCTAACAATCTTGCTGACTGATTTGATACAAGGCTTCTTCGATAAGATTCTTTTGTTGTTGTCTCTACACTTGCAGATGGATTACAGATCACCGTTGCTCCTGCCATTGCGTGATATGTGCTTGGTGGAAGTGGTACCCAGAGATCTTCACAGATTTCACATGCTACCACAAGTTCTGGAATCTCTTTGCATTTGAATAACTGATTCACGGCTACATTTACATAACCAAATTCTTCTCCAAACCAAAGATCTTCTTCTAATCCTTCTCCAGATGTAAAATGACGTAATTCATAAAATTCTGAATAGTTTGGTAAATGTGTTTTTGGCACGATTCCTAAAATACTGCCATCACTGATCACAACCGCACAGTTATATAATTTTTGTTTTATAACGATCGGACATCCTACAACAACTAACATACTCTTATTTTCAGTTGCTTTCACAATTCTTAAAAGCTGATTTTTACATTCTGTTAAAAGTGGCTGCTGCAAGAATAGATCACCACATGTATATCCACTGATCGTTAATTCAGAAAATACCAGAATACTTGCTCCTTTTTTCTCTGTCTCATCGATGATCTTTAAAATTTCTTCTGTATTGTATGCAGGATCTGCCACTTTGATCTTTGGTGTTGCGGCTGCAACTTTGATAAATCCATCTTTCATTTTGTATACCTCAATTAAATATATGCAGGGGCCAGGTTTGATCACCTGACCCCTTATAAATCTCTTTGTATTATTCTTCCTCCGATCTGTTTTTCTCTTTGCGACAGAGAAATCTTTTCATAGTTTTGCTGCCTGATCTGCTGCTGTTAAGCTGTCGATCAATTCATCTAAATCACCGTTCATGATAGAATCTAATTTGTGAAGTGTCAGCTTGATTCTGTGATCTGTAACACGACCCTGTGGATAATTGTATGTTCTGATCTTTTCAGAACGGTCTCCTGTACCGATCTGGCTCTTTCTCTTTGCTGCTTCTTCATCATGTGCTTTCTGCTGTTCTAATTCATACAGACGGGAACGTAATACCTTTAACGCTTTGTCCTTATTCTTTAACTGGGATTTTTCATCCTGGCATGATACAACGATTCCTGTTGGAATATGTGTTAAACGTACCGCAGAGTCTGTTGTATTGACACACTGTCCACCATTTCCTGATGCACGGAATACATCAAACTTACAATCATTCATATCGATCTCTACTTCCACATCTTCCACTTCTGGCATGATCGCTACCGTAATTGTAGATGTATGGATTCTTCCTCCAGACTCTGTTGCAGGGATTCTCTGTACACGGTGTACACCGCTTTCGTACTTGAATCTTGAGTATGCACCCTGTCCAGATACCATGAATACAAGTTCTTTAAATCCACCGATTCCACTCTCATTAAAACTTAATGTATTTACTTTCCAACGTTTGCTTTCTGCATAATTTCGATACATACGTGCAACGTCAGCGACGAATAACCCAGCTTCATCTCCACCAGCACCGGCACGCATCTCAACGATGATATTCTTGTCATCCATTGGATCCTTTGGAATTAAGAGAATCTTTAACTCTTCTTCTAATCTTTCCACATTTGCCTTAGATTCATTCAGTTCTTCCTTGGCAAGTTCTTTCATCTCTTCGTCAGACTCTTCTTCTAAAAGCATCAAACTATCTTCGATATTCTGTTTCTCTGCTTTGTATTCTTTGTATTTTTCCACGATCGGTGTCAGCTCATTTTGTTCTTTCATCAGATCACGGAAACGATTCTGGTTACCTGCTACATCTGGATCATTCAATTCCTGCAGTACAGTGTCCAGACGATCTACTAAACCTTCTAACTTATCAAACATCTTATTCTCCTTCTCTTGCAAATCCAAAGACCAGCCGGTCTAATCCTGCCAGGTCCTTTTTTATCTCAACACAGGCAAAATCCTGTGCTTCCATCAAATTCTTCACTGCTTCTCCCTGATCATATCCGATCTCAAATGCGAGCATTCCTTGTGGATTTAAATAGTTTTTCGCTTCTTTGATGATCTTCTTATAAAAATAAAGTCCATCTTCCTTCCCATCGAGTGCTAACATCGGTTCATAGTCTTTTACCTCCGGCATCAGCTTCCCACATTCTTCCGTTGTAATATAGGGCGGATTCGAAATGATCAGATCATAGCTTCCTGTGACATTCTCAAAAAGGTCACTTTGAATAAATTTTACCATAGGTGCGAGATTTTCGCCATTAGCTTTTGCAATTTTTAATGCTTTTTCACTAATATCCGTTCCAACACAAACTTCTGGCTTTAAAATCAATGCCAGACTGATCGCAATACAGCCAGATCCTGTACAGATATCCAGTATCGTATCTGGTTTCTTTGACTGTTTTAACTGATCAAGCACTTCTTCCAATACTGTTTCTGTATCTGCTCTTGGGATCAGTACATCTGGTGTTACCTTAAATGTATATCCCATAAATTCCTGTGTTCCTAAAATATATTGCAGTGGAACATGTTCTTTTCTCTTCTGAATCAGTTCCTTATATCTTTCTTCCGCTTCTTTATCATTGATCTCATCGGTCATCCCAAACAGGTAGTCTTCCCTTGATATATGAAAACATTCGGAAAATAAATACCATGCATCACCGGATGCATTCTCAATCTGTGCTTCTTCTAATTCCTTTTGTCCATAGAGGACCCATTCTCTTCTATTCATCTTCTTTTTGTTCCCCTTTATGAAGATTTTCTAAATATTCTCTCCAATCGAAGACACCTTCCACCGATGCGATCGCAACTTCGATCATGGAGTGATCTGGTTCTTTCGTTGTCAGTCTCTGAAGTGCCAGTCCTGGTTTTGAAAATATCTGAACAAGCGGGTGGTCACTGC
>ENA-ORSL01002914-ORSL01002914.1-human-gut-metagenome-genome-assembly--contig:-NODE-2914-length-11704-cov-5.526912_pt1 | contig 11704 bp, 10 predicted proteins | sample MGYA00242190_ERZ509157 | MGnify/ENA primary metagenome ERZ509157 (study PRJEB26280, sample SAMEA2338664) | human gut metagenome | biome: human gut; feature: human-associated habitat; material: faeces...
AAAATGCAAATATTTTAACACTTTATCCTTGCTCAAATCCTAGATTTCCCCGGACCGCGTCCGGGGCTTGGATGAAGTAGCGGTCTGCACCGCGACGCGGTGCCGCTGGCGACAACGAGGTGATGTCAGGTGCTTCAGCGGTGATGCTCCGCAACGCATAGAGCCGATACGAGCAACCCCCGACGCTGTCGGGGATTAACTGAATACGTGACCACTCCCGCGGTCATCCGCCCTGCTTGGCGCGGTGTAGCTGGAGTACAAAAAAAACAGCCGCCACGAGCGAATCGTGACGGCTGTTATGCAGTTATATCCTTGCTTATTTCTTGGCAGGAGTTGTTGCAGGAGTTGCCGGAGCGTCCTTGAGGTTGAGTTTCGCCTTAACCAAAGGAGTCACATCGTTGGCAGTCGGGTTTTTGTAGATCACCTGAGAGTCCTCGAGGATGTATGTGTATCCGTTCTCGTCGCCAACGGCTTTGATGGCAGTGTTGATTTTCTCATAGATAGGAGCCATGAGTTTCTGCTGCTGCTGTTGGATATCCTGGTTTGCAACCTGCTCGAAAGTCTGGATTTTCTGACCGAGTTCGTTCAGTTCCTGCTCGCGGCGCTGTTTGATAGTCTCTGGAGTATCTTTCGCCAAAGCTTGGTATTCCTGAAGTTTCTTGTTGAATTCGTCCTGAAGGGCTTTGTATTCTGTTTGATATTTCTTGTTGACTTCTTCAAGCGAAGCCTGTGCTGTTTTGAGTTCAGGCATCAGGGTGAATACTTCCTGAGTGTCGACAGTTCCGATTTTCACCTCAGCGAAGAGGCACATTGGGGCAGCCACCATGACTGCGAGTAGTAATTTTTTTAGCATTTGTATTTAATGTTTGATTTGTTAATTCATTTTTGCTGATGCAAAAGTAGTAAATTATTTTGAATAACCTAACTTTGCGAGCACATCATTGCTCACGTCGATGCGTGGAGAAGCGAAAATGATGCCCGCCGACGACGCTCGGTCGAAAATCGCCTGGTAGCCCTTCTCTTCCGAGAGCTTTTTGATGGCTTCATAGATGTCGTTCTGGATTGGCTCCATCAGCGACTGGCGTTTTTTGTAGAGTTCGCCCTGCGGGCCGAAGTACTTTGCCTGCAGTTCGGCGGCTTCTTTTTCTTTAGCCACCACTTCCTCTTCTTTCTTTTTCTTTTGCTCGTCGGTCAGAAACACCATGTCGCTCTGGTAGTTCTTGTAGAGCGTCTCGGCTTCTTTCGATTTAGCCTCCACCTCTTTCTGCCAGCGCAGCGACACCTGGTTGAGCTGCTCGTTTGCCATCTCGTATTGCGGGATGTTTTTGAGGATATATTCCATGTCTACGAGCGCATATTTCTGCGCGTGTGCGGCAATTGAGAATATCGCTACGATTGCTGCTGTGATAAAAAATCGTTTCATAGTCGTTTTGGTTTTTGTGTATGTTTTGTATGACAATGAAATTTGCTGTGGGTTTATTCGTGAAAGGATATTTACGCCTTTTTTAGAATTCTTGACCGAGAATGAAGTGGAAGTGGCTTCCGCCTTTCTCGCCAAACACCTTGTCGAAACCGTATGCCCAGTCGATACCCATCATACCGATCATCGGCAGATAGATGCGCACACCGGCTCCGGCGGAACGCTTGAGGTTGAACGGCGACACGTCCTTCACGTCGGTCCATGCGTTTCCGCCTTCAAGGAAGGCGAGACCGTAGATTGTGGTGCTTGGCTGCAGCATGAACGGGAAGTGGAGTTCGGCGGTGAAACGCGTGTAAGCGTAGCCGTCGCCCGAGCGCCATGGAGTGAACACACCGTTGTCATATCCGCGGAGGGCGATTGTCTCCTGCGCGTAGCCGTATGATCCCGACATGCCGTCGCCTCCGACGTAGAATGTTTCAAACGGCGATTTCAGATATTTGTTGTAGCTGCCGAGCAAACCGATTTCAGCGCGAGTCATCAACACGAGAGTCCATTTGCTGTTGGGGTCGGACAACGGAGTGTAGGTGCGGGCCTTGAATTTGAGTTTCCAGTATTCAATCCATTTATACATCTCCTGTGTCGCAGCGGTTGCTTTCGCAGTCTGGTTTGAGGTGTACATCGCGTTGGTTCCGATGCCGCTGTCTTTGTAGAGCTGTTCCCAGTTCTTGTTGCGGAACAACGATACCGGCGGCGTGATGTTCAGGTCGAGCGAGAAGTTGGATCCAGTACGTGTGTAGATAGGGTTGTCGATACTGTTGCGCGCCAGCGACAAGCCGAGCACGAATGCGTTCGATGTGCCGTTGCGCATATAGTAGAGGTAGTCCCAGTTTTTCAGCTTATACCAGTTGAAGCCCAGCGAGGCTGTGAATGTGAAGTAGTTGTCGGGCCAGTTTAGACGCTTTCCGAATCCCACCGTGATACCTGCCATCTGGAGGTATTTGTCGGGGTCGTATGCGTTCTGATATTGCTGCTGGTAGTAGTCGCTGTAGCTTGAGCCGTAGTAGCTTCCGTAGATGCTGCTTGTGCCGAAAGCGTAAGGGTTGTAGCTGTTGCGGCTGTAGAAGTTTGAGTTGACACCTGTCTGACGTGAGTAGTAGCCCGAAACGGAGAGCGAGTTAGGTCGCTTTCCGCCAAACCACGGGTCGAGGAACGACAGGCTGTATGCCTGATAGTATTTCGCATTGGTTTGTGCGCTGATTGTGAACGTCTGACCTTCGCCCTGCGGAATGATGCCTTTGTAGGAGCTTGGCTTGAGCAGGTTCTTTATTGAGAAGTTGGTGAATTTGAGCGACACCTTGCCGATGATACCCGTCTGTCCCCAACCTGCCGAAAGCTCGATTTGGTCGTTGTTTTTCGACTGCAGGTTGAAAATCAGGTCAACCGTACCGTTGTCGGGGTTAGGCTCCGGCTTGATGTCCATGTTCTCCGGGTCGAAGTGTCCGGTCTGGGCAATCTCGCGGGCGGAGCGCATAAGGTCTTCCTTAGAGAAGAGTTCGCCCGGGCGCACACGCAGTTCGCGGCGTATCACCTTCTCATACAGGCGGTCGTTGCCGTTGATTACGATGTTGTTGATGCGAGCCTGCGGACCCTCAATCACCCTCATCTCGAGCGCAACGCTGTCGCCCTCGATTTTCGACTCGATAGGCACGAGCTGGAAGAAGAGGTATCCGTTGTTCATATACAGGTTGGCAACGGCGTCGTCGTCCTCAAGGGTGCGCTTGTTGAGCAGTTTCTGGTTGTACACATCGCCGGCTTTCATTCCGAGGATTGCGTCGAGAGTCGACGACGGGTAGATGGTGTTGCCCGCCCACGAAATGTTGGAGATATAGTATTTCTGACCCTCCTCGATGTCGATATGCACGTCGACAAGGTTGTCTTTGTAAGCCGTCACGCTGTCGCTCAGGATTTTGGCATCGCGGTAGCCAAGTTCGTTGTATTTCTGGATGATGAGTCCGAGGTCGGTCTCATAGTCCTTTTCCACGAATTTTTTCTGGCGGAAAAGATTCAAGAGTTTCGACTTCTCGTTGGTTTTCTTCATTGTGCGTTGGATTTTGTTGTCCGACAGCACGTCATTGCCGTTGATATATATTTTGTGGACTTTCACTTTTTCGTTTTTGTCGATGTTGATGTCCACAATCATCTCGTTCTCCTTGCTGAGGTCGGGCGACTGCGTGATGTCGACATCCACGTTTCCGAAACCTTTCTGCTTGAAGTAGGCAGAAACGATTTCTTTTGCGCGTTGCACGATGTTCTGCGTGATTTGGTTGCCTGGATTCAGGTTCAGCCGTTGCTGCAGCTCCTCGCGCTCGTTTTTCTTCACACCGTGATAGTTTATCTGCGAGATGCGCGGTTGCTGGCGCAGGTCGAACAACAGCCAAGCCTTGTCGCCGCACACTTTTTCTACTTTTATCTGGATTTTAGAGAACAGACCCTGTCGCCAGAATCGCTTTGCGGCGCTTGTGATGGCGTCGCCTGGGATTTCCACAACGTCGCCCACCGACAGACCGGAGTATCCTATGACGATATAGTCCTCATAGTTCTGGAGTCCGCTGACCCGGATTCCCGCGATTTCATATTTTTTCGGCATTCCGGTGAAAAACATCGGAGGGTTGTAGATTGTGTCTGTAGGCTCCGTGGCTTTGACCTCAGGAATCATAACAGTGGCCAACAGCGCCAAGGCTATAAGGAGTTTGGATCTCATATCTTTGAAAAGTAGTTTCATCTATATCGTAGTATAATCTATTTTTGTTCGTTCACTTGTTCACTTGTCTTTCCGAATCGCCGTTCGCGGCTCTGGTAGCGCAGGATTGCATCGCAGAAATCCTCTTTCGTATAGTCGGGCCAGAATGTGTCGGTGAAAATCAGCTCGGAGTATGCAATCTGCCACAGCAGGTAGTTGCTCACACGGCAGTCGCCGCCGGTGCGTATCATCAGGTCGGGGTCGGGGATGCCTGCCGTTGCCAGATGGCTGCTTATTGTAGCCTCGTCGATGCTGTCGGCGTCAATCTTGCCTTCTGCCGCCTCTGCCGCAATGCGCTTCACGGCGTCGGTGATTTCCCACCGCGACGAGTAGCTGATGGCGAGCACCATCCACATTCCCGTGCAGCTGGCTGTTGTTTCCTCACACCGGCGCAGCCGGTCGAGAGCATAGCCGGGCACGGTTTTCGTGTCGCCGATAATCTTCAGGCGCACGTTGTTGCGCACGAGGTCGGGAGTTTCCCGCTCGATTGCAATCGAAATAAGGTGCATCAGCGCGTCTACTTCCTCCTGCGGACGGTTCCAGTTCTCGGTAGAGAACGTGTAGAGCGTGAGGTATTTCACACCCAGGTCGGACGCTATTTCCGTGATGCGGCGCACGGCGTTTACCCCCTCCACATGTCCCATCGACCTGTCGAGGCCGCGCGTTTTTGCCCAACGCCCGTTGCCGTCCATGATTACGGCCACGTGTGCAGGCAGCGGCTTTTGCCCTATTTCTTGTATTTTGCTTTCTAACGACATCCTGTAAAATCATTTATTTGACATAGTGGCAAATCTTGCAGATTTCTCCGAACTCATACGAGATGCTGAGCATCAGAGTGGGACACCAGTCATTGTTTTTTAAAACACCGCTCTCCACGCCGTACAGGTCTTTCAGCCCGTCCACGCCGTCGCCGAGCATCATCCTTGCCCGCATCTCGAGGGCGAGGTTGAGGCGTCGGTTGATTTTATATTTTGCGCCGAAACTGATAGGTATGTTCGGCACGAAATTCTTGCTTGTCGAGTAAGTAGCCCCCAGTCCCAGCGACAGGTATGGGGATATGCGCTTCAGCTTCCGGTAGTCGTCGTTCATTCCGAAGTTCAGAAAGTTGAATTCGAAAGCCACGCCGAGGTCGAAATATTTGTGGCTGAACTCATAATGCGCGTTGTCGGGAAACTTGTTGGCGAAATCGTCGGAGTTTCCGCTGATGCTTGCCACCGTAAAGTCGGCTTTCACGGCGAAGCGCTTGTTGATGAGGTATCTGAACAGTGCGTTCCCGGCAAAACCGGGATGCTTGAGCACGTTGCTTTGGTTCACGTCGCCAAGATAGCCGCTGATGCCGCCTCCGATGCCCGCCTCATAGCGGTATTCCTGGGCAGTCACCGAAACGGAAATGAGCAACGCTGCCAGCAGCGTTGCTATCCGTAGGCTGTATGTCTTGACGATGCTCATTCTAAACTATCGGTTTGAATGTCAGACGGTTCACGACGCCTTTCCAGATGCTGTTCTGCACCATGCCGTTGTTGCCGTATCCGCCGAACACATAAATATATGGGCAGTCCCATTTTGTCACGGGTTTGGCTGCGCGTGTCGCCGCCGGACTGTCGACGGTGAGCCACACCGGCAGACGCCGCGGGCTGATTGCCTGCCATACCGATGCCGCACGCGTTTCTGCCTCAAGAGTGCTTGTCGACACGAACGCCTGCGCTCCGTAGAAGTCGGGCATATAGTCGGGCAGTTGCAGCAGGTCGTCGCCGAGCTTCCAGTCCAGACCATTGTTGTATGAGATGTATACCTTCTTGCTGATCACGCCGTTTGCCGTGCGTCCGCCGATGGCGAGCAGCACGGGATATTTGTCGTAATCGCCGTGTTCGGTGCGTTGGAAATAGTAGTAAGGCACGAGGGTGATGCCTGTAAGTTTCGGCAGCTGTCTGTTGCCTGTCGAAGCCCAGTTCTTGCCGTCGTATCCCCAAGTGGCTCCGGTGTAGTTTCCGTCGGCCATCTCGCCGCCAACCATGAAGAGCATCTCCGACGTTCCCCAGTCGCTGTTGTATTTAAACGCCTGTGAGAATCCTTTTATAGGAAATTCCTTAGGCGCGGCGGTTTTTGTCTCAGTGCCGTTGTCGGTCAGAGCGACGGTGAAATATCCGGATTCGCTTGTTGCGACAGCGAGAAGCGTGTCGCCGTAGCCGGCAATCAGCGAGGAGTATTTGTTGCCGGTGGCGGTCCAGTTGATGCCGCCGTCGGTCGATTTGTGCAGATTTCCGTTGGCATCGAGCACAAACAGCGCCTTGTCGGTAGCCGTGAGGCTGTTTACGTCGGGCTTGAAGGTGAATGCCACGGTTTGCTTGTTCCAGTTGTTTGTGGCGATGTCGGTTGTCGACGACATCGTGTAATTTCCGTTTTCAGCCACGAGGCAGTATGTGGTGCCGCCGCATGCCACGGCTTTTGCCGTTTCGGGGTCGGTAAGCGCGCCCGGCAGGTTGCGTCGCGACATCTTGTTCCAATAAAGCGAGTCGCTCTCCAGATTGTGCACGTTCACTTGCAGCAGATACTGCTTTGTCGAAATGCCGTCGGCGGCTTTCACAGTCAGCGTTACGCGTCCGGTGAAGTCGATGCTGTCGGTTGCCGATGCGTTGTAGGTGTAGGTGGTGTCCTTCATCGTTGTGGCTCCGGAGATGGAGATTTCGCCCACCGATGTGCTTGAAGCCAGCGAGATGCTCGCCACGAGGCGTGTGATGTCGGTGCCTTTCGGCAGCGAGTCGGGATTGTAGATCAAACGACGGTTCACGTCGATGGTGAAAGGAATCGAGTCGAGCAACGTCATTACAGAGTCGTTCTTCTGCAGTCTGAAGTTAGAAACCAGAGTGTTGGCAGAAACGACTGTTGGCTCATTGTCGCCGTTGCCTGATGAATTGCATGATGCCGAAACAATCAGCGTCAACGCTGTCAGGATGGCATATATCGGAATTAATTTTCTCATCTATGTAACTTTATTTAAAGTGCAAATTTATAACTATTTTGTCAATGACTGTATAGAAAATGTGTTAAACAGTCAAACAAAACCAAAAAACTTATCGTATAATGTTGAATATTAAACGATTCTCGATGCGTTGCACTTTCATGCGCCCTTGGGGCATAGGGGCTGATTCAACTCCGTGTCCGAAAATTGCGTCGGAGCGTTCCACTCTCGCTTCGTCCCAGATGCCGCTGTCGAGAAACGCACGGTGGAGCGACGGGCCGCCTTCAACGAGCAGCGACGTGACACCGCGGCGGTAGAGGTCGGCGAGTGTGTCGGCAATCGACTCCGGCAGACACGCCTCTTCCACGCCCTCGCCGGCGTTTGGCAGTGTGTGTCCGCTTGAAGAGTAGAGGAGGGTGCGGTTGCTGTCGCTGAAAATCTGTCGGTCGGCGAGGTCGGAGCAGCTGTTGTGGCTCATCACTACGCGCAGCGGTTTCCGTCCTGTCCACAGGCGAGGCAGCAGCGACGGGTTGTCGCGGCGCACGGTGTTGGCTCCCACCATTATGGCGTCATATCCGGTGCGCTCGCGGTGCATCAGCGTCATTGTCGTTGGCGATGAAATCACGGCTTTTTCCCGGCAGCCGTCGCTGTCAACGAAACGGTCGGCCGACTCCGCCCATTTCAGCGTCACGTAAGGGCGGTGGTGAGTGTGGGCGGTCATGAATTTGCGGTTGATCCATTGGCATTGGCGTTCAAGCACTCCGGTGGTCACATCCACTCCGGCTTCGCGCAGCATTTTGATGCCGCGTCCGCTCACTTCCTTGAACGGGTCGAGGCAGCCCACCACGACGCGGGGAATGCCGGTGTCGATGATTAGTTTGCTGCAAGGCGGAGTCTTTCCGTAGTGCGAGCAAGGCTCAAGCGTGACGTAGATGGTGCTTTGCCGGAGCAGCCGTCTGTCGGCCTCGGCGACAGAGGCGATTGCGTTGACCTCGGCGTGCGCGTGACCCCATTGGCGGTGGAAACCTTCGCCGATGATGCGTCCGTCAGCCACCACCACGGCGCCCACCATCGGGTTGGGCGACACGCGTCCGAATCCGTTTTTTGCCAGCTGAAGCGCGCGGCTCATATATGTTTCGTCAATATTCATAAGAATTTAATACCTTTGTACAAGTGAAAAAATCGATTGTAGACATGCACGACCAAGTTTTAAGTCAGACTATAGCAAATATTCGCCATCGCCTTTCCGACAAATATGCGAAAGGGGAGATCGACGCCTTTGTCAGAATCATATTCCGTCAACTGATGCGCTACGAGCCTGTCGACATTTTGCTCCACAAAGATAGTGTTTTGTCGGGGTTTATCGTTGGAAAAATTGATAAAGTAGTGGATGAACTGCTGAAAAATCGACCAATTCAGTATATTTTCGGACAAACGTATTTCTGCGGACATACATTTAAGGTGGATGAGTCAACGCTTATCCCGCGTCCGGAAACCGAGGAACTCGTTGACTGGATTGTTGATGACAACAAGAAAACCGACCTGCGGGTGCTTGACTGCGGCACTGGAAGCGGATGCATAGCCGTGTCGCTTGCGCTGGCATTGAAGTTTGCCGTGGTCGACGCCATCGACATCTCCGACGGCGCGCTAAGCGTGGCGCGTTCCAATGCCGAGGCGCTGAAGGCTGATGTGGCGTTTGCAAAGCGCGACATCCTTACGCTCTCGGGCGATGCGTGCCGCTACGACATCATTGTGAGCAATCCGCCGTATATCGCCGACTCCGAGAGAAAGACGATGGAGCCTAATGTGCTCGACTATGAGCCTGCCACGGCGCTGTTTGTGCCTGATGCCGACCCGTTGCGCTTCTATCGCGCCATTGCCCGCTACGGACTTGGGGCTTTGCGGCAGAACGGACGGCTGTATTTTGAAATCAACAGCCGTTTTTCGGCAGAGATGCGTCAGATGCTTGAAGAGATGGGATATACGGATGTGGATGTGCGTCCCGACATCAGCCGTCGCCCGCGTTTTGTGCGTGCCGTGAAAGGAGGCGACCGATGGTGAAGCGGCAGCTGACCTACGAGTCGGCTCTTGCCAGGGCTGCGTCGCTCTGTTCGCGTGGTGAGCATGCTGAGGCGGAGATGCGTCGCAAACTGCGTCAGTGGGGCGCGGAGACGGGCGATGCCGACAGGGTGGTGGAATGGCTTGTCGACAACGGGTTTATCGACAACAGCCGCTATGCCCATGCGTTTGTCTACGACAAGTCGCGCTTCGACCTTTGGGGACGGGTGAAGATACGCCACCAGTTGCGGCTCAACGGTGTGGCTGGTGATGTGGTTGAGGAGGCGATGGCTGAAATCGATGAGGATGAGTATGTGGCGAATTTACGCACGCTGCTTGCGGCGAAAAGTCGCACGCTGACGGTTGCCGACCCTTACAAGCGCAAGGCGTCGCTGATGCGCTATGGCGCGTCGCGAGGCTACGAGCCGTCGCTTGTGCTGAAGGTGATGGCTGGGATTGTCGACGGTGCTGAAGATTTTTGTGACGATGGGATTGAAGAGGCTGATTGACAGTGTTGCCGAGGTGTTTTACCCTCGGTTGTGTCCTGTGTGTGGAGAGAGACTGGTCGCCGGCGAGCGGTCGGTGTGTCTGTCATGTCTGTCGGTGATGCCGCGTGTGGAGATTGCACAGGGTGGCTGTCCGGATGTGGAGCGTATGCTGCTCGGCAGCAGGCTTGTGGAGCGTGCGGTGTCGATGTTTGAGTATCATCGCGCCAGCCCTTACGCTGAGATTCTAAAAGATGCCAAATACCGCAACAGTCCGCGGATTGTCTACGACATGGCGCGCTTGTTTGCATGCGAGCTGCTGCCTGGCGGATTTTTCGACGGCGTGGACATGGTTGTGCCTGTGCCGCTCCACAGCAGCAAGCTTGCACGCCGTGGCTACAATCAAAGTGCGTATATAGCATCGGGGGTTGCGGAGGCTACGGGCATACGGATGGTGGAGGCGCTTGCTGCCGTGAAGCGTCACTCCACGCAGACTCATCGAAGCGTTGCCGACCGCCATGCCAATGTGGCGGGGGTGTTTGTGGCGAAGCCGGAGGTGGGGGAAAAGCATGTGCTGCTTGTCGACGATGTGATAACAACGGGATCTACGGTGATTGCCTGCTGCGATGCGCTGCAGGTTGCCGGTGCTGCCTCGGCGCGTGTGCTGTCGCTTGGCTTTGCCGGCGGAATGTAGAGGTCGTTTCAAAAGATAGGCTGCGGCTTGCACGGTTTTTCGCTCGCCTTGCACTATCTTTAAATAAGATAGGCTGCGGCTCGGAAATGCAAAATCAAATAAATTTGTTTTGCGCTTCGCTCGCCTTGCACTATCTTTTGATAAGATAGGCTGCGGCTCGGAAATGCAAAACTTCAAGCAAGCTTGATTTTGTTTTTCGTTCGCCTTGCACTATCTTTTGATAAGATAGGCTGCGGCTCGGAAAAACAAAACTTCAAGCAAGCTTGATTTTGTTTTTCGCTCGCCTTGCACTATCTTTGCAGTCGGTAAAAAAGAAAATAATTAACTAAACGATAAGAATATGAAGAAATTTTACGCATTGTTATTGATGGTTTTTGCCGTGGCTATGGGCGTGTCGGCACAAACTTACTACAACGGTAAATTGGACGTTGAAATGGTGGGCGAGAAGATTGCCGACGGTATGGATGCTCGTGTGTCTTTGTCGGAGTCGGCTGATGGCACTTATGTGTTTAAGTTGCCTGATTTCCGCATCACAATCAATGAAACGGAACTGCCTTGTGGCGACATCGTGGTTGAGGGCGTTACACGCAAGGATGGTAAGTTGTCGGGTTCGGTCAACGATTTGAGCCTCGCGATGGGGCAGATTCACGCAAAGGTCGACTTGGTGGGCACTGAGACTGCCGAAGGTGCTATGGACTTGGCTATCACCGTTGGTTGGTATACTGATTATCCAGATGATTTGAGTGCTACAATGCCTATCAACGTTACTTTCAAGGGTCAGTGTGACGCTGGCGTGAATGTGGTTGAGGCAAGCGGAGCGGCAGTGCGTGGCGCAGAGGGCGCAATCGCTGTTGATGGCTTCGCAGGCCGTGTGAATGTCTACACAGTAGACGGCCGCTTGGCAGCGTCGGCACAGGTTGACGGCGAGGCAACAATCTCTGTGGCAGCCGGACTCTACGTGGTCCGTGCAGGCGAGAAAGCAGTGAAAGTGGTAGTGAAGTAAAAATCATTACAACATATTGATAATAGTGCACCCCGGCGGATTCCCGTCGGGGTGCGTTGTTTCTACTATACCGTAGTAGCGCATCTGCGATGCGCCTGCCATCACGCACTCCGTCGCCGACACGGCATCATGCAGACGGTAGATTCGCGCCAGCGTCGCCTATATCGTAGACGTGCACCACGGAGTGTGGTGGTAACGCATATCGGAAAGATGTGAGGGAGGAAGTCCGCAAAGCGGACACGTTTTCAGTTAACTTTTATCTTTGCACTATCAATAGGAAGTTAA
>ENA-ORSL01002915-ORSL01002915.1-human-gut-metagenome-genome-assembly--contig:-NODE-2915-length-11702-cov-7.360264_pt1 | contig 11702 bp, 9 predicted proteins | sample MGYA00242190_ERZ509157 | MGnify/ENA primary metagenome ERZ509157 (study PRJEB26280, sample SAMEA2338664) | human gut metagenome | biome: human gut; feature: human-associated habitat; material: faeces...
GCTGCCGCTGCTGGCCCGTCACAATGTGCGCCTCCACTGGGTCAAGGGCCACGCCGAGAACGAGAAGAACAACCGCTGCGACCAGCTGGCGGTGGCGGAGAGCAAAAAGTTTCGATAAACGCCGAATCCTTCGGCAAAAAGGCTTGTTTGTTCACAAATCCTTTCCAATGTTCATAAAAAGTTCATAGGCAATTCAAGATTCGGAAAAAAATATAGGGTACTATATACTCATCCAAAAGGAAGCCAATCCTTATGTGATTTTTCTCTCTCTCCTAACAAAACACACAACAGAAAGCGCCAGCCCTTCCGGGTTGGCGCTTTCTGTTTCTTCTTGATTACCGGAAAAGCGGTTTTTACCGCCGAAAGATCGTCATATAAGGTCAAGAATGTATGGAACATTCCACTTATACCACTCTAAAAGTTCTGAAAACTCACCAAAATGCACAAAAGAGGTAACATTTTTTCTACATTTATTTTTCGTTTCAGAGGGAGACAATGTTTCCTTTCCGTACTATAATGTTAGATGGAACAAAAAAGGCCGCATGGCGGCAACGAATGTGAAAGGAAAACAATATGGCTATCAAGATCGGCATCAACGGCTTTGGCCGCATCGGACGCATCGTCCTGCGCATTATGTGCGAAAACCCGGAGACCTTTGATATCCGCGGCATCAACCTGCGCAAGGCGGACATCGACTACATGGTATATCTGCTGAAGTACGACTCGGTGTTCCGCAACTTCCCGGGCATGGTGGAACATGCCGGCGGCGACCTGATCGTGAATGGCCACAAGATCAAGGTGTACAGCGAGTCTGACGCAGCCATGATCAACTGGGCTGACAGCGAGGCCGAGTATATCATCGAGTCCACCGGCGCCAACACCACCACCGACAAGGCCAGCCGTCACTTCAAGGGCGGCGCCAAGAAGGTCATCCTCACCGCACCCGCCAAGGACGACGCCACCCCCACCTTCGTCTACGGCGTCAACAGCGACGAATACCGCCCCGACATGAAGGTCATCTCCAACGCCAGCTGCACCACCAACTGCCTGGCGCCCCTGGCCTATGTGGTACATAAGACCTTCGGCATCGAGCAGTCCCTTATGTCCACCATTCACGCCTCCACCGCCAAGCAGAAGGCCGTTGACTCCCGCACCGGCCGTTCTATCCTGAACAACATCATCCCCACCTCCACCGGCGCGGCCAAGGCTGTGGGCCGCGTGATCCCATCCCTGAAGGGCAAAATGACCGGCATGGCCTTCCGTGTGCCTACCGCCGACGTGTCCGTGGTGGATCTGACCGCCCGCCTCAGCACCAGCGCCTCCTATGCCGATATCTGCTATGAGATCCTCCATGCCTCCGAGACGTATATGAAGGGCATCATCGGCTATACCCGCGATCAGGTGGTGTCCACCGATATGATCGCCAACCCCTGCCCCTGCGTGTTTGACGAGACCGCCGGCATCATGCTGGATCAGGATTTCGTGAAGCTGATCGCCTGGTACGACAACGAGTGGGGTTACAGCAACATGGTGACCCGGATGCTGAAGCATATGTATGACATGGACATGGCGGATGTGTTCAACGACGTAAAAGAGTAAAACAAAAAAGAAAGCCTGCAGCGCAGGCTTTCTTTTTTGCTTATGTTACCTGTCTTAGTACGCCAGCTTCTCGGCCAGATACGCCTTCAGCTCGCTGATGGGGATACGCACCTGCTCCATGGAGTCACGCTCACGGACGGTGACGCAGTTGTCGCCGGCCTTTTCCGCGTCGCCCACGGTGTCGAAGTCCACGGTGATGCAGTAGGGGGTACCCACCTCGTCCTCGCGGCGATAGCGCTTGCCGATGGAGCCGGTCTCGTCGAAGTCGATCATCCACTCCTTGCTGAGCTCCTCGTAGATCTTGCGGGCAGGCTCGCTGAGCTTCTTGCTGAGGGGCAGGATGGCGGCCTTGTAGGGAGCCAGCGCGGGATGCAGGTGCAGCACCACGCGGACATCGTTCTTGGCCTCGTCCACGACCTCCTCGTCATAGGCATCCACCAGCACGGCCAGTACGCTGCGCTCCACGCCCAGAGACGGCTCGACGACGTAGGGGATATAGCGCTCGTTGGTCTCGGGATCGAAATAGGTCAGATCCTTGCCGGACACGGTCTGATGCTGGGTCAGGTCGTAGTCGGTACGGTCGGCCACGCCCCACAGCTCGCCCCAGCCGAAGGGGAACAGGAACTCGAAGTCCGTGGTGGCCTTGGAGTAGAAGCACAGCTCCTCGGGATCGTGGTCGCGGAGCCGCAGGTTCTCGTCCTTCAGGCCGATGCCCAGCAGCCAGTTGTGGCAGAAGGTGCGCCAGTAGTTGAACCACTCCAGATCGGTGCCGGGCTTGCAGAAGAACTCCAACTCCATCTGCTCAAACTCGCGGACGCGGAAGATGAAGTTGCCCGGGGTGATCTCGTTGCGGAAGGACTTACCGATCTGGCACACGCCGAAGGGCAGCTTGCGGCGTGTGGTGCGCTGGGTGTTGACGAAGTTGGTGAAGATGCCCTGCGCCGTCTCGGGACGGAGGTACACGGTGTTCTTGGCATCCTCGGTGACGCCCTGAAACGTCTTGAACATCAGGTTGAACTGGCGGATGTCGGTGAAGTTATGCTTGCCGCAGGAGGGGCAGGGGATGTTCTTGTCCTCCACGAAGTCCTTCATCTCCTGCTGGGAGAAGGCGTCGATGGGCTTGGGCAGCTCGAAGCCGTTGGTCTGGCACCACTCCTCGATCAGCTTGTCGGCGCGGAAGCGCTCCTTGCACTCCTTGCAGTCCATCAGGGGATCGGAGAAGCCTGCCAGATGGCCGCTGGCCACCCAGGTCTGGGGGTTCATGAGGATGGCGGCGTCCTGGCCCACGTTATAGGGGTTCTCCTGGACGAACTTCTTCCACCAGGCCTTCTTGATGTTGTTCTTCAGCTCCACGCCAAGGGGGCCGTAGTCCCAGGTGTTGGCCAGGCCGCCGTAGATCTCGGAGCCTGCGAAGATGATGCCGCGGTTTTTGCACAGCGCCACGATCTTATCCATGGTCTTTTCGGTGTTTTTCATGTCGATATCTCCTTTATGTGAATATTTTTTGCAAATAAAAAACGCCCTGATACCGTCGTAACGGTATCAGGGCGAACTAAACAAATAGTCCGTGGTTCCACCTGAATTTGGATGATTCCACACTCTTACTGCCGGTAACGGGGCGTCCGGCGGGCATTTCCTCCCGCGGCTCCGGGCAGCCACGCCCTTCATCGCCTGTAGCATTGCCTAGAATAGCACGTTTTTCGGCAGGTGTCAAGAAAATTTACCGCCGAGATGAAAAGCATATCGACAAAAATTGACAAAAGCTCAAACAACTGTTACAATACATAGCAGGAGAAGTCCTGTTCTTTGAACAACGGCAGGCGGTTTGGCTTACACCACCCGAAAGGGGGTGATTTGATGCCTATGACACTGACATTCCATATCTTTGGATTTGTTGTGACCATTCGTGTCAAACGCGAAAACCGCCACTCTGGCAAGTGACGGTTTTCTGAAACATTGAAAACTTGATCTCGTTGGAGCTAAACCGCTTGTCAGCGGGACTTCTCCTACTTTTTATTATACACGGGCGTCCGCTTTTGTCAAGCGGGCGCTTTTATTTTTCTGCGCTTTCGGTGTCCAGGGATGCGGTACCGTCGGGCTTGACCACCACACTGACGGAGGACTGACCCATGGCGCCCTTGGTAAAGGTCACCGTCCAGCTTCCGTTGTGCACATCGTAGCGGGCATAGGTCATGTCGCATTCGCCGTCATACTTGGCCTTGGCGATGTCGGTAGCCTCCTGCTCCGTCATGGCCTCCCGGCCAAATTGGGCGGTAGCCAGAATGGCCAGTACCTCGTCCCGGCAGGCGTCCCAGGTCTCCTGGGTCATATTGCCGTCCGGCTCCAGCACATAGTCGCCGGGTACGCCGGAAAAATAGAGATTGAGCCAGAAGGACTCCTGCGCGTGGGTATGCTGCCAGACGGTTTGACCGTTGGACAGCGTCAGCTCCTTCGAGACAAGATCCGTGCCGCACAGGCCGTAGCCGTTGCGCCAGCAGAAAAGCCGGAAAGCCGCCGCCTTGTCATCGGTTTTCCAGAAACGGATGCCCTCGGTACCCATGGACTTGTCCTGCACCGATTCCCACTGCCAGCCCTCGGGGATGGTCAGGGCTATGTCCACATAGCCGCTGGTGTAGACAGCCGTCTCACCGGTGACGGCGGGTTGGGGCTCCGGAGTGTCGATCGTACCGGTGGGATCGTTGGCGGGCGCATCAGCCGCGCAGCCGCTCAGTGAGGTGACCGCCGCCAGCGCCAGGGCACAAACCGCCGCCAGCAGGATCAGATACAGGGAACGTTTCATGAAGGGCACCATCCTTTCTGTCTATAAGACGCAGAAAGCGGGCAAAATGTTCCCGGATGAGCGGAGAAAATTTTGGAAATGCGCAAACAAAAACAGACGCCCGATGGACGTCTGTCGAATGTGGTTTGTTAACCGATCTTATTCAGCTTCAGGGTCAGAGCGGACTTCTTGTGAGCCGCGTTGTTCTTGTGCATCAAACCCTTGGCAGCAGCCTTGTCGATGGCCTTGACCGCCACCTTGTAAGTGCCCTCGGCCTCGGTGCGATCGCCGTCAACGGCAGCAGCCTCGAACTTCTTGATAGCAGTCTTCAGTGCGGACTTTTCGGCTTTGTTGCGGGCATTGCGCGCCTCTGCCACCAGAACACGCTTCTTAGCAGACTTGATATTCGGCAAACCAAACACCTCCTCGGTTATGACATTAACGGAGACATAAAGTCCCACGCAGGATGATATTTTAGCATCTTTGCCCAGAAATTGCAAGAGTTTTTTTCAGATTTGTCTACTTTTTTCGCAAAAATCTTTTTGAGAAGGTAAAATTAACAACGATCCACAACATTTTGTGCTTTTGAAAGGAGCGTGACCACAAACATGAGGATCACCCGTACGGATCTGGCGCTGGAATCCTGGGAATCTCTGCGGCAGGGAGGCGATATTGCCCGGCTGGACGGCGTCTGCGCGGCGGAATATACCCGGCAGGGTTACGGCGTAACAGAGGTGCGCGTCACCACGGAGGGCGCGGCGGAAGCGGTGGGCAAGCCGGTGGGGCGGTATGTGACCATCGACCTGCGGCCCTACTTCCGGCGGGAGGACGGCTTCTTTCGCCGTGCGGCGGCGTGTCTGGCCGGCGAACTGCGGACGCTGCTGCCCGGCAGGGGAGAGGCGTATCCGGTGCTGGCGGCTGGCCTGGGCAACCGGGGCATGACCGCCGACGCGGTGGGGCCGCTGGCGCTGGAAAGCCTGCTGGTGACACGGCACATGGTGCGGGCGCTGCCGAGGCAATTTGCCGGGTTTACGTCGGTGGCGGCACTGGCGCCCGGCGTGCTGGCGGCCACCGGCATGGAGACGCTGGAGCTTTTGCGGGGCGCGGTACAGGCCACCGGCAGCGCCGCGGTGATCGCCATCGATGCCCTGGCGGCCCGCAGCCGGGACAGACTGTGCGCCACCGTTCAGCTGGGGGACACGGGACTGATCCCCGGCAGCGGCGTAGGCAACCACCGGAAGGCCATCAACGCGGAGACCCTGGGGGTGCCGGTGGTCGCGGTGGGGGTACCCACGGTGATCGCCGCCAGCCTGCTGGGGGAGGGCACGGAGGATGACGATCCTCTGTTCCTGACACCCCGGGACATTGACGAGAAGGTGCGGGAGCTGGGGCGGCTGATCGGCTATGGCATCACGCTGGCCCTGCAGGAGGGGTTGACCGTGGAGGATGTGACGGGACTGTTGGGGTGAGCCAGTGGCAGAGAAAAGTGAAAAGAGAAGAGTGAAGAGAAGCGGTATGCCGCCAATGGCGGCATGAATTAAATTGTGCCGCAAAGCGGCACACAACAGTTTTTCACTGTTCTCTCTTATCTCTTCTCTGGTAACGAAAAAGCTGCCGGAAGGCAGCTTTTCCATTACTTTTTGTTGGGATTGTAGTAGTCCGTGGGCTCCTCCAGCACGATGGGAAGCCCGTTCTGATACACCGGCAGGGTCTGGAACTTGAAGCGGCTGACAGCGTGCTTGCGGTCGATGTCCGCCTTGATCTTTTCATCCACCACGCCCCGGCGGATGTACTCGTTGACGGCGTGATAGGTGAAGCCCAGATTGTCCTCGTCGGTAAGGCCCGTCAGACCGTCGGACGGCGGCTTGATAAGGAACCTCTCCGGCAGGCCCAGCGCACGGCCAAGAGCGATGACCTCCTCGGTGGTGTACATGCCCAGGGGGGAGAAGGCGCCGGCGCTGTCGCCGTAAATGGTGCAGTAGCCCACCCAGTCCTCGCTGAGGTTGCTGGTGTTGATGACGATGCCCAGCTCCACCGTCTGGGCCACGGCGTACAGGGTGGCCATACGGACGCGGCTGGGCAGGTTCACCAGCGTCTGGCGGCTGGGGGTCAGGCCCACCCGCTCCATCTCCTTTACCACGCCCTGCACGGCGTCGTGGATGTTGATGGTCACATGGGGGATATCCAGCACGTCCACCAGACCGTTGGAGTAGTCGATATCCGGCTGCACGCCGTCGGGCATCAGCACGCCCATAACGTTCTCCTTGCCATAGGCGGCCACGGCCAGCGCGGCCACGGTGGAGCTGTCCTTGCCGCCGGAGATGCCGATGACGGCGGTCTTGCCGTGGCAGACGGCCATCTGCTGGTGCATCCATTCCAGCAGGCCCGCCAACTGAAGCTGTACATTGAATTCCATGGAGAGAGCCTCCTTTTTCAAATTTGGTCTATTGTAGCACAGGGTGAAAGCGAGCGCAAGAGCGGAAAGCAACAAAAAGAAGGCCGTCACCCCGGAAAGTGACGGCCTTTTGCCGAATTGCGTTACTTCTGCACCTGGGCCAGATACTCCTCCAGGCACAGGTCGTTGTCCATGATGTACCGGGCGGCCTCGACGCCCACATAGCGATAGTGCCAGGGCTCGTAGATGACGCCGGTGATGTCCTCCTTCCCCTGGGGGAAGCGGAGGATGAAGCCATAGTCGGCGCAGTGCTCCATCAGCCAGGTGTAGGCCGGGGTATTGCTGAAGGACTGCTCCAGCGTGTAGTCGCCGCTGCCGCCTACGTCCATGGCCAGGCCGCAGTTATGCTCACTGAAGCCGGGACGCTTGACGATGGTGCCGCCCACCTTCTGGGCCTCCAGATCAGAGTAGCCCTGGTCGGTGTACTGCTTCACCTTCCGCCAATAGAGCACCTCCTGCTCCTCCTGGGGCCGGTAGGCGCTGACCACCGCCAGGTCATAGGAGGCGGCGTCGTTGAGCATGCGGTTCACCGCGTCGATAATGCGGCTGTCCACCTGCTTGCCGCCGCTGACGGTGGAGAAGGTGACATCGCTGTCATAGCCGGAGGGCAGGGGGTTCCAGTCGTTGACCAGCAGCAGCTCCCACGGGGCCTCGCCGCCGCCCTGATAGCTGTCCGCCTGGACGTAGTGGCCCTTGGTGGAGTATTGCAGCAGGCCGTTGGCGTCGATGTAGGGCTCCTCGCTGGCGGTCTGGCCGGGATCATCGGTGCTGCCGGTGTTATCGTCCGGCGTCTGGGTGTCGTCGGGCTTCTGGGTATTGTCGGGGGTGTTGGGCTCCGCCGTCTGGGTGGGATCGCTGTCGACAGGGGCTTTGTCCCGCTTGGTCAGGCCCACGATCACCAGCACCACCGCGGCGATCAGCACCACAAGGGCGATGAGCCACACAATGGGGGAGGGGCCGCGGCGGCCGTGATAGGTTCTTCTTCCTTGTGCCATCAGTTCAGTCCTCCAAAAAAGCTGCGGATGTCCGCTTCGGTGCAGGCGGCGCTGCCCTGGGCAAAGCCGTCCCGTCCGCCGCCGCGTCCGTTCAGGGCGGTGTTCATGGTTTTGATCAGCTCACGGATGTCGGCGCCGGGGTGGATGACGGCGTACTTATACGCGCCGTCCTCTCCGGAGAATACCGCGCAGCGTCCGTCGCACCGGGCCGCCACCATGTCGCACAGGCGGCGCACGGCATCGGACTCCATGGCGGGCTGCATCAGCAGCACGCTGCCCACGCCGTCGTATTGGGCGGCCAGGGTCTCGAACTGCGCCGTCTCCAGGGCGTCGCAGCGCTGCTTGACGGCGGTGAGCTCCTCCTTCAGCCGCAGCACGGCGGCGTGGGTGGCGTCGGGCTTTACCGACAGCTCACGGCCGATGGCGGCGTTCTGCTGCCAGTTCAGGGCCAGATAGTCCAGCGCCCGCTGGCCGCACAGCAGCTCCAGCCGCACGCCGTCCCGGAACTTCTGCCAGCCGATGAACTTCACCAGCCCCACCTGGCCGCTGGTGGTCACATGGGTGCCGCAGCAGGCGCACATGTCGGCGCCGGGGAATTCGGTGATGCGCACCGGGCCCTCCAGGGCCTTCTTGCTACGATAGGGCAGGGTGACCAGCTCCTCGGGAGAGGGATAGCGGATGACGATGGGATGGTTTTCCCAGATGTACCGGTTGGCGCGGCGCTCAATGTCCAGCACGCCCTCCCAGGGGATGTCGGCGTTGTAGTCGATGGTGACCACGTCGGCGCCCATGTGGAAGCCGGTGTTGTCGCAGTGATAGGTGCCGCACAGCATGCCGGAGACGATATGCTCGCCGGAGTGCTGCTGCATGTGGTCGAATCGCCGGGCCCAGTCGATGCGGCCGGTGACGGTCTCTCCCACGGGGAGGGGCCTGTCGCAGGTGTGATAGATGACGCCGTCCTTTTCGTGGACATCCAGCACCTTCGCCTCACCCAGGGTGCCGTGATCGGCGCCCTGTCCGCCGCCCTCGGGATAGAAGGCGGTGCGGTCGAGGATCAGCTTCCACTGCTTCTTGTCGGCGGCGCAGTCCAGCACCGTGGCCTCAAACTGGCAGAGAAAGGGATCCTGATAGTATAATTTGATGGTTTCCATGTATGTCTCCCTTGCGGAAAATGTTCTACTCTTTAGTATGCAACAAATCCCGGAAAAAGGCAACTGGTAATTTAGCGAGGGGGGATAGAAGTAATTTACGCCATGGCACGAGGACGGCCTCCGGCGGCCCACTTTCGCCGTGCGGTGCAGCCCCCAGATGGATGCTACGGCGGCATAGCCGCCGAGATCGGATGCTAAAAATATGCCACCGGCATATTTTCTTAACACACCGACTGGAAAAGCGGGCAAAAGAGCCAGAAGAAACCAATGGTTTCTTCACTTCCTTGCGCGCTATAATGTGTACAAATTTGCGGATGCATACCACACGTTCACGCAAAATTTTCTTCCCCGATTAGGTAAAAGGATCGTCTCTGCATCAGCGTCGCTGCCGCTGATGTCTACGTTGAATACAGTTTTTGCTTCTACCGTTGCAGCGCATGAGCGGCAGCGGCGCAGAAAGAAAACCAATTCGTCATACGCAACGATTGTAACCGACTCCTGTGAACGCGAGGTAAAGGGTAATGAAAAGAACGTGGTATAGCGTGCGCGGATTCTTAAACCGCAGGTTTAAGCTGTCTTTTTGGGTACTTTTGGGTCGGGGCGTTAAGAAAACATGCCGGTGGCATGTTTTTAGCCTCCGATCTCGGCGGCTATGCCGCCGTAGTGTCCATCTGTGCTTGCACAGCATGACGCGGCCAAAAGTACCTCGCCCCGCAGGGCGAAACATCCCCATATAAAAAGAAGGGCAATTCTGCCCTTCTTTTTATGCCTATGAAGATTTAAATCAGTCTCAGTCGTCCTTTTCGACCTCGCCGACGATGGCGATGTGCAGCTCATCAAGCTGCTTCTGCTCGACCGTGGAAGGTGCGCCCATCATGATATCCTGGGCGTTCTTGTTCATGGGGAACGGAATGATCTCGCGGATGGAGCTCTCGCCCGCCAGCAGCATCACCATGCGGTCCACGCCCGGCGCGATACCGGCGTGGGGAGGTGCACCGTAGCAGAAGGCATTGTACATGGCGGGGAACTTCTTCTTCACGTCCTCCTCGCCCAGACGCACCAGCTCGAAGGCCTTGATCATGATCTCGGGATCGTGGTTACGGACAGCGCCGGAGGAGAGCTCCACGCCGTTGCACACCAGATCGTACTGGTCGGCGGTGATGGTCAGGGGATCGATCTCGCCCCGCTCGGCCTTCAGCAGCACGTCCATGCCGCCGGCGGGCATGGAGAACGGGTTGTGGCAGAACTCCAGCTCGCCGCTCTCGTCACCAATCTCGTACATGGGGAAGTCCACGATCCAGCAGAACTCATAGCGCTCCTTGTCCATGTGGCCCTCGCAGGCGGCGCCGAAGGTCTTGATCAGCACGCCCACAGACTTGGTGGCGTACTGGCCCGCGGCCACCACCACCAGCGTGTTGGGCTTCAGCGTCAGCACCTTGGAAAGCTCGTCCTTGATGGGGGCGACGAACTTGGCGATACCGCCGGCCAGCTCGCCGTTCTCGTCCACCTTGAACCAGTAGGCCTTGGAGCCGGACTGCACCTCGCAGTCGGTCAGCAGCTTTTCGATCTGCTTGCGGGTCAGGGTACAGTCGGAGATGTCCACCATCTTCACGGTCTGGCCCTTCAGCGCCTCGAAGTCGCTGTCGGCGAACAGGGAGGTGACGTTCTTGCAGGTCAGGTCGATGCGCAGGTCGGGCTTATCGGAGCCGTAGGTCTCCATGGAGGTGGTGTAGGGGATGCGGCGGAAGGGGGCGCTGGAGGCCACGTTGTAGGTGCCGAACTTGGCGAAGATGGGGGGCAGCACATCCTCCAGCACGGCGAACACGTCGTCCTGGGTGGCGAAGGCCATCTCCATATCCAGCTGATAGAACTCACCGGGGGAGCGGTCGCCGCGGGCGTCCTCATCGCGGAAGCAGGGTGCGATCTGGAAGTAGCGGTCAAAGCCGGAGGTCATCAGCAGCTGCTTGAACTGCTGGGGCGCCTGAGGCAGGGCATAGAACTTGCCGGGGTGCTTGCGGGCGGGCACCAGATAGTCGCGGGCGCCCTCGGGAGAGGAGGCGGTCAGGATGGGGGTGGTGATCTCCAGGAAGCCGTGCTCGGTCATGGCGGCGCGGAGGGCGGCCACCACCTGGCAGCGCAGGATGATATTCTGCTTCACGGCGGGGTTGCGCAGATCCAGGAAGCGGTACTTGAGACGGGCGGTCTCGTCGGCCTCGCGGCTGCGGTTGATCTCGAAGGGCAGGGAGTTATAGCGGCAGCGGCCCAGCACCTCGATCTTGCTGGGAACCACCTCCACATCGCCGGTGTCCTGCTTGGGGTTCTTGCTGGCGCGCTCCCGCACCACGCCCTCCACGGAGATGGTGGACTCCTTGTTCAGGCCGTTGATAATGTTCATCATTTCCTCGGTCTCCACCACCACCTGGGTGGTGCCGTAGAAGTCACGCAGCACCACAAAGGCGAAGTTCTGACCCACCGTGCGGACGTTTTCCATCCAGCCCACGATCTTTACCTGCTGGCCCACATGCTCCATGCGCAGCTCGTTGCAGGTATGTGTACGCATCTGCATCATACTGTTTTTTCTCCTTTTATGATAATGTTTTGTATAATTTGAATGGGATATTACGATTTGTTGTTGCTTTGGAGAGTTCGTTTCTGTGTCGGAGGGGAAAGTTTCGCTCTCCGGAGCGACCTACTTTTGCCAATAGCGGCAAAAGTAGGCAAAA
>ENA-ORSL01002916-ORSL01002916.1-human-gut-metagenome-genome-assembly--contig:-NODE-2916-length-11698-cov-3.669759_pt1 | contig 11698 bp, 4 predicted proteins | sample MGYA00242190_ERZ509157 | MGnify/ENA primary metagenome ERZ509157 (study PRJEB26280, sample SAMEA2338664) | human gut metagenome | biome: human gut; feature: human-associated habitat; material: faeces...
CTGCTTTGCGGCTATCGGCGCTATCAAAAGAGAGATGAACTCGGCAAAATGGACCTGGTTTGCAATCGGTTACCAGTGCGGCTTTGCATACATAATTGCTCTTATGATTAACCAGTTTGGTCTTCTCTTCACAGGCAATGTAAATGTTGTGGGTCTTATCTTTGCACTCCTTGCTCTTGCAGGTATCATCTATATGCTTGTAAGACCTTATAAAGAAGCAACAAAGCTCTCTGCTAAAGTAAAATAATTTATCATCCCGGCACAAAACTTTAGAAAGGAAGTCGGTATTTATGCTGTCATGGTTATCTGAAAATCTTGCCACTATAATAATTTGTATTGTTCTTGCGGCAATTGTTGCGCTTATTATAGCTAAGCTTATAAAAGACAAGAAAAAAGGCAAAAAAAGCTGCGGATGCGGATGCAGCAATTGCCCTTCCGCAGGTATGTGTCACCAATATGACCAATATAAAAAGCAATAAAAATTACGGGGCTGTTCAATGAGCAGTCCCGTAATAATTTTATGAGTGCATATGTGCGCCTTTGGGGTATGGAATTATATTTCTATCTCCGCCACTACCGGGTAATGGTCTGACGGGAATTTTCCGTCGGGTCTTTCGTCTATAACGCGGTATGTGTCAACCGTTACACCGTCCGAAACATTTATATAGTCTATTATCTGCGGCGGGTCGTTGTCTTTTATTACAGGGTAGAAGCCCGTGAAGGTCACACCGTCGCTGAGTCTCTCTTTTGCCGCATATTTGCTGTCCTTCAAAAAGCCGGAGGTCATCTGCTTATAAAGCTCACAACCCTCTTCAAAATTGAAATCGCCTGTGAGAACAACAGGCTCCGAGAATTTTTCGGCAAAAGACAAAAGCTGTGCAAGTCCTTTGGTTCTTGCCTCGGGTCCTCTGTGGTCAAGGTGTGTATTCATGTGAACGTAAACGGTTCCGTCCTCTTTGCTTTTAAGCTTTGCCCATGAGCAAACCCTGCGGCACACGCCGTCCCACCCGCGCGATACCACGTCGGGAGTTTCGGAAAGCCAAAATGTTCCGCTGTCAAGCAATTCAAATTTATCTTTAAGATAAAACACGGGCGAGAACTCGCCGTCTTTTTTGCCGTCGTCTCTGCCTGCACCAACATAGGCATAATCGGGCATTGCGGCGCATACGGCTTTCATCCAGTCATAATGAGACTCCTGAAGTCCGAAAGAATCGGGATGTTCTCTGTTCAATATGCCTGTTACCATATCTTTGCGGCCTGTCCAAAAAAATCCGTCTCTGCCGTAGCAAAGCACATTGTAGCTTATAATTTTAAGTTTCATAACATAACACTTCCTTAAAAAGCAAAATAATTGCCGTTTGCTCAATTTTATCATATCTTAAATTAAAAGCAATAGCATAAAGCAAAAAAAGAAAAAAATTGACCGAAGCGGTCATTTTTGGAACAAAAATCGATAAATTGTACAAAAAAAATCAATATGAAAAAAACATATTGCACAAAATCACACTTCACAATTTATAAGTATTGAACTATAATTATAGAAACAAATCAAAAAGCCGGTGATAATTTTATGTATCAATTAAATAGGCGTGAATCGGACCCTCAACCGGAGGGACTGTATGACCCGCGGTTAGAACATGACAACTGCGGTATAGGCGCGATAGTAAACATTAAGGGCGAAAAAACGCACAAAACGGTTGCGGACGCTCTTACAATAGTTGAACGTTTGGAGCACAGAGCAGGCAAAGATGCCAAGGGAGAGACCGGCGACGGAGTCGGTATCCTTGTTCAGGTGCCCCATAATTTTTTTATGGGGGCAATTAAAGACTTTAAATTACCTGAGGACAATACCTACGGCGTAGGTATGTTCTTCTTCCCCCAAAATGAGCTCAAGCGCAACCAGGCAAAAAAGATGTTTGAGCTTGTTGTTGAAAAAGAGGGACTCAAGCTCCTCGGCTGGCGCAAGGTGCCCACCAATGACGATGTTTTGGGCAAAAAGGCTCTTGACTGCAAGCCGGCGATATATCAGGCGTTTATCGAAAGACCGAGAAGAGTAAAACCCGGGCTTGATTTTGACAGAAAGCTCTATGTCGTAAGGCGTATTTTTGAAAAGGCAAACAGCGACACATATGTTTGCTCTCTCTCAAGCAGAACAATAGTATATAAAGGTATGTTCCTTGTAAACCAGCTCAGACTTTTTTATCCCGATCTTCAGGATGAAAGCTTCAAGTCTGCAATCGCTCTTGTTCACTCACGTTTTTCGACCAACACTTTCCCGTCTTGGGAGAGGGCGCACCCCAACCGTTTCATAGTTCACAACGGTGAGATAAACACCATCAGAGGTAACGTCAACAAAATGCTCTCTCGTGAAGAGACCATGAAGTGCGACGTTTTGGGCGACGACATATATAAGGTCTTGCCCGTTGTTGACCACTGGACGTCCGACTCCGCAATGCTTGATAACTCCCTTGAGTTTTTGATGATGGCAGGCATGGATTTACCCAAGGCCGTTATGATAAGTATTCCCGAACCGTGGAGCCATGACCGCAACATCTCGGCAGAGAGAATGAATTTTTATCAGTACTACGCAACACTTATGGAGCCGTGGGACGGCCCTGCCTCGATACTTTTCAGCGACGGTGAAATAATGGGCGCGGTGCTTGACAGAAACGGTCTTCGTCCGTCAAGATATTACATCACCCGTGACGGCTATCTTATTCTTTCGTCGGAGGTCGGCGTATTTGACCTGCCGGCAGAGGACGTTGTTTTGAAAGAAAGACTTCGCCCCGGCAAAATGCTGCTTGTTGACACTGTTGCCGGCAGAATAATATCAGATGAAGAATTAAAGCACAAATACACCTCAAAGCACCCCTACGGCGAATGGCTTGAGAACAGGCTCATTCATCTCAAGGATATGCCGATACCCAACAAAAAGACAGTCACATATAAGCGTGATGAGCTTGAAAGACTTCAAAAGGTATTCGGTTACACATATGAGGACGTAAACGATTATTTAAGACCCATGGCACTCTCCGGCAGTGAGCCTGTTGCGGCAATGGGTGCGGATACGCCCCTTGCGGTGCTCTCTAAAAAGCCACAGCCGCTGTTTAACTATTTTAAGCAGATGTTCGCTCAGGTCACCAACCCCCCGATAGACGCTATCAGAGAAAAAATTGTTACGGCGTCGGCGGTCTATCTCGGCGCGGACGGCAACCTTTTAAACGACAGGCCCGAAAACTGCGATTCTATCTGCGTTCAGAACCCGATTCTTACAAACACCGACCTTTTAAAAATAAAGCACATGAATATTGACGGCTACCGTGTAGCGGTCATACCCATAACCTATTATAAAGAGCAGAAGTTAGAAAATGCGCTCTCTGAAATCTGCCTTAAAACCGACAGAGCCATGCGTGACGGCGCAAACATCATAATTCTTTCTGACAGAGACATTGATGAGTTCCACCTGCCCATTCCGTCGCTGCTTGCGGTCTCTGCCGTTCAGCAGCACCTTGTCCGCAGCAAAAAGCGCATGTCGCTCTCTCTTATAATAGAAAGCGCAGAACCGAGAGAGGTTCACCACTGTGCAACTCTTTTGGCATACGGTGCGAGCGCGGTCAACCCATACCTTGCGCTTGACTCAATCAAGCAGCTCATTGACGACGATATTCTCGATAAAGACTATTATGCCGCGGCAGAAGCTTACACCACGGGTCTTTTAAACGGAATTATAAAAATCGCTTCAAAAATGGGCATTTCAACAATTCAGTCATACATGGGCGCACAGATATTTGAAGCAGTCGGCATAGGCAAAGAGGTAATAGACAAATACTTTACCAACACCATAAGCCGTATCGGCGGAATCGACCTCACCGACATTCAAAACGACACGCTCGCCCACCACTCAAAGGCATATGACCCGCTCGGGCTCAACTCCGACGAATCGCTCGACAGCCCCGGCTCGCACAAAATGAGAAGCGGTCAGGAGGAGCATCTGTTTAACCCCAGAACAATCCATATGCTCCAGTCCGCAACAAGATACGGCGACTATTCGATGTTTAAAGAATATTCGCGTATGCTCGAAGAAGAGCTCGGTCCCAACCACATCAGAAGCCTTTTCGGCTTTAAATTTGCAGACGAGCCTTTGCCGATAGATGAGATTGAGAGCGTTGATTCAATCGTCAAACGCTTCAAAGTGGGCGCAATGTCTTTCGGCTCACTCTCAAAAGAGGCACACGAAACGCTTGCAATCGCCATGAACACCATCGGCGGCAAGTCAAACACGGGCGAGGGCGGCGAAGACCCGTCAAGATTTAAGCCCGATGCAAACGGAGTGAATAAAAACAGCGCAATAAAGCAGGTCGCTTCGGGACGTTTCGGCGTTACGAGCGAATATCTTGTAAGCGCAAAAGAAATTCAGATAAAAATGGCTCAGGGTGCAAAACCCGGCGAGGGCGGTCAGCTGCCGGCGCACAAGGTTTATCCCGAGGTTGCAAAAACAAGGCACTCCACCCCCGGCGTAGGTCTTATCTCTCCCCCTCCGCACCATGATATATACTCGATAGAAGACCTTGCGCAGCTTATATACGACCTCAAATGTGCAAACTCCGACGCGGCAATCAACGTAAAGCTTGTATCCGAAGCAGGCGTAGGCACAATAGCCGCAGGCGTTGCAAAAGCGGGTGCACAGGTAGTGCTCATCTCGGGCTATGACGGCGGAACGGGTGCCGCGCCTAGAAACTCAATTCAAAACGCAGGCTTGCCGTGGGAGCTCGGTGTTGCAGAAGCACATCAGACCCTGCTTTTGAACGGACTGAGAAACAAAGTTAAAATAGAAACCGACAGCAAGCTGCTTCGCGGCAAGGACGTTGCCATAGCAGCAATGCTCGGCGCGGAAGAATTCGGCTTTGCAACCGCTCCGCTTATCTCTATGGGCTGTGTAATGATGAGAGTGTGCAACCTTGACACCTGCCCCATGGGCATAGCCACGCAGAATGCAGAGCTTCGCAAAAGGTTCAGAGGCAAGCCCGAATACGTTATCAACTTCATGCGCTTTGTGGCTCAGGAGCTCAGAGAATACATGGCAAAGCTCGGTGTGAGAAACGTTGATGAGCTTGTAGGACGCACGGATCTTTTAACTGTTGATAAAAACATTAAAATTTCAAAGCACGGCAAAATCATTCTTGACGATATTCTTAACAATCCGTTTATCGAAGATGAAAAACGCCACTTTGACCCCAAAGAGGTATTTGACTTTAAGCTTCAAAAAACCAAGGATGAAACTATACTTTATTCTCAGCTGAAACCGTATATAGAGAGCGGAGAGAAAAAGACAATAAACGTCAAGGTCGATAATGTAGACAGAGCGTTCGGCACAATTCTCGGCTCAAAAATCACCAAAAAATACGGTGAGGGCAAATTGGAAGACGACACATACCGCATAGTTTGCAAAGGTGCCGGCGGTCAAAGCTTCGGCGCGTTCATACCTAAAGGTCTGACTCTTGAGCTTGAGGGCGACAGCAACGACTACATCGGCAAAGGTCTTTCCGGCGGTAAAATTATTGTATATCCTCCGAAAGGTGTTACCTTCAAGGCAGATGAAAACATCATAATCGGCAACGTCGCGTTTTACGGCGCAACGTCCGGCAAGGCATATATCAACGGCGTTGCAGGTGAAAGATTTTGCGTAAGGAACTCCGGCGCAAGAGTTGTTGTTGAGGGAGTCGGCGACCACGGTCTTGAATACATGACGGGCGGCAAGGTTGCAATTCTCGGCAAAACGGGCAGCAACCTTGCAGCAGGCATGAGCGGCGGCGTTGCATATGTTCTTGATGAAGAAAACACGGTTTATTCACGCCTCAACCGCGAGCTTGTGTCGCTTGAGCAGTTGACGCGCAGCGATGATGTTCAGGAGCTTAAGAACATGATTGAAGAGCACGTTGCCGCAACCGGCTCCGAAAAGGGCAAAGAAATTCTCGAAAATTATGAAGAATTTTTGCCGAAATTCAAAAAGATTATGCCTCTTGATTACAAAAAGATGCTTGATCTTATCAACGAATACAACAGCAAGGGTCTCAGCTATGAGCAGGCAGAGATTGTAGCATTCTATAACATTAAAGGAGATGGCAGCAATGGGAAAGACCACAGGCTTCTTAGAGTTTGAGCGTAAAACAAGCCAGGCGGAAGCTCCCCTTGACCGAATAAAGCACTATAACGAGTTCCATACTCCACTCACCCGCGAAGAGCAGGCAGAGCAGGGCGCAAGATGTATGGAATGCGGCGTCCCTTTTTGCCAATTCGGCAAGCCCATTAACGGTATGATCTCAGGCTGTCCGCTCAACAACCTCATACCCGAATGGAACGACCTTGTTTACAGAGGCAATTATGCCGCGGCATATGAAAGGCTTGTCAGAACCAATCCGTTCCCGGAGTTTACAAGCCGCGTATGCCCTGCCCTTTGCGAAAAGGCGTGCACCTGCTCAATAGACAGCCAAAGCGTCAGCGTAAGAGAAAATGAATATGCAATAATCGAAAATGCTTTTGAAGAGGGCATAGTCAAGCCTGCCGCGTCAATTCCGCGCACAGGCAAAAAAATAGCCGTTATCGGTTCGGGACCTGCCGGTCTTGCGGCGGCAGAGAGATTGAACTCGCGCGGACATCATGTTGCGGTCATAGAGCGCGACGATAAACCCGGCGGACTTCTCCGCTACGGCATACCGAACATGAAGCTCGAAAAGCAGATTATCGACAGGCGCATTGATATTATGAAAGCCGACGGAGTCGAATTTTTAACGGATTGTGCGATAAAAACCAAGCACCAGGCAGAAAAAATCAAAAATGAATTTGATGCGGTGGTGCTTGCCTGCGGCGCTTCAAATCCGCGTGATATATCCGCACCGGGCAGAGACGTAAAAGGCATTTATTTTGCGGTTGACTTTTTAAAGGCAACAACAAAAGCTCTGTATAACGGAACTCTCGATGATGAGAGCACATATATCTCGGCAAAAGATAAAAACGTTATTGTAATCGGCGGCGGCGACACGGGCAACGACTGCGTAGGCACAAGCGTTCGCCACGGAGCAAAAAGCGTTATTCAGCTTGAAATGATGCCGAAGCCCCCCGAGAAAAGGCGCGAAAACAATCCTTGGCCGGAATGGCCGCTTGTCTGCAAAACGGACTACGGTCAGGAGGAGGCCGCCGCGCTCTACGGCAGTGACCCGAGAAGATACGAAACAACGGTCAAAGAATTTGTAAAGGACGAAACCGGCAGCCTTTGCGCGGTAATCACCGTCAAACTCGAAAGAGTGCTGAACGAAGAAACCGGCAGATACGTTATGAATCCTATCCCGGGCAGTGAAGAACGCCTTGACGCACAGCTTGTTTTGATTGCCGCAGGATTTTTAGGCTCGCAAAAAGAGGTAACCGATGCCTTTTCGGTCGAAACCGACGCACGCTCAAATGTTGTGTGCGAGAGCGGCACGCATAAAACCTCACAGAAAAAGGTCTTTACCGCAGGCGATATGCACCTCGGGCAGTCGCTTGTGGTCAGAGCCATAAGAGAGGGTCGCGACGCAGCAAAAGAAGTTGACGAATTTCTCATGGGCTATTCAAATTTAATATAATTTATAAAACGGAGCGAAAGGTATTTACTTTTCGCTCCGTTTTTTATGTTTTAATGTAAATAATATTTCTTGTTTTGTAGCATTTTGTCGAATAAAATATTTTCGTTTGTGCAAAGTGACGAAAATTTGTTCACCCTCTTGCAATTTGTAAAAATAGTTGCTATAGTTAAAATACGCTATTCTAAAGAAGAGAAATTTAAGGCTGCATAGGAGGTTGATATTTAAATAAAGAAAGGATAATAAAAATGAACACAAACAATAACAATGAACAGATTTTTTATAATGCAAAAACAAACCTTGAAAGAGCCGGCTTTGAAGTAGAAACAATTTCTATTGCAAATGCCTCTTTCACAGCAAACGAAAACCACACGAAATACACGGCAGAGATTTCTTTGCCGCAGGGCAAAACACTTGAGGATTATTGCTCTGTTTTGCTTTGGAGTGTTGTAGAAGATGATACCGGCTACGCATCATTGCCAATGTCGGCAAACGTTGTCGCGGATGATGAAAACAACATTCCCGGCAATCAAACCGTAAAATTATACAAACTCAATCAAAAAAATTATATTGAGTTTTATATGAGCAATGAAGCCGAATCAAAAACTCAGCTTGAAAGTCTGATAGCCAATTTGACGGAGCTTATGCTTATATCAACTCCTTTGAGAGTGTTTAATCAGACAAATACAGTAATAACATATTCCTTAGCCGATTTTTTTGCTCAGGAAAGATTGGGATTTGATTTTTCAGATAAATCATATCTTATTACATTGGATTATCAGTCTGATGAAGAAATTGAGTGTTATTCTCTCACACCGAGAGAGCCTACATCAAGCGGAGATACAATAATAAACGACGGCGATAATTATTACACCGAATCCTCCGACATTAACGCCGAACATCATAAAGATTATTTTAAGTTTAAAATATTAAGAGTTGAGCAGTTCGGAGTTGTTGGCTATACTCAAGAGGAGCTTGACAGCATGACAGAGGCAGAAAAAGATAACATTGCAAAATTTAATGCTGCTGCATTAAATAAAGCCTCGGACTTCTGCGCAAAAATGGCAAAAAAGTTTTTGAGGATAATGAATCTTTCATTCAAGCCGAATCGCATCTATTTGCTTGGCAGTGTAGTTTATTTTAGTTCTGATACTAATTTTTTGGGCAACAATGCAGTTATCAAGCTTTTCAAAAACACTAATAATGTTGCTGATGTAATAGTTGCATTTTCAAACAAAAAAATTGTAAATATTGATGATGACTACGGCAATGTCGGATTTTATGACCTTATAATTGAGGGGCGTTATGGAACATCGGTATCAAGAGCAGATCAGGCAATAAAATGTAACGGAGATAGTTCTAAAACCATCCCTAAAAATGTCACATTTGTTAATGTCACTGCAAAAGATTTTGCATTCGGTATTCATATAAACAACAGCACATACTATAATATACCGCTTTATTGGACATTCGATAACTGCGATTTCAAAACGGGAATGGGCTTTAACTTGACTGGCGTCAAAAATCTGAAGCTTCTCAACTCTCACATTGATAACTGCTTGTCTTCCGGCAAAGGCGACCACTGTATATATGTCAGCGAAAAATGCTCATATATAACAGTTGACCGTTGCTTGCTTGAAAATTCGGCAGGCGGAGCGATTCATGAGTTTTATGATAGTGAAGCTACTGTTCCGACTGATGGGTTTAACCTTAATAATGTCTATAAAAGCATTATAATTCATTCTTGCTTGACAGGTTTGGATATTGGATTGAGCTCAAAGAATACTGTTATCGAGAATGTAACTATGGTTGACATAACAAGGGGCATAAAGCTCCATTCGTGTGAAAATGTTACAATAAAAAATGTTTATGCAACCGGTGCGTTTTGCCAAAACACCAAAAGCTTTGCGAGCGGTAATGAGAGAACATATAATTTCTACAAGAATGAAGAAGGAAAATGGTGTGTTGGAGATTATTATGCGGTTTCTATTATAGGTACGGCAAGAGCACATATAATTGATTGTTATTTTAGCTTTGCTTCACCTTTAATATTTGCCGGCGGTTATAATACCAAGTCGAAGGAAATAGGTAATCTTTTTATAAATTATGGCAGCTTGTTTAAGGATGGACTTTCTGAGTCGAATATAATTTTTGACAACTGTATTTTTGAAAGTAGCTCAAACTTTTTCTCATCTAATGAACCGTTAAACAGTGTTAACTTGGGCAATACGAAGAATTATTCATTTGTGGTAGATGGCAAGCAAGTGACGTTAAGACAAAAGCACAATATAAATTTTAAAAAGTGTCAGTTGCGTTTTGATTTTGAAACAATTGTAAAATCTCTTGCTTATTTAAAAGGTAATGTGAATTTTCCGTCAAATTATGTCTTTGATTCATGTAAGGTTATGCTTTTTATCCAAAATATTGCCGCGCAAAATAAAATATCCTTAACAGGAGCATATTTTGCTTCAGCAGCTCAAGGATCAAATGTGACAATTAAAGACACTGTGTTTTATAATAACTGTAAAACACATAAAATAGAAAAAATTAACGAAGAAATACACGAATACGACAGTCCATATTTTAAACTCTTAAGTGATGATGCCGTTGGGACTTTGTCTAACAACAGTAGTGAAGATTATATTAAGCTGAGTTAAACTTTAATAATTTAGGAGGGCTATATATGAAAAAGATAACTAAGCGGATATTCAGCGCAATACTTTCTGCAATAATGCTGATATTGGCATTGCCTTTAACAGGCTTTGCGTCCGACAAAATATATACCTATAAGTATGAGTATATAGAGTTTGGCTCGTATCCTCAGTCTCAGGTTAAGGATTCAGTTCTTATTTCAAAGCTCGATTCTGTGAATAAAAATTGGGTTTCTTATAATTATTACAGCGGCGAGGGCGATTACGGTACAATGAAATCCGGCGATTGGATGAAATATGCCGATTTCAAATATAACGGCAGCAAATACCGCGCAGTTACTTTTTCACAATATAGACCATGTTCTACACTCGATGTCTCGTCAGAAACATATTCATATCAAGATGATAACGGATATTATATAAATAACGTATATTACTTTTTATATGAACCGATTAAATGGCGCGCGTATTATTTCAGCGAAGGTCAGCCGGAACTGGTTAGTGATATGATTTTAGATTCTCAGCCCTATAATAATATAATCTATAAATTATACCGTTTGGACTCCGGACGAGTTGCTGCATATTATCCTCGCAATATATGTAATGGCTATGAAGATGCAGAATTCGCTAGTATGTATCTAGGAAGCACTATACAGAAATGGCTTGAAAATGATTTTTATGATGTAGCTTTTAATGTGGCACAGCAATCAAAAATAGCAGATATTAGCCTTATGCATTATACAACTTCAGGGTCTCAAATGAACTTGGAGGACGAATTATATCTTCCTGATCATTATCCGTATGTTGCTTTCACAAGAAATAAAGAAAGACGAGGAGTAGGAACGGATTATGCTAAGGCTCAAGGTCTTTATGTTGACCCAAATCAGTTTAATTCAGAAGGGCTCTCGTATTCTCCATGGTGGTTAAAAGACACTTGCTCCGGTGACGCCGGTATGGTTGAAGGATGGGGTTCTTGCATTATAGAATCAGAATACTTAGATGGGGATCCAGGCTTTAGTTGTGCATCAGATTCAGAAGGAATACGCCCTGTTATAAGACTGAATAATTTAGTTATTAAAGAAAGAGGCATAGTGTCCGTTAACGTAGAGGCACCTGCATATCTCGGCGAAACAACAAAAGTAAGCGTCAAGGTTAAAAGCTCTCCAAGCAAAATCCGAATGGTAAATTCCGAAAGCAGTCTAACTATTGACAGAAACAATCCGGCTCTTGTAAATGTAATTTCAAACTCTGATAATACAGAATTGTGGATTGTAAATCTAAAAGTTAAGTCACAGACTACCAGATATACTGTTTATGCAGAATATGACAAAGCGGGATGGTACGATGAGGGGTATACTTTTTCAGTAAAAGCCCAAGAAAGAGTACCCGACAAGGACGTATATTCATTCTCGATAGATGAGTGCTACGATG
>ENA-ORSL01002919-ORSL01002919.1-human-gut-metagenome-genome-assembly--contig:-NODE-2919-length-11678-cov-2.895208_pt1 | contig 11678 bp, 15 predicted proteins | sample MGYA00242190_ERZ509157 | MGnify/ENA primary metagenome ERZ509157 (study PRJEB26280, sample SAMEA2338664) | human gut metagenome | biome: human gut; feature: human-associated habitat; material: faeces...
GCTGCCCGAGGACTTGGCCGAGGGCGCGGGGGTGGTGAACTCGGTAAAGTTGGTGGTCGGCAGGGGCGCGGCGGTGGGGGACACGGTGGAGGTGGGCGAGGTGGTAGGCGTGGTCAGCTGCTCCACATCCATGGTAGGCGTGGGGATGGGCTGGAAGGGCACATAGGAGGCCTGGCTGAGGCTGGGGTTCTTCCATACGCCGGTATTGAAATCCTCCACAGGCGTAATGACCGACGTGTTGCCGCCCGTGCCCGAGCTGCTGTTGGCGGCGGACTGGCGGTATTCGTCGCTGGTCAGGAACTCGGTCAGCTCGCCCAGCGTGAGCACCTTAAAGTAATCGCCCATCACATAGCCTTCCGTGCCGGACTGGTTGATGTGATACCAGGTAACGCCGTTGACGTTCTCGGTGCCCAGCACCAGGGCGAAGGCGTACTTGTTCATCATACGGATGTAATTGTAATTGGTGCCCGCGCCGCTGCGCAGGCGGACGTTGTTGGTGGTTACATAGCCGTAGCTGGAGGTGCTGCCCTGATTGACGGGCGGGGGGGTGACGGTAGGCACGGGCGCGGGCGTGGGCGTGCGCAGGCCAGCCTCGTATTGAGCCTGTTCCTCGGCGCCCATGCGGCGCAGCTGGTCGGAGCGCACATAGCCGTAGATATTGCCGAAGCGCACAACCTCCCAGAAGTAATCATAGCCGGGCACATACTCCTGGCCGATGACGTATACCACTTCGCCCTCGCCCAGCACCTGGGCGATCTGCGCCTTGTCGTCCGCGCCGTTGCGGATCATCACGTTGCTGCCGCGGGTGACGGCATAGCCGCTGAAGGGCGCGGGCTGCGCCGTGGGCTGAACGGTAGGCGTTACCTGCGGGCGGATGGCCGCCAGATAGGGGGCTGCTTCCTCCGCGGTGATGCGGCGCAGCACGTTATCAGGCAGGAAGCCGCTGATATCCAGCGCCAGCGCCTGCGCGCTGTCCCAGGCCGTGCCGTCAATGTAGGCCTGGCCCCACAGGTACACCAGCGTATCGGCGGGCAGGGTGGCCAGCGTCACATCGCTGATGCTTGCGCCCGTGCGCAGATCCACCCGCTGCGTGGTCAGCGCGTAGCCGGGGGTGAACTCCGGCGTCTGCGTGGGCGTAGCGGTGGGAAGCTCCGTGGGGATGGTTGTGGGCACATCGGTGGGCGCGGGGGTAGGCGTTTCGGTAGGCACGGGGGTGCGGGTAGGCATCGGATTGGACAGCGTGGCCTGGTAGGCGTTGGAATCCGCCTGGGACATCAGATCCACAAACTTGGCCATCATGTAGCCGTCCGTGCCCTTGAAGTTGGCGTGATACCACACCGTGCCGTCCACGGTGATGGAATCGTATACAAAGATCTTTTCATTCTTCTGGCCCTTGGTGATTTCCTTGCCGCCGGGGGCCTGACGGAAGCGAACGCTCTTATCATTGACGGTGGCCCACCGGTCGATGGGCGCACCATCGGGGATGGGCGTGGCCGTGGGGGCGGGCGTGTAGCCAAACAGCGCGTTGATTTCTTCCTGCGTCAGCAGGCGCACGCGGTCGCTCTTGATAAAGCCAACCTGATCAGAGAAGCTGACGATATACCAGGTTTCGTTGCTGGCGTTGACCACATAGCCTTCCACATGACCCAGCTCGCTGGAGGCTACCGTGCGCAGCACGTTGCCGTCGCGGATGATGGGATCGCTGCGGAAGTTGGTATCATTGGCGCGCGGATAGCAGTAGCCATCCATATCATAAATCTGATAGGGGAATACCGTGGGTTCGGGCGCCTGTGTGGGCAGGGCGGCATAGGTGAACACCACGTATTCGGGGCTAAGCGTGCCGTCCTTGGACAGGGTGACGGTGAAATTGTCCGCGCCGGTGGGAACATAGCCTTCCAGCAATCCTAACGGCATATAGGTATGACGGTCAATGCTGTTGGAGCCTACATAGCACGGGGCGGTCTGCGGCGTGGCCACATCCTTGCCGTCAGCGTCGCGGTAATACACGGTGATATTGCGCGTCATCTGATCGACGGAGAACAGAAATTCCACCGCGTCGGGCGTGGCGATGCCATTTTCATTCACCGTGATCTGTACGCTGGCATTGCTGATGAGCGTGTAGCCGGAGGGTACGTTTGCCAGGTTGACGTTTACGGTGTTTTCTCGGTCGGAATAGCAGGCGACGGGGCTATCGGTATGGAAAGGCTTGCTTTCGTCTACCAGACGATAGGACACCGGCACCAGCGCCACCTTGGGCTCGGGCGAGGGTTCTGCGGTGGGGGTAACGGGGTTTTCAATGCGTTCATAGTGGAAGGTAAGCTCGGTTTTCATCCACAAACACATACTGCACTTCATCGCTGTCCGTCAGACGGTAATCCGCAGGCAGATCCGTAGGCATGGCGCGCACGGGGTTGATGCCTGCCACACAGCGCGCGATGGTATCGCTGGCAACGGCCAGGCCGTCCTGATCCACATAGTGAACCGTTACGTCCACCGGCGCGGGCGTGGGCGTGGGCGCGATGCTGACATAGTAGAACTCCACACGGGCAGGTGTGGCGGCGCCGTTTTCATCCACCACAACGCGCACGGGGCTTTCGCTGTCCAGACGGTAATCCGCGCCCACCAGATCGCCGTTGGCGGCTACGGTGTTTTCACCGGTGCGCACGATGGCGGTGGTTTCCATCAGCAGGTTATTGCTGCGGTCGTAGTAGTATACGGGCACGTTCAGCTCAGCCGTCGCGGGGGCGCGGTAGATGAACTGCGCCTGTTCGGGGGTGCAGTTGCCGTTTTCATCGATGGTGATGGTAACGGGGTTTTCGCTTTGCAGGGTGTAGCCCGCGGGCACCAGCGCATCATTGGCAAAGATGTTAATGGGCGAATCCGCGCTGGTGGCCTGCTGCATGGCGGAGTAGAGCACATTGCCCTTGTCATCCACATACACGACGGAGAAGCTTACCTCGTGTACCTGCGGGGTGGGCTTATCATAGTAGAAGGAAACGGATTCGGGGGAGCAGCTGCCGGAAGCGTCCACGGTGACGGGCACGGGGTTCTGGCTCTGCGCGCTCAGGGTATAGCCTGCGGGCACCTTGGTATCGTCGGCCCAGATATCCGTAGCGCCGGTGGCGACGCTGCGGGTTTCCTCCGCCAGGAGGTTGCCGTCCATATCGTAGTAATAAACGGGCAGATCAACTGTGACGCTGGCGGGTTTATAGGTAAAGGTGACGGACTCGGGGGTGCAATTGCCCTGGCTGTCCACCTGTACGTAGACGGGGCTTTCGCTGGCCAGGGTATAGCCGTCGGGTGCGTAACCGTCCTCGGCCGATACATAGTTATCGCCCGGATGCACGGTGACAGTGGTGTAATTGAGCGTTGCGCCGCTGCCATCTACATAGTAGACGTACAGATTGATATCCTGCGGCGCGGGCGCATCATAATAGAAGGTGACAGCGGCAGGGTCGCAATTGTTATCGCCGTATACGTTGACGGGCACAGGGTTCTGGCTCTGCGCGTTCAGGGTGTAACCGGCGGGAACGAGGGAGTCGTTCGCATAAACCTGAGACGAATCAGAGGTAACGGTGACGGTTTCCTGATTGAGGAGGTTGCCGCTTGCGTCGTAATAGGACACGGTGACGTTGGCCGTGAAAACCTGCGGCGCGGGCGCATCGTAATAGAAGGTGACGGCGGCAGGTTCGCAGTTGTCATTGCCATACAGCGTGACGGGCACAGGGTTCTGGCTCTGCGCGTTCAGGGTGTAACCGGCGGGCACAAGAGAATCGTTCGCATAAACCTGAGACGAATCAGAGGTAACGGTGACGGTCTCCTGATTGAGGAAGCTGCCGCTTGCATCGTAATAGGACACGGTGACATTGGCCGTGAAAACCTGCGGCTGGGGCTTATCATAGTAGAAGGTAACAGAAGCGGGGGTGCAGGTGCCGTTGCTGTCCACGGTGACGGGCACAGGGTTTTGGCTCTGCGCGCTCAGGGTGTAGCCTGCGGGCGCCTTGCTGTCATCTGCCCAGATATCCACAGCGCCGGTGGAGACGGTGCGGGTTTCCTCCGCCAGATAGTTGTTGTCCGTATCATAGTAATAAACCGTGAGGTTTACTGTGACAGAGCGGGGACGGTACATGAACGTGACGGATGCGGGAGTGCAGCCGCCGTTGCTGTCCACCGATACATACACGCTGCGTTCGCCCACCAGCTCGTAGCCGTCGGGCGCATAGCCGTCCTCGGCCGTTACATAGTTATCCTGACCCGAACGCACGGTGGCGAAGGTCTGGTTCAGCGAATTGCCGTCCATATCCACATAATAGACCGGCACCTGCGTTTCAATCGGCGCAGGCGCAGGCGTGGCGGGCGTATCGGTCTGGGTGGAAATATACAGGCGGAACTGCGCGGCAAGCTGGCCGGCCGCATCATAGGCCAGCACATCCAGATAGCTCATGTTCAGCTCCGTGCCCGCGTCCATATAGGACAGCTGGGACAGCGGCGTGCCGTCGGCAATGGACAGGGCTGCGTACTGACCGTACACATCCTGCACATGCAGCACAGCATCGGCCTGCAGGGCGGCGGCGGGCACATACAGCCAATAGCTGCCCTCATAGCCCGAGGCCGTTACCTCGCTGGCCAGCTGCTGCTGGGCAACGTCTCCCTCCGTCCAGGAAAGGGAGAACAAAACGGGTGGCTGCGCGTTCGAAGCCAGCGCGGCAAAGGGCAGCTGGCACAGGATCAGCAGGATGCTTAACAGCAGCGCGCCTGCCCGGCGGAGAGAGAAAACAGAAAAGCGATGGTTCATAACGGCGCCTCCTTTTGAAGCCTCGTTGAGGATGCGAAGATTGTGTTTCAATTATATTACGAAAATGTTTTTTAGTCAATCTTTCTGCCCTGCAAAATCCTTCAAAAGCAGGGATTTCTTGTTCCCATGTAGAATATGCCAACGAACGATCACAAATGTGGAGGCAATTGGCATGAATCGGAATGAGCTGGAGGAGGTTTTCCTTTCCTCGCAGGAGGTTTTTCACGGAAAGCTGATTAACGTGGAGCACTGGCAGGTGCGCCTGCCCAATGGGCAAACGGCCTTGCGCGAGGTGGTTAAGCATCGCGGCGCGGCGGCCATCGTGCCGGTGGACGACCAGGGCAACGTCACCCTGGTGTGCCAGCACCGCGTGGCGGTGGGGCGCTTCACCTGGGAAATTCCGGCGGGCAAGCTGGATTATGCCGGCGAGGATATGCTGGCCGCCGCCAAGCGCGAGCTGGAGGAGGAAACCGGCCTGCACGCGCAGAACTGGCAGCTGCTGGTGGATATGGATACCACGCCCGGCTTTTGCAACGAGCATATCGGCATCTATCTGGCCACGGGCCTGAGCCAGCATCATATGCACACGGATGAGGATGAATTCCTCAACGTTGACCGTGTGCCGCTCAGCGAGGCAGTGCGCCGCGTGATGGCTGGGGAGATCCACGATAGCAAAACCATCGCCGGGCTGATGATGGCCTGGAATTTGCTGGGCCGGCAGAGCGATATGCCCCTGGACAGCCTGGCATCTATACAACGCGGCAGCACGGCGTTTACATCCCAGGCAAAGGAATAAAATTTGCACGCTTGGAGGAACGCATGCGTATTTTGCTGGTAGAGGATGAAAAGCCCCTGTCCGCAGCTATTGTGAAGATGCTGGAGCAGGAGCATTTTGCCTTGGACGCGGCCTATACCGGCCCGGACGGGCTGGACTGCGCGCTCAGCGGCATATACGATGCGATTGTGCTGGATGTGATGCTGCCCGGCATGGACGGCTTTGCCGTGCTGCGCGCGCTGCGGCAGCAGGGCGTTTCTACGCCGGTGCTGATGCTGACCGCCCGCGGCGGCGTGCAGGATCGCGTGCAGGGGCTGAACCTGGGCGCGGATTACTTACCTGCCCAAGCCCTTTGAACGCAGCGAGCTGGTGGCCTGCTTAAACGCTATCACCCGGCGCAAGGATCAGCCGCCGGTGCGGGAGCTTGCCTTGGGCGATGTGCGGCTCAAGCCCGAGGACGCTATGCTTTCCTGCACGAATAACGGCAAAAGCGTGCGCCTGGCGGCCAAGGAATATCAATTGATGGAGCTGTTCCTGCGCAATCCGCATCAGCTCTTGCCCAAGGAAACCATATTGGAGCGCGTAAGGGGCTTTGATAACGAGGCGGAGTATAATAATCTGTCGGTCTATCTGACCTTTCTGCGGCGCAAGCTGGCCTTTGTCGGCGCGCATGTGGAAATTCGCGCTTCCCGCGGGCTGGGCTATATGCTGGAGGAAACACCATGATCGTCCGTCTGCGAAAACGCCTGACGCTGGCGGCCATCGCCGCGCTGATCCTGATTTTCGCCGTCACGGTGGCGGCGATCAACCTGGCCAACGCCTGGTCGCTGCGCGGCCAGATTTCGCAATCTCTGCAAATGTTGATGGGCAGCTACATTCCGCCCTCCGAGCGTGAAAAGGTGTTCGATCGCTTTTATCGTGCGGAGAGCGCCGCGCAGACGCAGGGGAGCGGCATCGGCCTGGCCATCGCGCGCAGCATCGCCGCGCTGCACCATGGCGATATTTTCCTGGAAAGCAACGAAGCGTCGGGCACAGCCTTTATTGTGACGCTGCCCGAGGACGCAAAATAAGAAATTAAAAAATATTACGGATTTCAATTTCCATTTAAGGTTTCTCCCTTACAATGCGAACTGTCCCAAGGGACAAGGGGCAAACAAAAGCCCCGTCAAGCATTGATTTTAAGGAGGAAACCATCATGAAAAAGAGTAAGACTGTTCTGACTTGCGCTGCCGCCGCCTGCCTGCTGGTATCCGGCATTGGCTTTGCCTGCGCCGAGGGCGCGCAGACCTATCCACAGGGCCTCAAGAACGGCTATGTGAACGGCTATGCCCAGGAGCTGAAGAACGGCGCGATCAGCGGCCTGAAGGAAGGCTTGAAGGACGGCGCGAAGCAGGGCGCCAAGGACGGCCTGAAAAACGGGCTGTGCGGCGGCATGAAGAATGGCCTGAAGCAGGGTCTTAAGAACGGCAGCCTCAGGGGGACGCAGAAATAACTGTCCCCGCGCGGAATCTTCCACTCCCAACAAACAATAAAAACGGCAGCCTGCGAGGCATATCGCGGGCTGCCATTTTTTTCGTCTATAGATGCCTGCAAATAGGCATTGCATCCCGCGCCAAAATGTGCAATAATATAAGGAGCCCGCGCGGGAAACCATTGCGCGGCAGCTGCTGCCGGAGAGGGGATAGCGGGCGGATGCAGTATTATCAAAGCGTGTTCTCATCGCTGCCGGTGATAGAGACGGCGCGGCTGCGGCTGCGGCCCCTGACCATGCGCGATGACCGCGACATGTTCCGCTATGCCAGCGATCCGGAGGTCAGCCGCCATGTGCTGTGGGAGGCGCACGCCAGCCCCCGCGAAACGCGCAGCGTGCTGCGCGCGGCCATTCGCCAGTATCGTGCGGGAGATCCATCCTCCTTCGCCATTGAGCGGCTCAGCGATCACCGCATGATCGGCACCATCGGCTTCATGTGGATCAACTGCGAGCATCGCAGCGCCGAGGTAGGCTATTCCCTATCCCGCGATTGCTGGAATCAGGGCTACGCCACCGAGGCTTTGCGCGCGGTGCTGCGGTTTGGGTTTAATACCCTGCGGCTGAACCGCATCGAGGCCCAGCACGAGCTGGATAATCCCGCGTCCGGCCGGGTGATGGAAAAATGCGGCATGCGCTGCGAGGGCACGCTGCGGCAGCGGGTGTTTAACAAAGGCAGGTTTTCCGATGTGCGGCTGTATGCCATTCTGCGCGGCGACGGCGTGCCCGGAAACGAGCATATCTAATCAGGTAGGAGTTGAGATCCCATGTTTGAGTATAAAACCCACGGCACCTGTTCCACCCAGATTGATCTGGAAATTGAGGACGGCGTGATCACCGCCTGTACTATTCATAATGGCTGCCGCGGCGGGCCTGGCCAAGATGGTGGTGGGCCGCAAGGCGGACGATGTGAAGGAGCTGCTGCGCGGCATTCCCTGCCGTGGCGCTACCAGCTGTCCCGATCAGCTTGCCCGCGCAATCGACGCTTATGAACAGCAGGAGGCAAAGTAAAATGGCCAATAACAAGCAAAAGAAAACCACCCTGTGGGTGCGCGTGATGTGCGTGTTCCTGGCGTTTCTGATGTGCCTGTCCGTGGTCGCGGCGCTGATGAATATCTTCTAAGCAGCCGGCCGGCTGAGCAAAGCCTTTCCAATTGCGGGAAGGCTTTTTTGTGTGCGCCGGTTTTAAAAGATTGTTTTACAACTAAAATTTATTGTTTATCGATAAAAATTTGTTGACAAACGGATTTCGCTGTGTTATCCTGTTCCCGATGCAAGGAGGTTGAAGGTATGAGTCACAAGCGTTTATCGCATCTTTTATTGCTGGCTGGCGGCATCGCAGGCGTGGGCGCGCTGGGCGTGCTGATCGATTACGCGCGGATGCTGGCCTTTCGCGCGGTGGAGCGGCCCGAGATGGCGCTGCGCTATTGGGGGCTGTTGGTGTTTTTGTGCTTGGTTGCGGCGGTGTACGGCGCGGCGCTGTATCAGTATATGCGCATCAGCCGCCGGATTGGCAAGAACCAATCCTTCTGCCGCGAAAACGTGGGCAGCATGCGGGTCATCGCCTGCCTGATGGGCGCGGCCGCGGGCATGTGGGCAGGGCTGATGATTGTGTTTCGGCTGCTGAGCAGTATTGGCGTAGGGGTGGAAATGCTGCTCTTTGCGCTGATGTGCATGGCCAGCGCGGCGATTGGCCTGGTGGCCTATGTGCTTACGCAGCTTTTGCGGCGCGCTACGCAATTGCAGGAAGACAACGACCTGACCATATAAGGAGGGATGGGCGTGATTCGCATCGATTTAGATGTGATGCTGGCGCGGCGCAAAATGAGCGTGACTGAGCTGTCCGCGCGCGTGGGCATCACCATGGCTAACCTGTCCATCCTAAAAAACGGCAAGGCAAAGGCCATCCGGTTTTCTACCCTGGAGGCCATCTGCCGTGAGCTGAACTGCCAGGTGGGCGATATTCTGATTTACGATCCGGAGGAAAAGCATGCAGACGAATGAAAACAGATGTGAATCTCTGCCTGCGCCTTGGCTGGCGCTGGGCGCGGGGGTGGCCTGCGCAGCGCTGTGGGTGCTGGGCTATATGGGCGGGCTGGGCGTTGGCATGACGGCTTCCAGCCTGCTGATTCTGGGCGTGGGGATGTACCTGTGCCGCAGGCAGATCTGTTGGCGGGCGGACAGCATTCTGCTGTTGACGCTGGCGGTGCTGCTTAGCCTGGCCTATGGTATCTTTGGCAGCCTGGCCATGCAGATCTTTAATCTGCCGGTGCTGTGCCTGCTCCTTTCTCAAAGCCTGCTGGCGCTGGCTGGGCATTGTCCTGAGGGCGCGTTGAGTGCTGCGGGGCTGAGCGGCGGCATACGCGAAGCACTGGGCAGCCTGTTTCGCCACGGGGGCGTCCCCTTTCGCACGGTAAAGGAGCGGCAGGGGAGCGCGGCCGCCCTGCGCGGGCTGGGCATGGGGCTGCTGATTGCCGTTCCCCTGCTGGCGGTGGTGCTGTTCCTGCTGGCCTGGGCGGACACGGTATTCAGTTCGCTTTTGAGCGGGCTGTTTGTATCGGAGGATCCCCTGAGCGCGTTTTGGAATGTGCTGTGGCGGCTGATCAAGCTGCTGGCGATTGCGCTGCTGGTCTTTTCGTGCCTGTATACGCTGCTGCTGCCGCGACGCGAGCGCGCAGCCAAAGAAAGATTTCCCTGGCCTATAACGGCTTGCGCGATGGTGCTGGCGCTGCTTTGCCTGGCCTACGCTGCCTTTGTGTATGTGCAGGTGCGCTATCTCTTTGGCGGCGCGGAGACGGCCGCCATGGCCGACGGCTATGCACAGTATGCGCGCACGGGCTTCTTCCAGTTGGTTGCGGTGGCGGTGATCAATCTGATTGCCGCGCAAACGTCGCTGATTCGCTGCGGGGAAAGCCGCGTCGTGCGCGCGCTGTCCGCCCTGATGAGCCTGCTGACGGCGGTGATTCTGGCCTCGGCCTTCTGGCGGATGCGGCTGTATATTCAGGCGTTCGGCCTGAGCACGCTGCGCCTGCTGACGCTGTGGGGCATGGCGATGATCGCCCTGCTGCTGGCGCTGACGCTGATCAAGTGCGCCCGCCCCGGTGTGCGCATCTGTACCCTGGCCTGCGCGGTGATGCTTAGCAGCTATGTGCTGCTGAATTACATCAACGTGGATCGCACCATTGCCCGCTGGAACCTGCGCGCCTATGAAACCGGCAAACAGGAAACGCTGGATACCGAATACCTGGCGGGGTTATCGCCCGATGTGCTGGCCGCCCCGTGGCAGGTGGAGCAGCTGGACGCGATCCGCCAGCAGCAAAGCGAACGCCGCCCGGATTGGTTCGCCTGGAGCCTGAGCTGGCTGCGGGTGGAGGAAAAGTAAAAAGAAGAATACAACCGCCATCGGAGCTGCTCCAATGGCGGTTGTTTTATGCCTGTTTTTGGGGTGCGTCCAGCGAACGCAGATAAACCTCTAAAAGCAGCAAGGCGGTATCCCGGTCTTTTTCGGAGCAGGCGTTCAGCCGCGCAAGCAGCTCCTCCTGCCGAACAGCTATCGCGGAGCGCTCCTGGGTCAGAATTTCATCCGGCGTGATGTGCAGTGCCTGGCAGATGCGCAGGATGGTTTCCAGACGCATATTTACCGTGCCGCGCTCGATATCCGCATAGGTGCGGTCGGCCAGCCCTGCGGCCTCGGCCACCTCTGCCTGCGTCAGTCCCTGCCGCCGCCGAATGGCCAGCAGTCTGTTTCCAATCGCTCGAAAATCATAAATCAGCATTTTTCTTCCTCCAAATATCCTGCAATAGGAATAATAATTCCTAAAACACTTGACAAATAGGAAGAATAACATCATAATAATAGGCAGAAAGATTCCTATTTGCTAAGGAGGAAGACGATGGGCAATTTGCAGGAGAGCTGTCTTTACCGTGTCAATTTGACGAACGGGATGATACATACGCTGGTGGAAGGCTGTCAACAAGGGGCAAAGCTTAAAGCAACCCATTGTGACTGCAGTACATTGACGGAAGCTATCTATAGGGCAGACCAGGCGGCGAAAAAGTATGGCAAAGTGCATTCGCTATGTGAACACTGCGATTTTGATGCAGCGGCGCGAAAAGAACATGGGGAGGAATGAAAATGCTGCCAGAAGAAAAACAAAAGCTTCTTGATTACATTAAGACAGCGATTGATGTGGAAACGGATATCGAGACGCAGAAGATATGTATTCAACTCTTCCGCCATACGTTTGGTCAACGTAGTTACCAATACCCGTTCATCTTTTTCTATACGTACTTGAATTTCTTCCAACAAATCATCTATCTGGTTTAGGCTTGGAGAAAAAAAACCAGCCCTGATAAAAAAAGACCCGCCGAGACCCGCATATGTAGATGAATCCAGGGATGATAAGGGGGGCGTTGTGCTTTGCATGGTGTTTGGAATACCAGCGGCAATTCTTGGCTTTATACCAATGGTGGTGATGCCAGAATCATCAATAATGATAATACTCGGATTAAGTATAGTGGCGGTGTCTATTTGGATGATAAAGATGGGTGCGGACGGAATTAAGTATATAAAGGAAATA
>ENA-ORSL01002921-ORSL01002921.1-human-gut-metagenome-genome-assembly--contig:-NODE-2921-length-11672-cov-2.069209_pt1 | contig 11672 bp, 6 predicted proteins | sample MGYA00242190_ERZ509157 | MGnify/ENA primary metagenome ERZ509157 (study PRJEB26280, sample SAMEA2338664) | human gut metagenome | biome: human gut; feature: human-associated habitat; material: faeces...
TGGCCTTGAATGCCTTGCCGCTCTTGAAGTTCCACGACACGCCCACACGTACGTCGAGTTTCCTGCCGTATCCGTCTACCGTCACGCGGCGTTCGAAGTCATCCTGCGTGAAGATGAGATCCTGCCGCGACGATACGATATTGCGCAGAGCGCAGGTGACGGTCCATGCATCGCCGAAACGTTTCTTGAGGGTCATGGACAGGTTGTGCAGACTCTTTACGCGCACGTTGCTGACAACGGCATCGGTCATACCGTAGTAGTCGCAGTCGATGAAGAATTGCAACGGCAGCTTGAAGCTCATCTGCGACGACCACTGTGCCATGGGATGGTTCGTCTTGGGGGCATCTGGCGTCATGCGCTGCTCATAGATCATACCATTGATGTTGGTGTTCCAGTCCCACCACTTGGTGACGGTGACGGGAAGGTTCACGCTCACCGAGTAGGTGTTCATCACGGGCATGTTGAACCACGTCAGACGTACCATGCGAGGGTCGATCTCGTCGGAGAATGTCACCTGCTGGATGGCATCCTTCAGTCTGTTTACGCTCAGCGTAACGCTGTACTTGTATGCGATGACGGCCGTCAGCGAGTAGGTCTCATTATATGCGGGGTCGAGCAGCGAGTTACCTATCTGGTAAGTGTAGTCCGATATCTGCATGCGGTTGGGCGTAAGGTTCCAGAATCCCGGGCGTGAGATCGTACGCGAGTACTGCGCAACGATCGAGTGCTTGCCGTCGGCATCCAGACTGTACGAGAGGTTGGCGTTGGGGAAGAGCGAGAAGTAGCTGTCGTCCATGTCGGCGCCCTTACCGTAGGTGTAGGTGTACTCGCCACGCAGACCTGCCACGGCGCTCCAGCGTCCGTACCTCATCGAGGCAATAGCATAGAGGGCGCCGATATTCTCCGTGTATGATATGTCGTAGTCGTCGACCACCGACGGGACCCATGCCCCGCCGTCGAGATAACGGTACGTGGCGTCGGAGTTGATCTCGTTGTAGGTATATTTCGCGCCGCTCTTCAGCGTCCAGTGCTCCGAGAGAACCTTGTCCCACGCCGCCGATGCCGTCGCTACGCGGAACAGGCTGTTGTTGCGGTTGTTGTAGAGCGAGTCGATCGTCGAGCCCATATCGGTGACACGCGACGAGTTGTCGGCGCCGGTACGCGTGTCACGCTGCGTGTAATCGGCTATGAACTTCAACTGCGAACCGACGGTGTCGGTCTTGATGATGTAGTTGAGCGTGGCGTTATAGTTGGAGCGACGGTCGTATGCGTCGTAGCGGCTCTCGCTGAGGCGTTCGCCTGCGGACGTCTTGTATGATGTGTACGAGTCGGTCGGGCTGGCGTCGTTCCAACTCCAGTAATCGAACGAGACACCCAACGAGTGGTTCTTGCGCACCTCCGCAACGGCCGAGAAGCTCATGCCGCAGCCGTCATCGAGTTCGACTTCAAACGAGGCCGCCTCGCGGTTCTCCGACGCGGCCTCCATAAGCGCCCCGATGGTGCTGTACTCGGTACGCTCGGACGTCAGCATACGCGTATCGAGATTGGTGTACCAACCCGACGCCGAGAGGTCAAACCGCCCTACATGGTAGTTGAGCGATGCCGAGGGCGAATATACGGAGCCCATATCGCCAAAAGTGCCGTACATACGCACCGACCCCATCATACCGTCGTCGAGGCGGCGCTTGAGCGTGATCTTCAACACACCGCCCGTAGAGTCGGCATCGTAGTCGGCACCCGTCTGCGGCACAACCTCGATCTTCGAGATATCCTCGGCACGGAGATTACGTACATACTGCACGAGCTCCTCACCCGACAGACGCACCTCTCGGTCGTTGATATATACCGTGGTTCCCTCGGAGCCGTTTATCGAGATGCCGTCGTCGTCGACCCATACGCCGGGCGACTGCTTCAACACCTCCACACCATCCTTTCCGATGGCGCCCGTCGAGTTAGCCACGTCGACGACAAAGCGGTCAGCCTCGCGGCGTATCATCTGCGCCGACACCACCACGTTGCCTATCTCGGTGGCCTGCTCCTCCAACACCACATCGCCCATGTCGAGATTCTCACCCACGCGCAGCGTACGCTCCACGGGGGCATAACCTACAAATTCCACAATGACCTTATATTCACCCTTCGATACCCGAAGCGAGAAGCGGCCCTGCTCGTCGCTCGTGGTACCGGCCACCTGACGGTCGCCCGACATGGCCACAACAGTGGCATACCCTACGGCCTCACCGCGACTGTTCACCACACGTCCGTGCACGTCGCCAGCCGCCATAGCCACGAGACCCATCATCGTCAAGATGACCAACAACAAAAGAGAGAAGAGATTTTTCATATTGTTTGGTTTTTGTCTGTTTACTGTTCTTTCGTGCTGCAAATATAATTGCTCCTCGACTATTATGCAACACAAAGTAGTGAATTTTTTATATTTTTTTTTGTCTTCAACATCCAATCCATACATAATAGTTTGATAACTACACAATAACGCTGCTCACGCTTGCGTATGCTGTCTGAGACATTGGGCATGGCGAAGTCCGTAAGGCCAAAAAATGCAGAATTCACATTAACGGGACGCTTTTTGCGGCAGAGAAAAGTGACAAAGGAGAAAATCCCCGCCCCGAAGACTGTACGCAACTTGCCGCCGTAGGATTACTTATCGTGATTTATATTATCTTTGCAGACGGAAACGATTAAAACATACATATATGACCAACATCACCATCACAGACTCCATCAAATACATCGGCGTCGACGACCACAGCATCGACCTCTTCGAGGGTCAATACCGTGTGCCCGACGGTGTATCGTACAACTCCTACCTCATCCTCGACCGGAAGGTAGCCCTTATGGATACGGTCGACCGCACGAAGGGTGACGAGTGGATGGCACGTCTGGACGAGGCTCTCGCGGGGCGCACACCCGACTACCTCGTCACGCTGCACATGGAACCCGACCACGCCGCAAACATAGCCGCCGCGATGGAACGCTTCCCCTCGATGTGCATTGTGGGCAGCGCCAAGACCTTCGCCATGACGGCACAGTTCTTCGGTACGGACTATGCCGACCGCCGCATCGTCGTGGCCGAGGGCGATACGCTCTGTCTCGGCAGCCACACGCTGCAATTCGTCATGGCGCCGATGGTACACTGGCCCGAGGTGATGGTGGCATACGAGCAGAGCACCAAGACTCTCTTCACGGCCGACGCCTTCGGCCGCTTCGGCGCCCTCGACGTGGAGATGCCGTGGGAGAATGAGGCCCGACGCTACTTCATCAACATCGTCGGCAAGTACGGCGTCAACGTACAGGCCCTGCTCAAGAAGGCCGCAGCACTCGACATCGCCCGCATCTGCCCGCTGCATGGCCCCGTCCTCGACAGCGAGCTCGGATACTACATCGGCAAATACCAGACATGGAGCAGCTATAACCCCGAACAGAAGGGCGTACTCATAGCCTGCGCCTCGATCTACGGCAACACGGCCGCCGCAGCGCAGCAGCTGGCCGAGATGCTGCGCGAGCGCGGCGAGCAGCAGGTACGTGTCATGGACCTCGCCCGCTGCGACATTGCCGAGGCTGTCGCCGAGGCGTTCCGCTACGACACTACGGTGCTGGCATCATCGACATACGACGCCGGCATACTCCCCGCAATGGAGATATTCCTCTGCCGACTCAAGAGCAAGAACTGGCAGCGACGCACCGTCGGTATCATCGAGAACGGGTCGTGGGCCCCGGCCGCCGCGCGCGTAATATGCGAGCGCGTGGGGCAGATGAAGTGCATAAACGTCGTGGAGCCCATAGTCACCATACGCTCCACGCTCAATGCCGAGAGCCGCGTCAGCCTCGAACGTCTGGCCGACGCCCTGAAGGCATAAATCCATAACACCAGATAAAAAAGCGAGCGGCCTGTGGTCGCTCGCTTTTTTTGACGGCAGACGTGCATTAACGTAAAAAATATACATATATTTCCACCATGCACAAATCTTACTCGCCAAACACAAAAATGCTCCGCAGACGCAGCCGTCTCGAAAATTTTTATTACCTTTAGACAGTGTTTCGGCACGCATCCAACTGAAGGAACAACTAACCAAACTTTAACCATATGAGCGATAAGATTTCACGCGGCGATTTCTTGAAGAGATCGGGTCTCGCCGCCGCGGGCATGATGATGGGAGGCATGGCCTCAAGCGCCGCCAACATCCTCACCCCCCAACAGCAACAGGACAAAAAGGAGCGTTTCGCAAAACTCGGAAAGGTAAACGTCGCATGGGTCGGTATGGCCAACCGCGGCGCCGAGGTGCTCAGTGAGGTCGACAAGACGGGTCTGGCCAACATCGTGGCCATGTGCGACGTCGATCCCAATTCGGAAGGCAGCCGCAAATCGGCCGCAGCACATCCCAACGCCAAGATCTACACCGATTTCCGCAAGATGTTCGACGAGATGGGCAACCAGTTTGAGGCCGTCTTTGTCGAGACACCCGACTTCTCGCACTTCCCCTGCGTGATGCTCGCTCTGAATCAAGGCAAACACGTCTATGTCGAGAAGCCCATGGGCCGCACCTTCTACGAGTGCCAGCTCATGATCGACGCCGCAAAGCGCAACCCGCAGCTTGTGACGCAGGGCGGAAACCAAGGTCACTCGGAGGCAAACTACTTCCAGTTCAAGGCGTGGCTCGATGCCGGCATCATCAAGGATGTCACGGCCGTGGATGCCCACATGAACATGTCGCGCCGCTGGCACGGCTACGATGTCAACATCGACCGCTATCCGCAGGCCGAGCCCATACCCGACGGCATGGACTGGGATCTGTGGCACACGACTCAGCAGTTCCACGAGTTCAACAAGAAATATCACCCGGGCAACTGGCGCAGCTGGTATGACTTCGGTATGGGTGCCCTCGGAGACTGGGGTGCGCACATCCTCGACACGATACACGAGTTCCTCAATCTGGGTCTTCCCTACGAGGTTGAGCCCATCAAGTTCGAAGGCTGGAACACATATTTCTTCCCCATGTCGTCGACCCTGCGGTTCAAGTTCCCGCGCCGCGGCGAGATGCCGCCCGTACAGATCACATGGTACGACGGTATAGGCAACTACCCGCAGCTCCCCGACGGATACGGAGCCTCACAGCTCGGTTCGGACATACCCACGGTAAACGGACAGAAGGCTCAGGCCATAAAGCTCAACCCGGGAAAGATCATCTACGCCAAGGATCTCATCTTCAAGGGCGGCTCGCACGGCTCTACCCTCTCGATCATACCCGAATCGAAGGCCAAGGCCATGGCAGACAAACTGCCCGAGGTACCGAAGAGCCCCTCGAACCACTACGAGAACTTCCTGCTGGCCTGCATGGGCGAGGAGCGCACGCGCTCGCCCTTCGAGGTATTCGGCCCGCTGTGTCAGGTCTTCTGCCTCGGCGTGATGGTACAGCGTCTGAACAAGAAGATCGTCTTCGACCGCGAGACCAAGCGCATCGTCAACGACCGCTTCGCCGACGCCATGCTCACCCAGACCCCGCCCCGAAAGGGTTGGGAGGAGTTCTACAAGATGTAGACGGCAACCGACATAAGTATATAACAAGACTCCCGATCCTCATAAAGGATCGGGAGTCTTGTTATAATATCCACGCACAGACCGACACTAACAGTATCCATAGATACTATCATGCCCAGCGCGAACGCAGGTGCTTTTATATTATATATAGCAACTATATATACAGTAGCGACTATATATACAACAGCGACAGCGAGCTTATAAGGAATCCTCCGCCGAAGCCTGCCAACACCTCCCAGCCGTCATGCCGTCCGAGGCAGAGACGCGACGAGGCGAGCAGTCCCGATACAATGATTGTGGCTACCATGGGCCAGAAGAGCGACATGACCCCGATGATATTGAGCATGACGAACAGGGCCGTAACGGCACCCATAGCCGCCAGATGCAGGCTCACGTTCCAACGCCGCACGGTGAATATGCAGAAAAGCTCGCACATCACGGCCGCCGTCGCCAACTTGCGGAAGAGCAGCAGCGAGGGCAGCTTGAGAAGCGTCACGGCACAAAGCATATAGCACACGGCGCCGACCATCAACATCAGCATACGCAGTCGGATGCGGTCTATCGACATCCGTTTCAGGCCGTCGAGCCGTTTGAAAAGGAAGTATGCCAGCATGGGAATGAAGGCGGCATACAGCACCACCACCCATATAAGATAGAACTTCACGCGCATCGTATAGAACGAATATACGGTATCGGAGAACAGCACCGTAATTACCGCATATATTGGCAGCAGGCAGGGGTGGAACACTGCCGACACCACACGCGAAAGTCGCATTGCACTCTTGTTCGTCATATCTGTTTTCTCAATCGCGCCACGGGTATATCCAGCATCTCGCGGTACTTGGCAACCGTACGCCGCGCTATGCAGTATCCCTTGGAGTTGAGTATGTTCATCAGCGTCTCGTCGGTCAGGGGATGCCGTTTGTCCTCCTCGTCGATGCACTTCTGAAGTATGTTCTTTATCTCGTAGCTCGACACCGTCTCACCGCTCTCGGTCTGCATCGCCTCCGAGAAGAGCGACTTGAGCAGTATGATGCCGAAATGTGTCTGTACGTACTTGCTGTTAACCACACGCGATATGGTCGATACGTCGAGTCCCGTGCGGTCGGCTATATCCTTGAGGATCATGGGCCGCAGCTTGCTCTTGTCGCCGTCGCGGAAATATTCCTTCTGGAAATTGAGTATCTCCTGCATCGTGCGCATGAGCGTATCGTGACGCTGCTTTATGGCCGAGATGAACCACTTGGCCGAGTCGATCTTGCTCTTGACGAACTGCACCGCCTCACGGTTCTTCTCCGGAACGGTACCGTCCGGCGCAACCATCTGACGCATCATATCGACATAACGCCGGTTGATCTTCACCTCGGGGATGTTGCTCGAATTGAGCGTCAGGTCGAACTGCCCGTCGTGATAGTCCAGTTTGAAGTCGGGAACGATATATGGCGTGGTATCCACACCGCCCTCGGAATAGAGGTTTCCGGGTTTGGGAGAGAGGTGGCGTATCTCGTCTATGGCCTCGCGGAACTCATCCTCGCCGACATTGAGACGCGCCATCAGCTTCTCGTAGTGTTTCTTGACGAACTCGTCGAAATAGCTGGTCAGGATCTTGCGGGCCAGCCGCCGCGGGCGGGTGTTGATCGGCATCTGCGCCATCTGCAACAGCAGGCATTCCCGCAGGTCGCGGGCGCCGATGCCGGCAGGCTCCAGCTGGTGGATTATGCCCAGCAGACGCTCCAGTTCGTCGACCGTAGTCTCGATGCCGAGCGAGAAGGCTATGTCATCGGATATGGACTCCAGATCGCGGCGGAGATATCCGTCGCTGTCGATACTGCCGACAAGGAACGAGGCGATGCGCATGTCCCGATCCGAGAGGTTGCGATAACCCAACTGCTCGGTCAGGTACTCCTGCATCGAACGCCCCTCCGATATGTTCATCGGGCGCTGCTTCTCATCCTTCGAGTAGTTGTTCACACGGCTCTTGTAGCCGGGCGTATCGTCACCGCGGATATAATCGTCGACCGAGATCTTCTCCTGTTCCTCCTCGGGCGTGGCGTCCTCCTCCAGAACGATGTTGTCCTCGACCTCCTGTTTTATGCGCTGTTCGAGCTGCATGGCTGGAAGCTCCAGCAGCTTGATCATCTGTATCTGCTGCGGAGAGAGTGTCTGCTGCAGTTTCTGAACCTGACGTTGCGAAATACCCATTGCAAAAAAAATTAACCGTTATACCTCATACGACAGGTCGCTTCATTCATTATTCGTTCGACAGGTCGCGCGCACCATATATACGCTGCGCACGGCCGCTCTATCCGGCCGTTACTTGCGTTCCGATGCCTGTATGGCATCCACGATGGCGCGGGCCCAACGCTTACCCAGCTTGCGGGCACCGCTTTCGTTGGGATGCAGGTAGAAAACACCCGCATTGCCGTTCTCGGCGAAGTAGTATTTCAAGTGGTGATCACGGAAATAGTCATAACCCTTCAGGTCGCCCATATATACGTCGTTGTACTTCTCGGCCATACCGATCAGCACGTTGGCATACCCCACAAGGCGTTTCTGGCCCTCGACCAGATACATCGCCCCGTTATATGTATTGGCGCTGTACCATATCGGGCGCTGAAGCACGAATATCGCCTCGGGGCAGAGTTCGCGTATGCGGGCCATGATGGTGGCAAGATTGCGTTCATAGTCCTCGTTCGAGACGGGAGCCCCGAGCGGCCCGCGCGAAGCCGAGTCGTTAGTTCCGAGCATGATCGAGAAGACGATGGGTCCGTAGCTTATGTCGCGCAGCTCGCTTATGGCCTGCTCCACACGGCGGAAGTCGGCACCCCTCTCGGGCAGGAAGTCCACGGTCGTAGCGCCCGAACGGCCGCAGTTGCGGAAATTGACATCGCCCGAGATCATGCGGCCGACATACTCGGCGGCAGCCACGGGAGGCGCCGTCTTGCTCTTGTCGGCATGCAAGGCGCCCTCGGTGATACTGTTGCCGATAAATATAAGATTATATGTACGCGTCTTTGAGGACTGTGCCCATACTCCGCCCGATGCCAGCAACACGAGCAGGAGCAAAAATATTCTCTTCATAATTCGGGGTTGTTTTTCGTTAATATAAGGGGCAGTTTTCTATTTACGCCATACGACAGCGGCCGTTATCACTCTCCTCACACTCTCATCCCTCTCACTCTCATCACACTCTCCCTCTCCGCTCATCACACTCTCCTCTCTTCACACATCAGCAATAAGACTTCCGCACGACACGGCTGCTATCACTTCCGTCGGCGGCCGCACATCCCGGCCCCGGCGAAAGCATCAAAACTCGGCGTTGTTGGGCGTACGCGGGAATGGGATCACGTCGCGGATGTTGCCCATACCCGTCACGAAGAGCAGCAGTCGCTCGAAGCCCAGACCGAAGCCCGAGTGCGGGGCCGAGCCCCAGCGGCGGGGGTCGGGGGACCACCCCACCGACTCGTGCATTCCGAGCTCCTTGACCCTTGCACAAAGCTTGCCATAATCGGCCTCACGCTCCGAACCGCCTATGATCTCGCCTATTTTGGGGAAGAGCACATCCATGGCGCGGACCGTACGTCCGTCCTCGTTCTGCTTCATATAGAAGGCCTTGATCTCCTTCGGATAGTCGGTAAGGATGACGGGACGCTTGAAGTGCTCCTCGACGAGGTAGCGCTCGTGCTCCGACTGCAGGTCGCAGCCCCAGTCGCACGGGAACTCGAACTTGCGGCCCGACGCCTTGAGTATCTTTACGCCCTCGGTGTAGTCGAGGCGCACGAAATCGTTGTGCAGCACGAACTCCAGACGCGAGATCAGATCCTTGTCCCACATCTTGTTCATGAACTCCAGATCCTCGCGGCAGTTATCCAGCGCATAGCCGATCAGATACTTGAGGAAATCCTCCGCAAGATCCATGTTGTCGTTTATATCGTAGAATGCCACCTCGGGCTCGATCATCCAGAACTCGGCCAGATGTCGCGGCGTATTCGAGTTCTCGGCGCGGAACGTGGGGCCGAAGGTGTAGATCTGCCCCAGCGACAGGGCTCCGAGCTCACCCTCCAGCGGTCCCGATACGGTCAGGTTGCACGGCTTGCCGAAGAAGTCCTTCGTGAAGTCGACCTCGCCGCTCTCGGTACGGGGCGGGTTGCCGGCATCGAGCGTCGTTACGCGGAACATGGCTCCGGCACCCTCACAGTCCGAACCCGTGATGAGCGGCGTGTGGAGATAGTAGAAGCCGTGGTCGTTGAAATATTTGTGGATGGCGTATGCCATGGCGTGGCGTATACGCAGGATGGCGCCGAAGGTATTGGTACGCGGACGCAGATAGGCTATGTCGCGCAGAAACTCAAGCGAGTGGCCCTTCTTCTGAAGGGGGTAGGTATCAGGGTCGGCCGTGCCGTATATCTCGATCTTCGAGGCTTGTACCTCGACACCCTGACCTGCGCCGAGCGACTTTACGAGACGTCCGTCCACACGCAGGCAGGCACCCGTAGTGATCTGCTTGAGCACATTCTCGTCGAACGCCGTCGGGTCAACCACGACCTGTATGTTGGCCACGCACGAACCGTCGTTCATAGCGATGAACACCACATTCTTGTTTCCGCGTTTTGTACGCACCCAGCCCTGTACGGTGATGTCGCGATCGGTCTCGCCCGACTTCAGAATCTCTGCAATTCTCGGAGTTTTCATATCAAAAGTTCTTTCTCAAAAAAGGTAAAATTCCGGTTTTTTCCACTTGTCGGAAGCGCTATGCCGCCCCCGAATGCCGGAAACGCTATCAATCCACAAAGGTAGGCAATAATTTGCTTTTTGTCAAAAAAAAAGTACCTTTGCAATCGGGAGCGCAGCGCCTGACAAGGCTCCGCATCCCCGACAAAACATCGATCCGTTATGAGAAGGTTTATTCTTACGGCGACAGCCCTGTTTTCGATCATAGCCGCCGCAGCGCAAGGCCCGCGCATCTACCGCACGGAGTTCATCACATACGACAAGCGCGAGGATGCCGTGGCGGACAAACGCTCCGAGACGGCCAACTACACTCCCTTCACGCCCGAGCGCATAGCCATCGCGGGCGGCGAGGCCCGTTTCGTGCAGAAGATCACGGTTGACGCCACCATGAACGACTACAACATCTTCTTCCATCTGGAGAATGTCGGCATGGCCTACACGCTCTTCATAAACAACGAGGCCGTGGCCGAGGTGGAGGATCCCTATACGCCGGCCGACTTCATGCTCTCGCCATATCTTAAGCAGGGGGTCAACGAACTGATGATCGGCGTACGCCAGAGCCGCACGCCCGAGTTGCAGGAGAACATCTTCCAGCCCGAGACCGAGCAGTTCGAGAACAGCTACCTCTTCGCGCAGCGGCGCCTTGCCGTCCGCGACTTCGACATCGTGCTCGAACCAGACACAACGAGGCAATACGGCAAACTGCGTCTCGACGTGGTGGTGGCCAACGACTTCAACTTCAAGGAGAGCATACAGGTCGGATTCGACATCTACAACCCCAAGGGCAAGCTCATGGAATACAGCGTCAACGAGATCGAGATCGACGGCCACGCGATGGACACGCTGCACTTCAATCCCGACATCTACCACGCCTACGAGTTCAAGTGGGGTGACGGCCAGCCGCCGTTATACGACGTCATGATATACCTCAAGCGCAACGGCATGCTGTGGGAGTACATACCCTTGAAGATAGGGTTCGGCAAGACCGAGTACCGCGACGGCAACTTCTACCGTTTCGACAAGGTGCTGCATGTGCAGAAGACGCCGTTCAACGCTCTGGACGACCGCAAGCAGACCTATGTCGAGATCGAGCAACTCAAGCTGCGCGGCTACAACACCCTCTGTCCCGACTACCCGCAGCCCAAGTGGTTCTACGACATGTGCGACGAGGCGGGCATGTTCGTCATCGACCGTGCCAACATCAACTCACCCACCGACAGCAACATACGCTCCGTGGGCGGCACGCCGGCAAACGACCCCGCTCTCGAGGAGGAGTATCTCACGCGCGTGAAGTCGATGTACTACCGCTCGCGCAACCACACCTGCGTCGTCGCCATCGCGCTGGGCGGCGAATCGGGCAACGGTTACAACATGTACAAGGCTT
>ENA-ORSL01002926-ORSL01002926.1-human-gut-metagenome-genome-assembly--contig:-NODE-2926-length-11645-cov-12.479206_pt1 | contig 11645 bp, 8 predicted proteins | sample MGYA00242190_ERZ509157 | MGnify/ENA primary metagenome ERZ509157 (study PRJEB26280, sample SAMEA2338664) | human gut metagenome | biome: human gut; feature: human-associated habitat; material: faeces...
TCGGGTTTTTGGGCAGCAGACAGCCGTGGGAATAGGACGCGAAGACGTTTTTGTATCTTGCGCCCTCCGTGCCATCCTCGCCGTTGTTGCCGGAACCCTCGAGCACCCTGCCGAGGGGCCGGACGCCGGAGCCGAGATAGGTCTTGCCGGAGTGATTTTCAAAGCCGACGATGTTGCAGCCTGCTTCTTCGCAGGAGAACATATAGTTGCCGATCATCCGCTGCTCGGAGCCGACGGTGTAGAGGTCGAGCGCGCCGGTAAAGTCGCACTGCTGGCCGTCCCAGGTCTTGTAGTACTGGCCCAGCATCTGATAGCCGCCGCAGATGGCGAGCACGGGCACGCCGTCCTCGATGGCGGCCTTGAGCTCAGCGGTCTTCTCCCCTTTCAGGTCGTCCAGAAGGACCTCCTGCTCAAAGTCCTGGCCGCCGCCGATGAAGATAAGGTCGCAGTTTTTCGCGTCGAGTTTTGTACCGATCGGGACGTTCACGATATTCGCCTGCATGCCGCGCCACTCCAGCCGCCGCTGCATGCAAAGGACGTTGCCGCGGTCGCCGTAGAGGTTCAGCACGTCGGGGTATAAATGGTAGATGTTCAGTTCCATAGCTTACTCCCAGAATTGCTTATAGCCGTAGGTTTTGCTGATCGTACCGTGCAGGGCCAGCATGGCCGTATAGGTCGGCATGACGAAGACGGGCAGCTTATGCGCCGTCGCCTCTTCCATCAGCTTGCCGTAATCCTTCTGCACATGCAGCTTCTCCTGCGGGAAGCCGGCGTAGAGGAAGCGCAGTGCCATGTCCTCCGCGCGGGTGCCGGAGAGATAGACCTCGCGGAGCGCATCCATATCGGTCAGGCGTTCGAAGGCCACATCCCAGATCCAGCTGACGTCGCGGCCGTCCTGCGTGCGGTCGTTGAGGCAGGCGGCGAAGACGAACGGCTCGGTGCGCTGCGTGAGGAAGCTCAGCACCTGGTTGCAGCCGGCGGGATTTTTGATGAGGATCATGCGCACGTCGGCGCCGCCTATTTCGAATTTCTCCATGCGTCCGAAGCCGCAGGCGAAGTGCGACAGAGACTGCGCGGCCTTCGTCAGATCCAAGCCCAGTGCCTTCGCGGCCGTCATGGCGGCGCAGGCATTATAAATGTTGTAGCCGCCCGGCAGGTTGATCGACGCGGGGATCTCGGTCTGGCCGTCGCGGAAGACGACCTCGGAATGCTCCTCGTCGCTCGTGACGATGCGGCTCACGCACAGATCGGGTGTCGGCCGCGCATAGCCGCAGTGCGGGCAGCGGTAGCCGCCCAGATGGCCGTAGGTCACGAAGTCGTATTCGTACTCGCTCTTGCACTTGATGCAGTACGGCGCGTCGGAGACCTCCGCCACATGCCCGGCGTAGATCGGCGTGCTGACGCCGTAGAACAGGACCGGGTTCGGCACGTCGTCATGCAGGCTCGTGATAAGGGAATCGTCCGCGTTGAGGCACAGGACGGCGTTGGGGCTGTTCTTCGCGCCGATGCGGAGCCTTTCGAGCGTATGCGTGACCTCGCCGTAGCGGTCGAGCTGGTCGCGGAAGACGTTCGTGAAGACGATGACTTTGGCGTCGACGTATTTGCTGATGAACTTCAGCGCCGCCTCGTCCGCCTCGATGAGGGCGTAGGGATATTTGCAGCGGCCGGTCAGCGTCGAATGGACGGCAAATTCCGCCGTGACGCCGGACAGGAGGTTCGCGCCGGATTTGTTGGCAAAGTAAGAGATTCCAGCGTCCTGCCACGACTGCTCGATCATACGGGACGTCGTGGTCTTGCCGTTGGTGCCCGTGACGATCACCGTCGTCACGTTCTTTGCAAGTTCACCCAGCAGGTTCGGGCAGAGCTTGAGCGCTACGCGCCCGGGGAAATCCGTGCCGCCTCTGCCCAGCAGGCGGATCAGGCTCCGGCAGAGCTTGCAGGCAAGCACTGCGATCATGACTCGTAATTTCATGGCTACGTTTATACCACTTTTTCAGTCAAAACGCAACCATTGGCTGAAAAAAGCATTTGGTTACGAAAGATTTACAAAAATGGACTTGTATTGGTTGTCATAATCTGATATAATCGAGCCAAATCCGTCAAAACATGCGCCGTTCCGGCCGAGGAACGGAAAAAGGAGTCTACAGAAGATGCAAAAGGTAAGAAAACTGCTCTGCCTGCTGCTGTGCGCGGCGATGCTCATGTCGATGAGCGCGGTCTGTTTCGCTGCGAACAACAAATACAGCAGCTGGTTCAAGACGAACTACGACGAGATCAACCAGCTCGGGCTGATGCCCGCCTCGTTCAATGGCCTCGACCTCACCAAGGACATCACCCGCGGCGAGATGTGCGAGCTGGCCGTGTACGCCTTCGAAAAGGCAACAGGCAACGACATCGACCTGTCGAACGAGAACTTCACGGGCTTCACCGACACGAACGACGAAAACATCGTCAAGGCCCATCTCTACGGCATCGTCAACGGCTATGAAGACGGCTCGTTCCGCCCGAACCAGCTGCTGACACGGCAGGAGTTTTTCAAGCTGATCGAGAACTTCTGCACCGCGGCGGCCTTCTCCCCCACGGCTGCGGACGGCGCGCTGAACGGCTTTGCCGACGCAAACAAGATCTCTTCCTGGGCGAAGGAATCCGCGCAGATCTGCGTGAGCTACTCCTATGTGCAGGGCACGAAGCTCGGCAACGGCACCTATCTGAACCCCAAGGGCAACACCAGCCGGCAGGAAGCGATGACGATGTTCCTGCGCTGCTACAAGACCATCCAGTGGTTCTACGATGAAAACGTCAAGAGCGCGACGGTCGTCGTCGACCAGATCAACCTGAACGTCACGGTCACCAGCGTCAGCAAGACCATGTATGTCTGCCAGTCCGGCTCCGTCAACGTCCGCGACTCCTGGACCACCAGCAGCACGAAGGTCGGTGAGCTGAGCTACAACGCCTCCGTCACCGTCACCGGCATCACGACCACCACCTCCGACGGCCACCAGTGGTACCGCATCAAGTATAAGGGCATCACCGCCTACGTCCGCGCCGACCTGCTCTCCGACAAGAAGGACAGCACCGTCACCCCGGGCGGCAGCACCGGAAATGGCGGCGGCACCGTCTCCGGCTCCGGCACGGCGAGCGAGATCGCGAACTTCGCGATGTCCTTCATTGGCTACAGCTACGTCTGGGGCGGCAAGAGCCCGTCGACCGGCTTTGACTGCTCCGGCCTCATGTATTATGTGCTGACGAACTACGGCTACAAGATGAACCGCGTGGCCAACGACCAGATGAGCCAGGGCACCTACGTTTCCCGCAGCGATCTGCAGGTCGGCGACCTTGTCTTCTTCGGCTACGGCAATTACGCCAACCACGTCGGCATGTACATCGGCGGCGGCAACTTCGTCCACGCCTCTACCCCGTCTACGGGCGTGCGTATCAACTCGCTGGACGAATCGTATTACAAGACGCGCTTCCTCTGCGGCAGACGCATCATCTGAGGATCCCAAACAAAATGCGGCCCCATCCGATATGGATGGGGCCGTTCGTTTATCTTTTACAGGGCTTCCGCCTCGCTCAGCCAGAGGCGGCTGGAGGCGTCGGAGGGCATGCGCCAGTCCCCTCTCGGGCTGAGCGTCACGGAGCCGACCTTCGGGCCGTCCGGGATGCACGAGCGCTTGAACTGCTGCTGGAAGAAGCGGCGGCAGAAGGTCTTGAGCCAGTGGCGGATGGTCTCGTCGTCATATTTCCCCGCATAGGCATATTTCGCCATCCGGAAGAGCTTGCGCGGGCGCGTGCCGAAGCGGAGCGTATGGTACAGGAAGAAATCATGCAGCTCGTATGGGCCGACAAGGTCTTCCGTCTTCTGCGCGATCTGGCCGTTCTCGTCCGCGGGCAGAAGCTCCGGGGAGACCGGCGTGTCGAGAATGTCCAGCAGGACCGCCTGCAGGGCGGGCGCGCTGCTCGCTGCCTCATACTGCACGATGTAGCGCACAAGCGTCTTCGGCACCGAGCAGTTGACGGCGTACATGGACATATGGTCGCCGTTGTAGGTCGCCCAGCCAAGCGCGAGCTCCGACAGATCGCCGGTGCCGATCACGAGGCCGCCGGACTGGTTGGCAATGTCCATCAGCACCTGCGTGCGCTCGCGCGCCTGGCAGTTTTCATAGGTCACGTCGTGCACGGATTCGTCATGGCCGATGTCGGCGAAGTGCTGCCGGACGGCGGCGGTGATGTTGACCTCCTGCACGCTGACGCCCAGCTCCTCGCAAAGCTTCACGGCATTGGACTTCGTGCGCTTCGTGGTGCCGAAGCAGGGCATCGTGACGCACTGGATCTGCTTCCGGCTGCGTCCGCAGAGGTCGAACGCGCGCACACACACGAGAAGCGCGAGCGTGCTGTCGAGCCCGCCGGAGATGCCGAGCACGACGGTCTTCGCGTGCGTATGCTCGATCCGCTTTTTAAGGCCCTGCGACTGGATGCGCAGGATCGCCTCCGCGCGTGCGCGGAGCTGGTCGTCATAGGGCGGGACGAAGGGATTGGGCGCGATGGGGCGCGTCAGCTGCGTCCGGCGCAGGGACTGGTGGAAGACGATCTGCCGCAGGCCGGGGACGGCGTCATAGCTCGTGGCGCGGTGCCGCTCGTGCATGAGCCGCTGCACGTCGATCTCGGTGATCGTCAGTTCAGCGTCGGCAAACGGCTCGTTTTCCGCGAGGATGGTGCCGTTTTCCGCGATCAGATGGTGGCGGGAGAAGACCATGTCCTGCGTGGACTCCGTCGGGGAGGCGCTGCAGTAGATATAGCCGCAGGCCAGCCGCGCGGACGTCGCGCTGACCAGCATCCGGCGGTAGTCCGCCTTGCCGATCACCTCGTCCGAGGCGGACAGGTTGGCAATGATGGCCGCGCCGCCGGCCGTGAGGCGGGTCGACGGCGGGCACGGGACCCAGAGATCCTCGCACAGCTCGATGCCGAAGGTATAGTCCGGCAGCTCCGCGCAGGCAAAGAGCAGGTCCGTGCCGAACGGCACGCTCTGGCCGCAGAGCATCAGGTCGTAGATGTTTCCGCCTAGCACCGATGCGGAAGAAAACTGCCGCTGCTCGTAAAACTCGCCATAGTTCGGCAGGTACGTCTTCGGCACCACGCCGAGGAGCCTGCCCGCGTGGACGACCGCCGCGCAGTTATAGAGCTTGCCGCCGAAGCGCAGCGGCAGACCCACGGTGAATACCGTGGAAAGCGCCGCCGTCTGCTCAAGAATGCGGGCAAGCGCCGGCTCCACTGCGCCGAGCAGGCAGTCGGAGAAAAACAGATCGCCGCAGGTGTAGCCGGTCAGGCACAGCTCCGGCAGCGTCAGCAGGTCGACGCCGGCCGCGTCCGCCTGCCGTACGCGCGCGAGGATCGTATCGGTATTGGTCTGCACATCCGCGACCTGCACATCGATCGTCCCGGCCGCAGTCTTGATAAACCCATCAGTCATGAATCTCTGCTCCTGATTCTTTGATATACCTATACGATACACGCTTTCGGACGAATTATCAAGAAAAACCTGCATACAGGATCTTCTGCCGACAAAGCTGCAGCGCTGAATGCCGCGATTCTCTGTCTGAATCTGGGAATTCAAAGATTGACAGTGTCCGGCGAATGTGCTATTGTTGAAAAAAGGCCCATATATTTCAAAACAAGGAGAATATGCGACATGAAAAGAGTGCTGAGTCTGCTCCTCGTCATAGCCTTGCTGTTCGCGCTCGGGATCCCTGCGCTTGCGAAAGAAGCAGGTCTGTCAAACTTCAAAAAACAAGTGGAATACACCGGGTTCTCAGATGTTCCCGGCTCCGCGTGGTACGCTGACAGCGTGAAGACTGTATGCGAATATGGGTTGATGAATGGAAAAGCAGATGCGAAGTTCTCCCCGTCAGGAAACATGACTATTGCTGAGGCGGTTGCGATTGGCTGCAGGCTTCATGATATTTATGTCGGAGGGTCTGGTAAATTTGAGCCATCATCTCCGTGGTATAAAGCTTACGTTGACTATTGGCTAGCATTTGCCGAGTTCCCATATTATTTCAGAGGAAAAGATGCATCTTTTTGGTCGAGTGAAATAACACGGGAAATTTTTGCTTTTGTCATGGATGAAGCTCTTCCAGAAGAAGCGTACAAAAACATTAACAATATTGCTCCCGGAATACTTCCTGACATTGACCTATGTTCTGACCATTGGGGTTCTATTTACACTTTATATAACGCTGGAATCTTAACTGGCACCAACGATTCAGGTTATGATGGAGTCTACTTCCCCGAGAGGCCAATTTCAAGAGCGGAAGTAAGCGCGATATTATCCAGAATCATTATACCGGAGTTTCGACAAAAAGACGTTCTCGATTTACCAACCATCAACCTTTTCGCAGTATTCCGTGATGAAGAAGGACGCCCAGTTGCGAGCATGGATTATGACACGGAAATATGTGCTTGTGTATCGGAGAGCGCACAGCATGGCGCCGTTACTTGGATGTCGCTGACCCCAGATATCGCAACCGTCGAAGCGGATCCTGCGCCCGGAGATCTTCCAAACTTCAAGATGGCCGTCATCCACGGCGTATCGCCTGGGACTGCGATCATTCAAGCTAAAAACTGTCTCGGCGATCAAATGACATTCTCTATTGTTGTACAACCGGGCAAATACCAATCAACTTCTTCCCTCGAAGACACACAACCAGATTCAACACAGCAAACGGCAAATAGCGCTACATTGCAGACTAATTGTAATTACATCATCAACACCAACACCGGCAAGTTCCACTACACATGGTGCAGTAGCGTGAAGAAGATATCCGAAAAAAACAAGTGGAATTACACCGGAACGCGTGACAGCGTGATCAAAATGGGCTACGAGCCATGCAAGAATTGTAACCCGTAATATTTGCCGGCGCAGTTGCATATCCCCTTGCGCTTTCGTTTTCGTATGCCGCAGACTTTTTTCAAGCATGGCGGGACAAAGGCCGGAAAGTTTTGCGCAGAGTGTGCCGAAAAATACAGGCATCTCATGAGAAATCATCTTGAAACCAGCGGGACGACCGATAATTCCAAGTAGAATCAAACATGTATCCAAAACTCAACTTGAAAAGGAGAACGTATTATGACCGATCCGAAAACCGCTGCCATGGTAGAAGCCATGCTTCAGCGCAATGAAAACTTCCGCGGCACGTCCGTCAATGAAGCAAAAATGAACCTCTTCACGCAGATCCGCCAGGAATCCGATGAACTCGCGCATCTCATGCGCGGCACGCTCACCGTAAGACCGCCTGAAAGCACCAAGCGAAACGCCATGGTCATGATCGACCTTCCACTGCCGGTCTGCATCTTCAATGAAAGCGTGCGAAGCCGCCTTGCAAGGCTGATCGAGAAAGCCGACGACGTAAGCTTTGCCGCGCCGACCGGCGAATCCATGCGCGTCACCTTCGGCGTCCACGGCGTATGGGAGGACTGAGTGGAAGCGCTCAGAACGAAAGCTTTACCCGTGTACGCATCCGCTATCACAAATCCGCACCGAAAAAAATGGAAAGCAAATCAATAAGATTTGCAAGAATAGCGGCCTTCTTCTCGTTAAGGAAAGTGTGTTTTTCCTTCCAAAAATGGCTGGAAGCCTTGATACAAAGAAAAACCAGCAATCACAGTCGATTGCTGGTTTTCTTGCTCTGGCAGGGGATGAGGGATTCGAACCCCCGCAAACGGAGTCAGAGTCCGGTGTGCTACCGTTACACAAATCCCCTAAATGGCCTCTTGCCGAAGCGCATGATTATTATAACGATTTCTCGCAAAAAGTCAAGACTAATTTTTTCTTTTTTGCAGAAATTAAAACCGGGCGGTACGGGCCTTTGATGGTGAAAGAATGAAACGCAGGAAATTTTCGCAGGCAAACGGCAGCGTTTGCGGCCAGCAGCGGTGATTTTCTGATTTTTACCAAGGAAAACAGGCTTTCTTTTACATGCTTCACACGCGGTTTCTTTCCCGCCGGAACGGCCAAGATAACGGCGCTGAGACTTTTGGGGAGAGGATGAGAACATGAAGCAGTTTCTTCATAAAAAAATACCGGCCGCGCTGATGGCCCTGTGCCTGCTGCTGGCGCTCTGCTGCCAGACGCTGGCCGCGGGGCGGACGCTCGTGCCGGGAGGATATACGGTCGGCATCAAGCTGTATGCCGAGGGTCTGATGGTCACCGAGGTGGAGCCGGACGCGCCGGCCCAGCGCGCGGGGCTGCGGCGCGGCGACGTGATCCTGACGGCAGGCGGCAAGAAGACCGCGAGCGCGCAGGCGCTGCTCGACAGCATCCAGTCGGCCGAGCCGATCGTCGTGCGCGTGGAGCGCGGCGGGCATGAGGCGGAATTTCTGGTCACGCCGGAAAAAACGGCCAGCGGCTACCGGCTCGGGATTTTGGTCCGCGACCATATCGCGGGGATCGGGACGGTCACGTACTACGATCCTGTGAGCCTGCAGTACGGCGCGTTGGGCCACGGCGTCAGCGGGCTCGACGGGACGCAGCTGCTGATGCTGCAGTCGGGCTATCTTGTCCGCGCGAGCGTGGCGGAGGTGCAGACCGGGACGCGCGGAACGCCGGGCGAGCTGCACGGGATCTTTGACGTGACGGACGCCGTCGGGACCGTGGAGAAAAATACGGCCTGCGGCATTTTCGGCACGCTCTCACAGCCGAAGCCCGGAGAGGCTGTCCAGACGGCGCCGGCTTCGGCGGTCACGACCGGTGCGGCGGAAATCCTGTCCAATGTGGACGGCGAACAGGTCCAGCGCTTTTCCATCCGCATCGACCGCGTCGACCCGGACGCAAAAAACGGCCGGAATCTGCTCATCACGGTGACGGACGAGGCGCTGCTGGCGAAGACCGGCGGCATCGTACAGGGCATGAGCGGCAGCCCGATCCTGCAGAACGGGAAGCTGGTGGGCGCGGTGACGCACGTGCTGGTGAACGACCCGACGATGGGGTATGGCGTACTGATCGAGAATATGCTGGAAATGGCAAAATAATTTCTGCCAGAGGCCAAAGGCCTCTGGATTTTTTTGCTTGGATGTGATACAATGCGTGCACACTACAAAAACGCGGCTGCGGCTGCGTGAAGATAGATACCTTCCCTACGAAAGGAGATGTTCATGATGTTCAAATATCTGTACGGAACCAAACATTTTCAGGGGGATCTTATGTTCTGAGTCCCCCTGCACCAACAGGAGGAACAAATGCAGAATATCACATTAAAAAAGATCGATGAAACCAATTTTCTCTCCGCATTCGGGCTGAAGCTGCGGGAGGGACAGGAGCGATTCGTGTCGCATCCGGTCCGGAGCCTTGCGCAGGCCTACGTGTATTATCACCAGTGCACGCCCTTCGGGATCTTCTGTGAAGAGCAGATGGTCGGCTATGTGATGGTCATCTACGACTATGATCTGGCTGAGTATGACATCTGGCACATGATGATCGACAAGGACCGGCAGGGGCTGGGATATGGGACGGCCGCGCTGCAGCGCTGCCTGGAATACATCGCGAAGAAGCCCTTCGGGGATTCCGACCGGGTCGTGCTGACCTGCCACCGGGAAAACGGCGCGGCGCTCGCGCTCTATCGGAAATTCGGCTTTGCGGAGACTGGCAATGCGGATGACGAGGAGATCGAACTGGCCATGCGCGTAAACCATTAAACACCGGAGCTGCCGTACAGAGAGCTGTACGGCGGCTTTTTCTCGTGTTTTTCCCGCTTCCCCGGTTGACATTTGCCGAAACGTCTGCTATCATGAGTACAACCTTTTTAAGGAGAACGAAACGATGTTCACTTCTGTTTTTGCATCCTACTATTACTTTACTGTCGTCAGATAGTAAGGTCAATTTGTGATGCGCAGAATCGGTAGTTTCCATGCGGCACAGAATTGACTGTGCCGCATTTTTTATTGCACTGGAGGTCAAAACCATGATTGTCGTACTGAAGCACAACGTCCCCGAGGAAAAGAGAAATCAGCTCATCAACTGGCTGCGGAACCAGAATATTGACGTGCATCCCTCGCTCGGCGAATATCAGACCGTGCTGGGTCTGGTCGGCGATACGAGCCGGATTGATATGTCGCTGCTGGAAAGTCTGGATATCGTCGATTCCGTCAAGCGCGTGTCCGACCCGTTCAAGTGCTGCAACCGCAAGTTCCACCCCGACGACACCGTCGTGAGCGTGGGCGACGCGAAGTTCGGCGGCGGGCATTTCGCCATGATTGCGGGGCCGTGCTCCGTGGAATCCGAGGAGCAGATCGTCTATGTCGCCAAGGCCGTCAAGGCCGCGGGCGCGCAGCTGCTGCGCGGCGGCGCATTCAAGCCGCGGACCTCCCCCTATGACTTCCAGGGTCTGCACGGCGAGGGTATCCGCCTGCTGGAGATCGCCAAGCAGGAGACGGGGCTGCCCATCGTGACGGAACTCATGAACATCAAGCATCTGCCGCTGTTTGACAACGTCGACGTCATCCAGATTGGCGCGCGCAACATGCAGAACTACGACCTGCTCAAGGAGATGGGCTCGGTCAAAAAGCCGATTTTGCTCAAGCGCGGGCTTGCCAACACGCTCAAGGAGCTGCTGATGAGCGCGGAATACATCATGGCCAGCGGCAACGACAACGTCATTCTCTGCGAGCGCGGCATCCGCACGTTTGACGACTACACGCGCAACACGCTCGATCTTGCCGCGGTGCCGATGCTGCACGAGCTGTCGCACCTGCCGGTCATCGTCGATCCCAGCCACTCCACGGGCATCAACCGGCTGGTCCCGCCGATGACGCTCGCGGCCGCAGCCTGCGGCGCGGACGGCGTGATCGTCGAGGTCCACAACGATCCTATCCACGCGCTGTGCGACGGCGCACAGTCGCTCACCTGCGAGCAGTTTGCCGAGGTCGCCGAGAAGGTCCGCGCAGTCCGCGAGGCGGTGACGAGATGACGGTCGGGATCGTAGGTCTGGGCCTCATCGGCGGGTCGTTTGCCAAGGCATATCACGCGGCCGGCTGGCGCGTGCTGGGCTATGACCGGGACGAAAGCGTCCTTTCCTTCACGCAGCTGGCCGACGCCGTCGACGAACCGCTCACGATGGACAATATCGGCACGTGCGAGCTGGTACTGCTGTGCGTGCGGCCGCTGGCCGCGGTCGAGTATCTGCGGCAGGCCGCGCCGCACATCGGCGGAAAGCCCGTTGTGATCGACTGCTGCGGCACGAAGCGCGTGGTGTGCGCGGCGGCGTTCCCGCTGGCAAAGGAATATGGCTTTACCTATCTTGGCGGCCATCCGATGGCGGGCACGCAGTATTCCGGCTTCGGCCACGCGCGGGCGAACCTCTATCACAATGCCCCGATGGTCATCGTGCCGCCGGATTTTGACGATATCGAGCTTCTGAGCCGCGTGAAGGAGCTTCTGAGCCCGGCCGGGTTCGGCAGCTTCTCGGTCACGACGGCAGACAGCCACGACGAGATGATCGCCTTTACGTCCCAGATGGCACATCTGGTCTCCAACGCCTACATCAAAAGCCCGACCGCGAAGGCGCACAAGGGCTTTTCGGCCGGCAGCTACAAGGATATGACCCGCGTGGCGTGGCTGAACGCGCCGATGTGGTCGGAGCTGTTTCTGGAAA
>ENA-ORSL01002929-ORSL01002929.1-human-gut-metagenome-genome-assembly--contig:-NODE-2929-length-11637-cov-6.170610_pt1 | contig 11637 bp, 9 predicted proteins | sample MGYA00242190_ERZ509157 | MGnify/ENA primary metagenome ERZ509157 (study PRJEB26280, sample SAMEA2338664) | human gut metagenome | biome: human gut; feature: human-associated habitat; material: faeces...
GTCCAGAAAGGAGACTTTGCCATTGCGGGTGTTGTACATGTACTCTTTTTTGGTATAGCTGCTGCCGTTGCCAACAAACAGAGGTGCCCATACATTCAGAGTAAGGTCAAAGATCTGCAGATGATCCTGCTGAATCATAATGTCACCCCCATAAAGATTGGCTTGGAATAGCGGTATACCGGATGCACATCCGACAAACCAACATCATACAAAGCACCCTGATAACGATTTTGCAGGACAGAACCTGCCGAAAGGGCATACTGCGTTTTTTTCTTCAGTGGAGTTTCCACACGATCGGATGCCATAAATCCGCTGCGGCGTACGAGCTGGAAAGAAGCGTCTTTTAGCGCGCTGTCCAGTTCATCTGTCTGCGGCAGGCTGGTGGTCAGCAGCAGATAGGGTGCGCGGTTGGCAGAAAGTGCACGGCGCAGCCACTTGGTCTGCGCGTCAGAGGGTGTATTCAGACAAAGCTTTTGCACTACATGGAACTTTCCGTAACCAGAGCTGACTTTGCCGCCGATGCCGGTAGCGCCCAGCCAATCCAGCAGATACTCCAAGTCTTCATCCTGACCATCTTCGGTAAATCCGCAGATGAAATACAGTCCGCAGTCCGGCGCAAAACGGAACAGTCCAACCTGATACGGCATGGTATCTCCCTGCATGGGAACGGCTGCCTTGGTCTGCTCATAGTGGGTGCCAAAGCTTTCTGGTTGCTCGTCAGGGGTAAAATGACCTTCATGCAGGCTTCTGGCGTAGCGGTCAAATTCCAACACAGGGATCCAGGCTAGCTTTTTTACCTTTTTACGCAGGGTGGTTTCCACTTCCTCAGTGGATTCCGATGCGGCAATGGGCTTTGGCAGGTAGAAGGTTTCACCGTACCAGGGCATTGTATCGCTGAGCAGGAATTTTCCCTGCCGGACCTGCGCACAAAGCTGTTCTAGGGCTTCTTCCCCGTGCTGGACGAGTGTCTCATGGCAGAGGGCAGAAAACAGGGTATCTGCCCGCAGGGTCTCTTCGGAGGTATAAAGCGACAATGCAGAGTCGGCTCCTCCGAAATGAACAGCTGTGTCAAACTGAAGCTTAAACAGAAAATAGTTCATAACTATCCACCTCATCAAAGAGGGATTTCAGGTGGCTGAGATCCACCTGCGCGCCATAGCCTTCCAGCGCAAAGTTTTTCAGGCTGACACGGCCGCTGCCGCGGGAACCATGGCCGCCCAGATAATCCATCTGCAGCAGCTTCATGCCTTTGGCCAGAAGAGAAAGATCTTCCTCGACCTGTGCCGGGTCGGTTACATCGTAAACGATGCTGACACCGAACTTTGCACCGGCGATCACACGTTCGATCTGGCGAGGATTGGCCACAGAGTTGGCACGGGAAATTGCGTTTTCGGTCTTGACCTCGGTCACACCCACATTGGAAAGCTCTTTTGCATTGGACAAAAAGGCATCCGCAAACTGCAGGCGGGAACGGCGCACCGGCTCCGAGGAACCGAACAGGCGCAGAATGCGCTCGTCGTCCTTGTCGAAAACAGGCATGTGTTCGATATCCTGACAGGTGCTGCGGGCCAGCAGGGTGCGCAGTTTGCCTTTCAGACTGCTGCCGGGTACGATGGGATAACCGGTATAGGGGTCACGCACCACCGGGCTGTCCACAGCACCAATGGCAGAAAAGGCAGAGGAACCGCCGATGTGCATACCGGTGCGCACTTCCAGATCGCACCGGATCAGAATTTTTCCATACATAATTACCCCTCCTTGCCGCCAAAGTAGCGGTGGAAAGCGACCAGCGCTTCCATGTAGTGTGCAAAGCGGATCAGATCCGCACGGTCGGTGGAAATGCCCTTGAGGTATTCTAGCAGATGTGATTGTGAAATAAAGTCTTTCATGGGATAAGCTTTATCTTTACCGACACTTTCTCCGGTATCGCGACCATATTCATAGGCTACCCGAACTCGCATCAGATTAATCTTTACAACACTTTCGGGCAAAAGTGCTTCTTCGGTGCGGAGATTTTCAACGTTAAAAATCTCTGTTACAAGACTCAGCAGGCCACGGATCTTGCTAGTGGTCACTTTTTTGGGCTGGCTCATCAGGTTGCTCATAATACGCTCGGCTTCGTCTACATAATCTTCCGGCACCTTTTTCGGCGTGATCTCCGGCGGCAGCTCTTTCTGCTGTCCATAGCTGCGGCCATTATCATTCCATCCTGCCATCTGTGTCGCCACCCTTTCTGTTCTGATAGACATAAATATAAATTGCGGTGATGAGCTGGTGACGCTGTACGGCATCTAAGGCCCAATCCATCATGCTGTGAGAGAATTGCTCGTAAAGTTTATAATCTGGTGCATTCTTTTTTGGGGAAAGCCGCGCCAGCAGGTAAGCGTACCGTGCAAGGTTGATGCGGTCGTTTTCTGCTTCCCGCAGCAGTGCCAGAAGATTGTAGAGCATGGTGTTTCTATGCTCGGCGTTATCCTTGCCGAAGAAGCTTTGCAGGCAGCCGACCTTTTCGGTCAGGACCTTTGTGCGAAACGTATCCCACGCATAGATATGTCCCTGCTCCGGCTGCACCAGCAGATTGCCCTTTGCGTCCCGGACTGCTTTGCGCTCCGGCGTAAATAGTGCCACTGCATTTTTGCCGGGCAGATGCTTGGCGGATTCTTCCAGCGCGGCAGTTTCCTCGGCGGAAAGCCGGATGGGGTAATGGTCATCAAAGATGCCGATGCCTGCGCTGAGGGTCAGTGCTCCGCAGGAAAATGCAGTGAAATTGCTCTGGATGCGCTGCGCTGCTTCCAGCACATCGTTCCATGAGCCCACAAGGAACACATCATCGCCGCCGGCATAAACAATGCTCACTTGCAGCCCTTCGAGAATGCCGTTGATGTAGCACTTGAAAAACAGCGACATCTGCCGGGAGAACGCCGAGGTGCGGGACAGGGTAACATAGTGCATCCGTTTGACCGGGTCTTTCTCGTTTTCCTGCTCGAAACCGGAGATAAATGCGTGCCCGAGGTTGTCCACATCCATACGGCAGACCGCAATGCGGCGCACGCCCTCGGACTGCTCTGCCAGTTCTTCCATGCTGTTGCTGGCGGCGTAATCGCCAACATACAGGTTGGTGCTGTAAGTAAGGCCGGTGAATGGTGCATTTTTGGTATATACACGCGCGACAGGCTCGCCGGAAGCCAGCCGTTTGCGGGCAGAGAGCTGATCCGTCAGGGACAGATATTCGCTGCCGCCATCCAGTGCAGGCAGCGTGCAGTCATCGGCAGCCGAGGGCTGACGGCTTACCACCAGAACGCGCGTGTTCTGGATCTTAATGGAAAGATCTACAAACAGTTTGCACCAAGGGCAGAGATCATCCTTCAGGTTGGCACTGGTGCCACACACCTTGCATTCCCGGCCATCCGGGTAAGTAGCGGTACTGTTCAGCTGCCGCAGATCCTCTGCGGTATAGCGGTGGAATTTGTGCTGCTCCAGCAGGCGGTTCACCCGGCGGAACAGCTCTTTGTAGGGGCTTTTTTCAGCCGGGGTATTGGTCAGGTCGTTGCCGGAGCAGGGCGTCCATGCGTTGGCCAGAAACAGCTGGGTGCCGAACTGCTGTTGCAGCCAGCGGTTGAACTGCCGATTCCACCGGGTCAGGGTATCGGCCACAGCGGCAGTATTGGGCAGCAGCACATAGCAGTGCCCGCCGCCGCTGTAAATCAGGTTGGCGCGGGACACGCCGCACCCGGCCAGAAGCTCGTCCAGATAGTGCTCCATGAGCAGCTCCAGAAAGAACGACCGGCTGCGCAGGGAGCGCAGGGCGTTTTCGGTATGGACGGTATAAAGAAACTTCTGGATGCGTGAAAAATCGGCGGTATAGAGCAGAAAAACGTCCTTCTGACAAAAATCCTTCTCCTGCTCAAAAAGTGCCTTGCGCAGGTCGGTGATGTTGTTTGCCTGCACATATTCGCTGATGCACGCCGCAATGGCTGCAGTGGTCTTGGCGTGGTCAAACAGAGAGACATCCGGGCTTTCGCCGGTAAAGGTGCTGGACGGAAAACAACTGAACTGCGTTTCCAGCAGACCCAGCAACGAGTTGATCCACTCCGGCTGCGGCTGCAGATCCGGCAGGCACTCGCTCAGCTTGCGCACGGCATCTGCATAGACGGAAGCGGAAAGCGGCTGCTGCTGCCGTGGCAGCTTCAGGCTGCCGTCCTGCGGCTGCGCAGGCATCATCCAGCCGGGGTGGGAACCGTTCAGGTGGGTGAACACCGTGTCCAGCGGAAGATCCCGCCGGAAGGAACTGCTTTCGCCTTCGACCTCCCGGCGGTCTGCGGCGGCAGAAAGATCATCTGCCAGATAAACGATATAGGCCGGGGAATCGGCCGGCAGCGCCTTTGCTGCACCGCGCAGCGCGGCGGAGTGGTGGTAGCGCACACAGTCCAGCGCCGGTGCCCAGCCTGCACCGGGCAAAACGCCGTGCAAAAACTGGTAGCCCTGTTCACTGTGGCTGCCGCGCTGCCCTTCTGCACGGTACACCGCTTTACCGGTGTCGTGCAGCAGCCCGCCATAGGTGGACTGCAGGGTGAGAACGTTCAAAATACCATCTCCTTTACGGGTTGTGGAAGAATTGCACAATAAACGGAAAACGTGTTTGTCAATTTTGTAAGAGATGCTTGGAATTGGCTTTATTATAACACATTTTGTCGCTATGCAAAAGCCGCAGCAGAGAAAATATCACAGCAGCTGCAATCGTTCCGTTCATAGAGGGACAGCCCACGGAAACCAAAGAGTTAAGGTTTGCAAAAGAAAAACTCCGCATCTTTTTTGATGCGGAGTTTTTTGCCCCCTTGCGGGGATAAGCTGCAATATGAGTACGTTGAACTGTGCAATGCAGCAGAAGGGTTATCGTCCCCTTGCGGGGATAAGCTGCAATTCCGGCCTATTACTGCGGCAGCGTGAACCAGGTGTTATCGTCCCCTTGCGGGGATAAGCTGCAATCCTATAGCCAGAACATTAAGAACGTGGATGGCCATGTTATCGTCCCCTTGCGGGGATAAGCTGCAATAACGGCTCTCGCTATGACACCGATACCGCAAAAGTTATCGTCCCCTTGCGGGGATAAGCTGCAATACTATTGGAAGAAAGAAGGCAAGAGCGTCAAGAGTTATCGTCCCCTTGCGGGGATAAGCTGCAATGGTGGCGCTGGTCTGCTCCGCCTCAACGGTATAGTTATCGTCCCCTTGCGGGGATAAGCTGCAATGCTTGGTCTGCCCGTTGATGGCATTTTTGGCAAGTTATCGTCCCCTTGCGGGGATAAGCTGCAATAAAACGGTAAGATTATGGAGGAACAGAATATGAAGTTATCGTCCCCTTGCGGGGATAAGCTGCAATAAGCTGCTTGACTGCTACATTTACCAGTGCGAAGTTATCGTCCCCTTGCGGGGATAAGCTGCAATAGCAGAACTGCCCCAAAAAGAAACTCTTTTCCTGCGTTTTTTAAGGCGTGTTCTGCAATCACAAGATAAATATAGCACATTGACTGCAAAAATAAAAGATATTTCCGAATAAAAGTTGGAAATTGGTGGTGCGAACCCTGTGCCAGATTGGGGAAAACTAGGCGGTAGAAAAGGCGGTTCGCACCCCGAACTGTTGACTTCAGGGCATCGGGCCATATCGCCGGAACCCGGCAAACACAAAAATGCTGCGCTTCAGGGTGCTGCCGTCCGGGTAGGTGGTCTCCTGACTCTTGCGGCGGGAGCAGGCGGCCAGCGTGGGGATGCCTGCGGCTTCCAGACGCTGGACTACCCGGTACACAAAGGTGCACTCGCCCTGACAGAGCACGGCGTCCGGGTTAAGGTGCAGGATGTGGTCGGCGTATACCGTGGCAAGGGAGTCCAGTGCGGCCTCGTCGGCGGCGGGGTCGATGGCAGGGAAGACGAGATCGACCACCTTGCCGTAGCGCTGCGCCGCCGCCTGCTGCTCGGCGCTCCACAGGGCGTAGGGGTGGTTGGAAAAGTTGATGAACATAGCGTGTACCTCCCGGTTCTTTAAAAAAGGCTCCCGTCCGCACAAAACGGACGGGAGCGCTGGCGCGGGGCTCACCGCTTGTCGATGCGGTGGCCAACGTTGTTGCCGGCCAGAGCGCCGGTAACGCCGCCAACGATGGCGCAGGGGATGGTGCCGGCAATGGCACCGACAGGGCCGCCCACGGCGATGCCGATGGAGGCACCCTTCACGGCGCCTGCGACGGCACCGGCTGCGGCACAGCCCAGAGTAGAGATCAGCTCAAACATGTTTTTCACCTCCTTTCACCTACCAGAAGCCCATGGCAGGGGCGCAGTTAAGGCGTAAAAAAATAAATCTGCATAAATTTTTTAAGCCATTGTAGCAGCGGCCTTTTTATGGTATGATGCAGATAATGGATCTTATAAAAAGGAGTGTTGCCCTGTGCTAAAGACTTATATCACCACCGTACCTTTGCAGGGAAAGCTGGACCCCATGCTGTACCAGCGGGATCATGCAGCTCCGCCTTCGGCTACCTGTTTTCCCATCGTGCAGGTGATGCGGGATACCCTTGAACCCGGGGACACGGTGCAGCTGCTGGCCATCCGGCAGGAAAATGCCGATACCGCCCGCAATTATCAGCGCCTGCTGGAAGAGCTGGCGCAGCTGGGCATTGCAGAAGATCAGGTGCAGCAGATCGACCTGCCGGAGGATCAGCGCCCGGAAACGCTGATCGGCCTGTGCCGGGATCTGGTAGACGCCCTGCCGCAGGTCACCCGGGTGTATGCCTGTATCACCTACGGCTCCAAGAGCATCCCGGTGGTCACGCTGACGGCGTTGACCTGCGCCGAAGCTACCCATACGGAGCTGGAAGTAGGCGGTGTGTATTATGGCGAGGTCAAGCGGGAAAACGGGCAGGTGCTCAGCGCGCGGCTTTACGATATGGCAGCGCTGTATCAGCTTGCCGGGCTGGTAGGTACCATGCGTGACAGCAAGACCGCCGAACAAGTGTTCCATCAGCTGATCTGGATGAACGAACACCGGGAGGACTGAGCTGCGATGAATGACGTGAAAACATGGGCGGACATTGATGCTTCGCCGCTGCTGCAGCTGCCGCCGGAACAGCGCAAAAAGCTGCACGATGCCAATGATGAACGGTTCCGCACGTTCTGGGCGGAATGCTTTCTAACCGCACAGGCTCCCGGAAGGGGAGAGGAAGCATGGAACAGCGTGGATTTCTGCAAGGCGTTTCTGGATGCGTTTGATTTTTGGGAAGCAAAGCCGGGGCAGACCTTCAGTATGTATCTGCGCACCGCTGTCCGTCATGCACAGGCACACGACCAGCAGCAGGAAGAAATGGCTGTGACGGGCTTCGGACGCGAGACGAACCGCAAGATCAAAAAAGCGCTGGAGTACATGGAAAAGAACGGAATTACAGAGAGTGTGCTCTGCCGTGACCCGGAAAAAGAACAGGTGATCGCCGATATTGTTGGGGTGGGTGTAAAGACCCTGCGGGAAGCACTGCGCAATAAGCAGTCGGTGCTCAGTCTGGACGACACTGGAGGAGAGGATTCGGCGCTGGGTGACCGGGTGGTTTCCCAAGAAAAAAGCGTGGAAGAAAAGGTGGAGCAGAGCAGTGAAATGCTGGCATGGCTGCACCGCGGCATAGGGCTGATGAACCTGCAGCAGAAGGAAAAATACGGCAAGACAGCTGGCCCGTTGTGGAGCAGCGTGCTGATGGGCTTTCTGCGCAACAATGACGCGCTGCCTCCGGCAGAGGATGCGCCCGCGCGGCTGGCAAACTGCGATGACCTGCGCCCGCTGGAACAGGATAACTGTCTGTGGGATATCCTGCTGCTGCACCGGTATGTGGAGTTTACCGTTCAGCCGCCCTATGCACCCAAAGCGCTGGAATGCGCCGCGCTCCACGCCCTGCTGGACTCGGAGCGCAACCCGGCGCAGGATAAGACCGTGGCAGAATTTCTTGGTGTGAGCCGGGCGGCGGTGTCGCAGCGGCGCAAAACATGGCAGCAAAAACTGGTGCAGATGAAAACGGAACAGGAGGATGGATAAGATGGGACGCGATGTTTTACTTTTATATATGAGCCCGAAAAACCCGAACTACAAGACCCAGACCAACGAGGGCGCGGTGCGGTACCTGATAAAGGAAAAGGAGACCCCGGACTGCATTCTGGCACTGTGCAGCGAGACGGTGCGCAAAAAAGCTGTGGTGGAAATGCCGGACGGCAGCACCTGCACCACGCTGGAATATTTCCGCGATGCGTTGCGCAGGGTGGGCATCCCGGAAGAACGGCTGGTGGTGATCGAAGTGCCGGACAGCATGGATGACGAGAAAAAGCAGTTTCAGGCCATCTCGCAGCTGCTGGAAAAGATCAACGAAGGGGACACTCTTTCCATCGGCCTTTCCGGTGGCATGCGGGACACTGCCATGCTGCTGGTGACCGCTGCCCGCTGTATGCGGGACCTGCGCAAAGTGGAGACCCGCCGGGTGATCTATGCGGAGCTGCGCGGGGAAGAGCCTGTCGCGCATGACCGCACCCAGCTGTATGATCTGTTCGACTTTGTTACCGCCATGGACGAGTTCTTCTCCACCGGCACCGCGCAAAAACTGAAGCGCTATCTGTGGAGCGAGGGCGAAAAAGACCCGGTGCTGCACACGCTGCTGACCCGCATCAACCAGTTCTCGGAAGATCTGGCGCTGTGCCGGGTGCAGAAATTGAACGACGATTTGAACCAGATCGATCAGGCGCTGAAAAAGACGCCCAAGAAGAGCCAGAACCTGACCGACCTGTTCTTCCGGCTGCTGAAAGACCGTTTCAGTACCGAGTTTGCAGAGCTGCTTTCCTCCGGCGAAAAGGCGCTGCCTGCACTGGTGAGCTGGTGCGCCGGCCACGGGATGTACCAGCAGGCGCTGACCCTGCTGTGCGAGCAGATGCCGGAATATGTCTGCCAGCATATTTTTGTGCAGCCCACCCCCAAAGGCTGGGAGTATCTGGCAGCGCAGATGCAGAACAAGGGCAAGCCGTGGGTGTACCCGCTGTTCCACTTCCATTTCTGCCGCCTGACTTTGATGCAGAAGGAATATCCCTATACAACAGACCTGCGCCTGACCCTAAGCCGGGACGATGCAGAAGGCAATATGCTGTTCGGCGTAGCAAATGATGCAGAAATGCACGACTATCTGGATATGGTGCTTGCCTCTGGGCAGCTGGTCATCGACCCTGCCATCCGCCCGCAGCTGGAGCAGGCTGCCCTGCTCTATCAGCGCGTGATGCAGTACCGCAACCAGATCAATCACGCCAGCGCCAGCGACCTAGGCTTACAGAGCGAGCGCGTTCTGCCGCTGGATACAGAGCACATTAAAGAGACCCTGCAAAAGATCGCCGCCTACCTGCATGAGATCCGCCCCTTGAAGCGGAACGTCCCGCAAGGCGTCAAGGCGCTGCCTGTCACAAAGACGATTCCGGCAGGCGCAGTTCCCAACCTGTAAAATAGAATATAAGAAAAAGCAAAGCACCTCCGCTGCTGGCAAATGCCAGTGGCAGAGGTGCTTTTTTGTCCCCTTGCGGGGATAAATTGCAATCGGTGACATTGATTTTGATGCTCAGGACATCAAGTTTCCGTCCCCTTGCGGGGATAAATTGCAATAGGCATACGACGAGATTTACATTTCGGTCTACGAGTTTCCGTCCCCTTGCGGGGATAAATTGCAATGGATTCCATTATGTTTAAACTGTTTGGCAAGAAGTTTCCGTCCCCTTACGGGGATAAATTGCAATGCGTTTCTCGTGGGTGCATACGAGCGTTCCCGCTGTTTCCGTCCCCTTGCGGGGTGTAGCTTTACTATACCACACATTGAGTCAAAAGAAAAGAACTATACACCGGAGAAGCGCGGATGGAGCAGAAAAGATAAGGCATAAAGATCACCTCGATTCGGCAGAAGGGGCGTCAAAGCCCTGAATGGGCAGGCCGAGAAAGTATTCCTCGATGCGGTCCCAAAGCTGCTCGCTGGAAAAGCCGCTGGTAAACAGTCAGCTCATCAGCCGCACAGCATCGGTGTGGCGCTGGGCAATGCGCTCCAGCAGGTGGTTGCGGTAGAACCCGCGGTCAGCCAGCTCCAGGGTCTGGGTCTGGTTGACGTAGAGGTACAGGCGGCTGTTGGAGCCGCCCAGCAGGGCAAAGTGGAGCAGGTCCAGCTCTTCCAGAACGCCCAGAGCCGGGGTCAGACGCTCGCTGCCCTGCACAGAATCGTTCACCGGCAGATAGCGGCAGGTCTCGCCGCTGTGCAGAACAGCAAAGCTCTGCTCCAGCCAGTGGAAAAACTCGCTGATGAACGGGTCCACGACGCTGTACTCTGCGCCTTCCTGCGTGGTGCCGCGGCGCAGCACACGGGTGCGCTGCAGGCGGGACGAATGCTGCTGCCAGGACTGCACAGCCGCCAGCACTACGCGCACTGCACTGGTGGCACGGGTGCTGCTCAGGCCTGTGGCCTGCGCCAGCCGGGCGGCGGCATCCCGATCGTAGAGATACTGGCCACTGCGGGCAGCCTCGAAGAAGATCTCCTTCAGGGCGCGCAGCAGAACGGAAAAACGGGCATCCGCATTGGCGTGCCACTCCAGCGTTAGCTGCATGGCGGGGGTCAGGTGCAGCTGGGCATTCAGCGGCAGCTTGTCGCTGTGGGTGTACAGCAGGTACTTGAACTGCGGAAAGGAAAAATCGTTCTGCCAGCGGCTGCTCCACAGGCGGGCAAGATCTACGTCGTAGACTCCGGCGGCCTCATCCTGCAGGGTGGCAGCACCGGTACAGATGCGGTTGACTGCGGCGGCATCGGCGCTGTTGAGCAGGAAATACCCGTGGGTGAACAGAGGAGAGGGCCGCATGATGAAGGGTGCATAGCCGCGTGCTTCGCTGTCCTTCTGGATCAGCAACATGGCGGTCTTGACCTTGGCCAGCGGGTCCTGCTGGTGCTCACCGTTAGGGCTGGCAAAGATGTAGGCGAAGCTCTCGGCATCCACCAGAAGCTCGTTGCGGTGCTTGGTGGCAGCGGCCGGCTGGCTGGCGCGGTGCTGGCGGTATATTCCATGGTAAAACCCCGCTTTCACTTCCAACTGTAAGTGTTTTCGCTTAGTAGAAGCCCATGGATGCAGTAGAGTTAAGTCTTTCGAGGAAAAAATTATGGTTATCTTTTTTGAAACGTCAGTCAAATAAAAAATCAATGAGTTCTCTTATAAAGGTATAGAATTAAGAAACAAGGACAGAAAACCTTGCCAAAGAAACAAACTATACAGAGCTTTTTGCGTATGATACAATAAAATTATAAATCTTAATGAGGAATATCGTTTTAGGAGGCCATCATGGAGCCAATGAAAGCAACCAGTGTCAACAGCCGTGCGGAGGAGCTGTTTGTGCAGCTCTTCTGTGAGGCTTTTGGGCCTGAGAAAACCGAAAATTTGCAGGTCCAGTACCCCTGCGTGGACATCTATGGACGGCATCGCTATATCGACTTTGCGCTGGAATCTCCTGAATCCAAAATTGCAATCGAGATTGACGGTGAGACCTACCACAACCCTAGCAAGGTGTCCGAAAACAAATACGCTGATGACCTCCTGAAACAGAACAGCCTGA
>ENA-ORSL01002931-ORSL01002931.1-human-gut-metagenome-genome-assembly--contig:-NODE-2931-length-11634-cov-4.026600_pt1 | contig 11634 bp, 10 predicted proteins | sample MGYA00242190_ERZ509157 | MGnify/ENA primary metagenome ERZ509157 (study PRJEB26280, sample SAMEA2338664) | human gut metagenome | biome: human gut; feature: human-associated habitat; material: faeces...
CGGTTGCAAGCCGAGCGGCTTTTTATGCCTTGCCGCAGGTGAAGCCGATGTGTGCGGTGATTATAATTGCGGCCTCGGCTTTCGGCGGCGAAACCGGGTTTATGCTCGGCGCATTGTCGGTATTTTTGTCAAATTTTATATTCGGGCAAGGGTCGTGGACTCCTTTTCAGATGTTCGGCATGGCTTTGACGGCGTATTTGTGCGGCAAGCTTTTTTACAAAACAAAGCTCGGCAAAAACAAAATTGCCGTGTCTCTGCTCGGCGGCGCAATTTGCTTTGCCGTTTACGGATTTATTGTGGATTTGAGCTCGGTTTTTATGATGAGCGCAGATTACAGCCTAAAGTCTGTACTTGCGATTTTTGCATCGGGGGCACCGTTTAATCTTATCCACGGTGCGACGACTGCGGTTTTGCTTTTTATAGGTTATGTCCCGATTATGGAAAAGCTTGAAAGGGTACGCATAAAATATGCCCTCTTTGGGGAGAAATACGAATGAAAAAAATATTTTCTGTTTTAATATGTATTTTAGCCGCAGTGTTTTTGCTTTGCTCGTGCGGCGCAAACGTGCAAAAAATAGATAACTCCGCGCACAACACTTACCCCTCATTTGATTGCGGTACAGTTTATAACGGCGATACGGCAGGCTCGGCATCCGCAGAAAACGGGAGCACGCAGTCTTTTGAAAATGAAAAAACATCCCATATAGAGGAAAAAACTTCCGAGACTTCGGCAAGGCTTTCCGAAAAAACAGATAAAAACGCGAAAACGGAAAAAACCGACAAACCGACCTCACACGCAGCGGACGCTTCTCAAAGCAAAACAGAAAAAGAGGCAAAAAACAAGTGCACAATTATGATAGAGTGCACCACAATTTTGCAAAATTATTCGCGCCTTAAAGAGAGCAAAAAAGAGTTTATGCCGAAAGACGGAATAATACTGAAAAAAATTGAAACGGAATTTACCGACGGCGAGAGTGTTTTTGATGTTTTGGTAAGGGTCTGCAAGCAAAAAGGAATTCAAACAGAGAGCACATACACCCCGGGCTACGGCAGTTATTATGTCAGAGGCATACATCAAATATATGAAAAAGACTGCGGCACAAAATCGGGCTGGATGTATAACGTAAACGGCAGGTATCCGAATTACGGCTGCAGCTCTTACATATTAAAAAACGGTGATAATATTTGCTGGAGGTACACCTGCGACGGCGGCGATGATATAAACGCAGTCCTTCAGGGTGATACATGACGTCTTTATGAATAAACGCCGGCTTTTCTTGTTTAAAACAGAGAAAAGCTCGGCGTTTGGTTGACTTATATTCTTTTTTGTAATATCATATAATAGTCCAAATATCATGTTAGGGAGGATATGTAACATGAAAACGAAAGTCATAAAAAAAACACTTTCAATTTTGCTTGCATTGGCTACGCTGCTGAGCGTTACCGCGTTCGGCTTTGGCGCAAATGCAAAAAACGCGGATCCGCTTTTTACTCTGAGCGATGTTGAAACACGCCAGGGCGAAGAGTTTGAGGTCACCGTTAAAATCGCGAGGGATATTTCGCCGAAAGGGGATAAAATCGCCGCGCTTGACGTTTCGCTTCTCTATGACAGCAACACGTTTGAGCCCGTTGACCTTGTAAGGGGCGACGGACTTAACAAGGCAATCGACATTTTGAGCAGCGGCACAAGCATAGGGCTTGATAAGGGCGACTATGTTTACAGCTGCAGCAAAAGAACACCCGGTGCAGTCAAGTGGTGTATGTCAACGCTCGACAGCTTCACTTTTGAGAGCGGCTTGGATTTTATGGTAATCCGCTTTAAAGCAAAAGACCATTCGAGCCTTGAGGGCGACCTCAATATGAAAATTGTTGTCACCAATGCTTCGGCACCCGATTTTACATCAAAAACAGATAATTACGGTTCGTACACAAACTCCGTAAAGGTAGACACAAATCTCACTACTCTCTGCGAGTGGAAGTATGACGAAAAAACAGACGGATATGAGCTTTTGAAATACAACGGCGAAAACGCTACATATTTTACCGTTCCCGATGTTTATGACGATGAAAGCGACGAGCACGGTGAGCTGCCCGTTACCATAATCGGCACGGGTGCGTTCAGAGGCTCCGACACAATAGAAAAAATCACTCTCGGCAGAAATATAAAGGCGGTAAACAGCGCGTCCTTTATGCAGTGCTCAAACCTTAAAAGAGTGGTATTTTATTCGACCGACGTTAAAATCGGTGCGAGCGCTTTTGCACTTACAAACGAAGAGCTTGTCATCAAGTGCATCAAAGGCTCCTCTGCCGATAAATACGCACGGGCAAATAACATAAAGGTTGAGTATTTTGAAGATGTTTTTAATTGCACCTACACCGGCGCAGATGAGGTTATTCATTATACGGGAAGTCCTGTTGAACTCAGCAACCTTAAAATTTTTAATGCCGAGAACGAGCAGCTTACATTCGGCACGGATTATACTTTAGAGTATACCGACAATGTCGATATCGGCACGGCAACCGTTACCGTTACGGGCAGAGGCGAATATCTCGGTCAAAAAGAAATTACCTTTGAAATTCTTTGCCCCTATCACAATTTTGAATCGGGTTATTATACCGAAACCGCAGTTTATACAGACTGTGAGGCAGGCGGCAAAATAATAAAGAACTGCTCTTTCTGCGGCTATTATGACGACAGCGAGGCCGCTCCTGCAAAACCGCACGGCGAGTGCACATGGCAAGAGGTTAAATCGCCTACCTGCGGCGAAGAGGGCATAAGCGCTTATGTTTGTGCCGATTGCGGCAAGCATGTTGAAGAAAAGCCGATAGAAAAGCTCGCTCACGCAAACCTTAAATGGGTTGTTACAGAAGAAGCAACCTGCCAAAAAGAAGGCACGGAATCTCAGATTTGCGAGGATTGCGGAACGGTTGTTGCAACAAAATCAATAGAAAAAATACCGCACAGCTATTCGGATTGGATAGTTACAAAAGAGCCGACCTGCACACAGCCGGGCACCGAAAAAATCATCTGCACACAGTGCGGTGATGTCCAAAGCGAACGCGAAGTTCCCGCAAAGGGACATTCTTGGTCGGAAACATATGTAACCGTAAAAGAGGCAACCTGCCAAGATGACGGTGAAGAGGCAATAGTCTGCCTTGCCTGCGGCGAAACAAAAGAAGGCCGCGTAATTCCGGCAAGCGGTCACACATGGTCTGAGGATTATGTAATCGTCAAAGAAGCAACCTGCACGGAAGACGGCGAAAAAGCAATCATCTGCACAAAATGCGATGCTGTGAATAAAACAGAGGTTATTCCCGCAAGCGGTCACACAGAGCCGGCGGAGTGGACTGTTATAAAAGAGGCAACCTGCACCGAAGACGGCACAAAGGTTAAAGACTGCACATCATGCGGCAAAAAGCTTAAGGAAGAGGCTATTCCTGCTAACGGTCACACCGAAACAGGCGAATGGGTAACTGTCAAAGCCGCAACCTGCACCGAGAACGGTGAAGAAAAAATGCTTTGCTCTGTTTGCAGCGAGACTGTTAAGACAAGAGTAATCGAAGCACAGGGGCATAAATCAACCGGCATATGGGTGTGGGAGAAAAAAGTAACCTGCACCGAAGACGGCGTTGCAAAGATGTATTGCAGTGTTTGCTCCGAAGTTCTCTCAAGCAAAACGGTTAAAGCTCCCGGTCACTTAACAGACGATGAATGGGTAGTGGTTGTTGAACCCACCTGCGAGCTTAAAGGCTTAAAACATAAGGTTTGCAAAAGATGCGGTGTAGCGGCAGAAACAGAAGAAATCGAAGCACTCGGTCATCAGGCGGTTTGGGTTACTGTTACACTTCCAACATACAGATACACGGGTCTTGAAAAGTCTGTTTGCTCCGTATGCGGCAAAGACCTTAAAAAAACAAGAGTTATCGCAAAGGTTTATCCCGATGTGGACGGCAACAACAGAGTTTCGTCTTCAGACGCACTTTTAATTCTTCAGTTTGCAACGGGAGTAAAATCGCCCACTGATGAGCAGAAGAAAAAAGCCGATGTTAACGGCGACGGAAAAGTAAACTCCACAGACGCGCTTTTGATACTTCAAATCGCTACCGGCGTAATCTCGGTAAAATAAAAATATTACCCCCGGCCGGCTGGGTCGGGGGTATAAGTATAACAAAGCTTTAAAGGATTGGTTTCAATGCAAAAAGTCTCTTTCCGCGAAAAAATCGGCTACGGCATAGGCGCGGTAGGTCTTGATTTGAGTTATGGATTGTTTTATTCGTATCTTTCAATCTACCTCACCAACGTAATGGGCATAAAATCTTTGTTTTTGCTCATTCTTGCTCCCATTGCCCGTTTGTGGGACGGTATCAACGACCCGATGATGGGTACTCTCGTTGATATGACAAACACAAAAATGGGCAAATACCGCCCGTGGATAATTATAGGCGCAGTGTGCAATGCGGTTGTGCTTTGCCTGCTGTTTAATAACCCGGGCTTTGATTACGGCTCGGTCGGGCTTTATATCTATATTGCGCTTCTATATGTTTTTTGGGGCATGACAAATACACTTGCCGATATACCTTATTGGTCAATGGTTCCGTCTTTTTCGAGCGAAGAGAAAGAGAGAAACGCAGTTTCAACAATTGCGAGGACTTTTTCGGGTCTCGGTCAGGGTATAATTATTATTTTTACCCCCTATGCGCTCAAGCTTCTCGGTGACGGAACAAATGAAGACGTCAACGCACAGGGCTTTGGCAGATGGGCAATGATTGCCGCGGTTCTTTTGGTGTTTTTTGCCGTGTGCTGTGTCCTCTCTACAAAAGAGAAGAACGTTGTCATGGGTCAAAAAGAAAAATTTTCTCTTAAAAATTCTGTTAAGACCATTAAGAGCAACGATCAGCTTTTGGTCTTTATGCTTTTTGCAATGATTTCAAACGCGGGCTACTACATGACCTCCGGCATCAGCGGCTACTACTTCACCGTTATTTGCGGAGACATTGCCTTGCAGTCGATATTCAATATGTTCGGCGCAGTCGGCTCAATAGTCGGTCTTTTGGTTATACCCGTATGCTCTTCTGCGTTTAAAATGACAAACAGACAGACCTATAAGACCTCGCTTATTATGGCTGTGGCAGGATATGTCGGAATGTTTGCGGTAGGCACATTCTTTAACAAGAACGTTTATATTATGGGCGCATTTTATTTTGTAACCTCGCTCGGCATTGCCAGTATGTTTGTAAATCAAACGGTAATGCTTGCGGATGTTGTGGATTACGGCGAGTTCCACACCGGCAAAAGAAGCGAGTCGCTTACCTTCTCTATGAAGGGATTTTTGCAAAAAATGGCATACACCGTTCAGTGCATAATTATGTATGGTCTTTTTCTTGCAACGGGCTATGTTGTGGGTCAGGACAAGGTGCAGTCGGCGGCGGCTCAAGGCGCAATATCTGCAATGATGTATATTATACCGCCTGCGCTCATAATAATTTCTTTGATAATTTTCTCTAAAAAATATAAAATCTACGGCGAATATAAAACAGAGGTTTTAAACTTTATTAACGAAAAAAGAGAGAACGAACATAAATAATAATAACGGGTCTGCAACATTCAGTGCAGATCCGTTATTTGCTCTTCGGGCGCAATATTGTCGGTTTCAAACGGCACTTCTTTGCCTATGTTTTCATAGCCTGCAAAGTCGGCGGTAAGACGGCTTTCTTCGGCAGTGGTTTTAACATTAAAGCTGCTGCTTATTGTTTGATGCGTTTTAGAGTATTCAGCCGCAGCCTTTAAAAATCTTGTGCAGGCAATAAGTTTGGTACGGCTTTGATTTAAGGCGGTTTCATCGGTCGTTTTTTTTGAATAGTCGCTGTAAAAAACGCCTAACGGCATTGCCTTTGAGCCTAAAGAAAAATATTTTTTAACGTCAAATTTGCAGTCATATTCTTTGGGTGCTTTGCCGAGCGGAATTTCAATGCCGAAAAAATATAATTTTCTTACTCTGCGAACGAGTTTGTTTTTATAAATTTTTTCATCTGCACGGCAAGTTATATTAAATTTATCTTCCGTTCTGCCCACTGCATAGCCATCTGCGTGGGTGAATGCCGCGGATTCGTCTTTGTTTTGGTCAACTCCGCTTATAAGCACTTCGCCTTTGAGCACGGGGTTGAATATTTTTGCCTGTGCGGAGCCGTTGTATGTTTCGAGAATTATAAGCTGTGCGTCGCGCGAAGCAACAAGGTTGTATTTGCCGGAGCTGTCTCTGATTTTTGGGCTGTCAAAGCCCTCGCGAACCTCTATATTTGCACAGCTGCCCGAGATGTTGACCGAAATCCACGAGAGCTTTTCAATCTTTCCCGAAGCATAGAGCGAAATTTGAGGGGGATTGAGCTTTGCCTTTCGCGAGCCGATAAAAAGCCCGGCTTCTTTAACACATTCGATTATTTCTTCGTCTGTGACGGTGCTGTTGCCGCTGACATCTATGAGCCAAATTCTGGTTGATAAAAGCGACAGGCACAAAACAAGAAAAATTGCGCCGACGGCAAGTCCCCAGCGGCGGCGGTAGCGGTGAATTATAAAAGGAATACCGACCTTGCGCTTTATTGACGTTTTAACGCCGCTTTTTCTTGCACAGACAAGAATATTTTTGTATCCCTCGGGAGTTGTGCGCGCAAAGAACCCGTCGTTGCAAGCTCGCACATTCCACAGCGGTATATCATAAATCGAACAGAGATTTATAAATCTTTCGCCGAAGCCGCCTTTGGCAAAAAACTCAACATAGCCGGAGAAAAAGCGAAATATTTTTATCAAAAGCAAAAAATCACACCCTCAGTTAAGCTCAACGCAAAGAACATTGCCCGATATAGTCACCTGACCGCACGAAAAGCTTTTTATCAAAAGCTCGTTGCCGATAACACCTACCGATTTTTTGCCGACGTTAAGCCTTATAATTCCGTCACCGTATTCCGCAACGCTTTTGCACCCGTCAACAACAACGCAGGAGTTCATTATTTCAACATGATAACCGTCTTTGCCGAGATCCTCCGGCAAATCAAATTCATTTGCAATAAAATTCAGTTTTGATTTTTTGTTTTTCAATATGTTTCACCCTCGGTTGATAAATTGCTTTCTTTACCATATATATTTATGGGTGATCTTAATGAAAAATACCGCAGAAAAATTTATAAAAATATCGCTTACTTTTGTTTGTGCGGCACTTTGCATTTTAAAAGCGCAGTCTGCCGCCGCAGGCGTGTCGCAGGGAATCGGGCTGTGCGTTAAAACGCTTGTTCCGTCGCTTTTGCCTTTTTTGGTTACGGCGTGTTACATGAGTAAAATGTCGTTTGACGGCGGAAAATTCACAAAAAAATTATGTTCGTTTCTTTTTGATTTGCCGCCTTGCTCGGCGTGCGTATTTTTGATGAGTATGGTAGGCGGCTTCCCCGTAGGGGCAAAAATGACCTCGGAATATGTAAAGAGCCAAAGGCTCAGCAGGGCGCAGGGAAGACGAATGATGCTTTTTTGCATAAATGCAGGCCCGGCTTTTGTGATAAACACCGTCGGCGAATTTATGCTCGGCAGCAAAAAAGCAGGCACGATACTTTTAGTCTCTCTTTTTATTTCTTCTTTTTGCGCCGGCGTGGTATTGAGATTTTTTACAAAAGACGAAAAAACACTTTGCAAAAAAAATACGGAGCTGCCGCAAAGCAATGCATTCGTTTCTTCTGTGAGCGACGCGCTTAAAACAATGCTGTCAATTTGCGGATGGGTTGTGGTCTTTTGCGCGATTATTGAGGTCTTTAACAGCTTGCCGTTAAACGAGGAGCTTAAGCTGTGGCTCGGTATTTTGTGCGAGGTCACAAGCGGATGTTCGTCGGCGGCAAAGAATTTTCCTATTCCTATAACTGCATTTGTTTTGAGTTGGTCGGGGCTTGCGGTGCACGCGCAAATAATGCCATTTTTAAATGAAGTCGGATTAAAATATACGGTGTTTGCCTCATTCAGAGCATTGTGCGCGGGCTTCACCGCGGCTGTGTGTGCGGTGATGTTAAAAATCTTCCCTTGCGAGTGCTCGGCTTTTTCAAATGTTTCGCAGGTGACGCCTGTGGCGTTTTCGGTGTCCGCACCGGCTGCGGCGGCAATGCTTATAACTTGTGCATTGGTTATTTTAGACCTTGCCCCCACTAAAAAAATGTGATAGAATACTGTTATATTTAACCGAGTAAAGGAATGTGGAACGTGCGTAAAAAATTGATTGACGATAAAAACGTTCAACCTGAGTGCAGGAGCTGTGCTTTCGGCACCGCAATGCCGGGTGAAGAAATGATACTTTGCAAAAAAACAGGCATCAGACGGCCGGATTCGCTTTGCAAAAAATATAAGTATGACCCATTAAACCGCGTTCCGCAAAAAGAGCCGGAGCCTATGGAATTCAGAGAAGAGAATTTTAAACTTTAAAAGATTGAAAATCGGGTGATTTTATGAAAGATAATTTCTTAAAAATAATTTCGGCAGGTTTGGCTTTTTCGGTGGTTCTGGGCTTGTGTGCGTGCACAAAAAAGAATGACGGCACTTCGGGTGTCATAACCACAAACAGACCTTTGACGAGCGCGGGCGGCGAAGAGACAACAAAAAGTACGGCAGTGGTGAGCGCCGTCGCGCCTCAAAACGAAGAGGACGCCGTTAAATTTTTTAATTCCGCAATCAAAGCTTTTCATAAAAAATCTTTTAATTTTTCTGTTAAAAAAGAGTGCACGCTAAAATCTTTTTCTGCCGGAAGTTTAAGCACGGTTGACGGTGCTACGGAGTCTTATAAAAATATGCTCAAATCCTCTTTCGGCGACATGATGGGAGTCGGGACAAGCCAAAACTCTTATTACGTCGGAGACGATATTTCTGCGGTATTCACCGTGCCGGAGCTGACTGCGGAAAATTTAAACGGCATAACAGCCTCTGCCGACGGTGAGAATGTTGTTATAACCGCTAATCTTTTAAAAAATTCCGATGACGGAATGACAGAAGTTGCATCGGTCACAAAAGACTATATGACAAACGAAAAATTCAGCACAAAAATAAAAGGTTATGCCGCGACTGCCGACTCGGCATCGGTAAAGCATGGCGCGGTCACTCTCACGGCAGAGATAAATTATGCAACGAGAAATTTTGTTACTCTTCAAATTGCTTATTCCTCACAATTTTCGGCAGAGAATGTTAAGCTCAGCTATGTCACGGGCGGACCTGTGACCGGCTCAACAAACACCAAAATTACTTTTAAAGATTTTAAAGAGGAATAATTTATGACCGACGAAACAATAAATTCTCTTTGCACGGCAGGCAAAAGCTGCCCGGGCTGTCAGCTTAAAAATCTGACTTATTCCGAGCAGCTTCTTTTAAAAAGAAGAGAAGCGCAAAAAGAGCTCGGCGGTCTTTGTAAAATTTCGGATATAATTGCTTCGCCTTGGGTTTTTGAATACAGAAACAAAGCAGACGCACTCTTTTTTGAAGACAAAAATAAAAACATACGCTGGGGAATTTACCGCTCTTCGGACGGCAACTGCACTGCGGCGCAAAATTGCGCCATACACCCCAAAGAGGCGGATGCGATTTTTAACGACCTTGCGCTTCTTCTCAAAAGCTTTAAAATAAAAATTTATAATGCCAAAAGCAAAACGGGATTTTTCAGATACGCCATGGTTCGCAAAGCCTTCTCGTCTGAGCAAATAATGCTTGTTTTGGTCACGCGTGAGGGCGAACTTCCGAAAGAGCGGTCGTTTATAAACGCACTTATTAAAAAGCACCCCGAGATAACAACGGTCGTTCAAAACATTTATTGCGGCGACACGGCGATAATGCTCGGAACAAAAGAAAAAATTTTATTCGGAAACGGCTATATCGAAGAAGAGCTTTGTTCAAAAAAATTCAGAATTTCGCCGAGATCTTTTTTTCAGATAAATACTCTTCAGGCGCAAAATCTTTATTCAAAGGCAAAAGAGTTTGCCTCTCTCAATGAAAACTCGGTTTTTCTTGACGCATACTGCGGCACGGGAACAATCGGCATTGTTGCTTCGCAAAGCGGAGCGCGCGGATTCGGCGTTGAGATAAACTCTGCGGCGGTTGAAGACGCAAAAATAAATGCCGAAATAAACGGAGAAAAAAACATAGAATTTATCTGCGGAGACGCAGGAGATTTTGCCGAAAATTATGCAAAAAACGGCGGACATTTTGATGCGGTTTTTGTTGACCCTCCGAGAAGGGGATGCAGCGAAAAATTTTTGCAATCTCTCGTTTTAACGCAGCCGTCAAAAATCGTCTATGTTTCGTGCAACGTAAAAACTCTCGCGAGAGATGCGCGCTTTTTGAAAAAGAACGGCTACAAAATCAAAAAAGCCCTGCTCTTCGATATGTTCCCACACACGAATCATGTGGAGACGGTTGTGCAGTTGGTTAGAAAAATTCCAGATACATATATCGACATTACAGTTGATATGGACGAGCTGAATTTAACATCATCCGAAGCAAAGGCAACTTATGATGAAATAAAAGATTACATATTCGATAAACATTGTGTAAAAGTATCTTCGCTTTATATTGCTCAGGTAAAGCAAAAGCATGGCATTATCGAAAGAGATTGTTACAACAATTCTAAGAAAGATAACCCAAAACAACCTCAATGCCCGCCTGAAAAAGTAAAGTTGATTGAGGAAGCCCTGCGACACTTTAAAATGATATCTTAATCGCATAGCGGGAAGACATCAATCGAAAGGTTGGTGTCTTTTTCTATGCTTAAAAATCCGCACATTCGACAAAACAAAGACCTCCTTGTAAAATGGTGTTACCAAATACAAGGAGGTTTTCTTATGAGCAAAGAACTTGAAAATCAAAAATTAAATTATGTAACACAGGGCGATTATTGCTTGCCTTGCATTAGAACGAAAGAGCAAACAGAACTGCACATCGGTGTGTGGGCTAATCGTCATAGGCAACATCTTAAACAACATCATCGTATCAAATACTACAATCTGTTAACATCGGAAAGACTGTATCCTTATCTTGCCGAAATTGAGGAACAGGCACAAACAATGTTTTCACAGCTTGTCAAATCACTTGCCGAAAAGGAAAATGTTACAGAAAAACTGAAAGCGGATAATTCTATGTTATGGGTGAGAAAGATGAACAACATCCGTAATCGTGCAATGGAAATTGTGAATAGCGAGGTGATTTTTGTATGAGAATAATCATAATATTCGCAATGATTTTGACCTTTATTTTTGCTATGGTAGGTTGCAATGCCAATAGCGAGCCAGACAAAAAAGCTGTTGAAAGTTCATCGAGTAATGCCGTAATTGATATAACGCAAGCGGAAGAATTAACTGAGAAAACCGAAACCGAAACAATTGAGAAAAGTACATTTGCGGAAGAAACAACACAGCTGCCAGCCGCTGAAACCAGTACAGAAAAGGTGTCAAAAGAGCCGATTTTTTCTCAAACCACAACAGTAAATACCGAGCCTAAGCAAGATACTCATACGCAAACAGAACCGCCCAAAAACGAAATATCGGCTCCTGAAATCAAAACAAATACTGTTTCGGAAGTCACAACAGCAGTTGAACAAATTGAAGAATTCGATATCAACTATTGGA
>ENA-ORSL01002933-ORSL01002933.1-human-gut-metagenome-genome-assembly--contig:-NODE-2933-length-11630-cov-2.526220_pt1 | contig 11630 bp, 9 predicted proteins | sample MGYA00242190_ERZ509157 | MGnify/ENA primary metagenome ERZ509157 (study PRJEB26280, sample SAMEA2338664) | human gut metagenome | biome: human gut; feature: human-associated habitat; material: faeces...
CCGCCTGTCACCGCGATGATCTCATCTTCTGTAAATTTCATCGTCGGGCCCATCATCGTGATCTCGATGACTGCCTCGTTCGTATCATTTCCAACAAGGATATTGGCGAGTGACGCTGCCCTGGTATCCATGACACCAGATACGGACATTCCAGTCTCCTGATATCCGTAACGTCCCATATCCTGAATCGTTGTCAGGAATCCGCCGTTTATGATCTGAATGCCCATCACTCCGCCTCCTTATCATATACTACATACTGATATGTATCGTTCTCCACCTGTTTTTCGATGGCTTTGTACTCTTCTTCCGTCACCGTCATGACGGAACCGTGCTGGAACGCTCCGGTCCCTTCCACATTGGAGGAATGCGTCACGTTCAACCCCAGATGGTCTGTCTCGCAATACTTGTAGGCATTGCCGCCGGAATAACGCATATAATACAAGTTGTACACGTCCTCATTGATACGGCGCACCGTGCTGGAACCTTCCACCTGCTCCGAACCTTCGTTCGTCACGTGCATCAATTCCGTCCAGGTGCCTCCCACCAACGTCTTGCTCGTAGCCTCATAAATGCCCCGTTCCGTGCCCAAAGCCCCTTCACGTTTGTAATACATGTGGTAGAGGCTGTCGTAGGGATTATACACGATGTCCGCGTCGATTACCGAGATTCCGGGGTCGAAAAAGACACGGGGTTGGGTCAGCGTCTTGAACTCCCGGTCGGCATAGGAATAAAAAATACGGTCATGGTCGTCGCCTTCGTTGGTGGACAGTATGGAATAGTACACCAAATAGGCACCTTCTCCCCCGTTATAGTCCTTGTCCCAAATGAACTGCGGCGCCCATACGCGGTTGATGCGGGCATATTCCTCGTCGGTGTCATATACGCCCGTCGTGACATCGGGGTCGGAGAAGATGGATTTTCCCCGGTTGAAGTCGAACGTCGTACCCTCCCAATGTATCAAGTCCCGGGAACGTATCAAGTTGATGCCGTGGTTGTTCCACACGCCGGAAGCATGCTGTTTCATGTCGGTGGTCGTGATGAAATAGCCGTCCGACGCTTCACCGCGCCCGATATAGGCGTCACGCGTACCGTGTTCTATCTCCGCAATCTTCTCCGTGTCGAAAATCTCGTCCCCGTCCAACAATACGTTGAACACGCGACCTTTGTCTTCTTTCGCGCCGAGTGCGAAGTTGGTGATTTCCTTTCCGGAATTCATGAAGCAGTACAAGTAACCGTAGCGGTTGTCATCGGGTGCCAGCATCACCGGATACTCCACTTCCACCGTATCGGCTTCGCAGCTCAGCTTGGCAGACAACACCCCGGCACGGACCGCCTCATCCCCTTGCGGCAAGCGGTGTACCACCAGTTTCTCGTTTTCTAAGGCGATGGCATCCTCATAGCCCTGATTCACAGAAAAGAACCATCTTACGCCCACCCTATCGGAAATCTTTTCGGGCAAATCCGTCGTGGCATGCAAGCTGTTGAACTTCTTCATAAACCGTGCCAGTTCTTCACGTGCGGCACTCATGTCCACTTCCCGCGACTCCGCCGCACGGCCTTGCACCCGGGCGTAGAGTTCCTTCATCTGCCCTCCGTCCAAGGCCACGTCATATATCTGGAAGTCGTCGAAGAACGCCTCCGTCATCAAGGCATCGGCGGCAAAAGGCGAACGCCCGATGCAAGCCTCCGTCAACTCCTGCGCCATGTCGGCCGGCCTTTGGGTCACTTGCTGCTCACTGGCCATGCGCCCGTCCACGTAGAGCCGCCCCATATTCCCTTCTTGCACGTATGCGATGTGGTGCCACTCGCCGTAAGACAATCCTCCATGCGATGGGGCATCCGCACTCTCCCCGTCCTTGATGGTGTAATACCAGCCCGTGTTGTCCGGACTGTTAACCAAGCCGACATACTGCTCCGTCCCGTTAGAAAACCCATACGCCCAGCAATATTGGTCCAAGGCACCTACGCCGGGCAATGCGATGGCCACCGACATGGTATAGTCGCCCTCCAGCCCGGAAAAAGTTTGGCGTGCCATGTCCACGCCTAAATCAAAAAAACCTTGCTCTCCGTTACTGCCGGTATAAAGTGCCTTGTTTCCGTCGTCCATCGCCACGATGGCTGCCCCGCCGTGCAACTTTCCCGGGAATTTTCCCTTGTCGTCAGCCTCCTGCCCTCCGTCGAAAGAATACTGTATGAGCGGCTCCGGAAGCTCTGCCTTTTCCTCTACCACGATTTCCACGTCCCGCACATCCAGACGGAGAATATTCAACGAATAGGCGGGCAGTTCGTAGGTGAACTGTTGTCCCTTCACATCCAACGCACGCTCCTTCGGCGACACGCGGTCGGGGTTCTCCAGATTGTTTTCATCCGTGCCGTCAGCCGAAGTCAGTACGACCACGGAACCTCCCGTCACTGTCGCGTGAGCCAGGTTGACGGTTGCGGTCTGTGCCGAAGCTCCGGGATTCACTAACTTCACGTACAGAACGCCTGCCTCATCGTCGATATTGGAAGAGACGTATATTTTACGGCTCACCGGCAAAGTGAAATCATGCAGGAGCGCACCGTCCAGATAGCACTTCACGTGCGTGCCGTTCACTTCGACTTTGATACGGTAGGCATGTCCTGTTTCCAAAGACCCTTTCACGGAAGCCGCCGTAGTCTTCGACCCATTGGTGCAAACCTCCACGCCGTGTTGCGTATTGCCCCATCCGCCGAGGTTCCACCAACAATAATTGTCTCCGTCTCCGCAATTAAAGGCAATGAGGAAACCCTCCGCCCCACCGGTCTTCGTGGCTTCCACTTCATACGTATAGTTCTGCCCCGGCTGCACATCGCAGACATAGAGTTTGCCTTGCATACTCTTATCCGTCTGTTTCAGCACGCCGCCCGAAGTGGTCCACGTGCCTCCGTCGGCCTTCCATTCAGGTTTTACGGACGAGAAATCGTCGTGGAAGACCACCGTCCCGTCGCCTGCCGTGACTTTCACATTGTCGAAGGTGGCACTCGTACTCCACGTGCTCAGGCCGATGCCCCCGGAGCGCAACAGTTGGTTGTTTTCTTCCGTCCACTTCACATTCTGTTTTCCTACATTGTTCGGGAAAAGCTGCTGCACGTAGTACGAAGGCGTACCGTAACTGGTATAACTGTTGAAACGGATCATATCCGGACGCCAGTTGTAATTGTTTTCGTTGACGAATATCGGGGCATAGCTGTTCATGATGCAGACATCGGAGTTGTTTTCCATCCCTTGCATGAAAACGGCCTCTCCCAACGCCGCATTCAAATGGCCGTTGATACCATAGTCCTGCGTCACGGCATACTCTCCTACGTAGATTTTGTGGCTTGCCCGGCTGTATGTGTCATATTTATTGTATTGGCTGACGAACCATGAAGGATTCCGGTAGTAATGCTCGTCCACTGCATCTACCGGATACGGGTTCCGCCAACTGGGATTGTCCGTGCCCCATGATTCCACATTGCCAATCAACGTCACTTCGGGATACTTGGCCTTGATGGCCTTGCGGAACTGTTCGTAGCGCTCGGCATAGTGGTCGCTTTGGTCGTTATTGTTTTCCGAACTGAAGTTATAGTTCTCGTTCCCGATTTCCAATAAACGGAGATTGAAAGGTTCGGGATGGCCGTTCTTGGCCCGCAACGCGCCCCATTTCGTAGTTTTGGCATCGCCGTTGCAATACTCTATCGCATCGAGAGCCTCTTGGATGTATTCGTCTATCCGGGTATAGTCCTCCACCCAAGCGTGCCCCATACCCATGTTCACCACGAACAGCGACTCGGCCCCCAAATCCTCGGTGAGCTGCAACATTTCATGGAATCCGAAACCGTCCGACACCCTATATCCCCAATTCTGGTTCATGTGTCCGGGACGTTCCTCTATAGGACCAATGGTATTCTTCCACTCGAAACGGTTGGTTTTTCCGTTAGCATAAAATCCTTCCACGTAGCAGCCGCCAGGGAAACGTACGAACGACGGTTTCATGGCTTCCAGCTTTTCCGCCAAGTCGATGCGGCAACCGTTGTCGCGGCCTTTGTAAGTGGGCGGGAAAAGGCTTACCACGTCCAATACGACCGTGCCGGGCACGGAGCCTTTCAGCGCGAACCAACCCTCGCGGGCCTCTCCCGTAGCCGTGATTTCCGCCGTCAGCTTCGTCCACTCCGAGCCGACATCCACCGTGAGCTCGCGGCTACCCAGACTCTGACCGCCTTCAGTCTGCAACTCGGCTGTAAGGACACCCTTGTAAGCCGGACTTCCTTTTATCCAGAAAGACAGCTTGTAAGTCTGCCCGTTCACCACATGAATGCCCCAGAAACCCTCGTTGCGCACACCGTCGCCCGCGCCTTTGAATTCCAATTCGAGCGCATGCTCCTGCGCCTCGTTCAGCATCCCGTCGGTAACCACGGCCATACGGGCGTTCCCCACGGCCCACCATTTGTCCGGGTTCGACGCATTGTCCTCGAAAGAACGGTTGTGAATCAGCTCGGCGTAAAGCCCGCCGTCGCCGGCATGGTTGATTTCCTCAAAGAAAATACCATAATGGCGACCGCCGATGGAAGCTCCCCGCTGTCCGGCATCGATATTCAATGTAACTTGTGCCATGGAAGAGGCCATACACATTCCGCAAAATGCCACGGAAACAAGCCTCTTGAAAAAAGTTCTGTCCTTCATTTCATGAAAAATATAGAGGTTAATGTTTTTAATTTACAAGACGTTGACATCTTTGCCCAAAAGTAATTAAATCCACGCTTCAAACCTAATAAAAATCTAAATAAATGTGGAAGACACACCATTTTCTCCTTTTTTCTCCTTAACTTTGCAGTCGTAAATACAAATGTGGATAGATTTGGGCGGCTTGCAACCACGGTAAAAAATGCTAAATACAGTTTTGGAACTGCACGCATACCTTCCCAATGAAACCCCATTCTTATTATTAATTTTTTAATTTAACTACGTAGAAATGGGTTACTTATTTACTTCCGAATCGGTGTCTGAAGGACACCCGGACAAAGTGGCGGACCAGATTTCCGACGCTGTATTGGACGAATTATTGGCTTTCGACCCTAACTCGAAAGTCGCATGTGAAACATTGGTGACAACGGGTCAGGTTGTCGTGGCCGGAGAGGTAAAATCAGAAGCTTACGTCGACCTGCAAGAAATAGCCCGCCGTACGATCCGCCGTATCGGCTATACCAAAGCGGAATACAAGTTCGAGGCAGAAAGTTGCGGCGTATTCTCTGCCATCCATGAACAAAGCGCCGACATCAACCGCGGCGTGGAACGCCAAGACCCGATGGAACAAGGGGCAGGCGACCAAGGTATGATGTTCGGTTATGCCACCAATGAAACGGAAAACTATATGCCGCTATCCCTCGACCTCAGCCACAAAATCCTGCGTGTATTGGCCGAAATACGGCGCGAAGGCAAAGAAATGACTTATTTGCGTCCCGACGCCAAAAGCCAAGTGACGATTGAATATGACGACAACGGGAAACCGGTCCGCGTGGACACGATTGTGGTTTCCACACAACATGACGAATTTATCCAACCGACCGACGGCAAGCAGGAAGAGGCCGACCGGAAGATGTTGGACAAGATACGCCAGGATGTCATTACGATTCTGATGCCGCGTGTCATTGCCGAGATTCACGATCCGGCCATACTCCGGCTGTTTGACGAACATATCACTTACCACGTGAACCCCACCGGCAAATTCGTGATAGGCGGTCCTCATGGCGATACCGGACTGACCGGCCGTAAAATCATCGTGGACACTTACGGAGGCAAAGGTGCCCACGGAGGAGGTGCCTTCTCCGGGAAAGACCCTTCCAAAGTAGACCGTTCGGCCGCATACGCCGCACGCCACATCGCCAAGAACATGGTGGCAGCCGGGGTGGCCGACGAAATGTTGGTGCAAATCAGCTATGCCATCGGTGTGGCACGGCCGGTGAACATCTACGTCAATACTTACGGACGCAGCCATGTCAGCCTGAGCGACGGAGAGATTGCGCAAAAGATAGACGCGTTGTTCGACCTGCGGCCGAAAGCCATCGAAGACCGCCTGAAACTCCGTAATCCCATTTATGAAGAGACTGCCGCTTACGGCCACATGGGACGCCAGCCGCAGACCGTGACCAAGGAGTTCCACAGCCGCTATATGCCTACCAAGACCCTTGAAGTGGAACTCTTCACGTGGGAGAAGTTGGATTATGTAGCTCAAATCAAAGAAGCATTCGGACTATAAGATGAACACGATTCAATCAGTGTGTGTATACTCGGCCTCCAGTACGAAAATAGCCGATTACTATTTCCGTGCAGCACGGGAATTGGGTGAACTCTTGGCCCATCATGGTATCCGTCTGGTGAACGGTGCCGGAAACCTCGGGCTGATGAGAGCCTGTGCCGATGCCTGTCTGGAAGCCGGAGGGCAAGTGACCGGCGTGATTCCCCATTTCATGGTGGAACAAGGCTGGCAACACCCCGGACTTACGGAACTGATTGAAACGGAAGACATGCACACCCGCAAGCAGACAATGGCCCGCCTGTCGGACGGTGTCATTGCCTTGCCGGGCGGATGCGGTACGTTGGAAGAATTGCTCGAAATCATTACGTGGAAACAACTCGGGTTATACCTCAATCCCATTGTGGTGTTGAACACGGAAGGATTCTATAATCCGTTACTGAAAATGCTCGAACATGCCGCCGAAGAACATTTCATGCGCCCGGCCCATCTGGGTATCTGGAAAGTGGCTTCCAGCCCAGCCGAAGCCCTCGACTTGTTGTACTCTACTCCACTTTGGGACAAAGAAGTCCGTAAATTTGCAGCCATTTGAACATGAAAGACTCACTTCAAACGGCTCTTCCGGCGCACGAGAAGGCTTCGTATCCCATCCGACAGAAATTCAATCCGAAAAAAATTATTGAAAGTCTGCCCGCCGATGCCACACCGGCCCAACAGGATTCCGCCATTCAGGCGATGCTGCCTCCACGCCCGACCGTGCGCTCGGCACGTCCCGACACCCTGAACCTTCCGGGATGGCAGATACCGTCGGCCAAGACTGCCCTTTCCGTACAAGACATCCGATACGATGAAAACTTCTTCAGCACTTCTCCCTATTACCATGCTGAAATAAACATCGACCCAGCCGGCATGGATGCCGACCCGTTACCCTATTTGTTACGCCACGATGATTGGGTCACAGGTATCTTGCTCTGCTGTTTTCTGGTAGTCATGACCATCTTCGCCAACAGCAAGAAGTTTATCAAACAACGCTTACAGGACTTTTTCCTCAACCGCATGGACAAGGAGAAACTTTTCTCGATAGAGACGGGCCGCGAAATGCGCCACGCCATTTTCCTTTATTTGCAAAGCGGATTGCTCGTCAGCCTGTTTTTCTTCGATTACACACAAACCACCCGGGATCTCTTCATGTCCCCCGTTTCCTCCCATATCCTATTGGGTATCTATGTTTTGATTTGCTGGATTTACTTGGGACTCAAGCAACTGTTTTACGCGTTTGTCAATTGGATCTTTTTTGACAAAGAACGCAGAAGTACCTGGCTTAAATCATATTCATTTCTCGTTTCGGCCGAAGGGGTACTGCTTTTTCCGCTTGCTTTAATCACAGTCTTTTTCAATCTTCCGACCTACAGTGTGATATTATGTTTGTGCCTGTTACTGGGTTTCATCAGACTTCTACTCTTTTATAAAACTTTTTGTATATTTTTCCCAAAATTTCATGGTTTCTTGCATTTAATTGTGTACTTTTGTGCCCTTGAAATGCTGCCTCTTTGCGGCTTATGGCAAGCACTTACATATACAAACGACATACTATTGTAAAATATTGAACACTTATGATAAAGAAGATTCTGGTTTCACAACCCAAACCAACCTCCGAGAAGTCTCCTTATTTCGAGATTGCCTCCAAGTATGGTGTGGAAGTAGTTTTCAGACCATTTATCAAGATTGAAGGTTTGTCTGCTAAAGAATTCCGCCAACAGAAAGTCTCTATATTGGATTACACCGCCGTGGTATTCACTTCACGTAATGCCATCGATCATTTTTTCCTGTTGTGCAAAGAATTACGCGTGACGATACCCGAAGATATGAAGTATTTCTGCATTACGGAAACCATTGCACTGTATATCCAAAAATATGTGCAGTACCGCAAACGCAAGGTCTTCTTCGGCTCTACGGGCAAAGTGGACGATCTGCTCCCGTCTATGGTCAAGCATAAAACAGAAAAATATCTGGTTCCGTTGTCGGATGTACACAACGACGAAATCACGAACCTGTTGGATTCCAAGAAGCTTATCCACAAGGAAGTGGTAATGTACCGCACCGTGAGCAACGATTTCAAGAGCGACGAGAAGTTCGATTACGACATGCTGATTTTCTTCAGCCCCTCGGGTATACAGGCTTTGCTGAAAAACTTCCCTGATTTCGAGCAGAAAGAGATTGCCATCGGTACGTTCGGGCCGGCCACAGCCCAGGCCGCCAAAGATGCAGGACTGCGATTGGACATGGAAGCTCCCACTTCGCAATACCCGTCCATCACGGCCGCATTGGACGATTTCGTAAAGAAGCACAACTGTTGATGCTCATCAAATAAGAAAGGGTGCCGGAAAAGCACCCTTTCTCCTTTATCCTACAACACCGTACCTTATGGAACAGAAACCGGACTTTTCATTTCATAAATCGGAGCGCTTGTGTAGCAAACGCATCATAGACGCTCTGTTCACCGGAGGCAGCAAATCCATGTCGGCCTTTCCGCTCCGCGTAGTCTTCATGCCGGTTCCCGTAGAAGCCCCGGCTCCTCTTGTATCCATATTGGTGTCCGTGTCGAAACGACGTTTCAAAAGGGCTGTAAAACGAAACCGGGTGAAACGGCAGATTCGCGAAGCTTACCGCAAACAAAAACACATCTTGACATCCGTTTTGCCCACGTCATCCGGGCAGGGTCTGGTAGTGGCTTTCCTCTGGCTTTCCGACCGCCTGTACGCTTCGGCCGAAGTGGACGATTGCGTGAGACGCCTGTTGGTGCGTATCTCCGAACAACTTCCGGCATCCCCGGACGAACACACCGATGATGCATCCGCCCTATGACCGTTTCCGCCATTTGTTATCCGCCGCGTTGATTGCTCCCATTCAGTTCTATCGCCGTGTGATTTCCCCCATGACTCCCCCATCGTGCAGGTTTACGCCGACTTGTTCACAATACGCTATTGAAGCCATCCGCAAGCATGGCCCCTTTAAAGGCATGTACTTGGCCGTGCGTCGCATCCTGCGTTGCCATCCCTGGGGAGGAAGCGGTTATGACCCCGTCCCTTAAGCCTATGGAAACATTTCTGAACCTCCATGCCCATCGACCGGCCGCATCTTCGTCGGAAACTGTCATCCGCAACTATATCCTTCCTTTGCCTCCTGCCGGACACGAAGAACCCGAATACGGCCAAGCCTTTTCCGCCGGTATCCATCCTTGGTATATCCCCGCACATCCGGAAGAAACCCTGAAAGAACTGGACCGTCTGGCCGCCCCCTTCTGTAAAGCCATAGGTGAAGCCGGACTGGACAAATTCGTATCGACCTCACTTTTCCTCCAGCGTGAACTTTTCGTACGTCAGGCAGAACTGGCTGCCGCCCACCGGCTTCCCGTCATCGTCCACTGCGTCAAAGCATGGGACGAACTGCTCTCCGCACGAAAAGACATTCCGGCTGCCGCCGTTTGCATCATCCACGGTTTCCGAGGCAAACCCCAACTGGCCGAAAGCCTTTTAGGCAAAGGATTTTACCTCAGTTTCGGTTTCCGTTTCCATCCGCAAAGCCTGACGCTCTGCCCGTCCGACCGTCTCTTCTTCGAAAGCGACGAAGACTCACGTCCCGTAGACACACTATACCGTACGGCTGCCGAACTACGCTCTTGTACTCCGGAAGAACTGCGCACACAATGTTGGGAAAATCTCGTCCGAATCGGCCCGTCGTCTAAAAAATAGGAATATAGTTGCAAGTCTCATTGAAAGGTCGTACTTTTGTACGACTCAATTTTTATTAAACAAAATAAATTCATACGATGAACTTTGTAGAAGAACTGAAATGGAGAGGCATGATTCACACCATGATGCCGGGCACCGAGGATTTACTTGAAAAAGAACAGGTCACCGCCTATCTGGGCATCGACCCCACGGCGGACTCCCTGCACATAGGCCATCTTTGCGGCGTGATGATGCTCAAGCATTTCCAACGTTGCGGGCACAAGCCGCTGGCCCTTATCGGAGGCGCCACCGGAATGATAGGCGACCCTTCGGGTAAAAGCCAGGAACGCAACTTGCTCGACGAAGAAACGTTGCGCCACAACGTGGCCTGCATCAAACAGCAACTGGCCCGATTCCTGGATTTCGACAGCGACGCTCCCAACCATGCCGAGCTGGTGAACAATTACGACTGGATGAAGGACTTCACGTTCCTCGACTTCGCCCGCGAAGTCGGCAAGCACATCACCGTGAACTACATGATGGCCAAAGACAGCGTGCAAAAGCGTCTGAACGGTGAGGCCCGCGACGGCCTGTCGTTCACCGAATTCACTTACCAACTTCTTCAGGGTTACGACTTCTTATATTTATACGAACATAAAGGCTGCCGTCTCCAGTTGGGCGGAAGCGACCAATGGGGTAACATCACGACCGGCGCCGAACTGATACGCCGCACCAACGGCGGCGAAGTGTTCGCTTTGGTATGCCCGTTGGTGACAAAAGCCGACGGGACCAAGTTCGGCAAGACCGAAAAGGGCAACATCTGGCTGAACCGCGACTATACCAGCCCGTATGCCTTCTACCAATTCTGGCTCAACGTGGCCGACGACGACGCCAAACGCTATATCCGTATCTTCACCACGTTGGACAAAGAAGAGATAGACGGCCTCATCGCCCAACACGATGAAGACCCGGGACAGCGCATCCTGCAAAAACGCCTGGCCAAGGAAATCACCATCATGGTGCACAGCGAGGAAGACTACAATATGGCAGTGGAGGCCAGCAACATTCTGTTTGGAAAGGCGACTAAAGAAAGTCTGACGAAGCTAGACGAACAAACGCTGCTCGACGTGTTTGCAGGCGTGCCACAGTTCGAAGTCAGCCGCGAAGTTTTGTCGGCCGGTATCAAAGCCGTAGACCTGACAGCCGAAATGACGCAATGCTTCCCCAGCAAGGGCGAGATGCGCAAGATGGTACAAGGTGGTGGCGTTTCGCTGAACAAAGAAAAACTGACGGCCTTTGACCGCATCGTAACTGCCGATGATTTGCTCAACGGCAAATATTTATTGGTGCAACGCGGCAAGAAAAATTATTTCCTGCTCATCGCCAAATAAAATTTCAAGGAAAAAATTTGTAGGATAGCGATTTTCTCGCTATCTTTGCACCGCTTTCGAGAGAAAGACATAAGGATTGGGATATGGTGTAATGGTAGCACAAGACATTTTGGTCGTCTTAGTCTTGGTTCGAACCCAGGTATCCCAACCAAAGACATCCCCTGAAAATCATTTCAGGGGATGTCTTTATTTTACGATTATCAGGACTCTTTCCTTCTATCTAGGGTCAACGTACATTCGATGTGGACATACTT
>ENA-ORSL01002939-ORSL01002939.1-human-gut-metagenome-genome-assembly--contig:-NODE-2939-length-11618-cov-2.536452_pt1 | contig 11618 bp, 6 predicted proteins | sample MGYA00242190_ERZ509157 | MGnify/ENA primary metagenome ERZ509157 (study PRJEB26280, sample SAMEA2338664) | human gut metagenome | biome: human gut; feature: human-associated habitat; material: faeces...
CTCGTAATGCTCTCTTTTACGAATCTCCTGTTGAATGCCAGCTTTTGCACAGCTACGCTTAAATCTGCGTAAAGCGCTGTCCAACGTTTCGTTTTCTTTAACGATTACATTTGACATAGTCTCACACCTAACCTCCCTCCAGTTGTAGATTGTGCATAATACAACTGTATGGGTATTTTTTGCACTGTTCTTATTATACCAGAAAAATCTCGTACGTCAACAAGTTTTTTCATTTTTTTGCAAAATTTTTCCCTGCCGCCTGCCTGGCTCCTTTTTCTGCCCTGCAGGCGGCAGGATTTTGTGCTGTTTTTCCTGCTTATTGTTATGCGATCTGGCCTTCCAGTACCTCGGCAGCTTTTGCAACTGCTTCGTCGATCTTCTCCGGATTCTTTCCGCCGGCCTGTGCCATGTTCGGACGTCCACCGCCGCCGCCGCCGACAACGGCTGCCACTTCTTTGATCAGTTTTCCGGCATGTGCACCTTTCTTCATCGCATCATCGGTTACCATGGCAAGAAGGCTTACTTTGCCGTCCTTTGCAGATGCCAGAACAACAACGCCGCTTCCCAGTTTTTCTTTCAGCTGGTCGCCAAGGTCACGCAGTCCGTTCATATCGACATCCGGTACGGATGCAGCGAGAAGTTTTACACCTTTGACTTCGGTTACTTTATCCATAACATCGCCGAGCGCTTCTTTTGCCAGTTTGCTCTTTAAGGACTCATTCTCTGCCTGGAGTGCTTTTGCCTCTGCCTGCAGATGAGCGATCTTCTCGAGGAGATCCGCCGGTGTTGTCTTTAAGAGAGCTGCTGCCTCATGCATTTTCTCTTCCTGTGCTTTATAGTATGCAGTAACAGACGGTCCGGTCAGAGCTTCGATTCTACGGACACCTGCTGCAACGCCTGCCTCAGAAACAAGTTTGAACAGTCCGATTTCAGCGGTATTCTTTACATGGGTACCACCGCAAAGCTCTTTGGAGAAGTCTCCCATGGAAACGACACGTACTTTGTCGCCGTATTTCTCACCGAACAGAGCCATCGCGCCGGATTTCTTCGCTTCCTCAGTATCCATGATGTCGGTTACAACCGGGATCTGCTCCTGAATCTTTTCATTTACCAGATTCTCAACTTTTTCCAGTTCTTCCGGTGTCATAGCCTGGAAGTGGGCAAAGTCGAAACGGAGTCTGGTCGGGGTTACGAGAGAACCTTTCTGCTCTACGTGTGCACCGAGAACAGTCTTTAATGCCTTCTGCAGAAGGTGTGTTGCGCTGTGGTTCTTCTCGGTATTTTTTCTTGCCTCTTCGTTGACCTGAAGCGTAACTTTCTCGCCGTTTGAAATCATACCGGATTTCATGACACCGACGTGGCCGTATTTTCCGCCGCGGAGTTTGATGGTATCTTCTACTTCGAATACACCATTTGCTCCTTTGATGATACCGCAGTCGCCTTCCTGACCGCCCATGGTAGCGTAGAACGGAGTTTTCTCTACGAAAATGGTTCCCTTCTGGCCTTCCATCAGAGATTCTGCAATCTCAGTCTCTGTCGTCAGAACGGTTACTTTGGAGGTATCCTCCAGATGATCGTATCCGGTAAACTCAGTTGTTACGGACGGGTCGATCTCATCGTAAACGGTTGCATCAGCACCCATGTAGTTTGTTACTTCACGGCTCGATCTTGCACGCTCTCTCTGCTCTTCCATTGCTGCATGGAAACCGTCCTCGTCGATGCCGTAGCCCTTCTCCTCGAGGATCTCTTTGGTCAGATCCAGCGGGAATCCGTAGGTATCGTACAGTTTGAATGCATCCTGTCCGTCCAGAACTTTTTTGCCTTCGCTCTGCATTTTTTCTTCGAACTCGGAGAGGATATGAAGTCCCTGGTCGATGGTTTTGTTGAACTGGGTCTCCTCGTTGTTCAGAACGTTGAAGATGAAGTCTTTTTTCTCTTCAAGTTCCGGATATCCGTCTTTGGAGCCTTCGATTACGCTTGCGGAAAGGCGGGCAAGGAACAGTCCGTCAATGCCAAGCAGACGGCCATGACGTGCTGCACGGCGGATCAGACGGCGCAGTACGTAGCCTCTTCCTTCGTTGGTCGGCATGATTCCATCGGAAATCATGAATGTTGCGGAACGGATATGGTCTGTGATAAGGCGGATGGAAACATCGGTCTCATGATCTTCCTCATACTCTTTTCCGGAGATTTCGCATACTTTGTTGCGGAGTGCCTGAATGGTGTCGACATCGAAGATGGAATCTACATCCTGTACGACAACGGCCAGACGCTCAAGTCCCATACCGGTATCAATGTTCTTCTGGATCAGGTCGGTGTAGTGGCCCTCGCCGTCGTTGTTGAACTGGCTGAATACGTTGTTCCATACTTCCATGTAACGGTCACACTCGCAGCCAACGGTACATCCCGGTTTGCCGCAGCCGTATTTTTCTCCGCGGTCATAGTAAATCTCAGAACACGGACCGCACGGACCTGCGCCATGCTCCCAGAAGTTGTCCTCTTTTCCAAAACGGAAAATACGGTCTGCCGGGATGCCGATCTCTTTGTTCCAGATATCAAATGCTTCATCATCGTCCTGATAGATGGATGGGTACAGACGATTCGGATCGAGCCCTACTACCTGTGTTAAAAACTCCCAGGACCATGCGATTGCTTCGTGTTTGAAATAATCACCGAAGGAAAAGTTTCCGAGCATCTCAAAGAAGGTGCCGTGACGGGCTGTTTTTCCTACATTTTCAATATCGCCGGTACGGATACATTTCTGGCATGTTGTTACTCTTCTTCTCGGCGGAATCTCTGCGCCTGTGAAGTAAGGTTTCAGCGGAGCCATACCGGAGTTGATCAGTAAAAGACTTTTATCGTTGTGTGGAATCAACGAAAAACTCTTCATAGCAAGATGTCCTTTGCTCTCGAAGAACTCAAGAAACATCTTTCGTAATTCGTTTACGCCATATTTTTCCATGACTGTTTGTCCTCCAAATAATTCAGTGTGTCCCGGAATTTCTTCCGGGAATCCATTCTTTTATAATAGCACACTTAATTATTTAACGCAAATTTTTTTGAAATTCTTCTTTCCTTTTTTCAGAACGATACCGTCCTCGCCGAAGGCTGCTTTTTCTACGGCATATTTCGGATCTGTGATTTTCTCACCGTCTACGGATACACAGCCCTGCTCTACGGCACGGCGTCCTTCGTTTCTGGTCTTTGCAAGCTCTGCTTTGACAAGAAGGGTTACGATATCGATTTTATCGTCCGTGAAATCCTCTGCAGAAAGTTCACTGGTCGGCATATGCTCGGAGCTTCCGGTAGAGAATACGGCACGTGCGCCTTCCTGCGCTTTCTTTGCTTCTTCCTCGCCGTGTACCATGGAGGTCAGCTCATAGGCCAGGATCTCTTTTGCCTCGTTCAGCTTGCTTCCTTCCCAGGAATCCATCTCGTCGATCTGCTCCAGCGGCAGGAAGGTCAGCATACGGATACATTTTAAGACGTCGGCATCGTCCACGTTTCTCCAGTACTGGTAGAAATCGAACGGGCTGGTCTTGTTCGGGTCAAGCCATACAGCGTTTCCTGCGGTTTTACCCATCTTCTTGCCCTGAGAGTCGGTCAGAAGGGTGATGGTCATTGCATAGGCATCTTTTCCAAGTTTACGGCGGATCAGTTCGGTTCCTCCCAGCATGTTGGACCACTGGTCATCGCCGCCGAACTGCATATTGCAGCCGTATTTCTGGAACATGTGATAGAAGTCGTAGCTCTGCATAATCATGTAGTTGAACTCCAGGAAGGAAAGACCTTTTTCCATACGCTGTTTGTAGCACTCTGCACGGAGCATGTTGTTGACGCTGAAGCATGCACCTACCTCACGGAGCAGCTCTACATAGTTCAGGTTCAGCAGCCAGTCTGCGTTGTTGAGCATCATAGCTTTTCCCTCGCCGAACTCGATGAAACGCTCCATCTGACGTTTGAAGCACTCTGCGTTGTGGTCGATCTCCTCGCGGGTCAGCATTTTTCTCATATCGGTTCTTCCGGACGGGTCACCGATCATGGTGGTGCCGCCACCGATCAGGGCGATCGGTTTGTTTCCTGCCATCTGCATCCGTTTCATCAGGGTCAGTGCCATGAAGTGACCTGCGGTCAGACTGTCTGCGGTGCAGTCGAATCCGATATAGAACGTTGCTTTTCCATTGTTTACCAGGTCTCTGATTTCATCTTCATCGGTTACCTGTGCCAGAAGGCCTCTGGCGATCAGTTCGTCATAAATCTGCATTTTGTTTTTCTCCTTTTTTCGGTTGACTTTCGGGTATGTGTTACCGTCTGGGACCAAAGTTTTTTATACAAAAAGACTCCCGTCCTTTCCGATTCAAAGGACGAGAGCCCGTATCTCCCGTGTTACCACCTTACTTCACAGCTGTCTCACGGCAGCTGCCTTTGTCGGTATCCAAAACCTCTGAATACCCTGACGCTGTAACGTTCGTCTCTTACGTCGCAGCCTACTAAAAACGTGCATCATAGTTCTTCTGCCGCCCGTTTTATTCGGTGCGCAACTCCGGGATGTATTCGAATCGTACAGAACCTGCATGCGCCTCTCATCTGCCGGCTGCTTTCTGTCCGCGTTTTTGTACGTCTACTTGTTCCCTTCCAAGCCTTTTTCCATGTTCCATAGTATAAACGGTGATTCGAAATCTGTCAAGACTTCTGCTTTCCGTTTTTTCATCTATTTTTAATATCCGCGGTCCTGATCCATCATATACAGGAGTGCGTTGCAGATGCACGCCGCGATATTGCTGCCGCCTTTTCGTCCGCGTGCCACGATATACGGGATATTGGTCTGCATAATCAGTTCTTTGGACTGTACCACATTGACAAAGCCGACCGGAACTCCGATGATCAGCGCCGGTTTTATTTTTCCTTCCCCGATCAGTTCATAGAGGCGGACCAGTGCCGTCGGCGCATTTCCAACCGCAATAATCAGCTTTTTATCCAGCTCCGCCGCTTTTTCCATGCAGGCTGCCGCGCGGGTGCTTCCGGTTTCTTTTGCTCTTGCCGCAACATCTTCGTCTGACATAAAGCAGAGCGCTTCCCCGCCGTGGCGCGCAAGCACCTTTTTGTTGATGCCGGATCTTGCCATCTGCGTATCCGTCACAATGCAGGCTCCCTCCCGGATCGCCTCGATGCCTTTTGCCACCGCATGCTCCGAAAAGCAGAGATTATCCGCATAATCAAAATCCGCACTTGTGTGGATACACCGCTTTACAACCAGTTCCTGATCCTCTGGAAACGTTCTTCCGTTTAATTCTTCCGTGATAATTTCAAAGCTTCTCTTTTCAATCTCGTGCGGGCTTACCTGCTCCAGTTCTATCTTCATCTTTATGCCCCTTCTTCCAGAATTTGATAAATCTTCTTCATGTCGAGATGCTCGCGCAGCGCATCTGCGAGAATATCGTACTGTGTCTCTTTGAATGTCTGGTAATCGACACCGTGAATCTGCTCCATGGCAATTCCCTTATTCTTTGCAAGTGCTTCCACGATCCGCTCGGCAACTTCTTCTTTATCGAAAATACCGTGCACATACGTACCGTACACATTTCCTTTCTGTGCACCGTCCAGCTTATCCGAATCAGCACGGTTCTGATCATCGATGAACGTGAATGCTTCTGTTCCTTCTTTCCGCACCGTTTCTCCCATATGGATTTCATAGCCCTCGATCCGGGTTCCCTCGATCCCGGCAAGAACGCCTTCTGTTTTTCCAAAAGCGCCCTCCGCGCGGGTTCTCGTCTTCTCACCGGCAAATACGGTATCCATCGGCAGGAGTCCCATTCCTTTGATCGTTCCGCCGGCTTCGACACGCAGCGGATCGCTCAGCGTATCTCCGAGCATCTGGAAGCCGCCGCAGACACCGAAAATTACTTTTCCGGCCGCAGCCGCCTTCAGTACGGCCGCTTCCAGACCATTCTGACGCATCCAGAGCAGATCCTCCATCGTGTTTTTCGTTCCCGGAAGCAGAATCATATCCGGATTTTTCAGTTCGGAGACAGAGCTTACGTAGCGGAGTGATACGCCTTCGATCCGCTCGAACGGGTTGAAATCGGTGAAGTTTGAAATACGCGGGAGACGGATGACCGCAAGGTCAATGAGACCGATCTCCTCTTTTCTGGTGAATCGCTCGGTCAGACTGTCCTCGTCTTCCACTTCGATGTGGAGATACGGCGCCACGCCGACCACCGGGATGTGTGTTTTTTCTTCCAGCATCACAACGCCCGGGTCCAGGATTGTTTTGTCCCCGCGGAATTTGTTGATAATCAGACCCTTGATGCGGTCGCGCTCATCCGGCTCTAAAAGCTCTACGGTACCGTAAAGCTGAGCAAAAACGCCGCCGCGGTCAATATCTCCGACGAGGAGCACCGGTGCATCCACAAGCTTTGCCATTCCCATATTGACGATATCATCGGCTTTCAGGTTGATCTCCGCCGGACTTCCGGCTCCCTCGATCACAATGATATCATACTGTTCTTCCAGTGCATGGTACGCTTTCATGATGTCCGGGATCAGCTCTTTTTTGTGGGAAAAATATTCCCGCGCACTCATGTTTCCCAGTACCTCACCGTTTACAATCACCTGCGAACCGGTGTCATTCGTCGGCTTTAACAGAATCGGGTTCATCAAAACGGACGGTTCGATCCCGGCCGCTTCCGCCTGCATGACCTGTGCACGTCCCATCTCAAGGCCTTCTCTCGTAATAAACGAATTCAGCGCCATATTCTGTGATTTGAACGGCGCCACACGGTATCCGTCCTGATGGAAAATCCGGCATAAGCCCGCCGCAAGCAGACTTTTTCCCGCATTTGACATCGTTCCCTGTATCATAATTACTTTCGCCATCGTTTTTCCTCCTAAAACCACTGCAGAATCTGTGAAACGGCTTCTGTCAGAATCTGGTTTTCTTCATGTGTGCGTACGGCTGCACGGTAATATCCGTCGGCAAGGCCCGGGTAGTTGGAACAGTCGCGGATCAGAATGCCGCCTTTTTCCAGCCGTGCGGCAAGTCCTTTCGGTCCCTCAAAGAACAGATAATTTGCACAGGAATCCCATACGGTAAGACCTGCTTTTTCCAGTTCTGCTTTCATCCAGGCGCGTTCTTTTCCGATCAGTTCCCGTGCTTCTTTGACGTAAGCATCCTCGTTCAGGGCGGCAAGGCCTGCCATCTGCGCCGGAATCGAAACATTCCACGACTGCATGCTGCGGCTGATCCGATCCAGCAGATCCTCGTCGCTGCAGAGCAGATAGCCAAGACGCAGGCCCGGCATTGCGTAAATCTTTGTGAACGCACGCAGAATCAGCAGATTCGGATATTCGTCCAGTTTTCCCTGCATCGTCACTTTTTCCGGCTCCGGCAGAAATTCTATGAAACACTCATCCAGCACCAGATAGATGTTACGCTCCCGGCAGTTATCCAGTATCTTTAAAAGAAGCTCCTGCGGAATCGTAAGGCCGGTTGGATTATTTGGATTACATAAAAAGACAAGATCCAGATCATCGGTCAGATCATCGCAGAAATCGTCCTGTAAAAGAAAGCCTTTTTCCTTTTGCAGCGGATACATACGGATAAAACACCCTGCCGCTGAAAGTGCTGCTTCATACTCTGCAAATCCCGGCGCTGCAATCAGCGCTTTTTTCGGGCGGAGAGCCTGTGTCAGGGCAAAAATAAGCTCCGCGGCGCCGTTTGCAAACAGGATATTTTCTTCTGGAAGTTGCTCCTTTTCCGACAGTGCCCGGGTCAGGTCCCGGCACAGTGCGTCAGGATACTGTTCCACCGATTCCGCGCTCTTTCTCACCGCCTCTTTCACACTTTCCGGAGTTCCAAGAGGATTGACATTCACAGAAAAATCGACTCTGCATTTTTTCGTGTAAATGTCTCCTCCATGTGGATTTTGTCTCATACCATATGCCTTCCTTTCTCTTTTCCGTTGTGTTTCTATCTTCTCTTTTTACAGAAATAAAAAGAGCGCGCGGATTCCCGCAAAGAACACCAGTCCGAGGAACGAGGTCAGATACATCAGATGATTTGCTCTTTTGATATCTTCCGCCTCGACCGGGCGGATGTCATCGCCGATCGTTGGTTTCTTTACGACTTTGCCGAAATACACGGCATCTCCGGCAAGCTGTACTTCCAGCGCCCCTGCCATAACTGCTTCTGTCTGCGCAGAATTTGGGCTGGCGTGGCAGTAACGGTCGCGTTTGTAAATTTTTTCTGCATTTTTCCAGTTCATGCGCTCGCATGCAGACGCAAGAATCATCAGCCATGCGCTGATTCTCGCCGGTATGTAATTGACGACATCGTCCAGCTTTGCCGCACACCGTCCAAAATACAGATATTTGTCATTTTTGTATCCCACCATGGAATCCATGGTATTGATGGATTTATACAGAAAGCCCAATGCCGGTCCGCCGATGGCAAGAAAGAGGAGCGGTGCAATAACACCGTCCGACGTATTCTCCGCGATCGTTTCCACGGCAGCTTTCGTCACTCCTGTTTCCGAAAGATTTTCCGTATCACGTCCTACGATCATGGAAACCGCATAGCGCGCCCCCGGAAGATCGTTTTCTTTTAATTTCTGATAGACCTTCATGCTCTCATCCTTCAGGCATTTCGTTGCCGGAATCTGCCAGCACCAGAGAACCTCCAGAAGGAAGCCGATGACCGGATGAATTTTAAATGCCGCAAAGAGCAGCAGTGCCGGAACACCGTATCCCGCCAGACAGACGAGGATCACGAGAAAAACTCCTCCGGTAAGCTCTCCCTTTGGCGTTTTCGGAAATACCTTCCGCAGCCATTTTTCCAGCAGGGCAATGAGATTTCCGATCACACGGATCGGATGATACAAAAAGGAGGGATCTCCAAGCAGCAGGTCCAATCCATAGCCCACAATCAGGGCTGCTAATGCTGTTTTCATCTTGTTTTCTCCTGTTCTTTCCGGTAAGAGACACACTGCTCCAGAAATTCCAGTGCGAGGTGCGGACTTGCCATATAGTAAAGATGCGGGAATCCCGCCATCATCCGTTTTGTCGCATGAATGCATTCCCAGTTCCGCTTCCGCAGCGGTTTTGCCGCATGCCATGCACTTCCGCAGTCTGTGCTGTCAAAGTAATGGAACTCATGGCCGCGCACCGGATTTCCGCCGTTCCGAAAGGTATCCTTCGTGTTTGGCGTGAGGGTGATATAGCCGAATCTTCCCAGCTTTTTTGTCCGATAAACATTTCCCGGAACAGCCTGTACCATAGGATACACATTTCCATCCATATCCTCCATGGATTCTGACAGGTACATATAACCGCCGCATTCTGCAAGAACCGGCATTCCCTGACGGATGTTATCGCGGATCTTCGTTCTCATGGTCTGGTTTTCCGAAAGCTCTTCTGCGTGCAGCTCCGGGTAGCCGCCGCAGAACAGAAATCCGTCTGTATTCTTTGGCGGCTCCGCATCGGAAAGCGGCGAAAAATATTCGATTTTGGCTCCGAGTGACGCGAGAAGCTCCAGGTTATCTCGATAAAAGAAACAGAATGCTTCATCCTTTGCAACGGCAAGAATCGGCTTCGCAGCACGCACCTTGGCGGCTGCTTCGCTTTCTGTCACCTTACGCAGGGCTTCCGGCATTTTTCCCGAGAGCTCTTCTGCCCCTTCTGCAATCGCAAGAATTTTTTCAAAATCCAGTGTCTTCTGCAGTGTTTCTGCAAGCAGATTGACCTGCTCCTGCAGATTTTCCACCTCATCCGGCATCACAAGGCCGAGGTGGCGGCTTTCTAAGTGGCATTCCTTCAGTTCCGGCACAAAGCCGACACAGGAAATGCCAAGTTCTTTTTCCGCCATCGGCGCGATCTCCCGGTACAGCATCTCTGACATCCGGTTAAAGATTACACCGGCGATCCTGCTGTCCTCTTTGTACTGCAGGTATCCCTTGATAAAGGCAAGCGCTGAAACGCTCATGCCTTTGGCATCGACAACCAGAAGAACCGGCGTTTTTGTCATACCGGCGAGATCGTAGGCGCTGCCTTTGGTAGAAATTCCGCCAAGACCGTCGTAATACCCCATAACGCCTTCCAATACGGAAATGTCATGACCCGCTGCATGTTTGCAGAACAGATACTGTGTTGTTTCTTCCTCTGTGAAAAACGGATCCAGATTACACGACGGGGCGCCGATTACCTGTTCGTGAAACATCGGATCGATATAATCCGGGCCGCATTTAAACGCTGCGGGCTGCTTTCCCATCTGCTGCAGTGCACGGAGCAGTCCGCAGGTGATCATCGTTTTCCCGCTTCCGCTCCTTCCTGCTGCCAGCATGATTCTTGGTGCTTTCATTCTTTGGCACCTCCCTGGGCTGTAAAGATATAAACCGGATTCTGGGCAATCATCAGATGGCTTCTTCCGGCCTTTTTCGCATTGGAAGCCTGCAGGCAGACGATTTCCGGCTCTTCAAACGCAAGTTTTTTGAAACACGATGCTGCCTCCGCTAATGTTTCCACGGTTACTGTATTTAATACCACGCGGATGTTCGGATTCTTCCGCAGGAGCAGTTCCAGAATCTCTTTTAAGTTTCCGGCAGACCCGCCGATAAATGCATGCGTCGGAACCGGGAGTGCTTCGAGTGCTTCCGGTGCAGTTCCCTCAATAATTTCCAGATGATCCACTGCAAATTTCTTTTTATTTTCCTGCAGAAGTGCAACGGCTGCCGGATTTTTTTCTATCGCATATACCTTTCCCTGTGCTGCACGAAGCGCCATCTCAATCGAAACAGAACCTGTGCCCGATCCAATATCATAGACAACAGAATTCAAAGAAAGCTGCAGATGTGAAAGAGACGCATTGCGCACTTCCCGCTTGGTCATCGGTACTTTGTCACGCAGAAATACTTCATCTGCCATGCCGGCTGTAAACTCCGGTTCCGGATTCGGGTTTTCAAACAGAAGAACCGCAAGCGGAGCAAACTCCATTTTAGCAAGTTCGAATGGGGTTCCTGTCACAATCTGTTCTTCCGGATACGACAGATCCGTTCCCACATGCAGCACAATCTGCTCCCAGCCGTACGAACTTAACGTCTGGCAGATTTCCCTGACACTGCCCTTTCCGCCGGCGATCGCCAGAGTTTTCCGGTTTCGGCGGACCGTCTCCAGAAAGTTGCAGTGCTGTCCGTGCAGGCTCACAAATGCTGCATCCTCCCAGGACACTCCGATTTTGGCACAGAAATAAACCAGCGAAGAAATTCCCGGCTCTACACGGACAGAAAAATCCGCATCTTCCGCAAGGACGGCCTGAAGTTTCTTTGCTCCGCTGTAAAAGCCGACATCACCCGACTGCAGAAGAACAATCTTTTCATATTCCGGGTGCGCCTTCAGATACTCGTAAATCTTTTCCGGGCTGTATTCTGCAAGCATTGGCTTCTGATATTTTTCTACTGCTTTTGTCATGCGTCCCGCACCGATCAGCACATCCGCCTGCTCACACGCGTCTACGAGCGCCAGCGTCATCTGTGCTTCTGCACCAGGTCCGATTCCGGCGATCACGACGTCCCGTTTCACGGACAGATCAAATTTTTCAACGAGATACCGCTTGACCTCGTCCTCCG
>ENA-ORSL01002940-ORSL01002940.1-human-gut-metagenome-genome-assembly--contig:-NODE-2940-length-11617-cov-14.269244_pt1 | contig 11617 bp, 7 predicted proteins | sample MGYA00242190_ERZ509157 | MGnify/ENA primary metagenome ERZ509157 (study PRJEB26280, sample SAMEA2338664) | human gut metagenome | biome: human gut; feature: human-associated habitat; material: faeces...
AAAAACCGAGCTTGTTATAAGCCCGGTCATCTACCTGATATTGTCCGAACGGGACATTGCCCACGGCAAGGTCATAAAAGTCCTTTCGGTCGGTGGTTTCAAAGCCCGCGATGGTAATGTCCGCCTTGGGGTAAAGCTGCTTGGCAATGCGCCCGGTGATGCTGTCCAGCTCCACGCCGTAGAGCTTGCTGCCCTGCATCGTTTCCGGTAGACAGCCGAAGAAGTTGCCGACGCCCATAGACGGCTCTAAAATATTGCCGGTCTGGAATCCCATATTGCCGACCGCTTCATAGATCGCCTTGATGACGGTGGGGCTGGTATAGTGGGCGTTCAGCGTAGATGCACGGGCGGCAGCGTATTCCTCCGGGGAAAGTGTGGCGTACAGCTCCGCAAACTCGTCCGACCAGTTTGGCTTATTTTCATCGAACGCATCCGCCAGACCGCCCCAGCCCACATAGCGGGAGAGGATTTCCTGCTGCTCCGGGCTGGCCTGCAAACCCTCAAACTCCAGCCCTTGCAGGAGGTGGATAGCCGCCATATTTGCCCGAAACTTTGCCTTTGCGCCGCCGACGCCGAGGGCATCATCGGTGATGTGGAAATTCTGCGCGTCGCGGTGGATTGCTGCCTTGAAGTCGGCATAAGCGGCCTGCTCCGCAGCGGCGGCACTGGGAAAGTCCTGCCACTCGCCGTCAATGGGGATAGATACCGCAGGACGGTGTGCGGGAGGCTCGTCGATCTCAGCCTGTGAGATGGCATCATCAAAATCAGGCACGAATTCGCCCATTTCCGAAAGTGCCGCTCGGCCTTCCTGCTCCAGAATCAGCGCTTCTTCCTCGCTCATGGCGGGAGGTTCAGGCTCGGCGGGTTCCACAGAGGGCGGGTCATGCTCCGGTTCCGGGATGTGCAGCGTCTGGATTTCTATGTCGTAGGGCAAGTGTGTTTTCTCGGCGGGATAGAACGCGACGGGTTTGGTGATGGGCTGCGGCTGCTCCTGTTCCTGTTCTTCAACAAACGAGCGTACAAACGCAATGTGTTCAGCGCGGAAGATGGGAAAGCCCTGCCTGTTTTGAAAAGTCACATCGCGCAGAGATACTTCATCTGCGCCGAAATTCACGCTGTCAATGACAAACTTCCGTCCGTCAATCTCCAGCTCCATGCCAATGGGGATATACTCCTTGGCATCGGCCTCGTTGATAACATCATAGCCGTCGGTTTCATTTGGCTGCGCAAACACGAAGCTGTGTCCATGCTCCAGCAGCCGCTTTGCGGCGCTTGCCCATTGTCCAAAATCATAGCCGGTCACAGCGGTTTCGCCCATACCGGGAATATCGCGTTGCAGCAGGCGGCGATTCAAAGCGCTGGCGGCTCGTTCTGCATCCGCGCCATAAAAAAGCAGCCGTTCTCCGACGCGGACACCGATGAGCTTTTCGGGATGCTCTGCACGAAGTGCCTGATATGCCAAAATATTCGGCGCAAGCTCACGACCCTGATCTGCAATTCGTGTGAGGACAGCAGAAACCGGTTCGGTTCTGTGTTCCGGATCGTGATTGCTCTCGCTGGAGGATGAAACGACGCTGAGATGCGCGACAGTTTCATCTGCGGAATCAACATTATAGAGCTTACCATCAATTTCCACGCGCTGCCCCATAAGGTTTTGAACCGCTTGCGGCGTCTCCGGGGTTGGCTGTTCTGTGTGCTGCGCCGCAATGACGCGCTGCGGCTCCGGTTCAGAAACCTCGAAATATCTGGTGTCGAGGTAGCGTTCAAAGGAATTGCGGTCGATGCTGACAGGTTCCTGTCCGGGTACGTTCGGTAACGTGTGCCAGACGTGATCTTCATCTACACGCGCGATAACGCCGACTGCTGCTATGTGGTCTAACTCTATGGATGAAATGCGATCTCCAATATGATAAGTATAGCCAAGCGGTGTTGTAAACGCCGGAGGGGATAGCTCAATTCCCATATCCCGTTTGATGCCATCCAAGTAAGCAATGGCGTTATTCTGTTCTGCAAAGCGGAGCGTTTGTTCCCCATCTCCGCAGAACCGTTCCAACACCTCATCCCAAATGCCGGTAATTCCGCCCTCGCCGGGATGCAGACGAATGGAGTATCGGTCAGGTGAAAATAACCGCAGTCGCTCATTCTCATCGTAAAATTTATTCTCGCGGATGAGCTGTGCCAACCGCCGCTGTACCTGCGCCCATGTGAGCGTCACCGGCTCGGCGTTTCCTACATGGATATACATGGGAGTTTTGCTATCTTCCCAGCCATATTTTGCAGCCAGCCATGCGGCGGTGCTGCGTTCTCGCCCATGCGCCTGCATATATAGTGCGACTTCCTGCTTGCCCTTTAGGTTGTTGTGCCAATCCAGAAGCGCGTTGTCAATGTCCTCCTGTGTGATCTGATAGGGAGAGGGTGCGACCGTCGCTGCCAGCGTGGGATACAGTTCCTCCAAAAGCTCCTGATGCAGCCGGTTATGGAACGCGGGCATATCAAAGTACAGGCGGACAAGCTGGAGATCATCAGATGCCGTGACAATACGACGGATAGCGTCCGCACCCTCCAGATAAGCGTTCTGGCGGTCTGAATTGCGGCAGGCATTGACAAAAGCCGTATCTTTGGAAAGCGCGTTGCCAACGGTCAGCTTGTACCCGTCAAACAGCTCCCGTACCGTGGGCTGCGGCGCGTCGGCGGCAGGGTCGCGGAACACCCTCGTGCCGTCCGCGCCGAACTCTGCTTCATAAGCATTGATGGCGGCTTCTGCTTCATGGTCGATAGAGCGCAGCGTGTAAATGTGGCGCTCACCTCTAAAGTCTGGCGCTTCGGCAATCGTCACATCATACTTATCGCGCAATTTCTCTACATACATCTCTAAATTGTGCGACGGTACGCCGCACATCTCCACACGGCCAGCGCCGGGTATCTCTCTTGTGGTAAGGTTGAGGTCAAGCAGCTCCGCCGCCTGTTTTGCGTCCTCGCCGTAAATCTCAAAGAAATCGCCCACCTGAAACAGCACGATGTCGTCCGGGTGGGCTTCCTTGATGGCGTTATAGCTGTCGTAGGCGGTGTTTCGCACCACATCCTGTGCCTGCGCCTTATCATAAAGCGCCTGTTCGTCTGGTGTAAAATAGCGGTTCATCCGAATCAGCTCAGAGATACGCGAAGCGACCTTGTTCCAATTCATTTGAACATCTGCACAGCCCGCTTTTTTCAGCGTGATGCCCTTGCTACCGTGATCCTCGTAGCTGCCGCTCTCTCTGGATACAGCATGGGTGCGTCCTCCGATGCCATACTCTTTTTTCAGAAAATCAGCGCTCTCTTTTGTCGTGTGCGAAGTCTGGAAAAACGCATAGATGCGGGTCTTTCCACCCTCAAAGCTGCTCCCGTTTGCAAGAGAAGCCCCAATTTCATCTTCGGTGATAAACTTGCCGGTTGCTGGAATAGCCGCCATATCGGAACGGAATTCCTTTCGCGGAAGGGACAAATCTTCCAAACGTGTGAGAAGTGCCTGCGACTTGTGGTAATGGAAGCGCAGCAGCGCACGGTTTTCGCGGTAGGCGTCCATGAATACCTTGTATTCCGACAGGAGCCTATCCCGGAACGCCGGATTCAGCAGATCGTCCGTCAGACGCTCCGTTTCCTCTGGAAAGCTGGTGCTATGGATATTACCCAAGCAGGACAGATACCCCAGCGACTTTGCTTCATCCGAGAAATCGTGATAAAGGTTCCAGACATCCACAGCAATACCCAGCCGCTCATAGCGCGGGGCTTCCGTGACCTCAAGATTGGTGGCAAATGCGCCGCCGTCCAGAAGCTCCTCAATACGCTCCGCCGCATCTGCCCAGCCTATCACTTGGGCAGAACGAAGATAGCGAGAGGTATCTCCGGTTGCAATATGGATACCATCGTCCCCGTACCATGCGGAAAACCTGCCGTTATCCGTAATCAGGCCGTTGCCGCCGTAGTAGAGCTTTTCGAGAAATACCGCGCGATCCTCTAAAGGCTTTTGCTTGGAGAATTCCGCAGCAATTTTCATCCGCGCTGCATCCGCATTACCGCCCGCGCGCAGGATGTGGTCAATATCATCCTGAGAAATGAACATAGAAAAAGCGGAGGGTGTTACACTCTCCGCTTCTGCGATGGATTGAATTTGTTCTGCCTCTGAGGGGAAGAAGGACATCTGCGCCCCAGCAGGGGCATCGAACATATTTAGCTGAACACCAGTTCCGTGAGGATCGTTTCCTCGGCCTGCGCTTTCAGCGTGTTCATCAGCCCTACCCACTTCATCGGGTCGCTGGCTTTCAGCGCTTCCGTCACGCCCGCTGACTTCATCAGCTCCGGCATCATCTGTTCCAGTCGGTTGTTCGCTGCCTCGTCGATCTCCCGCAGATGGGGATACAGCCTCTCGGACAGCAGCAGGCTGTTCCACAGCACCGGACGATGCTCCTTCAAGTAATCCTTCCGCATCCTGCCGTACTTGCCCAGCGGGGCTTGCGGCTGCTCTGTCAGGCTCAGGTCGGGAATCAGATAATCCCCGCTGCGGGTGTAGGTCAGTTCGCTCATGGCTTTCGCTCCTTTCCGCGATTTTCTCGCGCTCATAATTCTTGATGGTGACTTCGATCTGCCGCAGCACCAGCTCGCTGGACTGGCTGATGGCCGTTCCAAGAGCGGCGACGGTCTGCGGGGTGTTGAAATCAAAGACGTTCAGAAAATCCTCATGCTCGAAGTAATCTCCCGGCTGCATCCCGCAGCGGGACAGCAGCGCATAGGTGGTGCTGACAACGGCGGCGTTCCGAAAAGCGGCTCCGATGTTGAAATCATCATAACCTTCCAGAAAGGAACCGTCAACGATGCCGACAATATCGCGCCAGTTGTCGTGCCAGTATTCATCTACAAGCTGCGCCGCCACACGCTCCATCTGATCGGCAAGTCCGTTTTCACCGGAAACGTCGAAGCGCTGCTCCAGCGCCGCAGATACCACCTCACGATGCTCCTGCCGGTATTCCCAAAGATAAGGGCGGCGAGAGTTCTCGCCGCCGCTGGTATCGGAAACATCGAATACATATCGGAGTTTGGGTTGGTCGCTGCTGGTATCCACAAGGGCGATGCCCTTGCTGCCTCGCCGCACATAGCGGCGCATCTGCTTATTCCAAAGGTCGTATTCCGCGCAGGCCGTGGCTTCCGGGCGCTGGGCGAAAATCATGAGCTGTTCATTGTAGGGGTACTTATACAGCCTTGCGGCGGTGGTCAGAAATGCCGTCCACTTCTGGTAGCTTCCCGTGATCTGCTCCGCCGTGCGGTCTGCCATCTGCGCATAGAGCTGTACTTTACTCGGCATCCATATCCTCCTTTTCAAAATCGGGGAACAGGTCGAGCGCGTCATATTCCGCGTCGCTCATCCTGCGCAGCTTTGCGATGGCGCTGTCCGTCAGCTCCCGCAGCTCCGTTTCATCCGCAGCGAGGTAGCCGCGCATTTCCTCCAGCGCTGCGATCAAGCCCGTGCGGGTGCCGGTGTTGTAGAGGCTCATAAGCTGGCGTTCTTCAAAGGTGATGTTCATATCAAAGCTCCTTTTCCGCGCTCTTTTTGGGCGCTGTTTTGTGTGGACGTTCTTGGGCCGGTTGGCTTTTGAGCTGCTCCAGCACAGATTTCTTCTTTTCCCGGTGTGCCGCCTCTGCCAAATCCATCAAGGAGATGGACATACCGGCCTTGACCTGTGCTTCAAGGTCGGCGACGGTGGGCTGTTTGGGGCCGTTATTGATAATGCCGTCGATCATGCCGTAATCATCTTCCATCGACATCTCGGCGGCTTTCAGATAATTCTCCGGTTTCTGAAAGGCGGGCAGCTCCTGAAATCCCATGCTGTCACAGTAGTGATAGGATACCTTGCCGTCCTGTTTCAGCGCAACGATGTCGCTGACGGAGAGGCTGTGTCCCACAAAATCGCCGGGGCGCTCGTCGTTGAAAATGTAGTAGAAGTTTTCAAGGATTCTGCCGGTATCATCGTCCGGGTACACCTCACGGGTATAGACGGCTTCATAGTTGGCCGGGTCAGGCGACGCGGCCAGTCTGCCGAGACTGGCAAAACGCAGCTCCACCGGCGCATCCCGGCGCAGTTGGTAGATCGCCATAGCATCGGTGGGACTGTTCAAAAAGCGCTGCTCCACATCGCGGGGCGGGATATGGCCTTTGACCGCATCCCAATCCGGTCTTGTAATCCCGAACATTCCGTCGTGCTTGATGATGTCCTCGGCCTCAAAAACCATTTCCTCGGCGTTGTCGGGATAGAGCATATAAACCGTGATGTCATGCTCCAGCAGTTCCACCGCCCGATCCTTGGAAAGCGGGAGCATATCGCTGTCCAGATACCCATAGCTGCGCATATCATCCACCGTCAGCGTGGGGTCAGGCATAGGTGTGGCCTGTTCCAGCTCTGGCGAAGTTGGAAGTGTGCCTGCGGCATGAGAACCGGCCTCCTCGTGAACAACCTGATTGTCGTCCGATGACAATTCGAGTGAGTACAAAATCCCTGCAAACTCATTTGACAAAACTTCAAACGGTACGGTCTTATCATACCCATGTGTTTCACAGATACGAATCGCAGCCGCCAAAAGAAAGTTTACATCATCGTCATGTACTGTTCCGCTTTCCAGAAGGTGTAGAGTGTCCTTGTCGTAAAGTTCATAGGCATATTTTGCACCATCTTCTGTTATGCGAAGATGCTTGCTCCCACCATCAACCGCATACCAACGCTCATTAGCGTCGAGTTCTTTTAAGGAAGTGTGACTTTCCTGAAATGCCTCAACTTCCAACAGCAGCTCATTCGCTCTGTGCGCGTATTCATCGCTCTGCTCAAGCGTTTCGGACAGGAAGCCTTTTATCTCATCTGCTCCCGTCAACAGATCTTCGTAGAAATGCTGAAGGCAATCTTCCTGACTTGCGAATTCGCTGAGAAAGGCAAGGCCATTCGCATCGAGATACAGCTCTGAAATGCTTTTTGCCAAGTCAGCCGCAGACATATTGCTATTCTCTTTTAATTGGCTTTCCGATTGCTCGGATTTCTCCACAGAAATGCCACGCTCCTTGCAGATCTCCGCAAAGTGCCGGTCAATGTCCGTAATCAGCTCGGAGGCAGTCTTGTTGATGGTTTCCAGACTGGCGCGAAGCTCTTTCAACTCCTTGCCCTTTGACCATGTGGCGATATAGCCGAAGCTGTTTTCGCCCGTTTCAATGCCGTAATACTGGCAGACCGCATAGGAGATGCTTTCGGCCTCGACCTCCTCGGTGTTGCGGCTCTTTTCGCCGGGGACAAGGATCGTCTCACCATCGTCCGCAAGCTCCGTCATGTGTTCATAGTCGTGGAGCTTGGCATGGGCGATCTCATGGACGGCGGCGCATACCGTCTGCACCTCACTCATACCGGCGCGGATGGTGATGCTCTGCGCCTTAATGCTGAAAAATCCGTCCGTATCCCGCGCAACGGGCTTTATCTCCATCGGAACGGGAGAAGCGCGGCGCAGCGCCTCCATGAAAACCTCATACTGCTGCACATTGCCGCTCAGATCAGCGGCAAGCTGGGGCAAGGGCTTTCCCGCAGTCTGCGACACATCAAAGACGGATACCACCTTGAACATGGGGATACGGATTTCCTTTTCCTCAATGATGGCCTTGCCGTCCGCATCCAGCACCGGCGCATTGGTTTCCGGGTCGGTCTTGATCTCCTCGACCTTTTTCTTATAGGGAGTGGGAGCGATAATGCGGATACCTTTTTCGCCTTTCAGGACGTTCCTGCCGAACTGATTGCGCCACTTGTTGAAGCCCGCCACATGGGTGGCGTCGGGGCGCTGCATATAGATGAGCATGGTATTATTGACCGAGTAGCGGTGAAAACGGCTCATCGTGGAGAGATACTGCCGGTACTTATCGCTCTCAAACAGCTCCTTGATGCCGTTTTCGATGCTGTCAACGATCTCCCGCATCCGGTCTTTGTTGGTTTGCTTTTCAGCCATGATAATCTCCTTTCAGAAAAAATAGCGCCCCTGCGCAGAAGAAAACACATCCTGCACAGGGGCAATTCTCCGCAGATAGACGTTGTTTCCGGGCTTGCGGATAGAATGTCTCAGCCCCTTGGGATTCCGCATGGAAAAAGCCTTGCGGCACGGGGCTTTTACGCCCTCTATCTGCGGAGGTTCCAGTATTGTTCACGCTTCCGTTTGGCGTCCTGCTTTCTCCGCTCCTGCTTGGCGCAGGCAGGACAATACTTGGCGCGGTTGGAGGAAGAATAGACCGGCTTGCCGCAAACGGCGCAGCACTTTCCCGGCCTTTCCCGCATCACGTCGGCCAGCAGCTCATGGTCGGCGGGAAGCACCGCGTTTCGGAACCAGTTGCACAGCAGCGAGTAGGAAATACCCTGTACGCAGACGCAAGGCTCTCCATCATCCAGCGCGAGGCAGTTGCCGTGATCGTAATTACAGCAGAGCTTCCGAATGAGCTTCTTGGCGCGGCGGAGCTGCTTGTGATCCATACGCGGCGCATCAGCCATTGTCGAACACCATCTTATAGCCCGTGCGCTGTCCATCGTCCTCCAGAAGAACGCTGGCATCATAGGTTTTCCCGGTCTTTTCGGAGTAGCAGCCTTTCAGCGGGGCGCGGCCATTTTTCAAAAGCGCAGCGGCAAGGGATTTTGTCAGCACCTTTTTCTTGGCGGTGAAAAAGCGGCTGTTTTTCCAGAGAACAAAGGAACAGGCACGGTTCTCGCAGAAAAAGCCTTTCGGTGATTCCGTCACCTCGGCTCCGCAGCGGGGACACCTGCCGACTACCTCACGCCCGGAGGGGAACAGGACTTCCGTGCCGGGGATGGGTTTGTAGGTCTGCACCAGCTCATGTAGCATGGCGGCAATCCCATCCATGAAGCTGTCCGGGGCGATTTCGCCGCGCTCGATCTCTTTCAGGCGGTGTTCCCATTCGGCGGTGAGCTGCGGCGACTGGAGCTGTTCGGGCAGGACGGTGATGAGCGCCGTGCCGGTGGAGGTGGGCAGCAGATTTGTGATCTTCTTGGACTTTCTGCGCTCCACAAAACCGGAGGACACCAGCTTTTCAATGATACCGGAACGGGTCGCCGGGGTGCCAATGCCCTTGCGCTCGGCATCATCAGGCATATCCTCCTTGCCCGCGTTCTCCATTGCAGCCAGCAGCGTATCCTCGGTGAAGTGCTTGGGCGGCGTGGTTTTTCCGGTCTTGACCGATGCGGCAGATACGGAAAGCGTCTGATTCTCCGTTACCACCGGCAGCGCGGGCGCTGCCTCTACCTGCTCCTGCTCATAGCGCTTCCAGCCGGGAGTAAGAACGGTTTTGCCCTTGGCGGTGAAGCTCTGACCGGCACTGTCCACCGTAATGACCGTTTCTGCATAGCGGTGGGGTTCATCCACGGCACGAAGCAAGCCTTTCGCCGCCAGCTTCAGCACCTCGCGTTCGCCCAGCGGCAGAGAGGCCATATCTACCTTTTCCGCGCTGATGGTGGGAACAATGGCGTGGTGATCGGTGACTTTTTTGCTGCTGCACACCTGCTTGGCGCAGATGGTCGGCGGCTTCTCCATGCCGCAGACAGCGGCAGCGGCGGAGACAAGACCGGGGACGCTGCCCTCCATATCGTCAGTCAGAAAGCGGCTGTCGGTGCGCGGGTAGGTACAGAGCTTCTTTTCATAGAGCGCTTGGAGATAGTCGAGGGTCTGCTGAGAGGTGTAGCCGAGAATGCGGTTGGCGTCGCGCTGGAGGGAGGTCAAATCGTAGAGCGCGGGCGCTTTCTCAGACTTTTCCTTGCACTCCACGCTTTTGACCACCGCCGTCTTGCCCTTGCAGGCATTGGCGATAGCGTCGGCGTCCTTTCTGTCCTTCATTCTGTCTGTCGCGGCGGGAAAGCCGCAATCGAGCTGGACGGTGTAGAACGGTTCTGCCACAAATGCGGAGATCTCCGCCTCACGCTGTACCAGCAGTGCCAGCGTGGGTGACATGACGCGCCCAATGTTCAATGTGCGGCCATACGTCAGGGAGAAATACCGTGTGGCGTTGATACCTACCAGCCAATCGGCCTTGGCGCGGCAGAGGGCAGATTGATGCAGGCCGTTATAGTCGCGCCCGATTCTAAGCTGCTGGAAGCCGCTGCGGATGGCATCATCCTCCATGGAGGAAATCCAAAGCCGCAGGATAGGCTTGGAGTATCCCGCAAGGCAGTAGACCGTGCGGAAGATCAGCTCGCCCTCGCGCCCAGCGTCGCAGGCGTTGACCACCTCTGCCACATCCTCCCGGCGCATCAGCTCCCGCAGAATGTCAAACTGCTTCTGCTTTTCAGCGCGGACGATGAAGCGGAACGAGGTAGGAATGATGGGCAGCGCCGCCAGCGTCCATTTGGCATCATCGGCATTGTAAACGGCGGCGTCGGCCAGCTCTGCCAGATGCCCGAAGCACCACGACACGATGTAACCGCCGCCCTCCAGATACCCGTCATGCCGTGATTTAGCACCCAGCACGGCGGCGATGCTCTGCGCCACGGAGGGCTTTTCGGCGATCACAAGGCGCATGGCGCAGCCTCCATTCTCTTTACGTCACGGTAGCAGGGGCGGATGCAGCTCTGCCCGAAGCGCTTGCAGCCGTAGCAGAAATGTTCCTTGGCAGCGGCGGGAGGGCTGTCCTCCCGCGCCGCTTTCGGCTTCTGCATCATCAGGCGTTCCAGCGGGTTATTGGTGAAATATCTCATGCGTCTGTATCCTCCGTAGTATCCTGTTCCGGTTCGCCCTCATACGGCTCAAACTCGTATTCGTCCTCGTCCTCGCCGTAGTCATAATCGTCCAGATCGGCGCTACCCTTGGTCTGCGGCTTGGCCTTTTTCTGCTTGAAGAAGTAGAACGCGGCACCGCCGCCCAGCGCGACGATCAGCAGAACAACAAGGATGCCGCCCACGCCGCTCTTTTTCTCCGGTTCCTCGGCGGCGGGTTCTGTCGGCTCAGCGGGGACTTCGGGCTTTGTCTCCTTGCCCACGCACTCGGTCATGTTGACCGCACAGACGGGGCAGGACGTATTGACCGCACCGGCCACGCATTTTGTGGTGCAGGAGCAAGTGGCGGGCGTTTCTTCCTCGCCGGTCAGCGCCATCAGGTCAGCCTCATCCACCTGATTCAAGAAATGGACGGTTTCTTCGCCCTCATCGTCGCGGTCAATAATCATGTAAAACACATTGCCGTTCTTGCTTTCCAGCGTAATGAACTGTTTCCCCGCCTTGGTGCTGGAGCCAATATCGTCAATCAGCGTCAGATTGCCGTCCGGTGTCAGCGCGTCGCTGCCGCCCGTCATGCTGCCGAGAAGAAGCTGCCAGAGGTCGGCCAGCTCTTTTTCATCAAACGGAAGCGTAATGCCGCCGATGCTCACGGTACTGTCGGCGGCGTCGGTGACGGTCAGATAGCTGCCGTACACATAGCCCACACGGGCAGGCAGCGCATCATCAGGATAATCACCGCCGCTGGCAAAGGCGGAAACAGAGAGAATCCCAATGCACAGGAGCATCAGCAGCAGGCTGATAAAAATGCGCGGTGTGTTTTTAGTCATGGTTCAACGCCTCCTTTTCCG
>ENA-ORSL01002946-ORSL01002946.1-human-gut-metagenome-genome-assembly--contig:-NODE-2946-length-11605-cov-2.986320_pt1 | contig 11605 bp, 9 predicted proteins | sample MGYA00242190_ERZ509157 | MGnify/ENA primary metagenome ERZ509157 (study PRJEB26280, sample SAMEA2338664) | human gut metagenome | biome: human gut; feature: human-associated habitat; material: faeces...
GCGCGGCTGGTGCGGCTACGCCTGCTGGACGGCTATGGCGCTGGACTTTCTGCCCTACAAGCGGCCGCAGAAGCCGCGTAGGGAAAAACTGGGCGTTCTGCGCTATGTGATGTTTGCCCTGTCTCTGGCGTTGGTGTCTGGGCTGTTCCTGATGAAAGTTGCGCATTTGGAACAGATCATGTGCTGGCTGTTCCTCGCCGGGAACGCACTCTATTACCTTGCGGGCATTGCTCTGGCGTTCGCCTTTAAGGATAACCGCGCGTTCTGCAAGTATCTTTGTCCCGTTGCGGTTTTTCTCAAGCCCATGAGCTACTTTTCTCTGCTCCGCGTCCACTGCTATGAGAGCAAATGCGTCCATTGCGGGAAATGTCTGCGAGCCTGCCCCATGGATGTGGAGGTCAACAGGGAAGCCCGCAAGCGGAAAAACGGAACAGAGTGCATACTCTGCTATGAGTGCACGAAGGTGTGTCCCACAAAGGCACTGCATTGAAATGTGGGATATTTTCAGCCCAATTGAGCGAAAAGTGTTGAAATGTTTTTTGGGTATCTGTTATAATAAAAAATCTACGCAGGCCGCAGAAAAGCATATAGAAAGAGCTGCTGCACCCTGACGGCACGCAAAATCATGAACACGGATTTGAAAGAACCCGTTCACACATAAGGAGCAAACGCATGAAAACAGCCATTGTAACAGACAGCAACAGCGGCATTACACAGGCAGAAGCGCAGAAAATGAACGTTTTCGTTCTGCCGATGCCGGTCATCATCGAGGGACAGGCGTATTACGAGGGGATCGACCTGCTGCCGGATCAGTTTTTCCGTGCATTGACGGAGCGGCAGGCGGTCTCCACCTCCCAACCCTCCCCCGGCGATGTGACAGCCCTTTGGGACAAGGTGCTGACCGAATATGACGAGCTGGTGTACATCCCCATGTCCAGCTGTCTCTCCGCCTCCTGCGCCACGGCACAGATGCTGGCGGAGGACTACGAGGGCAGGGTATTTGTGGTGGACAACCACCGCATTTCCATCTCCCAGAAAAGCTCCGTGTGGGACGCCGTGGCTCTGCGGGAGGCAGGCTGCGGGGCACAGGAGATCCGGCGGGAGCTGGAGGTCAGCGGGCTGGATTCCATTGTGTATGTGGGCGTGGAGACCTTGGAATATCTTCGCCGGGGCGGACGCGTGACCGCCGGAGCCGCGGCCATCGGCGCGGTTTTGCAGATCAAGCCCCTTTTGAAGATCGAGGGGGAACTGCTGGATGCCTGCGCCAAGGTGCGCGGCACCGCAGGCTGCAAGAAAAAGCTGCTGGAGACCATTCATGGCGACGCGGAGCGGCTTTCCGCCAAGTGGGACATCGACATCGCCGTGGCCGGCAGCTATCAGGACGCCGCCGCACTGGAGGACTGGCGGGAGATGGCGGTGAACGCGTTCCCGGAGCACGGCGGCATCTTCGCCGATCCGCTTTCCTTCAGCGTCAGCAGCCATGTGGGGCCGGATGCCTTCGGTATGGCTGTGAGCCGCCGCCTGGCCCGGACGAAGGACGGGATCTGATCCGTTAAAAAATAGGGAAAAGAAGGGGACACACGCCGTCAGGCGTGTGTCCCCTTCTTGTTGACATCGCGGTACCTGCGGAACCGTGCAGCACTGATGAATGGGGGCAAAACTCTGCAAGGACATCTCAGTTTGCTTCTTGCTGTTGAACTCTGTTGTATCACATGCAGGTTACACTGTACAGCAGAGAAGAAAGCGGCGATCTGCGCTTTTCATACCGCGCCAGCGCTGCAAACGACCTGTGTCACAGGCGAGAAGGTATTCTGCATTGCGTAGCTGCGTTTTTGTGAATAAGGGGTGGACAGACTGCGTCCAAGCGAGGAAATACTGGTGTTTATACACAAAAAACTTGAGCAAAAAACAGCAGAAAGTAGAAAAAATAGAAGTGTGTTGACAACGAAAGAAGCGCATGATATGTTAAAAATGCAATGAGGGCAATACGCCATCATTATTTTTGCAAACGATATGAGAACGTTCTCATTTTGGGCGAGGGGTATTTGAATGGTTGCTACGATCATCGACGTTGCGAAAAAATGTGGATACTCAAAAGCAACTGTTTCGCGTGCGTTTGCGTCTCCGGAAGCGGTTAGTGAACGTGCGAAGGCCCAGATTTACGCTGCGGCAAATGAGCTGAATTATACGCCTAATCCAATCGCCCGAGCAATGGCTCGCCAGAAAACGGATAATATCACGTTTGTGATCCACGAAAATCAGTATCCTGCCATTCTGAATCCGTTCTATTCGTCGGCTTTGGAAGCGATCATGCAGGAAACGATGAAACGGAACTATGGCCTTTTTGTCACTACAAATGACCATGTGCGTCTGCCCAGCGGAGAAGTGAGCATAAAAAAGCACATGGATGGCGTTATCATAGCCGGACAAACAGACCGAAGTTCTATCGAAAGCTTTTGCAAACAGAACATTCCTGTTGTTGTGCTGAATAATCTGATCCAGATGGAACACTTGCCTTGCATCGCTGTTGACAACTATCATGGGGCAAAATGTGCCGCTGAACATTTGATTCAGAAGGGCCATCGACAGATCGCTTTGCTGGAGGGACGTTTTTCTCCCCAAATTTACCATGACCGCCACAACGGATACATGGACGCGATCGTTAGTGCCGGACTCACAGTAGATCCTTTGCTTATACGGGATGTGGATGCCAATGAGCTGTGCGCGGAAACTTGTGCCCGTGAAATGCTGAGCTGCCCGGAGCGGCCGACTGCGCTGCTATGTACCAATGATACCATTGCGGTAGGAGCGATGAAGGCTGCGATGCGTATGGGACTCCGGATTCCGGAAGATGTAGCAGTGATCGGATTTGATGACAGCTATGTCAGCCGGGTCATTGAACCGGAGTTGACCACGGTGCGGATCGATTCCCTTCAGATGGGCAAGTTAGCGGTAGAAATGCTGTTTCGCCTGATCGACGGGGAAGAGCTTTCGGAATGGTATATTGAAATGCCAACAGAACTGATCGTTCGCGGAACCACTTGAGATTCTTTTTATCAAAACAAAAAACGAGGTGAAGAAATGCGGATCACATTTGTGAATGTCGGATATGGCGATGCCATTTTGATGGAATCAGACACGGGCTATACGGCGCTCTTAGATGGAGGCGGCAATCTGCCGCAAGAGTTTGAGGGAGATCCTTACCGTGTTCGCTGCGCCGAATATTTGCGAACCCGACAGATCCATCATATTGATGCGCTGCTGATTTCTCACATTCATGAGGACCATGTCTGTGGCTTGCTGCCGGTGCTGAAGGATGTAAGTGTTGGCGCCATTTATGTACCCTACCCGGCAGAACCGTTCTTGAAGGGCAAGCCCTTAGAAGCAAAAGAAGGGGCGGCCAGAAGCGTTCCCTTGTATACGGCGGCTTTGAACAGCTACCGTGAGATCATATCGGATGCGAATGCCAAACAAATTCCGGTCCATGTGCTCCATCCTGATGACCAGCTGGATTTGGCGGAGGATCTGAAAATCAGCGTCTTGGCACCGAAGGAAAAGAACATCAGCGATTACATGGCTTTCATAGAGCGGGCCTATGATGAAACAGACATGGATGTGATCACAGAGATCCTGACCAAGTTAGACGCTATGTCCAATCACACTAGCTTCCTGTTGAGGATCGAAGCAGGGGACGAAGTTTTTCTGACGGCAGCAGATAGCTGCCCCGGTGACTGGGACGAGGTCGATATTTCTTTACTCAAAAATGTAACCGTTCTCAAATTGCCGCATCACGGTCAAGTTGATAGTATTTCAGAACAATTTATGGGAGATATGCCGCTGCGGTATGTGATCACAACTGCATCCTCGGACCGTCGCTACCGGAGTGCAAATGCTGAGGTTTATGAGCGGCTTTTGGCCATGTGCCCCGCAAACCGGCCGCCGCAATTCCTTTTCACGGACGAACGATCTTACCCCCCATATTTCCACCAGCCTGACGGTTTTCAGGCCATCACTCTTGTGATCGATTCTGGGAGTATTACTCCGGAATTTATCAAATTTACCACCAAACACTAATTAAGGAGGAACCACGATGAAAAGCAAGAAACTCTTATCCCGGCTTCTCGCTCTGGCCATGGTCATGAGCATGGCTGCTTGCGGCGCAAAGACCAACGAGCCCCCCGCGACCTCCGGTACTCCGTCTGAGACGGGTGCCCCTGCTACGGAAGAACTGAATTGGCCCACCAAGGAGATCACCTTGATCCAGCCTTGGAGCCTGGGCGGCGGTCCTGACGTGATCACCCGTCAGATCGCCTCTTACAGCGACAAGATCCTGGGTGTCCCCATGATCGTTGAAAACCATACCGGCGGTTCCGGTACCATCGGCATGAACGATTTTCTGGAGGCTGAGGACGATGGCTACACGCTGTTCTGCTGCAACGGTCCTCTGTTTTCTCTGACTCCCAGCTTTATTGATGTGGACTATACCATTGATGACATCAGCCCCATCTGCGGTATCCGTATCACGGAGTTTGTCATCCTCAGCAACGCATCCAGCAAGATTACCAACATTCAGGAGCTGAAGGATTACGCTGCCGCTGGCCACACGGTGAAATATGCAACTACCGGCGGCCCCGGCAATGACAGCTACACCATGATCTCCGCACTGTTCGCCCTTCTGGACATCCCCTGCGAGGCAGTGCCTTATGACGGCGGCCAGGAAGCGATCAACGCTCTGGTTGGCGGCCATGTGGATATTGCCATCGGTTCTCCCCCGACCTATCGCGACTATGTGATCAACGGTCAGCTGAACTGCCTGGGTACCTTTATCCCCGAAGGCCTGGATGTGGAAGGCATTGGCCACATTGCTTCCTTCAAGGAGCAGGGCATTGACGTGGAGTTCACCGGTATGGACTATCTGGCCGTCCGTTCCTCTGTTGATCCCCGTATCCAGGAAAAGCTGCGCGAGTTTGTTCTGGAAGTGTATGCCGATCCTGAGTTCCAGGCGTTCATGGCTGGCATGGGCATGAAGGCATGGGATTCCGATGCTGCCGAGATCCTGAGCATGATCGATTCCCAGACTGAGGCTATGAGTCAGTACATCCCTCTGGTTCAGTAAGTGACTGAGGTGCCCTGAGTCCTTGGGCTTGGGGCACCCCTTTTTAACTGAGGTGTGTTATTATGAAAATCAAGTATAACCATGAGATCATATCGGGCATCGTGTTTGCCCTTATCAGCTCTTTTTTATGGTTTTCTATCCCTACGCAGGTCAAGACGATGGAGAAAACCGCTATTACCGCACAGACGCTTCCTAAAATCGCCATCGGCGGCATGTTTGTTTTTGCCGTCTGCCTTTTGCTGGAAGGCATCTTTATGAAGGAAAAAGAGGAATTGACCGTCACGAAGGAATCCTTTCATTCCGCTGCCTTTAAGAAGGAACTGCGCTCCATTCTCTATTGCCTGTTCCTTGTTGCCTACTGCTTTATGGTGAAACCTCTTGGTTTTGTCATCTCCACCGTGATCCTGGTTCTTGCGATCATGGTGTACTATGGTGCCAGAAAATGGTATTACTATGCGATCCCCCTTGCCATGGTCGGCATCGTATATTATGTATTCCGAGTCGTGCTTCACGTCTCTCTGCCGTAACGGGGAAGGAGGAAGATCATGGAACAATTTTTAGGCGGTTTGCAAATTCTGTTGAATTGGCAGAACTTCTTGATTATCCCCGTCGGCCTGGTTATCGGCATCGTGGTCGGAGCGATCCCCGGCCTGACCTCTGACCTTGGCATTATCTTGTGCATTCCTCTGACCTACGGCATGGACCCGACCATGGCGATCTTGATGCTGTTGGCCATTTATTGCGGCGGTACCTACGGCGGCTCGATCACGGCGATCCTCATCAATACGCCCGGTACATCCGCCAATGCGGCAACACTGTTTGACGGCTATCCGATGACCGTCAAAGGGCAGGCGTTTAAGGCCCTGCAAATGGCCTTGTACGCCTCTACGATCGGCGGTCTGATCAGTGCGTTTTCTCTGCTGTTTCTGGCTCCGCTGATCGCAAAGATCACCCTGCTCTTTGGCCCTGCGGAATATTTTGCGCTGGCGGTGTTCGGACTGTCTGTTATTGCCGGTGTGTCGAATGACAGCATTTTCAAGGGCCTGATTGCTGCATGCCTTGGTTTGTTCATGACCACGATCGGCGTGGATTCTATCAGCGGTACAGCGCGGTTTCTGTTTGGTCAGAAGAAGCTGATGGCCGGTATCGACCTCATTATTGCGCTGATTGGTATGTTCGCCATCTCTGAAATTCTGACCAAATCTAAATATGATCCCAAAACGGATCATAAAATTTATGACCCCAAGGCCCTGACGAAGGATAAGATCACAAAAGAGGAATATCGGCGCTGCCGCAAGCCCATTGGCATTGGTTCTCTTGTCGGTGTCATCATTGGCGCAACGCCCGGCACTGGCGGCGGTCTGGCGGCGTTTATTGCTTACAATCAGGTCAAGCAGGCGTCCAAGCACCCGGAAACGTTCGGCAAGGGTGAGATCGAGGGCGTGGCTGTTGCGGAATCTGCCAACAACGGCGCTTGCGGTGCAACTATGATCCCCATGCTGACGCTGGGTGTCCCCGGTGACGGTGCAACGGCTATTCTGATGGGCGCATTCATGCTTCACGGCATGGTTCCCGGTCCGTCCTTGTTTGCCGAGCAGGGCAACGTTCTTTATGCCATCATGCTGGGCCTGCTCGTGGTGAATGTGTTCATGTATATCGTGGGCACTGGTTTGACCCGGTTTTATGCGCATATTACCCGCATTCCCTATGAGATTCTGGCTCCCATCGTACTGACATTCTGCATTGCAGGTTCTTATTCTACCAACAACCGCATCTATGATATTTATATCATTTTGATTTTCGGTATCGTTTCTTACTTCCTGCGGCGCATGGGCTTCCAACTGGTGCCTATTCTGCTGGGCATCGTGCTTGGACCTCTGGCTGAAAAGAACTTCCGCCGTGCCATGGTCATTTCTGAAGGCAGCTTCAGCATTTTCTTCACTCGCCCGATCAGCTGCGCGTTCATTTTGATCGCGATTGTGTCCGTGGCAATTTTTGGCATCCGGAACTACAAGTCCAGAAAGCTGGCAAAGCAGAATACTGCTGAAACTTCCGAGAGAAAATAATCGAACGGAAAACGTCCCCGCTCAGTTTGGAAACAAAACTCTCTGCTTTGAGGGAGTGCGCTGATTGGGGATGACTTGGCAGACGAACTTAGGCCAACATTAAAAACAAGGGGCTTTCTTTAGGTGTGTCCAGTTAAGAAAACATTCTAAGGCGAGAGAGAAACGGTATAGCTTCGGCTATGCCGTTTCTTTCATTTTTGCCTGCTATCAAATACTTTGGACATTTCCAAAATCCCGATACCTTTGTAGTAGATATCTACCTCTTGTCTGCGGTTGATTTTGCTATGGGGATCGGTCGCTACGTGAATGACGATCTTCTCAACGAACTCATGCAGGATACGAGGTGTCAGCTCCGGGATATCGGTGTACTGGCGGACAACGGACAGAAACCTGTCAACATTGGCACTTTTGCCTTCTACTTCTTCGATTTCCTCACGGAGTATTGCAGCCTGTGTCTGCAAACCAGCCTGTTCCGCTTCATAATCGGTGGACAGCTTGTGAAAACGCTCGTCTGTCAGCTTACCACTGATGTTGTCCTCATACAACCGCTTGAAGATCATATCCAGTTCTGTAATACGCTCCTCACCTTCCGACAGCAGCTTGCGCTTTTTGGCAAGACCTTTATTGCGTTCCTTTACATCCATATCCATGACCATTTGAACGAAACGGTTTTCATGGCTTCTGGCGAAGGACACGATCTCCCGCAGATTTTGAAGGATCAATTCCTCCAGGATAACCGTTCGGATGGAGTGTGGTGTGCCACACACCTGCTTTCCTTTGCGATATCCAGAGCAGATGTAGTATTCCTGATCCTTTCGGAAGCCGGTCGCTCTGCACTGGTACAGGATCGAGCCACAATCGGCACAGTACATCATGCCAGAGAACATTCCCATTTCTCCCATCTTTGTCGGACGGCGCCGTGACTGCCGCGCCTGCTTTACAGCCTCGGCAATGGCTTCTGTCCAGATAGGTTCATGGGTATTCTCAAAGATGACCCATTCACTTTCAGGATTTTTAATTTTCTTTTTGCTCTTGTAGGACTTCTTTGTGGTCTTGAAGTTCACCGTATGCCCCAGGTACTCACGCCAGCGATCCATAATTCCTGCTATCGTGGTATTGTCCCAGCCATAGGGATCACCCTGCCTTTTTACATTACAAGGGATGCCTTTGCTTTCGTAGTAAGCGGCAGGAGTGAGGATTTTCCGCTCCCGCAGCTTTCGTGCTATCTGGGACGGTCCAAACCCATCCATAACATACAGCCCGATTTCATAGACCACATCGGCAGCCTCACGGTCGGGTATCCAATGTTTGCTGTCATCCGGGTCTTTCATGTATCCGTAGGGCGCATTAGTCGTCAAATGTTCTCCGGCGTTCCCTTTGACCTTCATCACAGCACGGATTTTCTTGCTGGTGTCTTTCGCATACCACTCATTGATGATATTGCGGAAGGGAGTAAACTCATTGTCGCCCTGGGTGCTGTCCACCCCATCGTTTACGGCGATAAAGTGAACATCATGCTCCGGGAACATGATCTCGGTATACATACCCACCTGCAGATAATCACGGCCAAAACGGGACATATCTTTGATGATGACCCGTTTGACGATTCCTGCCTCCACATCGGCGATCATCTCCTGGAAACCAGGTCGATTGAAGGTTGTTCCTGAAATGCCGTCGTCAATGTAAAAGCGGAAGTTGGTGTACCCGTGTTCAAGAGCGTACTTCTGTAAAATTTTCTTTTGCTTCTACATTTTCTGTGTGCCATCCAGCAATGCTTTGCTTTTCATGTTCATATATATCTCGATTTACAACACGAGCATTGAGTGCAAGCATGCCTTTCTGAGGACGATCCGCATATACATATCTGTGTGCATGTCGTATAATCATTTCACGAAACAATTTACTGTATGCCAAGGAATAGTCCAAGCCAGGGATATTCCTTTTTACACCGACTTCGGAAAATAATAGCACTTTGGGAGAAATAGGCATTAATATTATGTTGTGTTTTGTCCCCCAGCCTCCACCAAAATCATAGTCCCTTTCGCTATTGTAATTCAAACAAATAACAGGATCATCTGATGTTGGGAACGAAATACCATCAGCGGCATGAACCACTTGCCAATTGATCCGTTCGGATACTTTTACAGTTGATGTAAGCAAATGCTTTAAATCATGCAAGTAAAATCCTTGGCCCACAATCGTTTTCATTTCGACTATGCTTTTCTCTCTATCAAGTAATATCTTGAGTGGAAATAGGACATCTTCTGTACTTTTGCTGGCAGCAGACTGATGTGATATGCTTCGCTGCAATTCGTGCACTGATGCCTTGTTTAGCTTTCCGCAAACTTCGTTCATCACGTCAGGGAATATTTTCAGGTTCTGCTTGGTTAGTCGCAAGTATGCAGCTGGCGTACGCAGGTACTGGGCAAAAACAAAGTGTGAGAGAGTTTTTATTTCCTCTTTTGATAGCCTCTCATCGTTAATCAGCTTATCGAATACTGGTTTTGCTGGTCGTTCAAATTCTTGATCAAACCAATGTTCAAAATCATCAAGTTCTTCATCGCCGACAACTCTTGTGTAAAAGTCATTCCATACTGCGGTGTTTTTGATTGATTGCTGTGTCCAGTATGGAACATTTGCGTTGGACACCAGAATACTATAAGTTTGAATCGTCTTCCCATCAAGGCTCCAGTTTTTCAAATAGAATTGCGGAATGTAGTGATTTCTTCGAGTTATATTTTGACTCATAACACCATCACTCTTTTGCACCCTTGATCCGCTTCTGGATATCCTCCACGGACGGCAGTTGGCGTTCCAGTTCTTCCGGCAGGTTGCTGGTGATCTGATAGGCACTGACGCCGATGGGCTTGCTCATGTCCTTGAGCGAATACTCCGCCACGAGGTCATTCTTGCTCTTGTAGCGCAGCAGGCCAATCGACGGATTGTCCTGCTCTTTTTTCAGGATACCATCCACGGCAGAAAGGTAGAAGTTAAGCTGTCATGCCATACCACTGTAGATTTCTCTGCTTTATCGGCAAAACAAATGCATTCTTGTTATATTACTGCTGCACGTGCTTAGTATATCATGGCCACATGCAAGTGATACGAAGAAGTGCTTCAAGACTCTTGCTTGTGTTCTTCAAGCTGCAGCAACCTGTGATCCTCCGTCAGCACCTTCATTTGGCTGATGGCGATGGCGTTGAGTTTTGCCAATCTCTCCGCCTGCGGGATTCCTTCGTTGATGAACACTGCGTTCAGGTTCTCCAGATTGGACAGGCACACAAGCTGTGAAACGTTGGCATAGTCACGGATGTTGCCTTTGAGATCCGGATGGGCATCGCGCCACTCTTTGGCTGTCATACCGAACAGCGCCATATTCAGAACATCGGCTTCATTGGCATAGACCAGGGAAATCTGCCGGGCAGACAGTTCAGGTGGGATCAGATTCTCCTTGATAGCATCGGTATGAATCCGATAATTGATCTTGGCAAGGTTGCGCTTGATGTCCCAACCGAGCTGTTTAAGTTCTTCAGACTTGAGCCGCTCAAACTCTTTGATGAGGTAGATCTTGAATTCGGGGCTGATCCACATACCGAACTCGAAGGCAATGTCCTTATATGCGTATGTCCCGCCATATCGTCCAGCTTTGGCTCTGAGACCGATTGCGTTGGTTTTTTCCACCCATTCTTTTACGCTGATCTTGTAGCTGTTCAAGCCAGCCTGACTTCTAATTGTGGCGAATTCGCCATAATTAAAATTGGGGTTGTGTATCTGTTCCCAAATCCCAAGGAACTCAACAGTGTTCCGGTTTCTCAGCCAGTCGGAGATAAAAAAGTCACCGTCTTTGGCTTTGAGCATCAAAATTTACGAAAATGGAACCACACTTGTGGAAAGTCTTAATAAAGATGATTCTGGAATGTCTAAGAAAAACGCTACTTCTTATGCGAATACAATTTATTTCGATGGCGAAACCGGCACACGGTATCGGGTCGAAGTTAGCGTTTTTGCGGAAGATGCAGGCGGAGATTCCGACTCCCGTTCTAAAACCGTCACTCTGACGGCAAAGTAACAGTTTGGTTACTTTTGCAGATTCATCTCAAAAAAGCAGTAGCAAGCCCTGCGCCTTATAAGGCGTAGGGCTTGTTCAGCGTAGGGCGTATTTTTCTGTCAGAAAAACGGTGGGCAATGCTATTTTACATATTGTGTGGCATATCTTCCGCCTAAGTTGTTGGAAATGAATTAAGGTCATCCCGTTTACTGATTACTCCGCAATCCATCTCATGGACTGTATCACACAGTTCCCTCACATCGTCAGAACTATGCGTTGCCATTAAAATTGTTGTTCCCTCTTTTTTTAAAGCTATAAATAGTTCTCTCATTTCGCGAACGCCATTATTATCTAATCCATTCATCGGCTCCCCCC
>ENA-ORSL01002947-ORSL01002947.1-human-gut-metagenome-genome-assembly--contig:-NODE-2947-length-11598-cov-2.794074_pt1 | contig 11598 bp, 9 predicted proteins | sample MGYA00242190_ERZ509157 | MGnify/ENA primary metagenome ERZ509157 (study PRJEB26280, sample SAMEA2338664) | human gut metagenome | biome: human gut; feature: human-associated habitat; material: faeces...
ATCCAGTCTCCGTGTAGAGTAACCAGACGAAGCCGCCGCGCTGCGGATATCATCGTTCGTGATTGCTGCAGGCAATTTGGAGTTCTGGTACACGGGATTCCAGTTGGAATCCATGATAAAAAGGGCACCGCCCTCGCTTACATTGATGCGGTCACATACCGCCTTTATGCCGTTGTAGTTAGCATCGACTCGGATAACACCGACAGTTTTCTGGTTGTTTTGAAGGCTGCAGAGGCGTTTTGCAATGGAGATAACAAGATTTGCGGAGGAACCTGTTTCTTCAAAATGAGCAGGCAGAAAAATATAGTCACCGGTATTCTGAGCGTTTTGATACCATTCTTCGGATTTATAATCCGAATTCAAACCGCTGTGGCTGCTTTTGGAACTGGAGTATACTGCGTCGGATAAAATATACACCCTTAAAATATCTTCTCTGGGCGTAATCATAACCTGACGAAGATAATCTTCTATTGAACGCCGTTTATCCAGCGCTTCCTGGCTGCTGGAAGATCTGGTATCGAGGTAATTCATGACACTGGAGTTGTAGTAGGGGCTGAGGCACAGTCGAGCCAATTCATCAATATATGTATCAACATTCAAGGCCACCTGTTCGACAACCTGCTGTATGTCTTTTGCCGATTGATCGGTATAGTCGGCAACGAAACGAAGGTGGCTGAAAAGTGAAACCAGTATAATGGAAGAAAAAATGAACATGGAAATGATGAGAAGCAGGCGGCGCTGGATGTTATTAGCGGCAAAAAAAGCTTTGAGTTTAGAAAGCATACACGCTGTCCTCCGAATCGCTTTTGTGCGTTTATTATAGAACACCGAAGTGAAAAATGCAAGGATATGTGCGTGTTGCCTATAAAATATGGACTGCAATCTAAAAAAAGAGGGATTTACCAAGTGAAAAACAGAAACTATAATGTAGTCAGGATGAATCCCACGAAGACATCCGGAAAATAGAATGGAGGAGACAAAATGAAACGTTTATTTGCTTTTGTACTGGCTATTTGCATGCTTACCACAGCGTTTGCTGGCTGCGGCCAGCAGGCGGGCACACCCACAGAACCCAAGGCTGATCAGGCAAGCACAAACGAGGTTGAAAAGAAAGATGAAAAACCTGCCAAGGATGTAGACTTGACATTCTTTACCGGCAAGGTAGAAACTGTTGACCTGCTGGATGAGATCATTGCCGGCTTCAACGCACAGAGCGGTGGTATCACTGTGGAACAGGAATATCAGAACGATGCGAGCAATATCATCAAAATCAAGTTTGCATCCGGCGAAGCCCCTGATATTATGACCACTTATGAGCAGGAATATGTGGATCAGGGCAAGTATCTGGATCTGTCCGATATGGATGAAATCTGGAACAGGCTGATTCCCTCCATGAAGGAAAGCTGCACGGATATCAACAGCGGAAAGCAGTACCGTATCTGCACGAATATGACCATGGCAGGTTTCTTCTACAACAAGGAAATTTTCGCGGAACTTGGCATTGAACCCGCAACCACTTGGGAAGGTTTTGTTGCGAATCTGGAAAAGATCAAAACCGAGATGCCCGATGTTGACCCTTGGTTTATCTTTGGCAGCGAAGCGTGGCATCTGGGCCATCTGATTGAGTTCATTCCCCACGGTTACATCAAGGCAAAATACGGCGCTACCGCTGCAAAGACTGCCATGCTGAACAATGACAAGAGCATTTTGAATTTTGGCGATCCTAACGGTGCCATGGCTACTTTCGCAGCCGGTTTGCTGGAACTGCAGGAAAAAGGCCTGATTAACGAAGATGTTCTGACTGCAACGAACGATAACTGCGTCGATGCATTTGTATCCGGTAAAGCTGCAATGTTCAGCAATGGCATGTGGGCTCTGTCCAGTGTACTGGCAAAGGATCCTGAAATGGCAGACAAGATTGGCTTTGCCCCTTATCCTGCTATGATGGAAGACGGCACTCCCATGGTTCTGGTTGCGGAAGACTCCGGCTACAGTATTAGTGCTGATACAGAGCATGTCGAGGAAGCAAAGGCTTTCCTGACTTACTTGTTCAGTGCAGATAATCAGAAGAAGTATGCCGAAAGTCTGGGCTCTCCCTCCGCTTTCATGGATGTTGATGCAAAGTGGGCGCCTGACTCCATTGTTGAAGGCGTTAACAATGCTGTTAGCTCCGCAGCAAACATTGGCTTCACCAATGAGAAACCTGCCGGCTTCTCCGGTGATGATGCTGGCAGAATGGTTCAGGACTTGCTCGCCGGCAAGTATACTGCTGAGGAGTTTGCAAAAGCATATGAAGCTGCATGGGACGCAGGATTTTAATTTTGATACTCTGACATAACCTTATTGTGAATTAATCTAACAGGACTCGGATCGGAGGAATTAAGTTCCGATGTTCCGGGTCCTGGCTTTTTCGGAGGAACATGTATGCGTAGAAAACGAATCGATTGGGCCCAGTTCCTCTCGCTTCCTGCATTGATTCTGTTCTCGATCTATTTTGTGTACCCATTGCTTAAGGGCATTGGGATGAGCTTGACAGATTGGGACGGTATGGGTCAGGCAGAGTTTGTTGGACTCAAAAATTTTGCGAATTTTTTTTCAGATGACCGGGCAATGCAAGATATCAAAACCACATTGATTTTTGCGATAGGCAGTGCAGCGCTATTGAATTTGGTAGGGTTGTGCTATGCTTTGCTGATGAATTCTGACTTTCGGGGAAAAAGCATTGCGCGTGTCATTATCTACCTGCCTGCTATCATCAGCCCTTTGATTATGGGATACATCTGGTATTTCCTGCTGCAGCCGGGGCGGGGCTACCTTGCCTATGCATTTGCTCAGCTGGGACTCCCGGGCTTGATAGGGAATTGGATGGGCAAATACTCGGTGACACTGCTAGTGCTGGTCCTTGTAAATGTCTGGCAATTTTCCGGTATGACAATGATTATTTATTTGGCGGGGCTCCAGTCAATTCCTTCAGAATATGTTGAAGCAGCTACGATTGACGGAGCGGGAAGATGGCAGCGGTTTTCCAGAATCACGCTTCCTTTGCTGATGCCCGCCATCAGAATCAATGTGGTCACAAACATTATTGGCTCACTGTCAGTTTTCGATATCATCATGGCACTGACGCAGGGCGGACCGGGATACTCCACAGAAAGTTTAAGTATCTACATTATGCGTATGTGTTATGGCAGTCGAACCGGTTATTCTACAGCTGTTGCGATGATCCTGTTTTTTATCATCCTGATTCCTGTTCTGATCTCCATGCGCCTGACGCGGGAAAAAGACTAAGGAGGCAAATACATGAAAGGTTTAGAAAAAGTATTAAAATATGCTGCGATTTGCCTGATTTGTCTGATGTGCCTGATTCCTTTCTATGTTTTGCTGGTTCTGGCGCTCAATTCTCCACAGCGTGTTTTTTATGAGGGTAATATTTTTATTGGCAGAATTTTCTGGATGCCTGGAGAAAATCAAAGATAGGTACAGCTATGCTGAATTCTGCAATCATTACAGCCGGGACGTTAATTTTGACAATTATTACCGGTGGCCTGGCAGGGTATGCCATTGCAAGGCACAATACAAGGTATAACAAATTCGTATTCGGTCTGCTTTTGTCCTGTATGATGATTCCTGGTATTATCAATACTGTTCCGCTGTACACACTTATGAGAAAAATTCATGCGGTAAATACCCTTTGGGGAATGATTCTGGTTTGCTCCACACTGGCAATGCCGTCTGCGGTGTTCATTTACGCAACATTTATAAAAGCGCTGCCAAGAGAATTGGACGAAGCGGCTGCGTTAGATGGCTGCACAGGTTTCAGCGCTTTCTGGAGAGTTATTTTCCCGATTATAAAACCCGCAACGGCATCCTTCGTGATTCTGAACGGCTTTGGTATCTGGAACAACTATGCGCAGGCTACGTTCTTCTTGCAGTCGAGGGCAAAGCAGAACATCCCGCAGGCATTGTCCGTCTTTTTCCAGCAGTTTGGCGGTGGTAAATGGCATCTGATGGCTGCAACGGCGACCATCGCCATTATCCCCGTAGTGATCATCTTCCTGATTTTCCAGAAGCAGTTTATCCAGGGACTTTCAGACGGCGCTGTGAAAGGATAAGGTGAATTGTATGGACCTATATCCTGTCAAAGCACAGTTTCTGTCTGGTGAGGAAGTTGAACTTTGCCTTGATGCGGATGGACACATCTGTGAATACGCGGAGGTGTCTATATACCATTTGAATGATTTAGTCTACAGGCAAAAAGTTGCTGATTTTATCGGTAATATACTCATTTCTGTTGGAAAATATGATATCACTTTTGCTGGTTATGGTGCTTCGGTAACGGTATGCACAGGTAACACACGTATTCTTCTGGAAACAGCTTTTGATGTTGTCGATAACCCCAAGCGGTCTCTCCGCTACGGCTTTTTGAGCGATTTCACGCAGGACGACGCAGATAACGGTGCTGTTGAATGGCTGAATAAATGTCATATCAATATGGTGCAGTACTATGACTGGTCCTATCGGCATGACCATCTGGTCACAGATCAGGAATTCTACACAGACATGATGGGTAAGCCAATCTCTCGCAAAACCGTGAAGGACAAGATTAAAAAATGCGCGGAGCACGGCATGCATTCTATCGCATACGGCGCAATTTACGCTGCCAGCAAACCCTTTTTCGAGAAGCACACAAATTGGGCGCTGTATAATTCCTGCCAGAAACCCTTTGTTTTCATTGACGTGTTTTATATCATGAATATAGCGAAGAATTCACCGTGGCGTCATCATTTGATTGCGGAGTATAGAAAAGCAATCACAAAGATGGGGTTTGCAGGAATCCATATGGACACCTATGGCTTCCCCAAAACGGCCTATTCTCATTTGGGGGAAAAGCCGGAACTGATTCGCTTGGATCAGGAAATCCCATCTTTGATCAACCAGACCAGAGAAGAACTTGCAGGTGCAAATCAAGACCCATATCTGATCTTCAATAATGTTGGCAACTGGCCTGTATATTCCACCGCTGCTGCTAAGCAGGACGCAGTTTACATTGAGGTCTGGAATCCCTATGAGCGGTATTCTCATACTGCGCAGCTGATTGACGAGGCAAGACAGCTTTCCGGCGACCAGAGGCCGATCATTCTTGCGGCTTATCTGGAACCATTCCGGAAGGATTCCAGAGAGCGGGCAATGAATGCGGCTCGAATTTTAACGGCGGCCATTGTTTCAAACGGTGCTTATCATCTGCTGCAGGGCGAAAATCAAGCTGTTCTGACTCAGGGGTATTATAGCGACTATACCCGTCTGAGTGAGAAAGACGCGGCGATTCTTAGACGCTGCAATGATTTCATGATCCGGTATCTGGATTTGTTCTATGACGAGGAGCTAAGAAATGTTTCCATGACGCATATGGGCTGGGACAATTATGAATACCAGTGCCAGAGTCATCCTGTCAGTACATATGGTGAAGCAAACAAGCTCTGGCTTACAATCCGGGAAAAAGAATTAAGAAAATGTTTGTATTTTGTGAATCTGTGCGGATGCGAAGATGATTACTGGAACAGAGGAAAAGATACTCCCATTCCGCAGGAGAACATAAGAATTGTGGTACAGGTGGACAGTCCGGTTAAAGGCGTATATGCAGCGTCACCAGATGGGGAAGCAATGCAGGCTCAGGCAGTCCAATATACTGATTTTGAAAGTGATAAGGGGGCATTTATTGAATTTGTCCTTCCGAGAATAGAACACTGGACTGTCGTATGGATTGATTTACAGGGAGAAAACCTCTGAAATTATTGGGCAGGATGCAGAACAGCGTCCTGCCTGACACCAACAGAAATGAGGAGCAAATGATATGAATTCACCTTGGTGGAAGGAACGGGTATTTTATCAGATATATCCCAGAAGTTTTCAAGATTCAAATGGCGACGGCATTGGCGACATTCAGGGCATCATTTCCAGATTGGACTACCTGAAATGGCTTGGAATTGGAGCAATCTGGCTTTGTCCTGTATATGACTCTCCCAATGCGGATATGGGTTACGATATCCGTAATTATGAGAGCATTATGGCCGAATTCGGTACGATGGAGGATTTTGAACAGCTTGTCGAAGAACTCCATAAACGGGATATCAAATTGGTCATGGATCTCGTCGTGAATCATTCTTCAGATGAACATGCGTGGTTTATAGAATCCCGGAAAAGTAAGGATAATCCCTATCGGGACTATTACATCTGGAGAGACGGCAAGGAAGGGAAAGAGCCCAACAATTGGTCATCTTTCTTTACGCCATCCGCGTGGAGTTATGATAAGACAACAGACCAATGGTATTTGCACTTGTTCAGCGAAAAGCAGCCGGATCTGAACTGGGAAAATGAAAACATGCGTGCGGAAGTCTATGCAATGATCAATCGTTGGCTTGATAAGGGTGTGGACGGCTTCCGCATGGATGTGATCAGCTTACTTGCCAAAGCACCGGGGATGCCGGATGGCGAGGGCGAGGGATACGTGTTCTCAGAACAGTATTTTGCATTTCAGCCCAAGTTGCATGAATATCTGAGAGAAATGCGTCAAAATTGCTTTGTGGGACGTGACTGTATGTGCGTAGGGGAAACTACGTTTGTTACTACGCACAATGCCAACTCTGTGGTTGGAGATGGACAGGAGTTGGATCTGCTATTTCAGTTCGATATCATGGACATCGATGGTAAGAATGGAAAATGGAATGTTATTCCCTTTGATTTGCTGAAGCTAAAGCAGATTATTTCCAGTTGGCAAAAAGCAATTGACTGGAATACGCTGTTCTGGGGAAACCATGACCAGCCGAGGGCAGTATCTCGATTCGGCTCAACTGAGACAGAAGAACTGCGCGTACAAAGTGCAAAAATGCTTGCAACCGCCATGTATCTGATGCGTGGAACACCGTTTATTTATCAAGGCGAAGAAATCGGAATGACGAACTATCCATTTGTATCGCCAGATGAACTGCGGGATGTGGAAAGTATCAATCTGCTTCATGAGGCGGAAAAGGAAGGCGATCGCGCATGGGCATGGAACGGCATTCTTCATAAGGGACGGGACAATGCCAGAACACCCGTCCAGTGGGATAGTACAGACAATGCCGGTTTCACAACGGGAACACCTTGGATTCAGGTAAACCCCAACTACAAACAAATCAATGTAGAGAATGCAACAGAAGATCCGGATTCCATTCTGCACCATTATAGGAAGCTGATTGCGCTGCGAAAAGGTAATGACATTCTCAAATACGGTGATTTTGAAATGCTCCACCCATCTCATGAGAAGCTGTTTATATATCGGCGTGAGTATGGGGCTGACAGCGTAATTGTTTGCTGTAATTTTGCTAACGAGCAAATTACGCTGCCTCAGGATATATCCGGTACGATAATCTTAGGATCCTTACACACGAAAGATATGCTTGGCCCATATGGTTTTGCCGTTTTTAGTTCGCAAAAACCTGATTTGAAAACCTGTCAAAACTGGATATCTTCTGAGAAGGGTTCTCAGCGCCGAAAGGTCTGACAACAGATATCCTGTGGTGACAACAAGTTGACAACAATTTTGCTTTTTCCTGATGCGTTATACGAATGGATAAGTTTGCTACCATGAACCTGAAAAAGCTGGCAACATGGAGGTGGAACGACCAGCACCATCTCTTGATTTTCCACACTTTCTTCTGCGAATATACCAAAAACCCGGTTGTTGCGTAATGTGCAACCGGGTTTCTCGACATGCTGTAAGCAGGGGATACAGAGGTACAGATATTTCAGCTTTGTTTTGCCGGGTATCAGGTGCGCTGCACCTGTCCATCGACCTCCGGGTAGGGCAGCTATCTGCAGCGGTGGCCCTTCATGGGTTATAAACAAAAAATTCAATAATGAATCATAGCGGCATCGCGTGGGACGACGCAGCTTGCCATTGTCTACAGGGGCTGTCCTGCACCTCCTATTGAGGAGAATACTATGCCGCTGCACATCGGACGATGAGAAAAGCTCCATTTTTTTCACAAACAGGGTAAGCGCGCTCTCTGAGTCAGCCAAGGTTTCGGCTCTTGCATTATCAGCGTGGCAAATTTTATGCACCGTATACCGGAATACCCTTCCGATCATGTCGGTGAAGGTAAGTTCCTCCCCGGCGTCCAGCTGATCGATAAAACCGAAATTGCCATCCTCACTGCGTCCTCCCACGATCAGTGTACCGTCATACACGCTGCCCATAAACCTGGCTGGACGAAAGCTCTGCTCGGAGCTGTCCCATTCTGCGCTTACTGGCAGCTTAATGCCTCGGCCCGGGAGCTCCAGCAGGCCGATTACATAAATTCCGTCGATCTCCACGGCAGCCATGGCGCTGTCAGCACGATTTTCGATAACACCCGCTGATCGCTCCGGCAGAGCTGCTTCGATTTTTTCAATCAGAGAGGGAATCTCAGCTGCCCTTTGCTTATCCTGCGCCTGTCGCACGACGAATAATATCGCCGCAGCGCCCAGCAGCAAAACGCCCAGCGTAACAAGTAGGATGGAAAGCCCTTTACTTCGCACGGGACTTCTTCCTCAACACGATGCCCACCACCAGCAGCGCCAGCCCGGATGCAGCCATCAAGAGCACATACAGGGTCATATTTGTTGTGTCGCCGGTCTTCGGATTATTTCCTGCAGGCGTCTCCGGCTTGGTGTTGGTAATGCTGAAGGTATCGCCGCTGCGCTGAATGCCCACCGTATAACCCTCTGGCACATTCACTTCGTTCACGGTCCATACGCTGCCATCATCAACAGCCTTCCATGTGTACATCCAGTTGTTTTCAGCGCTGAGAGTCACGGACTGCTGCAGTTGTCCGTCCCTGCGAACCTCCACAGAGACGCTAACCGGGCGACCCCGGCCGCCATCCCTCCAGGCCTTCACCACTTTATAGGTGACCTCGCCCTTAGCTGGTGTGTGTACACTCATTTTTGGCCTTGCGGAGACGGAATACACCCACTGCCCCTCACTGTCCACCCCTGGCACGGCCGCCAGGAAGGATTCAAACACATAGTATTTGCCATCCTGCTCTGTGCGCACGGAGGAAACCAGGTATATGCCCGCAGTAAGATTATCAAAGACGACCTTGCCCCTCGCATCGGTTTTGGCAGTTTGGTCAGCCGCGATGCCATCGGCGAGAATATAGGAGTTCAGAGTGATGGTCATTTCATCCCACTCGCTCTGAGAGGAGGTGCCGGTGACCTGGATGGGGTATGACCGGAAGCTCCCGGCCAAAGCATACTGCGCATCCTCGGTAATATCCGCAATGTGCCAGAGCTTGATGTCTTGCCCGGCAAAGACCATTCCCCCGGAGGAATAGGTCACGTCCAGAGTGCAATCACTGCGCAGATGCACCTTTTCACTGGCCTCCGTGGTGGAGGCGGCGTGGGCGGTCACTGCTCCCGACAGGAGCAGTGCAGCAATCAGTATAAAGTTTGCGATCCGGTAGCTTATTCTTTTCATATCAGTTCTCCCTCGTCATTGATGGGAAGCTTCCGCTTCGCAGGCTTAAAGCAGACGTACAGAATGAGCAGCAGGATGATGGGCATTGCCACCACCGGTGTAACGATCAGCCGATCGATGATAAACGCATCCGATATAGGCCCAAAGGAGCGCATATCCTCAGATTCGATCCTGTGGCCGCGCACCAGCAGCCGATGGGAATTGATGCCATAGGGCGTGCAGGTGACCAGGGTGCAGAGTTCCTTCTCCTCGTCGATGAGCAGCTCGCTCACATCGACCGGCAGGACGGTTTTAATTTGATCCAGCTCATAAATAAAGGCCTTGTCCAGCACCGTGATCCGGAAGGTGTCGCCCACCTCCAGCTTGTCCAGATCCGAGAACAGCTTTGCGCTGGGCAGGCCCCGGTGTGCCGAGATAGCCGCATGGGTACCCTTTCCTGCAATAGGAAAGCTGCTGCCTTGAATGTGTCCGCAGGCATGGTTCAGTATAGAGGGGTCCGTGCCGTGATAGATGGGCAGCTTCACCTGAATCTTGTCGATATCTATATAGCCGATGACGCCATCGCCGGCGGCATTGAGGCAATCATCGTATCCGCTGATCTGCTGGTATTCCATCAGCGGGAATGGCAGCGCCTTCAGCTCACTATTGTATTCCTCCGCCCGCTCAAAATAGGCGGTATAGTCCTTAGGCGACAGACTCTTGACAATGGTGTCATAGTCCACGATGGCCCTGGATTGTGTGATGGAGTTCCAGTAGTTGCTGACGGACGGATACAGCAGGAGAGAGAGGCCCACCAGGAAAACGCCCAGCAGTATTAAGGTGATTACTTTATGCTTTCTCACGGGTTCATCTCCTGTTGCGTTCCAGGGCGCACGAAGCCGAACACACGGCTGTCCGGCCGCCTGCAATAGGCGGTGTCGGGTGTATTCGGATGCGTCCGCCTTGGAAAGGATATGCCATCGGGAGGGCGGAGGCGAACCTCCGCCTCCCATGGCGGTGCAGTGTGTCAGGGATGCAGGATCAGAAGAATTCCTTGCTCATTCTCTTGTTGGTCACCAGGAATACGCCTGAGCAGATGACAGCCAGAGCGCCCAGGGCCACAAAGGTCACGATGCCGGCGCCGCCGGTTTCGGGCAGCAGGGTGCCGGTGGAGTTGGCAACGCCCGTAGTCAGGGAATGGTCAGCTCCGGGAGCGGAGGCAGCGCCGTCGATGGTCGCAGAGCCATTCTTGTCCAGCACGATGGTGATGTCCTTGGTAAGCTGGTTGTAGCCGGCGGGGGCGGCGGTCTCCTCCAGGCTGTAAGTACCGGCCTGCAGACCGTCAAAGCGCGCAGCGCCGTTAGCGTCGGTGATGACCTCAGTGGCAGCGCTCTTGTCATCGACCCAAGTGACGGCCTTGGCGGTGGCGTCATACTTATAGTACTTGCCCACGTTGTTCTTCAGCACGAACTTGGCGCCTGCCAGCTTGGTTTCTGCATTGTTGGCTGCGTACTTGTTGATGACGATATTGAAGGAGAACACCTCCACTTTCACGCTGGATTCCTTATAAGAGTTTTTGTCAGCGGGGTTGTTGCTGTACTTGAGCGTAGCGGTGTTGGTTTCCTTATCGTGCTGGATGGCGTTCTCGTTGACGGTGGCAGTGTAGGTGATGACTACAGGTGCGTCGATCTGATCCTGATAGTTCATCATATTGACGCTGGCCACAAAGCCGTTCCCATTGTTGGTGATAGTCGCAGCGGAAGTCACATCCACGCCGCCAATGGTGACCGTGACGTCCTTGTTGAAGGTCAGACCCTCGGTCATGGTATCTGTCACCTGATAGGTAAACTCGTCGTAGCCCTTGGTGGAGGGGACCTTGCCGGTGATGTGGTAGGTGAGCTTTTGACCGATTTCCACAGTGCGGTCGTTGTCATCCACATCCTTTTTGATCTCCGGCACTTCGTTCTTGTCGCGAATCTGAATATTCTTGGCAGTAGCCAGCTCGCAGACAGTGCCGCTGGTGCCGGATACAAAGTAATAGCCCAGGACAAGGCCGGAGGCCTTCATGGTGTTACCATCCTCGATAAAGGCGGTGCCAGTGCCGAGAGAATCCGCCTTCGTTT
>ENA-ORSL01002949-ORSL01002949.1-human-gut-metagenome-genome-assembly--contig:-NODE-2949-length-11595-cov-6.418284_pt1 | contig 11595 bp, 10 predicted proteins | sample MGYA00242190_ERZ509157 | MGnify/ENA primary metagenome ERZ509157 (study PRJEB26280, sample SAMEA2338664) | human gut metagenome | biome: human gut; feature: human-associated habitat; material: faeces...
CAAGATCACCCACATTTCCACCGGCGGCGGCGCTTCTCTGGAATTCCTGGAGGGTCTGGAGCTGCCCGGCGTGGCCTGCCTCTTAGATAAGTAAAGAAGGGATTTCATCCCCCCTTTAGATCCCCCCCTCACCAGTCTGCGGACTGGTGACGCCGCCCCAGGCGGCTGGATCGCGGTATTTTTCCGACGTTCATGCCGCCGGAAAAATGATTGAAACTGATTTTCATGATCATTTGAAATAGATTAGAGGAGCTTAGAAAAACATGAATCGCAGATATCGTAAGACCATTATCGCCGGCAACTGGAAAATGAACATGACCGCCAGCGAGACCAAGAAGTTCGCCGAAGAATTGAAAGCCATCATGCCCAAGGCCAAGTGGTGCGACGTGGTGGTGTGCGTCCCCTCCGTCAACATTTCCACCGCCATCCGGGCCTTCAAGGATCTGCGGGTCTCCGTGGGCGCCGAGAACGTGTTCTATGAGAAGTCCGGTGCCTACACCGGCGAGGTGTCCGCCGAGATGCTGAAGGATCTGGGCGTGAAGTACGTCATCATCGGCCACTCCGAGCGCCGCCAGTACTTCGGCGAGACCGACTTCACCGTCAACAAGAAGGCGCTGGCCGCCCTGGACGCGGGCCTGCACCCCATCATCTGCGTGGGCGAGACCCTGGAGCAGCGCGAGCTGGGCATCACCATGGAGCTGATCGCCCTGCAGGTGAAGTCCGCCCTGGCCGGTGTGCCCGCCGAGAAGCTGCGCAAGTGCGTCATCGCCTATGAGCCCGTGTGGGCCATCGGCACCGGCAAGACCGCCACCGCCGAGCAGGCCGCCGAGGTCTGCACCTTCATCCGTACCACTGTGCGCCATCTGTACGGCGCCCGCATCGCCCGCTCCATCACCATCCAGTACGGTGGCTCCATGAAGCCCTCCAACGCGGCGGAGCTGCTGGGCCAGAGCGACATCGACGGCGGCCTGATCGGCGGCGCAAGCCTGAAGCCCGCCGAGTTCGTGGAGATCATCAACGCCGCCAACCAGGACTGACATACCGCAGGAAAGGAGTTCTGTCATGAACAAGACGCCGACTACGCTGATCATTATGGACGGCTTCGGCCTGGCTCCCGCCAGCGACGACAACGCCGTGACCCTGGCGAAAACGCCGGTGCTTGACCGGCTGTTCCAGGAATACGCCCACACCACCCTGTCCGCCAGCGGACTGGATGTGGGTCTGCCCGCCGGGCAGATGGGCAACAGCGAGGTGGGCCACACCAACATCGGCGGAGGCCGTGTGGTGTTCCAGGATCTGCCCCGCATCAGCCGCGCCATCGACGATGGCAGCTTCTTCAAAAATGATGCCTATAACAAGGCCATGGACGACTGTCTGGCCAAGGGCAGCAGCCTGCACCTGTACGGTCTGCTGTCCGACGGCGGCGTACACTCCCACATCCAGCATCTGTTCGCCCTGCTGCAGATGGCAAAGGACAAGGGCCTGACCAAGGTGTACGTCCACTGCTTCCTGGACGGCCGCGACGTGTCCCCCACCAGCGGCAAGGACTTCGTGGCGGAGCTGCGGGACAAATGCGCCCAGATCGGCGTGGGCAAGGTCGCCACGGTGATGGGCCGCTATTACGCCATGGATCGCGACAAGCGCTGGGAGCGCGTGCAGATGGCCTATGACGCCATGGTCTATGGCGAGGGTATCCACAACGCCGACCCCGTGGACGCGGTGGCCAAGTCCTACGCCAACGGCGTCACCGACGAATTCGTGGAGCCGGTGGTCTGCGACAGCGAGGGCGCCATCAGCGACAACGACAGCGTCATCTTCTTCAACTACCGCCCCGACCGGGCACGGGAGATCACCCGCGCCATCGTGGATCCCGATTTTGACGGTTTCCAGCGGGAGTTCTTCCCCACCACCTATGTGTGCAACACCGAGTATGACGCCTCCATGCCCAACGTGCTGGTGGCGTGGCCCCGTGTGGCGGTCAAGAACGGCCTGGGCGAATACCTCAGCAGCATGGGCATGACCCAGCTGCGCATCGCCGAGACGGAGAAGTACGCCCATGTGACCTTCTTCTTCAACGGCGGCGTGGAGAAGCAATACCCCGGCGAGGACCGGGTGTTGGTGCCCTCCCCCAAGGTGGCCACCTACGACCTCCAGCCGGAGATGAGCGCCTTCGAGGTCTGCGACAAGTGCGTGGAGCGCATCGAGTCCGGCAACTATGACGTGATCATCCTGAACTTCGCCAACTGCGACATGGTGGGCCACACCGGCGTGCTGGAGGCCGCCGTCAAGGCGGTGGAGACCGTGGACACCTGCGTGGGCAAGGTGGTGGAGGCTACCCTGAAGACGGGCGGCATCGCCATGATCACCGCCGACCACGGCAACGCCGAGGATATGAAGCAGCCCGACGGCAGCCCCATGACCGCCCACACCACCAATCTGGTGCCCTTTATTCTGTGCGGCGCGGGCAGTGAGCTGCGCACCGGCCGCCTGGCCGACATCGCCCCCACCATTCTGGACGTGCTGGGCCTGGCCTGCCCGCCGGAGATGGACGGCCGGACGCTGATCGTAAGATAACCGACATGAAATCTTCGCGGGCCAACGGGGACGCCGCCCCCTACACCGGTTATCATGCCATAGCATATCTCATCACTCCCTCAACTCAGGAGGAACCACACACATGAACATCACCGTCATCGGCTGCGGGCGCTGGGGCTCGCTGATCACATGGTACTTGGACCGCACCGGCCATCACGTCACGCTGTACGGACGCCCCGATTCCGCCCGGATGCGGCGGTTTCTGGAAACGCGCAGCAACGACCTGCTGACGCTGCCGGAATCCATCGCCCTATCCACTGATCTGGCCTGCGTCAAGGACGCGGAGGTCATTATCATCTCCATCGGCTCCCAGAGCCTGCGGGGCCTGATGGAGGAGCTGCGGCCCATGGCACTGCAAAACAAGATCTTCACCCTGTGCATGAAGGGTCTGGAGATCGGCACCGGCGAACGGCTCAGCCAGGTGGCGCAGGAGTATCTGGATCCCTCCAACGCCATCGCCGTGTGGCTGGGGCCGGGCCATGTGCAGGAGTTCTACCGGGGCGTACCCAACTGCATGGTCATCGACAGCGAGAACGCTGAAGTGAAGCAGCGGCTGGTGCGGGAATTCTCCAGCGACCTGATCCGCTTCTACTACGGCAACGACCTGCTGGGCAACGAGGTCGGCGCGGCGGCCAAGAATGTGGTGGGCATCGCCGCCGGTTTTCTGGACGGTGCGGGACTGGTAACGCTGAAGGGCGCCTTGATGAGCCGCGGCACCCGGGAGGTGGCCCGCCTCATCCGGGCCATGGGCGGCAACGAGCTGTCCGCCTATGGGCTGTGCCATCTGGGCGACTACGAGGCCACGGTGTTCTCCCCCTACAGCCACAACCGGCAGTTCGGCGAGTGCTTCGTGCAGGGCAAGCCCTATACCCAGCTGGCCGAGGGCTACTACACCGTCAAGGCCCTGGTGCAGCTGGGACAGCAGTACGGCGTGGAGCTGCCCATCTGCCAGGCGGTGTACCACATTCTCTATGAAAAGGGTGATCCCCACGAGGCCATCCGCATGCTGATGGGCCGGGATCTGAAGGGCGAATTCGATAGCTGACTCCAAATTTTGTAAAAATGTATAAAAAGACCTCTGCTTGTCCAAAATAGGCGGCAGAGGTCTTTTTTTCATTCCGGCAGGCCGCCGGCCGTAACAGGCGGCCATCGGATCACGCTCCGGTGAAAGGAGAAGCTATGGAATTTATGAAACAGCACCGCCGCGCCATCTACATCGCGCTGGCGCTGTGCGTGGTGGCCGCCGGTGTGACGGGATATCTTCTTACGAACCGCAAAGCGCCCACCCAGCAGGCATCCGCCAACCAGCCGGTGGTAGACGTGAAGCCCCCTGTGGTGACGCCGGTGAAGCCCGACCTGCCTACCCAGGAGGAACCGGAGGAGGAAGCCCCTCCCGTGGAGGCGGCGGCTGAGCTGCTGCCCCAGGTGGTATCCCCCCTGGACGGCACCACGGTGACGGTGTTCAGCATGTCGGAGCTTCTGTACGACGAGACCATGGCCGACTGGCGCACCCATGAGGGGCTGGACATCCAGGCCGCCGAGGGCGACGCGGTGAAGACCGCCGCGGCGGGCGAGGTGACCTCCGTCACCCGTGACGAGCTGATGGGCACCACCGTGTGCATCACCCACAGCGGCGGCTATGTCACCCGTTACAGCAGCCTGCAGGAGAATCCCCCCATCAGCCAGGGCCAGCAGCTGAAGGCCGGTGACATTGTGGGCTATGTGGGCACCGCTGCCGCCGAGGCCACCATGGGTCCCCATCTGCACTTCGCCGTGGAGAAGGATGGGAGCCTTATTGACCCCAAGGAATATATCAAATAACTGGCGAAAAATCTCCTTGTGCCCTTTTGTAGGGGCGGACGACGAGCGCTGTGAAGCGCAGCGGAACAAGTGCCCTTGGGGTATCCGTCCCTCTGCCTTTGCCATATTCTTTGGGCGGACAGAGTCGTCCGCCCCTACGGAATTGTTGATCTAAAAAAAGCAGCCGTTTGCAAAAAACGGCTGCTTTTTTGCGGAAACCGGGAACTTTTTCCACGCCGCCAACGTCACATAGACAGGAAGATCCCAAAATGAAGGAGGTTTTTGCCCATGAAACGTATCGTATCTCTCCTGCTGACGCTGGTGCTGGCTCTGCTGCTGGTGGGCTGCGGCGGTAAGGCCGCCGGTGACAGCGCCGCGCAGTCCGCAGACAGCGAAAGCGGCGGCTACTGGAACACCGCCGCCGACGCGGACTACAGCACGGACTACACTGCCGAGGAGCCGGGCGCTTCGGCGTACAACGACAGTGAGGAAGAGTCCGTCAGGCCCGCCAAGCGCATCTATACCGGCTATATGGAGATGCAGACCCTGGATTTTGACGCCGCCAGCAGCGGCATCGACGCGCTGGTGAAGGAGCTGGGCGGCTATTTCCAGCAGAGCAGCACCTCCAACCGCAGCAGCGGCTACCGCTACGGCAGCTACATCATCCGCGTTCCGGCGGAGCAGTTCGACACCTTCTTCCAGAAGGCCGGAGAGCTGTGCCATGTGACGTACTCCAACGCGGAGACCGACGACGTGTCCGAGAGCTATTACGACACCCAGGCCCGGCTGGAGACGGCCCGCATCAAGCTGGAGCGGCTGCAGACGCTGCTGGCCAAGGCCACCAGCATGGATGACATCATCACCATCGAGAGCGCCATCTCCGAGACAGAGTGGGACATCGAGAGCCTCAGCGGCACCCTGCGGCACTATGACGCACTGGTGGACTACGCCACCATCAACGTGGAGCTCAGCGAGGTGTATAAGCTGTCCGGGCAGGATGAGGCCGTCACCACCTTCGGCGGGCGGCTGGGCCAGTCCTTCGTCAACGGCCTGCAGGCCGTAGGCAATGCCCTGGAGGAATTCGCCGTGTGGCTGGCGTACAGTTGGATCTGGCTGCTGGTGATCGCGGCGGTGATCGTGGTGATCGTGCGGATCGTGCGCCGCAGGGGCGGCGGGAAGAAGCTCTCCCTGAAGCGGAAGAAAGCAGCGGCAGAGGACACGGAGCCCAAGGAGTAACATAAAAAGATGACCGGCGCTGCCGGTCATCTTTTTTATGCTTATTTTTCCGCTTTCCGCTGGAAGAACTTCACGATCTCCACGATGGGGATGACGCAGAAGGCCAGCGCCAGGGCCACCAGGTACTCGTTCCACTCCACGCTGGTGAAGTCGAAGGCGGCGGCGATGAAGGGCACCTCGCACACCAGGGTGGTGGCCAGCAGGCTGCCGATAGCGGCAAAGGTCATCATCCTGTTGCGGGTGCGGAGCTTCAGGATGCTGCCCCGCTGGGACCGCATGTTGAGACTGTGGAAAATTTCTGCCATGGACATGGTGACGAAGGCCATGGTGGTGCCGTCAGGGCTGAGGCCGCCCGCCGGGATCTCCCACACACCGGACTCCATGAAGTGGCCGATGAAGAAGGCCGCGATGGTCAGCGCCGAGATCACCAGACCCTGATAGGCCACGTCCACGCCCATGCCGCCGGCAAAGATGCCGGCCTTGGCGTCACGGGGACGGCGGCGCATGATGGCGGGCTCCGCCTCCTCCATGCCCAGCGCCAGCGCCGGGAAGCAGTCGGTCACCAGGTTGATCCACAGCAGGTGCACTGGCTCCAGAATGGTGAAGCCCAGCAGCGTGGCCACAAAGATGGAGATGACCTCGCTCATGTTGGAGGACAGCAGGAACTGGATGGCCTTACGGATGTTGTCGTAGATGCGGCGGCCCTCCTCCACCGCGCCCACGATGGTGGCGAAGTTGTCGTCGGCCAGCACCATGTCCGCCACATTCTTGGTGACGTCGGTGCCGGTGATGCCCATGCCCACGCCGATATCGGCGGACTTGATGGAGGGCGCGTCGTTGACGCCGTCGCCGGTCATGGCGGTGACGTAGCCTGCGCCACGCCAGGCGTTGACGATGCGGGTCTTATGCTCCGGCTGCACCCGGGCGTACACGGCGATGTGGGGGTATTCCTTCTCGAACTCCTCGTCGCTCATGGCGCTGAGCTGCGCGCCGGTGATGGCCTTCATGTCCTCGGTGAGAATGCCCAGCTCTTTGGCGATGGCCACGGCGGTGTCGATATGGTCGCCGGTGATCATAATGGGCCGGATGCCCGCCTGACGGCACTCCTCGATGGCGGCCTTCACCTCCGGACGCACCGGATCGATCATGCCCGCCAGGCCCAGGAAGCACAGGTCGTGCTCCAGGTCGGCGGCCTCCATGGACGAGGGCAGCGTCTCATAGGTGCGCTGGGCGGCGGCCAGCACACGCAGGGCCTTGTCGGCCATGGCCTTGTTGGCGGCCAGGATCTCGGCCCGCTTCTCCTCGGTCATGGGACGGACCATTCCATTGTCCCAGTAGCCGGTGCAGCGCTCCAGCACCACGTCAGGGCCGCCCTTGGTGAACTGGACGTAGCCGTCCACCGCCTTGTGGACGGTGGACATCATCTTGCGGCCGGAATCGAAGGGCGCTTCGCCCACGCGGGGCAGCTCGTTCTGCAGCCGGGGCTTGGGCAGGCCGCACTTGGCGCCCCAGGCCACCAGCGCCGCCTCGGTGGGCTCGCCGTTGACGGTGCCATCCTCCGCCAGAGCGGCATCTGAGCAGAGGGTCATGGCGGTGGCGGTGCGGTCGCGGTCAGTGCCATAATCGTCCACCACGGTCATCTTATTCTGGGTCAGGGTGCCGGTCTTGTCGGAGCAGATGATCTGGGCGCAGCCCAGGGTCTCCACGGCGGTCAGGCGGCGGATGATGGCGCTACGCTTGGACATGTTGGTGACGCCGATACTCAGCACCACCGTCACTACAGCGGCAAGGCCCTCCGGGATGGCGGCCACTGCCAGGGACACGGCGATCATAAAGGAGTGCATCACCACGTCCAGGGTGAACTCACCGGCACGCAGGAGCTGCACGCCGAAGATCAGCACGCAGATCACCAGCACCAGCTTGGTGAGGATGCCGGAAAGCTGGGTCAGCTTGATCTGCAAGGGCGTCTGGCCCTCCTGGGCGTTGGCCAGCGCGTCGGCGATCTTGCCCATCTCGGTGTCCATGCCGGTCTGGGTCACCACCATGCGGCCGCGGCCGTACACCACGGTGGAGCCCATGTAGACCATGTTCTTCCGGTCACCCAGGGGCACGTCATTGGCGTTGTCCCGCAGATGGATCAGGTCGATGAACTTGGTGACGGGGACGGATTCGCCGGTCAGGGCGGCCTCCTCCACCTTCATGCTGGCGCTCTCCAGCACGCGGCCATCCGCCGGGATGGCGTCGCCCGCCTCCAGCAGCACCACGTCGCCCACCACCAGCTCCTCGCTGCGGATGGTGACAGTCTGGCCGTCACGCAGCACCTTGCTGGTGGCGGCGGCCATCTGCTGCAATGCTTCGATGGCCTTCTCCGCCTTGCTCTCCTGATACACGCCCAGCACGGCGTTGACGATGACCACGAACAGAATGATGATCACGTCGGCAAAGCTCTCGTTCTCCACCACCGCCAGCACGGCGCTGATGGCGGCGGCGGCCAGCAGAATGATGATCATGGGATCGGCCATCTGCTGGAAGAACCGCTTGATGAGGGAGTCCTTCTTGGCCTCCGCCAGCTTGTTTCTGCCGTTTTTGGCCAGGCGCTCCGCCGCCTCGGCGGCGGTCAGGCCGCTGTCGCGGGAGTCCACATCCCGCAGCACGGCCTCCGCTTGTTCCAGATAATGCTTCATATTATCCTTCCTCCTGAATACAGGTATTTTGTCCCGATATACACAAAAAAGCGAGCCTCCATGTACAGAATCGGAACTGTACATGAGTCTCGCTGTCAAAAACTAAGCCAGGCGTTGCCGCCATGCATGTTGACTTAGCTCACGCCCGCAGGCGCGCAACTACTCCCCCATGAGATACACAGGATTTGATTTGTATGGTGTAGTATATCAAATCTTTTTCCGGATTGCAAGGGGGAATTTGGGGAAATCAGGTGTTTTTGTGATGCAGGCGTTTTCGCAACATCGCGCAGGGGCGGGGTTCTACCCCGCCCGTCTTATTTCGTCTGCTTCCCCAGCACGATCTGTCCGTGCTCCTTCTCATAGGCCGCGACGCAGTCACGGATCAGAATATTGATCTGGCTGTTGGCGGAGCGGCCCTCATAATCCGCCACGACGTGTAATTTATCCAGCATCTCCGTGTCAATGCGGATGGAAAGACTTTTGATCGCCATACGCTCCTCCCATCTATTTCACCCGGCCCTTTGGATAGGGCCGCATATCGTCCGTGCGCCCCAGCAAGTAGTCGGTGGATACACAATAATAATCGGCCAGCGTGAGCAAATGGCGCAGCGGGAGTGCCCGTTTGCCCAGCTCATAATTGCTGTATACCCGCTGGTCGATCCCCAGCAGGGCTGCCACCTGCTTCTGCGCCAGATCATGATCCTCGCGCAGGTCCTTTAGTCTTGGGATGTACAAAAGCATCACCTCAAGAGCATTATATGTACTATCAAAGAATAGTATTGATTTCACCATCGAATGATAGTAAAACGGTCATGAGGTGATCAAATGGAGCCATATCAGAAAATGTATCTCACCCTTTTCGCCGCCACGGAGGATGTGCTGGAGCTGCTGGATGCCGATCCCGCCGCCTTCCGGGAATCCCTTCTGCCTGCCAGGATCCAGGCGCGGCTGACGCAGGCCCAGCAGCTATGCGAGGACATCTATGTAGAGAACGGCACGTAAAAAAGGCAGCCTGTCCGGCGGACAGGCTGCCTTTTATGCTCAGTTCTTCTTGCCGTGCTGGGCCTTCATGCGGCGCTCGTGATTCAGGATGGTCTTGCGGATGCGGAGGTTCTTGGGGGTGACCTCCAGCAGTTCGTCGTCCGCCAGGAACTCCAGGCATTGCTCCAGGCTCATCTTCCGGGGCGGCACCAGACGCAGGGCGTCGTCGCTGCCGGCGGCGCGGGTGTTGGTGAGCTGCTTCTTCTTGCAGACGTTCACCACGATGTCCTCCTGCTTGGGGCTGACACCCACCACCATGCCCTCGTACACACCCACGTTGGCGCCGATGAACAGCACGCCGCGCTCCTGGGCGTTGAACAGGCCGTAGGTGATGGACTCGCCGGTCTCGCTGGCCACCAGAGAGCCGGTGTTGCGGCGGGTCAGCTCACCCTTATAGGGGGCATAGCTGTCAAACACGCTGGCCATGATGCCCTCGCCCCGGGTGTCGGTCAGAAATTCGTTGCGATAGCCGAACAGGCCGCGGCTGGGGACAAGAAATTCCACCTTCATGCGGTTGCCGATGGGGGTCATCTCCGTCAGGTCGGCCTTGCGGGCACCCAGCTTCTCGATGACGGCGCCCACGCTCTCGCTGGGCACGTCCACCACCAGGCGCTCGATGGGCTCACACTTCTTGCCGTCGATGGTCTGGTACAGCACACGGGGGGGAGACACCTGGAACTCATACCCCTCGCGGCGCATGGTCTCGATCAGGATGGACAGGCTCATCTCGCCGCGGCCCGCCACGTTGAAGGCGTCCATGACGCCGTCGATCTCGCTGACCCGGAGGGACACGTCCTTCAGCGTTTCACGCCACAGACGGTCGCGCAGCTGGCGGGAGGTGACGAACTTGCCCTCGCGTCCGGCGAAGGGACTGTCGTTGACGGAGAAGGTCATCTCCACCGTGGGGGCGGAGATCTTCACGAAGGGCAGGGGCTCCACGCAGGTGGGCGCGCAGATGGTGTCGCCGATGGTGATGTCGCCGATGCCGCTGAGGGCGATGATGTTGCCGGCGGTAGCCTCGGTGATGGGCACCTTGCCCAGGCCCGCGAACTCGTACATGCTGACGGCCTTGGCCTTCTTGGCGGGCGCCTCGGGATCGTGGTAGTTGCACACCGCGATCTCCTGGTTCTGCTTCAGCACGCCCCGCTCGATGCGGCCGATGGCGATACGGCCCACGAACTCGTTGTAGTCGATAGCGCTGACCAGCATCTGGAAGGGCTGGTCAAGGTCGGCCTCCGGCGCGGGGATATAGTCCAGAATGGTGTCGAACAGCGGCTTCAGGTCAGTGCCCACCACGTCGGGGGAGTAGCTGGCGGTGCCGTTGCGGGCAGAGCAGAACAGCATGGGGCTGTCCAGCTGCTCGGGGGTGGCGTCCAGATCCAGCAGCAGCTCCAGCACCTCGTCGATGACCTCGTGGATGCGCTGGTCGGGCCGGTCGATCTTGTTGATGACCACGATGACACGGTGGCCCAGCTCCAGGGCACGGCTCAGCACGAAGCGGGTCTGGGGCATAGGACCCTCGGCGGCATCCACCAGCAGGATGACGCCGTTGACCATCTTCAGGATGCGCTCCACCTCGCCGCCGAAGTCGGCGTGGCCCGGGGTGTCCACGATGTTGATCTTGGTGTCGCCGTACTGGATGGCGGTGTTCTTGGCCAGGATGGTGATGCCGCGCTCACGCTCCAGGTCGTTGGAGTCCATGACGCGCTCCACGGTCTCCTGATTCTCACGGTATACGCCGCCCTGCTTCAGCATTTGATCCACCAGCGTGGTCTTGCCGTGGTCAACGTGGGCGATAATGGCGACGTTTCTCAACTTTTCGTTCTGCAAAGGTAAAAACCCCTTTCTCTTGGGTATAATTTCATTAACCTTGCTATTATATGCCCTGCTCCTCCCGATTGCAAGAGGTTTCGCCAACTTTTTCTGCGGTTTCCGTTGACAAATGCGCGGGCAATGGAGTAAAATACAACTTACATATGCCTCCGTAGCTCAGTTGTATAGAGCGACCGCCTCCTAAAAGAACCGACCTGATTTCAACTAGCAAAAACCAATCTTCATATATGCCTCCGTACCTCACCGGGATAGAGGGCCCGCCTCCTAAGGTTGCGTTACAACGGCCACCTCAAAAAAAACTAAATAAGGGATTGCAGTTCGACTTTGATCGGGCTATAATCATATATCAGACACGTCCATATAGCTCAGCTGGATAGAGCACTCGCCTCCTAAGCGGCAGATGGTT
>ENA-ORSL01002953-ORSL01002953.1-human-gut-metagenome-genome-assembly--contig:-NODE-2953-length-11566-cov-6.205716_pt1 | contig 11566 bp, 6 predicted proteins | sample MGYA00242190_ERZ509157 | MGnify/ENA primary metagenome ERZ509157 (study PRJEB26280, sample SAMEA2338664) | human gut metagenome | biome: human gut; feature: human-associated habitat; material: faeces...
TACCTGCGGTAACGGGTCGTTTTTTTATTTCTCCAGCGCCGCCGCCACAAAGCCCCGGAACAGGGGATGGGGTCGGTCGGGACGGCTCTTGAACTCCGGGTGGAACTGGACGCCCACGAACCACCGGTGGGCGGGGTTCTCCACGATCTCCACCAAATGTCCGTCAGGGGATGTGCCGGTGGGCACCAGTCCGGCGGCGGTGATGCGCTCCCGGAAGTCGTTGTTAAACTCATAGCGGTGGCGGTGCCGCTCGCTGATCTCGCTCTGACCGTACAGGGCGCGGGCCCGGCTGTCCGCCGCCAGGACGCAGGGATACTGCCCCAGCCGCATGGTGCCGCCCTTGCTGCTGACGCCCACCTGATCCGGCATCAGGTCGATGACGGGATGGGCCGTCTGGGGCGCCATCTCGGTGGAGTGGGCGTCGGCCCAGCCCAGCACATGGCGGGCAAACTCGATGACGGCGATCTGCATACCCAGGCAGATGCCCAGATAGGGAATGTCGTTCTCGCGGGCGTATTGGGCCGCGGCGATCATGCCCTCGATGCCCCGGTCGCCGAAGCCGCCGGGCACCAGGATGCCGCTGCATCCAGAGAGCACCTCCGCCGCGTTCTCCGTCGTCACGGTCTCGGAATCCACCCACCGAATATGCACCACCGCGCCGCAGGCGGTACCGGCGTGGAACAGGGATTCCTCCACGCTGAGGTAGGCGTCGTGAAGCTGGACATACTTGCCCACCAGGGCGATGGTGACCTCGCGGCTGGCGTTCTTGATGTCGCTGACCATGGCGGCCCAGTGGGTCATGTCCGCCGCCGGACGGTCAAGCCCCAGCTTGCGGCACACGATCTCGTCCAGGCCCTCCTTCTGCAGCAGCAGCGGCACCTCGTACAGGGTGTCCGCCGTGGTGTTCTGGATGACGCAGTCCTCGGAAATGTTGCAGAACAGGGCGATCTTCTTCCGCATGTCCTCCGGGATGGGCACGTCGCTGCGGCACACCAGCACGTCCGGCTGGATGCCCAGGCTCAGCAGCTCCTTGACGGAGTGCTGGGTGGGCTTGCTCTTCAGCTCACCGCTGCCGGGGATCTGGACGATCAGGGGCACATGGATGTACACCACGTTTTCCCGGCCCTTTTCCACCGCCACCTGACGGATGGCCTCCAGGAAGGGCTGGCTCTCGATATCGCCCACCGTGCCGCCGATCTCGCAGATCAGCACATCCACGTCCTCCTGCTCCATGGCGTAGACGTGGCTCTTGATCTCGTCGGTGACGTGGGGGATGATCTGCACCGTGCCGCCCAGGAACGCACCCTGGCGCTCACGGTTGAGGAGATCCCAGTACACCCGGCCGGAGGACACGGAGCACCGGCCCGTCAGACTCTCGTCCACGAATCGCTCATAGTGGCCCAGATCCAGGTCGGTCTCGGCGCCGTCGTCGGTGACGAACACCTCGCCGTGCTGATAGGGGCTCATGGTGCCGGGATCCACATTCAGATAGGGGTCAAATTTCTGGTTCCGCACCCGCAGGCCGCGCTGCTTCAAAAGGCGGCCCAGCGACGCCGCGCAGATGCCCTTACCCAGGCCGGACACCACGCCGCCGGTCACAAATACATACTTCATACGCCGTTCCCTGTTCCCTTCCGCGCCGGGCCCTTCCCCTGCGGAAGTCCCGGCGCTCACAAAAATATGCTACATTGTAGTCGTATGATTTTCTCCCGTCAAGACGTAAATATTCCAAAATATGCGGTGAAAAAGTACCGGTTTTCCCGCCATCCGCCGAAATTGAAAAAGTGGTGAAAAACCACTTGCATCCGCCGCGGCATGGTGCTAAACTATAAAATACGCCACTCTATTTTGCAGGGTGGCTTTACAGAAAAAATCACCGGCTGCGTACCCTGGTACGCAGCCGGTGTTCGTTATGTATGCGGGAAATTATTTCTTGTTATATGCCTCGATGCCCAGGCGCAGCAGATCCATGGCACGCTCCAGCGCCTCCTGCTTCAGCACATAGGCGATGCGGATCTCGTTCTTGCCCTTGCCGGGGGTGGCATAGAAGGGCTCGCCGGGGGCGAACATGACGGTATCGCCGTGATCGTCGAACTCCTCCAGCAGGAACATCTGGAACTTGTCGGCGTCATCCACCGGCAGGGCGGCCATCACATAGAAGGCGCCGCGGGGACACTCGCACACCACGCCGGGGATCTCCTTCAGCTTGCGCATGACGGTGTCGCGGCGCAGCTTGTACTCATCGCGGACGGCGGCGAAGTACTCGGGGCCGACGCTGTACAGGGCGGCGGAGGCGATCTGATCCAGGGTGGGGACGGACAGACGGCACTGGGCGTACTTCATGGCCTGGGCCATCAGCTCCTTGTTGCGGGAGATCATGCAGCCGATGCGGGCGCCGCAGGCGGAGAACCGCTTGGACACGGTGTCGATGACGATGACGTTGTCGGCGGCGTCATCAAACTGGCCCATGGACTGCAGGGGCTCACCGGCATAGACGAATTCGCGGTAAGCCTCGTCGCCGATGATGAACAGGTCGTGCTCCTTGGCGATGTCCACCATCATGCGCATCTCCTCAGGAGTCAGCACGGCGCCGGTGGGGTTGCCGGGGTTGGTGACCATGATGGCGCGGGTGTGCTCGTTGATCTCCGCCTCCACCTTGGCCCGGTCGGCATAGTGATAGCCGTCATGAGGGGAGGTGGGGATGGGATGGATGGTGGCGCCGCAGGTATAGGCCATGGTGTAGTAGTTGGGATAGAAGGGCTCGGGGATCAGGATCTCGTCGCCGTCATCCAGGATGCAGTTCATGGTGATCTGCAGCGCCTCGCTGCCGCCGTTGGTGATCAGGATGTCACCCTTTTCAAAGTGCATGCCCAGGTCGTCATAGTATTTCTGGATGGCGTCGATCAGAACGGGGATACCGGGGGACGGCGCGTATTCCAATACCGGAAGGTCAAAGTGGCGCACAGCCTCGAAGTAAGCCTTGGGGGTCTCGATGTCCGGCTGGCCGATGTTCAGATGGTAGATCTTCTTGCCTTTTGCTTCTGCCGCCACGGCATAAGGATGAAACTTACGCATGGGGGACAGGCCGCATTTCAGAACCTTGCTGGAAAACTTCATAGTATTGCCTCCTATATGATTTGACGGCAGGGCACAACGTGGCCTGCGCTTCATATCACCATACTAGCCTATTTTCCGCCAATCGTCAAGAAAAAATGAAAAAGAACGGCCATTATGAAATGGCCGTTCTTTTAGTAGTAAAACTGTCAGCGCTGCTCGATGACAATATCAAAAAGCCTCGTAAAGCCTCGCAGAGTTCGCGGCGCGAACGCCGCGAATTATTTAAATCATTTTTCTGACGACATGTGCGTCAGAAAAATACTTCTCAGGCTGCAAGTGCCAAAGGCGCGCAGCAGCCTGCAATCCCCTTTGGCAATGAAATCGAAGATTTCATGCCAGTATTTTTAGTTCATCTGCCGTCTGCGGCTCAGGTTCACGGTGCCGTCGGTCATGGAATTCAGGGAATCCAGGCTCTTGCCGGTACCCTCGGCCACGCAGGAGATGGCGTCCTCGGCCACCATGGTGTGGATGCCGGTGCGGGCGGTGATCAGCTTATCGAAGCCGTCCACCAAGCTGCCGCCGCCGGTCATGACGATGCCGTTGTCGGAGATATCGGCCACCAGCTCGGGCGGAGTACGCTCCAGCACGCCGTGAACGGCCTCCAGGATCCGCTCCACCGGCTCCTCGAAGGCTTCCAGCATCTCGGTAGAGGTAACGGTCAGCGTCTTGGGCAGGCCCGTCAGCAGACAGCGGCCCTTCACGTCGATGGAGGTCTCCTCCTCCTTGGGGAACACGCAGCCGATGCGCATCTTCATCATCTCGGCGGTACGCTCGCCCACCAGCACGTTGTGCTTGCGGCGCATATACTTGACGATGGCCTCGTTGAACTGGTCGCCGGCCACCTTGATGGAGGCGCTCTCCACCACGCCGGAGAGGGAGATGACGGCGATATCGGTGGTGCCGCCGCCGATGTCCACCACCATGTGGCCGTCGGGCTTGGCGATGTCGATGCCCGCGCCGATGGCGGCCGCCACCGGTTCCTCGATCAGATACACGCGGCGTGCGCCCGCCTGGATGCCGGCGTCCACCACGGCACGCTCCTCTACCTCGGTGATGCCGGAGGGCACACAGATAATGACCCGCGGCTTGAACATCTGGAAGCCGCCGGTGACCTTGTGAATGAACTCCTTCAGCATCCGCTCCGTCATGTCATAGTCGGAGATGACGCCCTCACGCAGGGGACGAATGGCCACGATGTTGCCGGGGGTACGGCCCAGCATGGCCTGGGCCTCGGCGCCCACCTTCAGCAGGCGGCCGGTATTCTTGTCGATGGCCACCACCGACGGCTCGTTCAGCACGACGCCCTTACCCTTGATATATACCAGAACGGAAGCGGTACCCAGATCGATACCGATATCTTTTGCCAAAGAACACATAAGCTGCACCTCATCATTTCTTCATTTGTGTTATCATGTGCGGCCATAAGCCGAATTTTTCCCAATTAAGTATTATACTGACAGCCTTTGCGTTTTGCAAGAGCAAGTTGTAAATGTTCACAGATTTGTTAAAAGAGAAACGAGAGTATCGGCGTTTGCACAGGTGATGGACACCGTTGGCCCATTCGTATGACCGCTGCGCTCTCGAAAAACCATTCGTAGGGCGGGGTGACCTCATCCCGCCGCGTTGGCGCACAGGGCTTATTGTGCGGCGGCATGTGGTCATGCCGCCCTACGGAGTTCTACCCTATTTTTCGTAGGGGGCGGCGTCCCCGACGCCCCGCCGTATCACCGTTGTACCCCGTAAAACCGATCCGTAGGGGCGACCCTTGCGGTCGCCCGATGCGCCATTACACACCGTTTTTTTACGGGCGACCGCGAGGGTCGCCCCTACAGGCTGTTGACAAAAGTACCCCGCGCCGGGGCGCGAAATACCCTTTCTCTACTATACCCCAAAAACTACCGTTTTACTCCCGCACCATGGCCAGCGTCAGGCACATCACCTCCGCCGCGCCTGCCGCCTTCAGAACACGGGCGCACTCGCCCAGGGTGGCGCCGGTGGTGCAGATGTCGTCCACCAGCAGCAGACGCTTTCCCGCGAACTGCTCCGGCGACACCGCCTCATACACGCCCAGCACGTTGGCCCGGCGCTCCGCCCCGTCGTGGATGCCGGACTGGGGCGGATTGTCCACCACCTTCCGCAGCGTCTCGATGGGGGCCACATGCCAGTCCACGCACATGCTGGCGGTGAGATACCGGGCCTGGTCGAAGCCCCGCTTTTTCAGCCGCTTCTTGCTGACCGGCACCCATGTGATGGCGTCGAACTCGCCGCTGTACTGCTCCGCAGCCGTCTCGGCCATCATGCGGCCGAAGCAGTCCAGTCCGTTGAGCCTTCCGTGGAATTTGTAGTCCAGGATGGCCTTGCGCACGCTGTCCTCGTAATAGAGCGGCGCGGCGCACCGGCCAAAATCCGCGCCCTGCCGCACCCTGCCGCACCGGGGCAGCGTGTCGCTGCAGGGCTGGCACAGCAGGGACTTCCTGTCCACACCTCTGCCGCAGAAGGGGCATTTCCGGGGAAAGAATACCCCCAGCAGATCATTGGTGATCTTATTCAGCTCGTCATTGAAGCCCATGGCTCATTGCCTCCTCCCGCAGTCTCCGCCGCAGGCCGCTGTAACGGCGCTGCTGCTTGTCGTTGGCCGCCATCTGGCCGGGGGCCACATCGTCGCCCACCAGCACCAGCAGCTCACGGGCGCGGGTGATGGCGGTGTACAATACGCCCCGCACCATCAGCGCCGGGGCCACCGCCGCCGACACCAGCACCACGCAGCGGTATTCGCTGCCCTGGGCCTTATGTACCGTCATGGCGTAGGCCATGTCCAGTTGGTTCAGCAGGTCGGCGGTGTATACGCAGGTGCGGTCGTCAAATTGAATGGTGATCAGTTCGCCGGAGGGGTCGATCTCCCGGATCACCCCCACGTCGCCGTTGAAGATCCCGGCCCCCATGGAGCCGTCGTCCTTCTCCCATACCACGTCGTAGTTGTTGCGGGTCTGCATGACCCGGTCGCCCTCCCGGAACACCATGTCGCCCCAGGGCTTCTGGTGCTTTCCGGCGGCGGGCGGGTTCAGCGCCGCCTGCAGGGCCCGGTTCAGGTTCACCGTGCCGCACACGCCCTTCCGGGTGGGGGACAGCACCTGGATCTGATCCGCCGGGATACCCATGTTGTCCGGCAGCCGCTGCTGGCACAGCTCCACCACCGTCTGTACCAGCCGGTCGGGGGCGCGGCGGCACAGGAAGAAAAAGTCGTTCTGGGTGTTTTTCAGCTCCGGCGGACGGCCAGTGTTCACCGCGTGGGCGTTGCGGATAATGGCGCTCTTCTCCGCCTGGCGGAAGATCTCCGTCAGGGACACGGCGGGTACCACGCCGCTGCGCAGCAGATCGCCCAGCACGTTGCCCGCGCCCACGGAGGGGAGCTGATCCGGGTCGCCCACCATCACCAGGCGGCAGCCGGGCCGCATGGAGCGCAGCAGCGACGCCATCAGCTCCAGATCCACCATGCTCATCTCGTCCACAATGACGGCGTCGGCCTCCAGCGGCTCCTTCTCGTTCTTGCGGAAGGTCACCTCGCCGGTCAGCTCGTTCCAGCTCATGCCCAGGCAGCGGTGGATGGTCTGTGCCTCCTTGCCGCAGAGCTGGCTCATCCGCTGGGCGGCGCGGCCCGTGGGCGCCAGCAGCACGGTATCCAGGCCCATCCGCTCGAACAGCGTCACGATGCCCCGCACGGAGGTGGTCTTGCCGGTGCCGGGGCCGCCGGTCAGCAGCAGCACACCCCGCTCCGCCGCCAGCGCCACGGCGCGGCGCTGCTCCGGGGCATAGGCGATGCCCTGCCGCTTTTCGATGTCGTCGATGATCCGGTCCACGTTCCGGCCGCAGTCCCAGTCGTCGCCGCAGGCGGCGGCCAGCCGTTTGGCCACATAGGCCTCCGCCTCGTACATCCGCCGCAGATAGCAGCCCTCCACGTTGGCGATGGGCCTGCACACCACGGCGAAGCGATCGCACAGATCGTCCAGCGCCTTTTCCGCCGTCTCCTCCGTGACGCCGATCAGCTCCATGGTGGCGGCGATCAGCTTGGGCCGGGGCAGGAACACATGGCCGTTGGACAGGTTGTGGTTCAGCTCGTACAGCACCGCCGCCTCGGCCCGGCAGGGGGCGTCCCCGTCAAAGCCCATGGACAGGGCGATCTCGTCGGCGGCGGCGAAGTCCACGCCGCACCGCTCGTCGGTGAGGAGATAGGGGTTGTCCTTCAATTTTTCCAGCGTCTCGTCGCCATAGGCGCGCAGAAGGCTCATGGCCAGCGTCACCGGCAGGTCATAGCGGCTGAGGAATTCCATCACCCGCCGCAGGCCCGTCAGGCTGCGGAAGGCGGCGGAGATCTCCATGGCCTTCTTGGATGTGATGCCCTTCAGGGTGGACAGCTTCTCCGGCTCCTCCTCGATGATGCGCAGGGTGTCGGCGCCGAAGCGATCCACCAGCCGGGCGGCGGTGGCGGGCCCCACGCCCTTCAGCACGCCGGAGGAGAGGTAGCACACGATGCCGTCCTCATCCTGGGGCATGCGGCGCTCCACCAGCTCGGCGGTCATCTGCACGCCGTAGGTGGGGTGGTTGACCCACACGCCGGTGACGGTCATGCTCTCGCCGGCGGCGGCAAAGGGGATGCAGCCCACCACCGTTACCACCTCGCCCTGGTCGGTCAGCAGGCTCAGCACCGTATAGCCGTTTTCCTCGTTCTGGAACACCACGTTTTCCACAGTGCCCTCAATGGTACTGCGTTCCCCCATGGGTCTCCCCCCGTTTCTTCAGTGTAATGTTGGGATCGCGGGATGCGGCGTATGCCGCCCGCTCCGTCCCCAGGTCAGAAAGTCCCTCGTCCAGCAGGACGACGGTCAGGCCCTCCAGCCGCCGCAAAAGCGGCTCAAGGCCCTCCGCGTCGCCGGATAAGGGCACCAGAATGGGTACATTAACGGCCCTTTGGGGGTACATAAACCAGTCGAAAAGCACCCATAAAACCGCCGCGATGCCGATGGCCTCCAGAAACGCGGCCACACCCTCCCAGAAAAGCGCCATGCCGTCCCCTCCCCACGCTATCCTATGCAGGGAAGGGGACAGATGTGTGCTTTACCGTTCCAGCATCTTTTTCAGATATTGTCCCGTGTAGGACGCCGGTACCGCCGCCACCTGCTCCGGCGTGCCGGTGGCCACCACCGTGCCGCCGCCGACGCCGCCCTCCGGGCCCAGGTCGATGAGATAGTCGGCGCATTTGATCACGTCCAGGTTGTGCTCGATCACCAGCACGGTGTTGCCCGCCTCCACCAGCCGCTGCAGGACCGCCAGCAGCTTCTTCACGTCGTCGGCGTGCAAGCCCGTGGTAGGCTCGTCCAGAATATAGATGGTGCGGCCGGTGGAGCGCTTGGAAAGCTCCGTGGCCAGCTTGACGCGCTGGGCCTCGCCGCCGGACAGTGTGGTGGAGGACTGGCCCAGCTTCACATAGCCCAGGCCCACGTCCTGCAGGGTCTGCAGCCGAGCGGCGATCTTGGGCAGGGCGGAGAAGAAGGGTAGCGCCTCGTCCACCGTCATCTCCAGCACCTCGGCAATGGACTTGCCCTTATAGCGCACCTCCAGGGTCTCCCGGTTGTAGCGCTTGCCGTGGCACACCTCGCAGGGGACGTACACGTCCGCCAGGAAGTGCATCTCGATTTTCAGCACGCCGTCGCCGCAGCAGGCCTCGCACCGGCCGCCCTTGGTGTTGAAGGAGAAGCGGCCGGGGCCGTAGCCCCTTGCCTTCGCGTCGGGCAGGGAGGCGAACAGGTCGCGGATATCGTTGAAAAGATTGGTATAGGTGGCGGGATTGGAGCGGGGCGTCCGTCCGATGGGACTCTGGTCGATGTTGATGACCTTGTCCAGATGCTCCTCGCCCTCGATGGCGTCGTGCCGGCCGGGGTGGACCTTCATGCGGTTCAGGTCGGCCCCCAGCCGCTTGAAGATGATCTCGTTGACCAGTGAGCTCTTGCCGCTGCCGGATACGCCGGTGACGCAGGTCAGCGTGCCCAGGGGCACCGACACGTCGATGTTTTTCAGGTTGTTCTCCCGTGCGCCCCGCACCGTCAGCCATTTGCCGTTTCCGACGCGGCGGCACGCCGGTACCTCGATGCGCTTTTTGCCGCTGAGGTACTGGCCCGTCAGGCTGTTGGGATCGGCCATCACCTGCTGCGGCGTTCCGGCGGACACCACCTGTCCGCCCAGGGCGCCGGCGCCGGGGCCGATGTCGATAAGCCAGTCGGCGGCGCGCATGGTGTCCTCGTCATGCTCCACCACGATCAGGGTGTTGCCCAGATCCCGGAGATGGCGCAGGGTATCCAGCAGCTTGTCGTTGTCCCTCTGGTGCAGGCCGATGGAGGGCTCGTCCAGAATATACAGCACGCCCATCAAGCTGCTGCCGATCTGGGTGGCCAGCCGGATACGCTGGCTCTCACCGCCGGACAGGGTGCCGGAGGAGCGGCTGAGGGTCAGATAGCTGAGGCCCACCGACTGCAAAAACCGCAGCCGGGAACCGATCTCTTTCAGGATCTGCGCGGCGATCATCTGCTGATTGCCCGTCAGGGTCAGTCCGTCGAAAAACGCGATCTCGTCGTCCACCGGCATGGCAGTGGCATCGTGGATGGACAGGCCGCCCACGGTGACGGCCAGGGCTTCCGGCCGCAGACGCCTGCCCTGGCAGGTGGGGCAGGGGCAGGCCGCCATGAAGGATTCAATCTCCTTTTTGCTGGCGTCGGACTGGGTTTCTATATACCGCCGCTCCAGATTGTTGGCGATGCCCTCAAAGGCCTGGTGCAGCGTGCCCTTGCCCCGGGGCTGGTCGTATTCCAGCGTCAGCTTCTCGCCCTTAGTGCCGTAGAGAATGATGTCCTTCACCTCATTGGACAGCTGGGCGTAAGGAGTGCGAAGGGAGAAGTTATACCGCTTGCTGAGGGCGTCGAAGTACATGCGGGAGATGCCGTCGGAGCGGATGGAGTTCCACCCGGTGGCCACCACCGCGCCGTCCAGGATAGACTTGCTCTCGTCGGGGATCACCAGGGTGGGATCCACCTTCAGCTGCATGCCCAGACCCGTGCAGGTGGGGCATGCGCCGAAGGGGCTGTTGAAGGAGAACAGGCGGGGCGCTAGTTCCTCAATGGACACGCCGCAGTCCTCGCAGGCGTAGTTCTGGGAGAAGGACAAGTCCTGTCCCTCCTTCAGCAGGTTCACCGTCACAAGGCCGCCGGTCAGGTTAGAGGCGGTCTCTACGCTGTCGGTCAGACGGGTGGTGATATCGGCGCGGACGATCAGACGATCCACCACGATATCGATCTGATGCTTGAAGGTCTTGGAGAGCTTGATGTCCTCGTCCAGCTCGTGCATCTCTCCGTCGATACGGGCGCGGACGTAGCCGCTGCGGCGGGCGTCCTCCAGCACCTTGGTATGCTCGCCCTTGCGGCCCCGCACCACCGGGGCCATCACCTGGATGCGGGTGCCCTCCGGCAGGGCCATGATCTGGTCGATGATCTGGTCGATGGTCTGCTGGCGAATTTCTTTTCCGCACTTGGGGCAGTGGGGCACGCCCACCCGCGCCCACAGAAGGCGCATATAGTCATAGATCTCCGTCACCGTGCCCACGGTGGAGCGGGGATTCTTGCTGGTGGTCTTCTGGTCAATGGAGATGGCGGGGGACAGGCCGTCGATATAGTCCACGTCGGGCTTGTCCATCTGGCCCAGGAACATCCGGGCGTAGGAGCTGAGGCTCTCCACATACCGGCGCTGACCCTCGGCGTAAATGGTGTCAAAGGCCAGGGAGCTTTTGCCGCTGCCGGACAGGCCCGTCAGCACCACCAGCTTGTCGCGGGGGATGGTCACGTCGATGTTTTTCAGGTTATTCTCCCGCGCGCCTTTGATGAAAATTTCCTTTTGCATGGTATTCCTCGATTCTGCGTGATTTGGTGCAGATAAGTGTAGTAAATTGAATTTTTAATGTCAATAGGGGATTGAAATGTTTCGTTCTGCGGAACGAAGGTTTTTTCGCGCTTGCGAGCGCGAGGTACTTTTGGCCGCTGTCCCAAAAGTACCCAAAAACGCTGCTTGAAACCGCAGGTTTCAAGACTTCCTGCACGCTGTTTTGCGGTGTAAATTTGTGACCCTTTGCCGCGCGGTCACGGAGAATGGCTGTTATCGCTGCGTATGGCGAATCGACTTTCGTCTTGCGCCGCTGCCGCTCATGCTCCTAACGGTAGAACCCAAAGCGTTGTTCGGCGTAGGTATCAGCGGCAGCGGCGCCGAAGCAGAGACGATTCGATAACGAAACGAAAAAGAAAATCTCACGCAAACGCGCGGTACACATTCGCAATTTTGTACAGCGTATAGCGCGCAAGGAAGTGAAGAAACCATTGGTTTCTTCCGGCTCTTTTGCCCACTTTTCCAGCTG
>ENA-ORSL01002954-ORSL01002954.1-human-gut-metagenome-genome-assembly--contig:-NODE-2954-length-11565-cov-3.323632_pt1 | contig 11565 bp, 14 predicted proteins | sample MGYA00242190_ERZ509157 | MGnify/ENA primary metagenome ERZ509157 (study PRJEB26280, sample SAMEA2338664) | human gut metagenome | biome: human gut; feature: human-associated habitat; material: faeces...
CGGCGTCGGACCGACAGCTCCCCTGCATCATCCGGCCTTTTCGCCCGATGAGCGCGCGCTGCCGGTCGGGGCGGCGTATCTTGCAGCGGTGGCTGCAAAAGCGCTGTGCGCCACCGATTCCTTTGCCACCCGCTTATAGTCCTGCAGAAATGCGCTTACCATATGTTATTTCATTTACCGATTGCCGCAAAGAAACGGAGTCCTCCCTCGAGAACTCCGTTTCTTTGCGCTACAGTAGGGACAAATCCGTTGCAGGCTTTTCTGCGCGAAGGTATACGATTTCATTGACGATGATAGGAAAAAATTCGCCGCCTTCCGGGCTATCAGCCCCATGCCGGCAACAAAGCCTACGCAATCGTATCATCGCAAAATCGAGGCTTATCTTACCTTGACCGTGTATAGCTTATATTCATTTTCGCCCAATACGGTTTCTGTTCCTGATGAAGACTGTTTAATTATCTTGATTACATTGCCGTGTTCGTCAAGCTGACGTATCTGTTTTTCTTTGATATCGTTGCCAGAGTAAGATGTAAACTCAACAAGAACTCCGTCAGCGTTGTATGAATACACCCATTTTGATGCAGTCCCAAAATGCCGTTCCGTTATTTTTCCGTCTCGATTATACAAGCGGTACTCGTTCTCGCTGTCAACAGTCTATCGCAAGTTTAAAGCCATATTATCCATGAAATAAAAAATACATCCTTAAAATGCCGAAAGGTACATAATCACTATTATGCCGGCGTAGGCATTGAAAGATTTTGTATCTTGTTACAAGAGATTATTTTGCCAAAGTCATTGACTTTACCACTTTAGTGTGATAAAATGGTAGAGTGAAAAGGCAAGCCCGAAAAAGTAACGCAAAAAGGCGTAGCATTGTTTTGAAGAAAGGAAATCCAGATAATGAACATCCATTCTGAATCTATCGACCGGCTTTTCAAAACCATTCTTCAGCTCGGTTCGATAGACGAATGTTACAGGTATTTTGAGGATCTGTGCACCATAAAGGAGCTACAGTCTATGGCGCAAAGACTTGACGCCGCAATATTGCTTTCCGAGGGCGTCAGCTACCAGAAGATAGTTGAATTGGTCAACATCAGCTCGGCAACTATCTGCCGGGTCAATAAATGTCTGAATTATGGCGAGGGAGGCTATCGTACCGCCATAGAAAAGCTCAAAAATGAGGAGGCAAGAGACGATGACACAGCCACTTCGTGATACCGGTGAATCCATACTGTTTTCGTTGCGCTCGCTATACGGCCAGCATGGCTATTCACATTATAAGATGAATAAATTCGAGGAATACGACCTCTATGCACACAATAAGGACTTTCTTATTTCCGACAGCGTAATAACCTTTACCGACGGCAACGGTAAGCTGCTTGCCCTGAAGCCGGACGTGACTCTTTCGATAGTAAAGAACTCGAGGGATCGTTCCGATGTGCTCCAGAAGCTGTATTACAACGAAAATGTATACCGCATGTCCAAGGGAAGCCGCAATTTCAAGGAGATAATGCAGGTCGGGCTGGAATGTATCGGCAAGGTCGATGATTACTGCGTTTATGAAGTGCTGAAGCTGGCGCAAAAAAGCCTTGATGTTATCAGTCGCAACAATGTGCTCAGCGTATCACATCTCGGTATACTGTCCGAGGTCATGGACAACATCGGTGTTCCCGGCGGGAGCAAGGCAGAGGTGCTTCGCCTTATCGGTGAAAAGAATCTGCATGAGCTTGGCTCGTTGCTCGGAAAACTCGGTGTGTGTGAAGGGAGCATCGATCTGCTTCGTCGCCTTCTGAGTATACGGGGACGGACCGACGAAGTGCTGCTTAAGACAGGAGAGCTGCTGTGCGGTGTGGTCAGCGACGATACAATGGCACACTTTACAAGTGTGCTTTCGGCACTTTCGTCGGAGAAAAATCTCAGCATCGACTTTTCGGTAGTCGGTGACATCAACTACTATAACGGCTTCGTCTTCAAGGGCTTTGTAGAGGGCATACCCACCAGCCTGCTGTCGGGCGGTCAGTATGATATGCTCATGCGAAAAATGGGACGTTCGTCGGAAGCGATAGGCTTTGCCGTCTATCTTGATATGATAGAGCAGTACATCCGTAAGCCGGAGAAGTATGATGTAGATGTCGTGTTGCTGTACGACGGTACAAGCTCGCTCTCACGGATCGGCGAAGAGGTGCAGCGGCTGACCGAGGGCGGCGAAAGCGTGCTTTCAGCAAGCGTTCTGCCGTTGCAGGTCAAATACAGAAAATTATTGAAAATGCAGAATGGGAGGGTAGATATCGTTGAAACCAATGCTTAATATTGCCCTGCCGAAGGGACGGCTCGGTGAAAAGGTATACGGTATGTTCGAGACAGCCGGATTCCCGTGCCCCTCGATTAAAGAAAATAACCGCAAGCTGATTTTTGAGAACGATGAGGTCGGCGTACGCTATTTCTGGGTCAAGCCGTCAGATGTGGCGATATATGTCGAGCGCGGCGCGGCGGATATCGGCGTTGCCGGAAAGGACATTCTTCTTGAATATGAGCCGGATATTTTTGAGCTTCTTGACCTCAAAATAGGTAAGTGCCGTATGGCGGTGGCCGCAAAGAAGGACTTCCGTGACGATGCGGGCAGAACGCTCCGCGTGGCGACAAAGTTTTCGAAGATCGCCGAGAACTACTATTTTTCCTGCGGCCGCGACATTGATATTATACATCTTAACGGCTCTATTGAGATTGCCCCGATACTGGGACTTTCGGACGTGATCGTGGACATCGTTGAGACCGGAACGACACTGCGTGAAAATGATCTTGTGGTCATTGACACCGTTGTGCCGATAAGCGCACGTCTCATAGCAAACAAATCAAGCTATAAATTCAAAGGCGAAGCCATTGACAGAATCGTTTCCGGAATGGCAAAGCAGGTGGAGGAATCGGTATGATTCGGATCTTGAAATACGGAGAGGTCGCAAATTCCGACATTTTTGCACGGGCAGTACCCGCTGTAAATGTCGAGGCGATCGTCTCCGAGATCATTGCAAACGTAAGAGAAAGGGGAGACGCTGCCCTTTTTGAATACTGCAAAAAGTTCGACAAAGCGGAGCTTACTTCGCTGCAGGTGTCTGAGGCTGAGATAGACGAGGCGCTGGCACAAACCGCGCCCGAGCTTATAGAAATAATGAAAAAAGCCGCTGCAAATATACGCAGGTTTCATGAGCGGCAGGTCCGCAACAGCTTTATAATCAACAATGAGGATGGTATCGTTGTAGGTCAGAAGATAATTCCAGTAGACCGCGCCGGACTTTACGTCCCGGGTGGCACGGCTGCATATCCTTCTACCGTGCTTATGGATGCAATTCCCGCGAAGATCGCAGGGTGCCGCGAGGTCGTGATCGTCACTCCGCCCGGTTCCGACGGCAGTATCAATCCGGCTATTCTTGCCGCTGCGAGCATTGCAGGTGTGGACAGGATATTCAAGGTCGGAGGTGCTCAGGCGATCGCCGCGCTGGCATACGGTACAGAGACTGTTCCGAAGGTGGATAAGATCGTCGGTCCGGGCAATGCTTTTGTCGCCGAGGCGAAAAAGCAGGTGTTCGGCAGAGTTTCGATAGATATGATCGCCGGACCGAGCGAGATACTTATTGTTGCCGACCGAGATACAGACCCCCGCTTTGCCGCCGCCGACCTGCTCTCTCAGGCAGAACACGACAAAATGGCAAGCGCAGTTCTTGTAACCGATTCCATGGAACTGGCAGTGGCGGTGCAAAAGCAGCTGGAGGCTCAGATCCCACTGCTGGAGCGTGCTGAAATTGCGCGTGCTTCCATTGATAATAACGGCAAGATCATTGTCGCCGATACGCTTGACGCGGCTATTGAGATTGCAAACGAGATAGCACCCGAGCATCTTGAGCTTTGTGTTGACTCGCCATTTGATTATCTCGATAAGATCCGCCACGCCGGGTCTATCTTTATGGGACGAAACTGCCCGGAGGCACTTGGCGATTATTTCGCAGGCCCTAACCACACGCTTCCCACCAGCGGCACGGCAAAATTCTCAAGCCCGTTATCGGTTGATGACTTTATCAAAAAGACTCAGTACACATATTACACGCGCGATGCTCTGAGCAGGGTGGCAAAGGACGTTGCCGCCTTTGCCAAAGCCGAGGGGCTTACCGCTCACGCAAAAAGCGCGGTCATCCGTACAGAGGAGGATGCAGAGTGAGCCGTTTTTTCAGTGAAAAATACAACACGTTGACCCCATATACTCCGGGCGAGCAGCCGAAGGGGCAGCAGTACATCAAGCTCAACACCAATGAAAATCCCTTTCCCCCCTCGGTGGCGGCACAGAAGCTCGCCGCCGCCGAGGCGGCAAGGCTGGAGCTTTATTCCGACCCGGAATGTCGGGATCTGGTTGCCGCTGCCGCAGAAATACTTGGCGTGGCGGGGGACGAGATAATATTTACAAACGGCTCGGACGAGATACTGAATTTTGCCTTTATGGCCTTCTGTGACGAGCATCATCCCGCCGTTTTCCCGGACATAACCTACGGCTTTTACCCCGTGTTTGCCGAGCTGAACCGTGTTCCGTACACCGAGATACCGCTGAACCCCGATTTCACGATAAACGTCGGAGATTATATAGGCGTCGGAAAGACGGTTTTCATTGCCAACCCAAACGCCCCCACAGGCATCGCCCTTCCGCTCTCCGACATCGAGAGCATCGTCCGAAGCAACCCGGATAATGTGGTGGTTATCGACGAGGCTTATGTCGACTTCGGAGCCGAAAGCGCGGTCAGCCTCACTCGCAGATACGATAATCTGCTTGTGACACAAACATTTTCAAAGTCCCGGTCTCTGGCGGGAGCGCGTCTTGGCTTCGGCATAGGATGTCCTTGCCTTATCCGCGACCTGAATACCATTAAATACTCCACAAATCCCTATAATGTCAATCGCATGACCATGGCGGCAGGTATCGGTGCGCTAACCGACCGCGAATACTTCGCCGATAACTGCCGCGCGATAGAGCAGACACGCGAGTGGACGTCCGATGAGCTGAGGGCGCTTGGCTTCACCGTCCTTGATTCAAAGGCGAACTTTGTGTTTGCCGCGCACGGCCGGATCTCCGGAAAGGAGCTTTACCTCAATCTCAAGCAAAACGGTATCCTTGTCCGCCACTTTGATTCGGCACGGCTGACAGACTTCAACCGAATCACGATTGGCAGCATGGAGCAAATGCGGACGCTTATCAGCACCATCAAAAAAATTCTGGAGGATATGCCATGAGAAGCACAGAAATCAACCGCAGGACCGCCGAGACAGACATAAAGATATCTCTGTCGCTTGACGGAAGCGGACGCAGTGAGATATCAACCGGATGCGGTTTTCTCGATCACATGCTGACACTTTTCGCAAAGCACGGCTGTTTCGATCTGACGGTTGCCTGCAAGGGAGATACACACATCGATTACCACCACACAGTAGAGGATATAGGCATCACTCTGGGCACGGCGTTTGCCGAGGTCCTCGGCGACAAGCGCGGTATTGTCCGTTACGGCGACACCACGCTCCCCATGGATGAAGCTCTCATCCTTTCGGCGGTGGATCTGTCCGGGCGGAGTTATCTCGGCTACGCTATGCAGATCCCAACCGAAAAGGTCGGTGACTTTGACACAGAGCTGGTTGAAGAATTCTGGCTCGGCTTTGTACGCAACGCCGCCTGCACGCTCCATATCCGTATGCTTTCCGGAACAAACTCCCACCACATCATAGAGGGATGCTTCAAGTCGGTAGCGCGCAGTCTGCGCAAAGCAGTGAGCATTGACGAAAAATTCGCCGACGATATTCCGTCCACCAAAGGAGTTTTATAATGGTCGCCATTGTTGATTACGGAGTAGGCAATCTCTTTTCTCTGCAAAGCTCATTTGAGGCGATCGGCACGGATGCCACGGTCACAGCCGACCGCGAGACCATAGCGCGTTCCGACAGCATCATACTTCCCGGAGTCGGCGCATTTGAGGACGCCGCGAAAAAGCTGCGCTCCTCCGGCCTTGCGGACTTCATCTGCGAGCAGGCGGGACTCGGAAAGCCTCTTTTGGGTATCTGCCTCGGTATGCAGCTGCTTTTTGATAAAAGCTACGAATACGGCGAGCATGAGGGGCTTGGTCTGATACACGGGACGGTACGTCCCATTGCCGATGTTGCTCCTGCGGGCTATAAAATTCCTCATATCGGCTGGAACGCCCTGCACTTCACAAAGCCGAACGACCTTTTTGCCGGACTGAACGAGGGCGACTGTGTTTATTTCGTACATTCATATTACGCAACGGATTGCGAGGCTGCCGTCATCGCAACGACCGAATACGGCGCAGCTCTTACCGCCGCGGTAGCATCCGGAAACGTGTTCGGGTGCCAGTTTCATCCCGAAAAGAGTGGGGAAGTGGGCCTGAAAATACTCAAGGCATTTTCCGAAATGAAGGGGGAGAGTCATGCTGATATATCCTGCAATAGATCTGTATGAGGGCAAGGCAGTTCGTCTTTTCAAAGGCGACTATGCCCAAATGACGGTATACAGCAATGACCCGCCTGTGCTTGCCGAAGACTTTGCCGGATGCGGTGCGACTCATATGCATATTGTCGACCTTGAGGGCGCAAAAACCGGCAGGACTCCGAACATGAAAACCATTCTCGAGATAAAGGAGCGCGGCGGGCTTTTCTGTCAGGTGGGCGGCGGTATACGCAGCATGGAGGTGGTCGACCGTTACCTCGGCGCAGGGCTTGACCGTGTCATTCTCGGCACCGCGGCAGTGACCGAGAGCGGCTTTGTCGAGCGCGCGGTTGAAAAGTACGGTGAAAGGATCGCCGTGGGGATAGACATAAAGGACGGCTTTGTGGCCATCCGCGGCTGGACAGAAAAGTCGGATTGGAATGCCTTTGACTTCTGTCATAAAATGCAGAATATTGGAGTGAAGACACTGATCTGCACCGATATTTCAAAGGACGGCGCGATGAGCGGAACTAATCACGAGCTTTACGGCAGGCTTATGAAATCCTTTGACATGAATATCATCGCGTCAGGCGGTGTTTCTTCCGTTGAGGATATCAGGCGGCTTGCCGATGTCGGACTATACGGTGCTATCGTCGGAAAAGCGTACTATACCGGGGCGATCGACCTCGGCAAGGCTATTGAGGTGGCAAAATGATAACAAAAAGAATTATGCCCTGTCTTGATGTAAGAGACGGCAGAGTCGTTAAGGGAGTCAACTTCGAGGGGCTTCGGGATGTCTCCTCTCCCGTTGCTCTGGCGGAATATTACAGTGCCTGCGGCGCGGACGAATTGGTCTTTTATGACATCACCGCTTCCTCCGATGGACGCGCGATCTTTACCGATATTCTTACCGAGACTGCAAAGAGGGTATTTATCCCGCTTACGGTCGGAGGCGGCATCAACACGCTTGACGATTTTGACAGGGTGCTGAAATGCGGTGCAGACAAGGTCAGCGTCAACTCGGGAGCGATACGCAATCCGTCGCTGGTTTATGAGGCGGCAAAGCGCTACGGTAATCAGTGCGTGGTGCTTTCGGCAGACGTCAAGCGGGTCGACGGCACATTTCACGTTTTTGCCAAGGGCGGCCGTGAGGACACGGGCATGGAGGCCATCAGCTGGATACGCCGCTGTGTCGATAACGGCGCAGGCGAGATAGTTGTCAATTCCATAGATACCGACGGCGTAAAGGGCGGATTCGACCTTGAAATGCTGAGAGCCGTATGTGATGCGGTGTATGTTCCTGTCATTGCATCGGGCGGTGCGGGAAAGATACAGGACTTCATTCAGCTGTTCAGCTCCATTCCCGGCGTTGATGCAGGCCTTGCCGCATCGATCTTTCATTTCGGCGAGGTCCGGATAGCCGATCTCAAACGTGAAATGGTAAAAAACAATATTCCAACAAGAATTTATGGAGATATATAATGATAAACATTGACGAACTGAAATTTGACGAAAAGGGTCTGATCCCCGCGATAATCGTTGACTCTGTGAGCAAGCGCGTATTGACCCTTGCGTATATGAACCGTGAAAGCCTGGAGATCTCACTTGAAAAACAGCTGACCTGCTTCTGGAGCCGCTCCCGGCAGAAGCTATGGCTAAAGGGCGAAACCAGCGGCCACTTTCAGCACATTGTGTCGATCACTGCCGATTGCGACAAGGATGCGCTGGTGGTCATCGTAGAGCCAGACGGCGCGGCGTGCCATATCGGCACCTTCTCCTGCTTTGAAAATCCGGTGTTTCAGAGTGAGGATCGCCATGAATTTTCCTATGAAGGACTTATGAAGCTGATCGAGGGCCGAAAGGTCGAGAAAAAGGAAGGCTCATACACCTCATATCTCTTTGAAAAGGGGCTTGACAAGATACTCAAAAAGATCGGAGAGGAAAGCACCGAGGTAATCATTGCCGGCAAGGCAGAGGACAAAAAAGAAACTATCTATGAGATAGCAGATCTTGCATATCATGTCATGGTACTGATGGTCGAGGCAGGAATCAGCCTTGAGGATATTCATAAAGAGCTGGCATCAAGACACGTCATTGACCACAAGGTCAAGCAGGAGAAAATGACCAAGTGATGTTTGATCTTCATACGCACACAACCTTCAGCGACGGCAGAAACAGTCCTGAGGAAATGGTGCTCTCGGCAATCGGAATGGGTATGTCAACTCTCGGCATATCCGACCACTCATACACCTCCTTTGATGAGAGCTATTGTATCCCACGTCACAGGCTTGAGGAGTACAAGTCATGCATAAGAATGCTGAAGGAAAAATACCGCGATCGGATTGAGCTCCGTCTGGGACTTGAGAAGGACTATTATTCCGATACCGTCGATGACGGCTGCGATTATCTCATCGGGTCGGTCCACTATATGAAGATCGGCGAGGAATACGTCCCGGTGGACAGGTCGGCTAAAACTCTCATTGATGCGGCGTCACGTCACTTCGGCGGAGATATATACAGTCTTGCGGAGATATACTACAGCACCGTATCTGATGTTATCACCCACACGCATGCCGACATAATCGGTCACTTTGACCTTTTCAAAAAATTCAACCGGGACGGTTCGATATTCGATGAAACAGCGCCGCGATACAAAAAAATGGTCATCGACGCGGCAGACAAGCTGCTTGCCTGCGGTGTTCCGTTCGAGATCAACACCGGCGCGATCTCACGCGGTTATCGGGACGACACATATCCCTCGCCCGAGATGATCGGGTACATCAAGGCGCGCGGCGGAAAGCTGATTCTCTCCTCCGACAGCCACTCGGCGAAGGGGTTGTGCTTTGCGTTCGGACAGTTTGAGGAGTGTATAGGATCTGTTCTTTGACAGAAGGGCTGAATGGGACGGTAAACGAAACCTCGCCGAGCTGTGCCTTGGCTTCCTCTATCGGCATGAACACATCGGCATTCGGTGTATTGATGCCTTGGATATGCTCATCCAGACGATATTTGCTGTCGCTCATGCACGGGAGCTGTGAAAGATGGTTAGAAGCACGTAAAAATAATGAAACGATTCTTGTTTGTTATGTATATGTAGAAGACATACTTAAAAACTTCACGTCAAGTGTACAAGATTTTCTGTATATTGATGGGTCGTTTATTGGAACTATATCTTGTCTTGAACATGAAAGCAATCCAAGTATCGATCCCTTGATTTTGAGAACTGAATGGTATCTATACGCAATCACACTGCACAATCAAGGAAAAACTGATGATGAGATTAGACAAGGGTTGGCCCAGCAGTTTAATTTAACTTTTGGTAGTGATGATTGGACTTTTCAATCATTTCGGCTGAAGTTGAAATTGGCTCTCGCGGAGGATATAGTCGAGAAAACTTAAAATTATCTTTCGATGGATTAAGAGCTTTATTCAATTTTTATTGGTTCCAGTATGCCGCATACAGTATAGCAACCCTTGATACAGTTAATGTGTATACTCCCGCAACGGCACAAGATGTTGCTATAGAAAAAGCATATGCAAAAAGCCTGTGTAAAGACATCCGTGCCGTTATCCAACAAGCTCAACAAGCACAAACAAGCGGTGGATACAATGCAGATAACTTTCAACCCACCCTACTAAAAGCTGGGACAAAAATATATAGAGTGTGTCAGGATAGTTCCCATCTATACCAAGGTGCTTGGTATACAACAGGAAATGACGTAACAAATGCAAATTTTGATTATAATACTATCTATAATGGAACACAACTTTCACGCGATTACCCTAACTACAAAATAGCAGAATATGTAGTAAACAACGATATTGTCGTAGCATATGGGAAAGCATTAGCAAATACACAATATGGTTCGGGTGGATTTACACAATATTATATTGAAAACTGGGAGCAAAACATAATTTTCAACAATGTTGTTTACGATTTAATAAACATTCCCTGACATAAAGAGGTACACACATGATTGATATAGTTGCTGGTAAAATAATTTTGTGCCAATCTAAATTCTCAATAAACCCTTCCTTGAAGCCATCGGAATTGGAGAAAAATATCGCAAGCCAGATTTTAACTCAATACAGTACAGATACAAATTATTTACACTACACTGTTGCCTGTGATATAAATCCCGACGAGTACGTGTATACAGGTGTTTGTTTTTTTGAAGAAACTTTGCAATGTATTAAATTTTTTCCTCAACATAAGTCAAATGTTTTATCAAGTCTGAAAGCCACTAATATGGACTTAGATTTGGCGCGTAATCTTGCTTTTAGTTGGTTTGAAACCAATTTCCCGAAACAGACGGTTTGGCCGTGGGGTACAGTTAGATTTTGTCCCGGATCAGATTCCATCTATGGTACACCTAACATTCTACTTCAATATAAGTAAATACAGCATTATTACTATGCACCGCTAATATGGTAGAAAACGCACTAAAGAGTAAAACAAATTTGTAAAAATGGAGAATTAAATGAAACTGTGTGACCATATTCTATCAATTTATCGTAACGAGATTGAAAACGGGAATCAACCTCTTTATATTTCCACTCCCAAATATGTAGACAAAAATGCTACTGCAGAAATATACGTCATTCTGAAGCATAAGCTTCAGAATTATAGTTTAGACGGTATTCAAGAGTATAGGTATACTGATTATCGTTTTCCGCAAGAACGCTACTTTGGTTGCTCTGCTTGTGGGCACTATATTTCTGGACCTTTAGATGAAAAACAGCTATGTTGGTTTAAGTACTCCGATTTGGATTATCCAAATGATAAAGTAAAAGCAACCAACGAAAATATATATATAGAGGATGGTGTATATGGTAAGCAAATGATCCCTGTACTTTGCCTAAAGTCATAATTATCACCTCGGGTAATAGCGATATATTGTTTGATTTGTAAACAATTATATAACTATACAAGGTAAATTAATAGTAACCCCCAAATAATCCTGCATCAAATTGCAAAAGAAAACCTCCGAGTTTGCATCTCGGAGGTCCGTTGTAAATATGATTGGTCATTTCCAGGGCAGAGTGGCTTCGGAACGGCACAAACGTGTAAAGTATTCCTCAACATTCAGTCC
>ENA-ORSL01002966-ORSL01002966.1-human-gut-metagenome-genome-assembly--contig:-NODE-2966-length-11533-cov-2.919411_pt1 | contig 11533 bp, 8 predicted proteins | sample MGYA00242190_ERZ509157 | MGnify/ENA primary metagenome ERZ509157 (study PRJEB26280, sample SAMEA2338664) | human gut metagenome | biome: human gut; feature: human-associated habitat; material: faeces...
GCCGTAGCCGCCCTCGAGCGCGCGCTCGAGGATCGCGCGGGAAAACTCGCAGCTGTTGTTGGCCATGTAGTAGGTGGCCAGCTCCATGGACGTGGTGTGCGGCGCGCGCAGACGCACCGAGAAGCAGCTGCCCAGATTCAGCAGCACCTCCGGCGCGTGAAAGCAGGTATAGCCGATCGCCAGATCCCCCTCTGCCTCGGCCTGGCGGACGAGCTCGTTGTGCGCGTCGTCCAGCAGGCGCTCAAAGTACATCAAATGCTTCAGTTCCTTCATTGCGGCCCTTCTTTCTTTGGATTTCTATCTTCCTTCTCCACTTGTGTCAGCCGTACTGACACAAGTGGGTATACACAAATCCCGATCGCTCGGGATCTGTTGTGTATGTGGTTATCTGCCGCTGAGCGCGCGCACGAACATCTGGCTCAGGTGGCGCATCCGGCTGTCGTAATCGAGCGCGCTCGCGCTCGGCGAGCCGCCGATGGACAGGCGCTGCATGATGCCGAGGATCGCGTCGTAGGAGTTATAGTAGATCTCCCGCACATCGACCTCCGGGCTGATCGAGCCGTCGGCAAGCCCCTTGCGGATCGCCTTGGCCATCGGGCCGCCGGAGGTCTCAAACGGTTCGGGCGGCTGGTTTCTGATCTCGTGGAGCCTGCCCGCGGCGTGCAGCGTCAGCTCCGCGTCGAGCGTGAAGCGCATGCCGTTCGGGTCGAGGCGGTAGAGCCGGGAATAGCAGATGAGGACGTTTTCCGCGTCCTGCAGGCCGGTCGTGCCGCCGCCGGACTCGGCGCGGGACATCCGGTCGATGCGCTCGAGGATGCGCTTCCAGTAGAGCAGGGACGCGGCCAGGACCAGATCGGCCTTGGTCTCGAAATAGCGAAAGACCGACCGCTCGGTGAGCCCGGAGCGCAGCGCGATGTCCGCGACCTTGGTCTTTTCGATCCCGTTGGCCAGAAAACAGTCCAGCGCGACCTGTGTGACCATGCGGATATTCTTTTCTCTCTGCTCCTCGTGCGGCAAGTGCGTTCGCCTCCTCTGCAATTGTCAGTTACACTGACAGGAGCAGTGTACTGCGAAAAACGGAGAATGTCAAGCCCTTAACAGGCTATATGAGAAAGAAAATGTGCCGCTCAGCAGTCTGAGCGGCACATTTACCCCCTTGTCAAAAAGTAATACTTTTTGACAATTCACTGTTACGCTTTGTTTTTGGAAAAGAGCTCCTTGCCGTCGGCCGCGGTCAGGATGCCGCAGACGATGACGATGAGCGCGCAGATGATCGTCGTCGGCGTGAGCACGCTCGTGTCGCCGAGGAACACCGCCGTGAAGAAGATCGCCCAGGCGGCATAGGTGACGTTGAGCGCCATGGACTTCGACGCGCCGATCGAGGCGATCGCGCGGTAGTAGCACAGGTAGGACAGCGTCGCGAAAAACGCCGCGACCGCGATGACGGGCAGCAGCCAGCCGGTGCCGGAGGTGAACAGGCTCACCGTGAAGCCCCAGCCGTGCAGCAGGGGCAGCAGCACGATGCCGTAGACCAGCGCGGAGGTGGTCTGGCGGATCTGCAGGGCATACTCGTCCTTCACGTCGGGATCCTGCATGCACTTGGCGAGGATGACCGCCTCGATGCCCCAGCCGAAGGCGCACATCATCGCGCCGGCGATGCCGAGCCAGAAGTCGGTGATGTTCAGCTCCGGCGAATAGCTCAGGCCGTAGACGCCCAGCAGCGTCGCCAGCAGGAAGATCCAGCGGTACCACTGCATTTTTTCCTTGAGGAAGAAGTAGGCGAGGATCGCGCCGATCGCGGGGAAGACCGCGCTGGCGACGGCGCCGATGGACGCGCCCATGTAGTTGATGGCGAGCACGTAGCCCGTCATGCCGATCGGTCCGCCAATGACGGCGGCGAGCATGACGAACTTGCCGCTCTTGGTCTTGAAGGCGGCCTTGTAGACATTTTTGAGGTTGCCGCGCACACCGTTATACAGCGTCGCCCAGAGCGCGGAAAACGCGTCGTGGATGAAGGTGCTCACAAACGGCGCGAGGAAGATGGCCTGCTCGGTCGAGATAAACGGCGCCATCGACAGCGCGATGCCGAGAACAACGGTCTCCACCGCCCAGGTCACGCCCGCTGCAATACCATAAAACATAGCTTTTGCTCCTTTCTGCGCCTTTGGCGCTCAGGCCTCGGAAAAGAGGCGGAGGTTTTCCTTCAGACGTGCATAGCGCTCCGCCGCCCAGTCCTCCATGGGCTGGCCGTCATACGGCACGCGGGTCTTTGCCCAGAGCGTCCAGAGGTAGTCGACGTAGATCTTGTTGGCAAGGAAGTGCTTGAAATCGTTCTGGTCGGGCTTGCTGCCGAGGTACTCGGTGAGCAGCAGCTCGTCGTTTTCCGGCGTGAACACGCCCTCGATCGAGACGTCGGCGAGGTCCCAGATGCCGTCGTTCATGCCGGCATATTCCCAGTCGATGAGATAGAGCCGGTCGTCGTCGGCCGAGAGCACCCAGTTTTCGCACAGGGGGTCGTTGTGGCAGGGGACGCTGCGGATGTCGCAGATGCTGTCGATCTGCTGCTTGACGGCCATGACCGCCGCCTTGATCTGCGCATAGTCGCCGAACATGGGCACGCTGTTTTCCGCGATGATCTTCTCATAGCCCGCGGCCATGTCGAACACGTCGAAGGGGACGCCGGTGTCCACGCCGCTGCTGTGCAGCGTCTTGAGCAGCTGCGCCGCCTGACGGATGCGCTTGTCGCCGCGCATCGTCTCGGCCGACATGGTGACGGCGTTCGGCACGAACTGCGAGACCTTCTCGCCGTCGTCGCCGAAGAAGTAGAGCTTGGCGTCGATGCCGAGGCGGCAGGCGAGCTCCGTGCTCACCTTTTCGTCGGCGCGGTCAATGAGCTCCTCCGTGCCCTCGCCGGGGATGCGCACCATGATGCGGCTGCCGTCGGGAAACGTCACGCAGTAGGTGCGGTTGGTGAGACCGCCCATCCTCTGCACGTCGCTGTAATCGGAGCGGCCGAGCACCTCGTCGAGCAGCGCCCGGACTCTGTCGAGATCTGCCTGTACAATTTCTTTAGCCATTGATCTTCTCCATTTCTTTGTTTTTATAGTCGTATTGATACGTTTCGTTCTGATAACGGAAGGTGAAGCCGACCGCCTGCGTGCCGCCGCACGCCTTGCGCGCGTGAAAATCGGTGAGCGCCGCCTCGCCGCAGCCGAGGCGCGCCGCGAGCTGGCGGATGATCTGCGAGCGGGTGTCGTCGATGTAGCTCGCGTCAAAGCCGCGCAGCTCGTCGAGGCTGTCAAACTCGAAGATGTCGTGCGCGTCATAGCGGCGGATGCGCAGCTTCAGCTCGTCGAGATGCGCGGCGTAGACCGCCTCCCAGAGCTTGTCGCGGATCTCCGGCGTGTCATACTCCCGCTCGAGGATCTCGACGAACTTCCGGCTGAAGGGCTCGGACCAGAACACGTGCCCCATCATGTACCACGCGTTCTCGCCGCCGATGCTGACCCGGTCGATATAGCCGTCGCTGCCCTCGTAGACGCACCACTCGGACGTGGGCCCGTCGGCATAGAGCGCGGCATAATAGGCGTCGTCCACGCAGGACTCGAAGGGATTGCGCGAGAAGTAGTTGTCCGACGAGCAGATGTAGGAATTGCCGAGCAGGTGGCGCGCGGCATAAATGCTCGAGTGGTTGTTGCGGCAGGTGTAGTCGGGGTTGTCGACGATGGTGACGCCGAACTTCTCCCGCAGGTATGCAAAGCGCTCCTTCATGTACCCGCCCACGAGCACGACGCTGTCGATGCCGGCGTCCCGGATCTGGCGGATCTGCCGCTCGATGAGCACCTCGCCGCGCACGGTGAGCAGGCTCTTGTGCGTCTCATATGACAGCGGCGCGAAGCGGCTGGAGGTGCCGGCGGCCATAATGACCGCATTGTCTACTTTATACAAGGTCTCTCCTCCGTTCAATCGGCGTTGGTCAGCACGGTGTTGCTTGCGACCTGTGTCCAGGCGCTCTTGTTCCAGATGTCGCCGCTGACGGTGTACCAGTCGCCGGCGATGAACTGCGTGCCGCAGTTGACTTTGACGTCATAGATAAAGGAATGCAGCAGGTACTGCTCCTCCTTGGGCTTTGTCAGCTCGTCGATGCGGTGCCCCGTGAAGGGGTTGACGGGCTCGGCGATCACGTCCTTCACCGCCAGCAGCGGCACGTCGGCGGAGAGCATGAACTCGTTCGACGTCGTAAAGCCCGTGCTGTTGAAGTCCTTGACCAGCAGCAGCGAGGCGAAGCCCTCCGCATCCAGACCGTAGTCCGTGATCAGCTCGGGCACCTGCCCCAGCGTGTTGCCGTGGTCGGACATGATGATGATGCGCGTGTTGTCGTACACACCGTTTGCGCGCAGGTAATCAAACCACTTGCCGAGCTGGAGCAGCGCGGCGACGTTGCACTGATAGTGCATGTAGTCGCGGCGGTCCTTGACGGCCAGCGTCTGCCCGTTGAGGGTGAAGCGGTCGGCGTGCTCGCGCTCGTACTGCGTGTTGTCGACCTCCTCCGTCGGGGCATATTCGGGCTCCTGCAGCAGCATCAGCTCGTGCGTCGTCTCGTTGGTGAGCACCATGTAGGTGTTCTCGCCGCCCTTCGAGATGCGCGTGATGTTCGGCAGGTTTCCGAGCACGTTGTACGAGTCCATGAAGTATTTGCTGATGCCGCTCGCCGTGTACATATCGTCGCCCGTCTGGGTGCCGTAGCTGCTCTCGGCCGTGAAGTTGCCCTGATTGTAGGCGCCGTAGTCGTAGAGATTTGTCTGGATGCAGAGGGGCGCGGCCTTCATGAGCGCGTAGCAGAAGAAGTTGCGCTTGTTGTTTTTGATCGACTGCTGCTGGATCGACGAATCCGTGAACTGACCGCAGACGTTGAACTTGCGGATGTCGGGATAGTCGTCGAAGATGGACAGGTCGGGCGTGTACTGATAGTTCGCGTACACCGGCTCGAGCACCGTCACATCAAAGCCGTTTTGATCGAACATGACCGGCAGCACCTTGAGCGCCTCGTTGTGCTTGTCGACGAGCGGCTCCTGATCGCGCGCATTCAGCGCGGCCGGCGTGTACTCATAGCCGCCGAACAGGGACGGCGTGCTGATGTTCGTCTTGACGCCGAGCGAGGCGGTGTTGCGGTAGTAGGTGAAGCCGTCAAACTGTGTCTGCAGCTCCGGCTTTTCGTTGAAAATGTAGGGGATGTAGGGTCCGATGGCGCGGTCGATCATGAGCACGACCACGTTCTTGCCCGTCTTGCTCAGGGTGAAGGTCGGGGCCTCGCTTCCGGCTGCTGCGCTTTTGATCTCGTTGATCGAGCGGCAGATGCCCACGGTGTTCACAGCCGACATGCACACGACGGCGATGATACCCACGGCAAGGATGCCGGGGATGCGCCGCCGCCACCTGGACGCCGCAAAGGAAAACGCGGCGAAAATGGCCAGCGCGACGGCGAGGTTTGCGAGCATCTGCCCCCGGGTGAAGGCCAGCCCGTCGTCGAACACGAGCCCCGCCGAGAGGTTGCCAAGGCTGCGGCCGAAGAACATGTAGTCCACCAGCGCGATGCCGCACAGCGCCCAGACGCACTTGTCCAGAAACGCCTTTACCGAGGGCTTGGCAAGGCTGTAGAAAATGCCGAACCAGATGACGAACGTGCCCACGGCGAAGCAGAAGGCGCTGACGATGTACCACACCGGGTGCAGGAAGCAGGTCATGTCCACGAATTCCTGCGGCGAGGAGTGGATGACCGCCGAGGGGATGAGCAGTCCCGTGAGCACGGCGAGGAAGATGCCGCCGGAGATAAAAAGCTTTTTGCTCGGCTGCGCGCCGCGCAGCTTCTCCGGCAGCCTGACCTTGCCCTTGCACAGCACGCTCAGCAGCGGGAGCTGCAGCACGATGGCCGCCGCGACGAAGAACACCAGACGGCGCGGCGTCGGCTGCCCGTAGAAAAACAGGCCGTAGACGGCGGCCGCGATGCCCGCGAGCGAGAAGAGCACGCCGAGGATGGCGGACGCGTGCCGGAGCTTGTAGAAGATCGTCTTGAGCAGCGAGAAGAGGTTATTGAGCGTCCAGTAGAACACGAGCCCAGCCGGAGACGTGTAGAGAAACACGAGGAAAAACAGCGCCATGGCATACAGCTGCACCTTCGTTTTCGGCAGGCTGCCCTTGGTGAAGATGACGCAGGAGATGAGGTTGATCGCCGTCATGAGAAACGGCAGGACGTTGACCGTCACGCCTGCCACGGTCAGCAGTCCGTCGGGCGCGCCGAGGTCGCGGATGGGCCCGAAGGACACGCCGTGCAGCAGCTCAAGGTTCGAGAGGAAGGCGTAGGCCGCGATGAAAAACGGGATCTCGAGAAACAGCGACGTCGCGCCCTTGAGCACATAGGTCGGCTTGTAGTTGTTCTGCCGGTAGTAGGTCTGCAGCATCATCATGCGCTCGTCGCCGCGGAAGGTCTTTTTGATGTGCGCCACGCCCTTGTGCAGGCGCAGCTCCGTCTCGCGCTCCTCCTCCTGCATGGCGTCGGCGCGCCGGTAGAGCGGCAGCACGAGGAAGTTCATCGCAAGGCTCAGCGCGATGATGGCAAGGCCGGGGTCGCCGACGACCCGGTTGGCCATGACGAACACCACCTCAAACAGCAGCTGGAGCGGCTTGATGAGCAGCGTACCCAAAATGTCCCAGAATGACATGTTATTGTTCTCCTATCTCGGTGTCGGAGGCCGCCCTTGCGGACAGCTCCGCGAGCTTGCGCTCGAGGTAATCGGCCGTGTTGCGCGCGCCCTGCCCGATGTGCTCCCAGGTCTGCGCTCTGGCCTCGTCGCGCCCCGCCTGATAGCGGGGGTCGAGCAGGCAGGCGTCGATGAGCTCGCGCAGGTGCGGCATGTTCTCTTCGGTCAGCTTCTGCCCGATGCGCGGCAGCACGTCGAACGTCCAGTAGGGCGTGTCGAGCCACCACGCGTCGTAGGGCGCGTCGTCAAAGTCCGTGTCGGTGTAGATGACGGGCTTGTCGTACACGAGCGAGAAGTCGAAGATCACGCCCGAGAAGTCGGAGATGAGGATGTCCGAGCGGCGCAGCACGTCGTAGTTGTCCGCGTCGCGGTTCCACTCGAGCTGCGGCGAGTCGGGATAGGCGCGCATGAGCTTTTCCATCATGTCCTGCTCGGAGCGGAACGACTGCGGGTGCGGGCGGATGATGATGTGATACCCCGTCGCAAGCAGGGTGTCGATGATCCGGCCGCCGTATTTTTTGAGGATGGCGCTCTCACCCCACGACGGCGCGAGCAGCACCGTGCGCTCGTGCTCCGGGAGCGGCGGGTCTGCGTGCAGCCGCGCGAGCATATCATCCATGTACGGGATGCCGACCTTGACGATCTCCTTGGCGGGCAGCGCGCGCAGCTTTTCGAGCGCGCGCACCTGCTCGACCTGATACTGGCCCGAGAGCAGGATGGCGTCATAGTAGTCGATGCCGAACATCCGGTAGCCGCTGATGTCGCTGGCCGCGTGCGGCAGGTGGACGTAATAGTCGACCTGCTTCGAGCGCTTCCACTGATAGACGTCCAGCCCCGGCGTCGTGGCCAGCACGACGGAGGCGTTGAGGAAGTTGAGCTTGGCGAAGGCCTTGTTGCCCTCCTCGATGAACTGCGCATGGATGTGCGGGAAGTCGTTTTCGAGCGCGGGGTCATCCGGCGAGGCGGTCATGTAGACCGTGTCGATGCCCTTTTTGTCGAGCTCACGGCACACGGGGCGGAACACGCTCCAGTACCGCTTGTCATCCGAAAAAATGACCAGCGGGATCTTGTTTGTGCCGGTGTCGACCTTTTTGCCGCCGCTGAGCAAGAAGCGCAGCTTTAAAAACCACGACTTGAGCATATACGTGACGGCGCCGATGATCCCGATGAGGATCGCAAAGAGCATGCTGCCCGTGCCGGGGTCAATGTAAAATCTCATCCTGGGTCTGTTCTCCTTCGATCGTTTCTGTTGCGTTCAAAATTTAGGCTGCCTCCCTGAGCAGCCGCCGCGCGCACAGCGCGCACAGCGCCGACACCGCCAGACAGGCCGCGGCCTGAGGCACGGAGGACACCGTGCCGCTGCCTGTGAGGTTGATGAGCGCGTGGGCGAGCAGCGGCAGGGCGATGCTGCCGGTCCTTTCGCGCACCGCCGTCAGCAGCAGCCCCGCGCCGAAGGCGCACAGCGCCTGTACCGCGGCGGCGGCAAAGCTCCCGCCGATGGCGCTGCTCAGATGCAAAAGCGCAAAGAGCGCCGAGGCCGCCGCGGCCGCCCCGGCCGCGCCGAGCCGTTCGCCCCAGACGGCCGGCAGCACGCCGCGAAACAGCACCTCCTCGCCGAACACGGCAAAGAGCAGGTACACCGCCTCCGCCGCTCCCGGCCACGTGCCGCCGAAGGCGGCGTTGAGCGCGGCGAACAGCAGCACCGGCAGCGACAGCAGCGCATCGCGCGCCGTCAGCCCTGCGCCGCGGCACAGACCGTAGCTGCGCAGCAGGCCGCGCGCGTGCAGATACCGCAGCAGCGCCGCCCAATACACCGCCAGCAGCGCCGGCGTGAGCAGCGGCGCCGCCGCCGGCGCGAGCGCGCGGGGCACGGCGAACAGCAGCCCGTATAAAAGCAACCAGAGCCAGAACATACGCGCCGCCCTTTCTCACAATGCAGTCAACGGGAAAATTATATGCCAATTTTACACCATATGCAAATAGTTTTTGCCCATATTTGGCCCGATATGACATTCCGCGTCCGCGCGTCCGCACGGACGGGCTGAGGCGCCGGATAACCGTTCTGGCAGGCTGAAATGTTTATTAACAAACATTTGTTACACATATTGACATGATTCGGACAAAGTCCTATAATAAATGTGCGCTAACGTTCCGCGCTTGTGCAAGATGTCCAAATTTCGATGGCGGCGCGAGAACCGTGCAATGAAGGAGGGAATGCGCGAATGAGAGACCTGAAGCATCTGATCTATTTCGAGAACCTGCTGCAGCAGGCAAACAACGACCTGGTTCAGGCCGCCTGTGGGGACGGGCGGCTGGCGCTGGCATGGAACTGTTCGTACATACCGGAGGTTTTGCTGGATACGGACAAGTGCTTTGGCGTGCGTCTGCGCGCGCCGAACTGCACCAACCCAGACATGGCTACCTATTATATGACCAACCGCTCGTGTCCGTACTCCAAGAGCATCCTCGAGCGCGCGTTCGAGGGCGGCTACAACTTCATCTCCGCGCTCATCGGGCAGGAGTGCTGCACGACGATGAACCGCATGGAGCAGTATTTTGAATACTGCGAGCTGATCCCGAACGAGAAATTCTTCTGCACGTATCTCGACATGCCGCTGCGCAAGACCGAGTGGCACGCGGGCTACTACCGCCGCCAGATCGAGCAGAAGATCATTCAGCCGCTCGAGAAGGTCTACGGCGTGGACTTCTCGGAGGACAACCTGCGCAAGGCTGTTGAGCAGTTCAACGAGGTCTGCCGCATCATGACGGAGATCAACGCCATGCGCGAGGCGGAAAACCCCGTCATCACGGGCTATGAATTCCACGTCATCCAGCTGTGCACGCAGACGTGCCCGAAGGATCTCATCCTGCCCTACCTGCGCGAGACGCTGCAGGAGCTGCGCACGCGCGAGCCGGACCCGAAGCCGGGCTACCGTGCGCGTGTGCTCATCGCCGGCAGCGAGATCGACGACCCGGAGTTTACGAAAATGTGCGAGATGGCCGGCGGACTCGTCGTGGCCGACCGCTACTGCTTCGGCTCGATGCCCGGCCGCGAGGAGATCCCGCTCGAGGAGGGCAAGGACGTTCTGCAGTCCATCGCCGACTACTATATGTGGCGCAACCAGTGCCCGCGCGCCATGGGACCCGAGAACATCATCGCGCGCAAGCGCTACATCTTCGATCTCGTGGAGAAATACCACGCCGATGGCATCATCGTCGAGAACATGAAGTTCTGCGAATACTGGGGCTACGAGCGCGCGCAGGACGGCATGTGGTTCTACGAGGGCTACGAGCTGCCGCGCAGCGTTCCGGTGTGCCAGATCGAGAAGGATTACACGAGCGCCGCCTCCGGCCAGTTGCGCACCCGGTTTCAGGCGTTCATCGAGTCGCTGGAGATCAAAAAGATCCAGGCGCAGCAGTAAGGGAGGGGCTCAACTATGTGGAAACGCAAACGCACGCTCAAAGAAGAATACGGCACGCTCGGCCACTTCCTGCGGGGTGACAACGACTGCCATTATCTCGGCGACCTGTACATCGAGGGCACGAATTTCTACCGCCACCGCGAATGGCGCGGCGTGCGGGACACGGCCTACGCCTTCGCCCGCTGGCTGCAGACCTGGGTCAAGATGGCCGGGCTCATCGGCCGCGACCCGGTGCGCATGGTGCGCGCCTTCTGGAAATACCGCTGGCTGAGCGCCTACCTCGCCACGCCCATGATGGTCGACAAATGGATCGAGGGCGACCGCGGCATGGTGCTGCGCGCCGACCTGACGGCCATCGACTGCATGGTCTCGGACTCGATCACGACGATGTGGCGCGAGATCCGCGCCGACCGCCGCTTCGGCGAGAACAAGTGGACCGAGCGTACGATCGCCTTTGACTACACGCTGCCGAAGCACATCATCTACGGCTTCCCCGGCTACTACGGCATCAACATCCAGCAGCACGCGGCGTTCATGGTGCCGATCCTGAACAAGAACCTCGGCTCGTACTACGTCGATCAGGCCGTCAGCTGCGGCATCCCGGGCGACATGTGCACGCTGCCGCTCGTGGAGACCGGCGTCGCCGTCGAGGGCGAGTACCCCGACATCGGCAACTGCTGGCTCACGACCAACAACCCCTGCGACGCGAACATGATGGACAACGTCGCCATGTACCGCGCGCTCTCGGGCAACGGCAAAAAGGCCGTGCACCCGTTCACGACCCCGCTCATGTATGACGACCCGACCTGCAAGGAGCTCGGCGTGCACGAGGTGTACGAGGCCATCCACTTCCTCGAGGATCAGTTCCGGCAGCCGTTCAACTGGGACACGTTCATTCAGCACATCGAAAACACCAACCAGTTCAACCGCGAGGAGACCGAGCGCTGGGACATCTACGCCAAGACGAACAACGGCGCGCTCAACCCCGTGTGTCAGGGCCTGTTCCGCATCTACTTCTACCAGCAGGGCGGCAACGAATACTTCCTCAAGGCCTCGCGCAAGATCACGCGCATCTTCGACAAGTGCGTGCGCAGGAATATTGACACCTTCCCGCACACGCGCCACCGCGCGATCGCGTGGAGCTGCGGCTCGACGTATTACGCGCACGGCGTGCAGTGGCTGTATAACTGCTGGGGCATCCTGTGCCTGATCAACATGGACTCGCTCACCGGCCACAACATCGTCGACACCGAGGACCGCGACATCATGATGAGCGACGTGGCCGACTGGCACGCCCGCACCCCGATGCGCACGCACACCGTCGGCGGCAACCGCCACATCATGCAGATGTGG